>SXGT01464643.1_pt1 | contig 19858 bp, 15 predicted proteins | sample 3176221 | NCBI WGS metagenome assembly SXGT01 (sample SAMN11356862, study PRJNA531348) | freshwater metagenome | isolation source: freshwater sample F1-120 | place: China: Fuxian Lake, Yuxi | collected 2017-12-25
CTGATCTCTTTGCCTCGAATCTGCCGCATCTCCAGCTCCGGCAGTCGGACCATGTCCCTGCCGAGGAGGGAGATTTTTCCGCTGACGATATCTCCGTTACCCGACAGCAGCCGCATGATCGAATAGGAGGCAACACTCTTCCCTGAGCCGCTTTCACCAACGATGCCGAGTGTCTTGCCTTCTTCGATCGCAAGAGAAATGTCGTCGACCGCCTTCACAATGCCGCCGTCGGTGCGGAAGTGCGTAGCAAGATTCTCGATCTCGAGAAGTGGTTCAGGCACGATTACTTAGCTCCCTCGCGGAGACGTGGGTCGGTTGCTTCTTGCAATCCTTCGCCGATCAGGTTGTAGGCCATCACTGTGAGAAAGATCGCGATGCCAGGAAAGAAAATCAGCCACCACATATCCGGACTACGTTGACCGGCGTTGAGCAACGTCCCCCAACTGGCGTTAGGTGGGGGAGAGCCAAAGCCGAGGAAGCTGAGGGCGTTCTCCACAAGGATTGCCGAGGCAATTCCAAAACTGATGGGGACCAACACCGGTGCCAAGGCGTTCGGCAAGACATGGCGGAACATCACCCGCAGGCGGCCCGCACCAAGGGCTCGCGCGGCAATGACATATTCCAGGTTGCGCAGCTTCAGAAACTCAGCCCGCGTGAGACGCGCTATGCCTGTCCAACTAGTGACGCCGATGACGACCATGGTATGCCAGATAGTAGCTTTGTCGACGACCGCGATGAGCGCCAGAATCAGGACCAGCGTCGGGATGCACATCATCACTTCGATCATGCGGCTGACGAACATGTCCACCCAGCCGCCCAAGTAACCGGCAAGTGCTCCGAGTGTCATCCCGATTGCTGCCGAGATGCCAGTCGAGACAAAGCCGACGAGGAGCGCAATTTTCGTGCCATGAACAAGTTGTGCAAAGACATCCACGCCCGCCTGGTTCGTACCCATGATGTTGTAGCGGCTCGGTTTGCCGTCACTGCCGGTCGGATTTCCCGGCTGATCTTCCCATTCGTCCTCTTTGACGCGGTTAAACGGATCCTGCCGTACCAGTGGCCAGATAGCCCAGCTATCCGGATCTTTCTTCCTCAAGTTGACCGAGTACTTCTTCCGTAGCTCTTTGACGAAGATCGGATTCTCTAACCGCTCATGAAAATACGATAGGCAGGGAAAGTAGATTCGTCCCTTGTATTTACAGACGACCGGTTTGACTCCCACGATGAACGGCGATGCCAGCGCGATGCAGCCCATCAGACCGACAAAAACCAGCGCCAGGAGCGAGAGCTTTTTTGTGGCGAACCGCCTCCATGTGTCTGACCAAAACCCGCGAGCGGGCCGGCGGGCGTTTTTGGCTTCAGCTATTGTCGACGGTGCTGGTTTCATGCAGTCGGAAAAATCAGTCCGTTAGGCCCGTAAGGACAGCGGCGCTCAGGAGTAGGTGATACGAGGGTCGACGATGGCGTACAGAAAGTCTGCAAGCAGCTGACCGGCAAGCGTCAATATCGAGAGCATGAGCGTCAATCCCATGATGACCGGATAGTCGCGGTAGGTGATGGAATCAAAAAACAGCCGGCCCATTCCCGGCCAACTGAAAATCTGCTCCAGGATGATAGCGCCACCGAGCAGACCCGGAAGTTGCAAGCCCAAGAGAGTGACGAAGGGAATGAGCGTGTTACGGAACGCGTGTAGCACCAGGACGCGAATGCGACCTGCCCCTTTCGCCCGAGCGGTGCGAATGTAATCCTGCCGAATCGCCTCTTCCATATTCGCCTTAATGAAGCGGCTATCGTACGCCAGGTTGGCATAGGTAAAACAGATCAGCGGCAGCAGCAGGTGCCAGCCAATATCCGTCACCTTTTCCGGAAATGACATGGTTGGGTAATTGTCGCTCACCATCCCCGGCTTGAGTTGCCAGGCCGTCGCGCGCAGCAAATAGTAAAAGACATACAGCAATTGCATCGCTGCGACGTACGAAGGGAGCGAATACAAGGCATAGAGAAATACGCTTGTCGACCTCTCATCGATTCTCCCGCTCCGGGAAGTGGCGTAGAGGCCAAGGGGAATTGCCAGTAGATACGCCAGGAAAATCGAGGCGGTTGATAGAAGCAATGTCGGCCCGACCCGCTCGCCAATGACGCCGATGACTGGTTTGCCTTCGCGAAAAGAATCCCCCAAGTCCAAGCGAGCAAGATTGCCCAGCCAATGAAAATAGGCGATTGGCCAGGGCTTATCGAGCCCGTAGGCCCGATTCAGAATCTCCATGTGCTCTTTGCTGATTTTCTTGCTGGGATCGGACTCCCCCATGTTCAGAGTCAACGGAGTTCCCGGCATGTTGCGAATGAGCGCGAAGACGATAAACGTCACTAGCACCAGCGTCAGCGCGCCCAGAATTAGCCGACGGATAAGATAGTTGACCATAACCGGGGCAATTCACAGGTCAGATTCGCTCAACACATCAGCCAACGGACGATTGCTCAAGAGTCTTATGGTACCACTGGTTTCCAGATGCTGCTGAAGCCCGGACTGTAGTGGTACGGGCCGCGCGGCGAAAAGACGTATCCCCGGAGCGACTTGTTAAAGCCGTAGTAAGCGTTCTGGAAGAAGAGCCACGTGTACGGCTGGTCCTCGTAAAGGAGCAGGTGAATCTTGCGATAGATCTCGGCACGTTTCTCGGGATCGAATTCATGCCGTCCAGCGATGAACAGCTTATCGACTTCAGGATTGGAATATTGCCCGTAATTCCGCTCCTGGCCGGTTCCCCAGATGTTGTCGGACGTATCGGGATCGGTTCCCGTACCCCATCCCCCGAACGCAGCCTGAAAATCGTGTTTGGTCATCTTGTCGATCAGGACCGTGAACTCCAGCGGCTTAACATCGCACTTGATCCCAATCTGATCCAAGGATTGTTTGAGGAGCGTACAGATATCAATGCGATCCTGTTTGTTGCTTACGAGGACGGTAAAGGCAAATTTGACCTTCTTGCCGTTGATGGTCTTATCGCGTATGCCGTCTCCGTCAGTATCGGTCCAGCCAGCCTCGTCGAGCAGCTCTTCGGCCTTGTCCTGATCCTGCTGATAGGGCTTGGGCGCGGGCTGCGGAGCCCATTTGGATGTGCTGTTAAAAATTCCATTGCACGGCTCATCCAGGCCATAGCGAAGCTTCTCGATCATTTCCTTGTGGTCGAACGCGAAGGACATCGCCTTGCGCACTCGCTTGTCCGAAAACAGATCCGACTGGCAGTTCCAAAGGAAATGGAATTCGGTCCATTCCAGGGCGTAAGCCTTGGTATTGGTCTTGTAGAATTCATCGTCGGTCGTTTGGGTCCGCCACTGTTCGGGAATGATAATCATTTCATCGATATCTCCCGCTTTCAGACCCAGCAAGGCGACGGACGGATTGTCGCGGATCCGAAATCGAACCGTTTTAAAGTACGGCTTGTCGCGAACTTGCTTGCCGCCGTGCATGTAATAGCTCTCGCGGCGTTCCAGCACAATTTCCTGGCCGCGGGTCCGCGACTTGATGGTGTATGGTCCGCCGGTCACGGGATTGTTTTCCAGATTCACATGATCGGGATGCCGATTGAGGAGGGGGTCTTTTGCAATCGTCTTTTCATAGACATGTTTGGGAATCACGCTGAAGTTGAGATTCCACTCGTTGGTAACGAGCGATTCCTGATGAAAGAAGACGACTGTGTGATCGTCGTAGGCCTTGACCCATTTGAGCTTGTCAGTGCCGCTACGCTGGGCTTTCACCGGCACTGCTTCGGTCAGAATCACCTTAAAGCTGTACTCCACGTCATGGGCGGTAATGGGCCGACCATCCGACCAGGTCAGATCATCGCGTAACACGACTTTGTCAAAGAGCCCATCCTTGCTGGACTGCCACGATACCACGGTGTCTTTCGATGCAAACGGAGTGAATGCCCAGTCAAAGGTGAACAGCCCGAAGTTAATCAACCCGCTAATGTCAAACTCCGCCGTCGAGCTGGCCAAAATAGGGTTCGTGCTGTTAACGTCCCCAAACGAATGACGATTGATGGTGGCGTCCCAGTTGACTTCCTTTCCTTCCTCGGAGGGTAAGCGTCCCAGGGCGCTGAGGATCCTTTCGTTATCCTGAGGCGAATCGTTATGCAGCTTTAAGGCTTCCTCGACGGTCGCCAGTTGTTTTTCCTTGGCTTGCCGCTCGCGAAGCAAGGGGGCAGCATCAATCACGGGCCGATCAACCCATTGAACCTTGGCATTCAAGTCTTCCAATATCGGTGGATCAAACGGTTTGATCATGTCGCCAAGTGCGAACGCCTTGGCAGGCTCCTCTTTGTTTTTTTCGCTACTATTTGTGGCTTCTTTTATAGTGCCAGCATCGGGCTTAACCGTTTCCGACGGATCTTTTTCGACCTTTTTATCGGGTGTTGAACTTCCGCATCCGGTCAATGCGACGACGAGCGAAACAGCAAAAAAGTAGGAATTTCGTGCCATAATCAATCCTTTTGGCGAAACCCGCAGTGGCTGGAGCAAAATGCCAAACTCTTCTTGCAATCTAGCCCTTCCTGCCGCTCGTCGCAACACGGGTTAGGAGTGGTAAGAGCAAGCTGGGGCTGGATTTGGAGCGGAAGTGGAAGGCGTTATGGCGGCCTGCACACGGGTCAAAAATGGGCCGGGTTCGTCTGGCGTGGAAAATGGCCCTTCGCTATAGTCTGCCGCCCTGGGTCCCATTTTCGCGGGTCAACTATTTCAATGCGCACGCCCGTACTAAAGTTCGCTGCCTGGCAACTTCACTCTGGCTGGCTGCTGCTGGCATCCGCTGGGCTGGTGATGTCCAGCGGTTGTGCGGATGGCTTTGTGCCAGAGGCTCGGTCGCTCAATCCATATGTCCGCCAAGAGTGGGACCAAGATGAGAAACGGGGCCCGACTTATTACAAACGGATGGACGAACTGCGGCAGGTGCGGGCGCAGGGGGCTCAATTGCCAGCCGCGGAAAGACAGCGGCTGGCGAAGGATATCGTGGAAGTGCTGACGATTGAAAAGAGCCCCACGATGCGGGCAGAATTGGTGCGGACCCTGGCCGTGCTTCCTGGCCCGGCGACTTTGGTCGCATTGGAAGGTGCCGCCACCGACGACGATGCCGATGTTCGCGCTGCAGCCTGCCAGGCTCTCGCCGGACAGCAAGGGCCGGATGCGGTCAAACTGCTGGCGGAGCTGACGGGTGACGCCGATTTGGACGTCCGCATGGAAGCCGCCCGGTCCCTCGGCCGCCATAAGAGCCCCGAGGCGGCGCAGGCTCTGGCACTTTCCCTGGACGAGCATGACCCGGCCATTCAGCGAGTGGCGATGGAATCGCTCAAGTCCTCCACCGGCAAGGACTATGGCATGAGCGCCAAGACCTGGCGGGAGTATTTGGGCGGCGGCAATCCTCGGCCACCCGATCCCCCCAGTTGGGCCGAGCGCCTCCGGCAGGCGTGGTACTAACGGCGACACGCGATCGCCAACCGAAATGGGGGCTGTGACAGTCAACTTCTCTGGTTGTCAGGGCTTTATCTTCTAGCGGTGCTAGCAGCACTATGGAAACTCTTCCGGCCATCTGCCACTGGCTTTACGAATCTCGCTTTTCGTACCGATGATGAAGTTTACCTCTACTCCTGGCGTGGTTGGCGGCGCCGCGCAAACTGTGAAGAACTGACGAACCAAGGTAACCTCATGGTCCGGACGACGCTCTCGTTCTGCGTGCTCTTTGGCTTCCTCATCGCCGGTTTTGCGGTGCTTCAGCAGGGAAGCCCGGTAAAGTCCACTCCAGCCGTGCAAACGCCGGCTCCCCGTGCTGCGGAAGTATCACAGCCTCGCACGGCTGCCCGAGCCACCGAAAAGGTGTCCTTCATTTCGACCCCAGTGTCGGCGGAAGACTTCAGCGTGATGCTGGTCTCCTATGAAGAAGAGAGAATCACGGACGATTTCGACAGCCAGGGGGAATCTTCGGAGCCGAAGGCGGAAAATACTAAGACGGAAGAGAAAACTGACGAGTCCAAGTTCTTCGAGCAGCCTATCGAAGAGAAACAGGAGCTGACTCCCGAGCTGATCGAGCTGCGCGAAAAACTCCGCGATGCGCTGGCCCACTACTATCATCAGCCGGAAAACGTTGCCAGCCGCAGCCCGTGGGGCGCTATGCACGCGATGATTGCTTACGGCGTCGATACCGAGCTGATTGCCCAGAACAAAAAGGTCAACGCGATCGGCTATCTTTGCTACAACGGCAACTGCAACGGCCAGACCCTGTTTTGGATGCAGAACAACAAGCTGCAGACGAAAATCGGCCCCGGTGTGCAGGGGCACGCCGGCCAGTTCCTGGCGATGCTGGCCCAGTCGCGAGTGCGGACAGACTATCCGATGAAGGTTGACGGCCATGACTTGACCGTGGCCGACCTCATCGAACACGAGAAATACACTTGCCAGCCTCGCACCGAGCTGACCTTCAAGCTCATCGCCCTCGTCCATTACCTCAAGTCCGATGACAAGTGGAAAAGTTTTGACGGCCAGGATTGGGACGTTCCCCGCCTCATCAAGGAAGAGCTGAACCAGCCGATCATCGGCGCGGCCTGCGGCGGAACGCATCGGCTCACCGGCTTTAGCTACGCGATCCGCAAACGGCAGCAGCGGAAGGAGCCGCTGGAAGGGCAGTGGGAGCGGGCCCGCAAGTTCATCGACGACTACCACGGGTACACCTTCAAGCTGCAGAACCCCGATGGCAGCTTCAGCACCAGTTGGTTCGAAGGGCGTGGCGACGACGGCCCCCCTTCCCGCCGGCTGGAAACCACCGGCCACATCACCGAGTGGCTCGCCTTCTCGCTCAGCGAAGACGAGCTCCGCGAAGAGCGGATGGTGAAAAGCGTGGACTATCTGGCGCAGCTCCTGCTCGATGGCCGCAACGAAAAATGGTCCATCGGCCCCCTCGGCCACGGCCTGCACGCCCTGGCCATCTACGACGAGCGGGTCTTCGGCGGCAAACCGGGCCAGCGAAGCGAAGAGCTCGCCCGCCAGGTGAAGCCGCAGCTACGGCGGAAGTAAGCCGAAGTACTGATGCAGACGCGTTAGAGTCCCGCCTTCAGGCGGCTTGGGAAGGTGGCCATCAGGTAGAGCTTCAATGGCACGTCTGTACGTGACAACCACTTTCTGGCTCTCTCCGTCAAAAGGCGACAGATCGCCGCCGACCGACTAGGCTCAAGTGCCCGCCCCGCTCGGGGAGCTACGAAGCGCAAAGAGCCTACATGCGGGCCGAATCGGGTGCAGCGACTGGTTCGGCCTCTGGGTAGCTGCCGAGTAGCCTGTCGTGAATTGGTCTTGTCATTTGGCGGTGTATGGCCAGCCGATCGCGTTGGGAGAGTTCTTCGTCGGGATGTTCTCCATCGCGACCTTGGTGGCGGCACCACCAGGACCGAGGGCGTCGAACGCGGCTGCATCCCTATAGTACTTCAGTTGGGGGTAATGTTCGCCGAGCACCTGCCGTTCATCCCCGGGTCTCTTGAATGCAAAGAAATTGTCCGTGGAATCCGGTTTCGGCAGCATGTTGCGGATGCTGAGCCAGCCGAAGTTCGGGTTGCCGGCACCGTCGCCGCGAAGCGACCAGTTCACCCACACGACGCCGTTCTCGACGGTCGCGAACTTCGGGCGGTCCTGCTTGCTACTTGCCACGAACGTGACGAAGCCGTCGGGGTTGATCGGAAACTCTTCGTCGAACGCCCCGTCTCCGACGCGAGTAGTCGCCTGTGACTCGCTTAGGCTGATCGACCAGAATCGCATTTCCGCATCTTTGGTGTCAAAGGCCGCGGCCCGCTTGTGCGTACTTACCGTTTTCCACGGCTTGAACCGGATGACCACGATTTTGCCGATCTCACGGCTGATAAACGTTCGCAGGTAGGTGTTAAACACGTTTGGGTAATAGCTGCCGCCAACCTTGGGTGGTGTTGGCACGGTGGGTTCGGAGAAGTCGAGCGGCTTGAGGGCGAACTGGTCCTTGTTGTATGTCGGGTCATAGGCTGCTCGCCAGTCGGCCGGGTAGCGGGCCGGGAACGTCGAGGGCATGCCCTTGGGGCGGGAAAGGGCCTTCCATTCTTCTGGCGGCATCACCAGGGCAGCGAGGTTGGGGGCGAAGACCTCGTCGGGCGACTTCGGGTCGGACCGAAGGGCGTCGAACGCGGACTGACCACGGAGAACCGTGCCGTCCACGAGCGTCAATTTGACGTTTGGCGTCGGCATCCCCCCGGCGTAATTGAATCCCCGGTCCGGGATGTATATCCGGTACAGGATCGTCTCCACCGGATTTCCAGTCTGCTTGTCGAGCCATACGTTCTTGGCAGGCAGTGAGTACAGGTAGTTCCGTGCTGGCTGTCCGTCGTTCTGCACTAACGGCAAGTCCGCGGGCTTTTCCAGGAGACGAACCTCGACGGTGTATTTCCGCTGGTCTTCAGGAGTTTCGTGCCGCTTCGCGCCGTTGCGAAAAGTGTTCACGGAGCCCTTGTCAGGATCGATCATGTAATCGGCAGTCCCATCGACGAAAAGTCCAGACTTGTCATAGCTAATGAAGGACATGAAGCGGCTGTAGGGATAAACTCCTTCGATCTCCACCTTGGAGCCTTTCGGACGCACGTAGACAGCCGCCCAATAGATCGCACCTGCGTCCGGGACCGCGCGGTTGTTGAGCGGGTCGGCTCCAGTCGGCCCGTATGCGAAGAAGCCGTTGGTGAGCGTCCCACCGATGAACTGGTCGAAGACAAGTTGGCGTGGGGCTTCCGGTTCACCCGGCTGCTCCTTTCCAATCGTTCGTCCTGGTGTGTCATCCGCAAAGGCAAAGCCGATTAAACTGTTTAGAAATATGAGCGAGCTCACGACTACGGTTGATTTCGGCATACTTCGAATTCTCCCCGACAACGGCTACTCCGCCAAAGCTGTGATGAGGCTTCCCGGCTTATCATGACGATTCGCCAGAGCTGGCACCGGATTACCTGGCGAAGATTGTCGGCGGCGAGGTTGGGCACGTCAAGTATTGGCGCTGTCTCTGCGGCAATGACTGGGGCGTGTTAAGCTGACCGGCCTGCCACTTTGTTTAGTCGCGGGCTAATGCTTGTCCGCCGGGCTTTGGACCCCACTGCCGACGCGGTTGAGGAAGTGGTTGTCCCGGCGCGCCGTGATGATAATGCTCACGTCCTTGTGCCCCAATAGCTCCTGGACGGTGCGGATGTCGTAGTCCGACAGGAGCCGTCTGGAGCCAAAGGTATGTCGTAGTGCGTGGAGTGCTTGAGGATTGGTGCCATGTGGACGGTGGAGTGAAGCGCCGCCTAGGCCTGGACTTTGTAATTCCGTCCCTACGGGACTAAGAACTGCCTCCGAGAGTATTTCAACTTCTTGCTTTTGCGACTTGCTTGTGGCACAGAGGGTGGAGAACACTTGTCGGTGCGCCATAGGGGCGGCTCTGGTCTCGCGAAGAGAATCAACTACGGGCTCGCGGTAACGGGAGAGCGGTTGACGAGGTCGTCGCCGAGACTGCGGAATTGAATATCCCCATTGCCATGGTCAAAAAGACGACCGTTGGAGTCCCGCCTTCAGGCGAAATCGACTGCCGGCTAAAGCCGGGACTCCAGCAATGAATCAAGAATGGGAGCCGTGAATCAACTTGCGGCAACATGAATCATCGAAACAGACGTATATGCAACGACTTGCGGTGGCGTGAATCAACGTAAGTCCCTGAAATGAAGCGGTGTGAATCATGAACCAGAACAATCCTATCGGGGGGGGCGACTGCCGGAGAATCCCTTATGGGAAATTCCGTCCAGCCCGACGCTGTAGCGCTGCAGAGCCGCGTCTTCACCGCTTAAAACCGGTTGCTACAAACGGTGATGCCGGCCGGCAAGGTTCCCTGCTGGCTGAGCACTTCTTGCAGGCGCTCTTCGGCGAGAAAGTGAAACGGCAGCCGCTTGTGCCAGTAGAGGATGCCGGCGGCGGCGGAGAGGGCGAGCAGGACGGCGAGCGGGTTGTAGACGAGTTGGTCCTCCGCGATCACGCCGGCAAACATCTGCCGCACAAAGGGGAGCAAGCTATAGATGTTGCTTGCCGGGATGATGAGCCAGGAGAGAATGGGGCTGGCCTCAACGGATTCTGGTGTGGCGAAGCCGCAAAGTACCGCCAGACTGTTGTGGGTAAAGTGGAACAGCATGGCGGGCCAGATGCTGTTGGTCTTCACCGCGACATAGCCAATGATGATGCCGATCAGAAAGGCGCTGAGCGATTGCTGCAGCAGCATGTGCACAACGCCGAACAGGGCGCTGGTCACCAGGATGGCTCCCCACTTATGCCCGCTGCGGCGGAGGCCGTTGAGGACAAAGCCGCGGAAGGCCAGTTCCTCACACACCGCCGGCAGCAGCGCGAGCAGCAGAATGAGCTGCCAGGCGGGAGTCCCGTCCATGGCGGAGCCGAGCATGGCGAGTGCTTCCTTCAGGGCCTGGCTTTTGGGATAGACTGCTTCAATTCCAAAGCCGAGCCACTGGACCGCGGGGTGCAAGCAGGCGGCGAGCAGGATGGCGGCTGGCAGCGTGGCCCACCGCGATGGCGCTCGCAGGCCGAGCGTTCCCAGCGGCTGGCGGGTGAGCATGATGGCCATCAAACAAGCCGGCGTGGCGATGAGGGCAATTTGCACGACCAGCGTGGTGTTGACGAAGCCGACAAAGTCCCCCGGCGGCGGCAGCATGAAGCTGGAGAAGAAGCGGATGACCAGCAGCATGACGCCACAACAGGCGGCTTCGCCCACCGTGGGTGCGTCTTCGCGCCGCACAATCATCTGCCGCACCCACAGCCCCAGGTGGAAACGCTCGCTTTCGCGGAACAGGACCGACTCGTCATTGAATTGATGAATTGCCCAGCGAATGGCGAACCAGCAGGACAGGGACGTCACGCCCGCGACGATGGGGAGATACTTGAGGGCTTCAAGAAACTGCCCCTCGATGAGCACTCGCAGGAGGAGCATCACACCGGTCAGCGGAATCATGGCCGTCCCCACATCGAGCTGCGAATTAGGAAGCAGCGAGAGCATCATCAGGGGCAGCGAAATCATCAGCAGCGGCAGCAGATAGTATTGCCCTTCCTTGGAACTGCGGGCGAAGGCGGCGACAGCGAGCGACAGGGCGCTGAACATGCCAGAAATCGGCACCAGCGCGAGCACCAGCCAAAAGATGGCGGCCAGCGGCGGCGGACCAATGTGCATCGGCAGCGGATTGGCGGCCATTTTTTCCAGTTGTGCGGCGATAAACGATCCTGTCACTCCCATGCTGGCCAGGTTGAGCAGCGAAGTGGCCATGCTGAATGTCATCACCGTCAGCAGTTTGCCCCAGACGATTTCGCTCCGCTGGGCCGGGCTGGAGAGCAGTGTTTCCAGTGTCCCCCGCTCCTTCTCCCCGGCACACAAATCGACCGCGGGATAGAAAGCGCCGGTGAGCGCCCAGACCAGCAGCACGAACGGCAGCACCTTGGACCAGATGGCGGCTCGCGCCTGCACGGGCTCCGCCACGTCGGTATTCGCCACGTCAAACGGAGCGACCGCCGTTACCGGCAGATTGTTTTTTTTGAGGTTCCCGGCAATCATTTCATCTCGCCAGCGGCTGAGCACGGTCGTTACTCGCGTGTGGGCTACCTGCGATTTGTCGCTGGCCGTGCTGAGAAAGATTTCCGGCTGGGGAAGGCTGGTTTCGGTGGAGTGCCCATGGGCTGCCTGGGCAACGGCCAGACGGTGGGAAAACTCCCGTGGAAAATAGACCACGGCATCCCAGCGGCCCGCACGCAAGTCCGTAGTCGCAGTGGCCGCCATATCCTGGTCGGTGGCACTCGGCACTACCACCTCGCTCAGCTCCAACTCCAGCAGTTGGCATTCCCTTTCCGGGCAGATGGCCGCCGCGAAATGTCCATCCTGAAGTAGCGGCGGTTGAGCGGGCAGACCTTCCGCGCCGACGACCAATACCCTTGAGGGATATTCCTTGCGAAACTGCTGCACCTGGAAGACAAGCATTGCCAGGACCGGATACAGCAACAGCGGCAGCACGACGATCGTGAACAGCGTCCGCCGGTCCCGCATTTGGTCCCGCAGCTCGCGGCAGTAAATCAGCTTGACGTTGGTCCAGGACATGTGGCAGGAGTCAGGCAGTTTGGATTTCGAACATCGGGTTGCGGGTTTGAACCTCGCGGGTCATTTCTTCGCGCCCCTCGATGAGCTGGAAAAAGAGCTCTTCCAGGTCATGTTCTTGCTGCTGCTCTCGGAGCTCTGGCAGAGTTCCTTCCGCCAGGATGTGCCCCCGATGCATGATGGCGATGCGGTCGCAGAGCCGTTCCGCCTCGCGCATGATGTGGGTCGAGAAGATGACGCATTTTCCCTGGTCGCGGAGCTCGCTGACCGTACGGAGCAGCGCCCGGGCGACGAGCACGTCGAGACCGGCGGTTGCTTCGTCAAAGATGAGCACCGGCGGGTCGTGGACGATGGCCCGGGCGATGGAGACTTTCTGTTTCATGCCGGTGGACATCTTGGCCCCCAGCACATCGCGGATTTCATTCATCTTCAGCCGCTCGAAGAGGCTTTCCATCCGCTCTCGCAGCAGGTCTTCTTTCAGTCCGTACAGTCGCCCGAAATAGGCAACCATTTCCCAGGCGGTCATCCGGTCGTAAACCGCCGTGTTGCAGGAGACGAAACCAATCTGGTGGCGGACCAGTGCGGGCTGCGTTCCCACGTCATAGCCGTTGATGGAAGCCGACCCGCTGGTGGGGCGAAGAACGGTACTGAGGATGCGCAGGGCGCTAGTCTTGCCGGCCCCATTAGGCCCGAGCAACCCGTAGATTTCTCCGCGGGCGGCATCAAAGGAAATGCCGGCCAGGGCGACGAATTCGCCGCGGCGGAGGTCCGGGTACGCTTTCGTCAATTCCCGGACATGAATCATGGGGAGGAAGGGTCAGAGGGCAGAGGGCTGAGGGGCGGGAGATAAGAACAGGAGCAATCGGCGGTGATGAAGCGTACGTCACGCAGGACACGCTTGAGCGTCAAGGGGCTGCCTGCTCCGGTTATGACGATTGGCCGCAAGGGAGGACTGCCGCCACCTGCCGGACATCAGGATCTGAGCTAGGTTTTTCCATTGGTCCCACTCTCTTGCGCGAGCCCGAGCCCATGAATGATTCCGCACTTCTCGAGTCTCCCGTCATGGACGATGCTGTCGCGAGCTCGTCGCTTTCGCAGACAATCGTTTTTCCCAGGGCCGGGTCTGCCGACGAGTCCTTCTTTCCCGCGGAGCCGGAAACGATGGAAGAGGCCGGGCTCAGCCCGACCGATGTGGAGGCCCTGATCCTCAAGCAACTGCTCATTGGCGGCCCCGCCACCGGACGCAAAATTGCCGAGCAGATCAAGCTCCCCTTCGGCATCATGCAGGACCTGCTCCGGGGGCTGAAGCAACAACTGCTGGTGAACTACAAATCCCAGAGCTCGCTCGGAGACTTTGACCACGAACTGACCCAAGAGGGAGAAAAGCGGGCCCGCTGGTATGTCGACCGCTGCACCTATTGCGGCTCCGCGCCGGTGCCGCTCCGGAAGTACATCCGCAGCATCGAGAAACAGTCGGTGCGGAAAGTCCGCCCGAAAATCAACGACCTGATCAACGCCTTTGGCGATCTTTCGCTCCCCTCGGCAACCATTAGTCAGGTGGGGCAGGCAATTCATGCGGGCCGCGGCCTGTTCCTCTATGGCCAGCCGGGCAATGGAAAGACCAGCATTGCGGAGCGCGTGATCCGGGCGGTCAGCCAGACCATCTGGGTGCCGCGGACGATCACGATCACCGGCGAAATCATTCGGGTCTTTGACCCCGCCAGTCACGAAGAAGTGCCGGCGGACACTTCCGGTCACTTGCTAGAACTCTCCCGCTACGACCGCCGCTGGGTCCGGATCAAGCGGCCTTCCATCGTCGTGGGGGGCGAGCTCCGGATGGAGCAGCTCGAAGTCACCAGTAACTCGGCCACGGGTATCATCGAGTCTCCCGTGCAAATGAAGGCTAACGGCGGAGCCCTGGTCGTGGACGACTTCGGCCGCCAGCGGATGAGCACCGCGGAGTTGCTCAATCGCTGGATTGTGCCGCTCGAAAAAGGGTTCGATTTTCTCTCGCTCCCTTCCGGGAGGCAGATTCAGGTTCCGTTCGATCCGATCCTCGTTTTCTCGACCAACATCGAGCCGAGCAAGCTCGTCGACGAAGCCTTCCTCCGCCGCATTCCTTATAAGATACAAGTTCACGATCCGTCGGCTGAAGAATTCCGCAACCTGGTCCGCTCGTGGTGCGACAAGCTGGGGATTCAGTTCCAGGACGAAGCTCTGGAACACCTGATGACCCGGCACTACGGCGAAGCCGGCCGCCCTTTCCGCTACTGCCACCCCCGCGACTTGCTCATGCAAGTCAAAACCTTCTGCGAGTTCCACGAACTGCCGTTGGAACTGACTACGAAGGCCATTGATGTGGCGGTGAAGAACTACTTTGCGGGGCTGTGATAACGGTACCGCTGGCAGTTGCCGCGCCCTGCTAGTCAGGACTTTCCGTAGACCACGCAGCGGCCTGACGCGAAGTCGTGCGCCGTGACAATCTCGATGATCCCTTGGACGATTTTCACACCGCCGATTTCCGAGGGCTCAATCGGCGAGATTGCCGAATAGTCCCGCGCCTCGTCGCACAGGACACGCAGATCGAGGACGGGAAGTCCGTGCCTCGCAGCTTCCCGCAGGATGACATCGTTGAAGATGGATAGAGCAGCGAGGAGGGCGCGGGGCATTTCGGGAATAGAATCGTAGATAGTGCAGACTGTGGTCGGTTTGCGGAGGACCAAAACTTCTCGCAGCATCTCGCGATAGTTCTTTTGGAACTGGTCCTGCACATCGGCCAGTTCTTGAAACGCAGCCGGGGCTCGCAGCTCCATGTCGCGAAGGATGCCGCTGTTCTCCAGGGCGTCATTGCCGCCGGCGCTGATTACCAGGTGCGTGGCGTCCGCCGGCAGCCGGGGAATCTGCCGGAGGATGCTGCTGGCGACTGCGCCATCGACGGCAACGAGCGTCCCCTTCCAGCGGGGAAGCCGGGTGCGTAGCTGCTCGATGAGCGACGAGCCCCGCGGCACGTAGAGGCCGTTGTCGAAAATGGAATCGCCCAGCAGGGCTACGTGGGACATGTCAGGGATCCTTCTTCAGCGTGTTGAGCTTCATCAGTTCCTTCACTTCGTCTTCCCAGTACGACGGCAGTTGGTCCCAAGGGTTGTTCCCTTTGTCATCGGTGATGTAAATCCAGCCGACGCGGCGGTCCTGGGCCTGACGGAGAATCTTGAGCATGTCGGCGGCTGAGACCTGGTAGGCGAGGGCAGCGATGCGGTCGGGCTTTAGGTCTTTGGTCCAGGCCGGTGGGGTGAAGCGGTCCCAGCGTTCGTGCCCTTCGTAGAGGCAGGCGACATCGGCGACGGGCTGAGTGAGGTATTTTTCGTCGCAGATCGTGCCGGGGTTCGTCACGACGAGTGCGAGCTGGTGCGTCTTACGGACATGCTCGTAGAGCGAGGCCAGGTGCTCTAGCTGCTCCGTGCCACTCGCCTGCTCGTCAAAGAAGATGCCCTGAATGCCGGGATAGAAGCGGACCCACTGGTCCACGTCGGCTTTCACCTCCTCCGCCTTCCGCTTGCCGTAGCGGGTGCTGACGTAACCGATCAGCGTGACCTTTGACTTTTTCGCTCGCTCGACGATCCTCGTGTAATTCGCATCGACCCGCCTCCCCGGCCCGCTCGCCGGATTCACAATCGCCACCACCCCCGCCTCCTCCGGCGCAGCCAGCAGCCGCTCCCACTCCTTTGCACCTTTTCCCGCAGGATAGAAATATGCCGGGACGAGCAGCCGCATTTTCGGCGGGGGATCAGCGGCATTGGCAGTGTCACCACTGGTCATGGTTGCGAACAGCACTCCAAAAAACAGGAAGAACTCTCTCACGGCGCAAGCACTCCAAGATGGATGAGTCGACATCGTGATCTTACTCTCATTGGAGGCCGTCGACTCTTGTATCTGGCGAAGCCGTTTCCAATGCGAATAGAATGACCGAATGGATAAAAAGGACGAGCCCGATCGTGGTGGCGGCGGGTGCGCGATTGCCTTGGTCATCGTGCTCATGCTCCTGCCAGTAGTCTACGCCATCGGCTTCGGGCCAGCTGTCTGGTTGCACAAGCGAGATGTCGCCCCAGAAGCGATTGAGGCCATTTATAACCCGCTCATTTGGGCTGCCGAGGCAGTTGGGCAGGAGGATCGGCTGGAGCAATACGCGGACTGGTGGCAATAGGCCGGCTCTATTTATGCATGAAGTCATCGCGAACCACTTGTGGATTGGCAACGCGATCGAGGCCCGCGAACTTCGCCGGTTGCTCGACTTAGGCGTTGCGGCACTCGTCGATCTGGCCATCGAAGAACTGCCGCCGATCCTAGTCAGAGAACTCGTTTATTGCCGGATTCCGCTCATTGATGGAGCTTTCAATCCGCCGGACCGTCTGCGATTGGCGGTGCAAACAGTTGCGTCACTCATTCGCCAAGGCACGCCCACTTTCGTCTTCTGTGGAGCCGGAATGAGCCGCTCGCCGGCGATTACGGCAGCGGCACTGGCCGCGGTAGAAGGTGCTGATCCGAACATCGTGCTGCAAAGAATCGTGACGGGCTTTCCGCACGATGTGTCGCCGGCGCTCTGGAAAGAAGTAACAGCTTGCCTTCAGAGGCTCGATTAGAAAATGCCGAGCTGGTCCCGGGCCTCATCAGTCATCTTATCGGGCGTCCACGGCGGATCGAGGACGATTTTGACTTCGACGGCGGCGACGCCGGGGAGGGCTCCGACGACTTGCTTGCTGTTGGCGATGAGCTGCGGGCCGGCGGGGCACATGGGGCTGGTCATGGTCATGTCGATCTTGATGTTCGTCTTCCCTTCGGCGGGAAGCAGATCGACGTTGTAGATCAGGCCCAGGTCCACGATGTTGACGAACAGCTCGGGGTCGATGACCTTTTTCAGCTCCTCGCGGACGAGGTCTTCGGAAAGTTCTTTCGATGCAGGTGGCTCTGGAATCGCTGGCGCTTCGTGCTTGGCCGCGGTGGTGTGGACTTCAGCAGGCCACTGCGACGAGGAATCAAGCGGCGGCGGAGTCGGGTCGGGAGCGCCGGGAGCGTGCGGCTGGGAGTCTCTGACGCGGACGTAAACCTGGCCGTTTTCGATTTTGACCTCGTGTGCGATCGTGTCCTCCGTCGCCGGCATCGTCAGGGCCTTGCCGGTGCGGATATCGAACTTGGCCCCGTGCCGCGGGCAGGCGATGGCAAAATCGACCAGCTTTCCTTCCGACAGCGGTCCGCCGTCGTGCGTGCAGACGTCATCGATGCAGTAGAACTCCCCGCCGACATGGAACAGCGCGACAATGCGATCCTCCACCTCGACCAACTGGCGGCCGGGGTCGGGGAGGTCGGTGATGGCGGCGACTTTGATGAAATCAGACATGAGGACGATTCAAATGACGAAATTCGAATTCCTGCTTACACGTATTCTCGAACCTTGCGCAACATCGCCTGCCCCAGCGCTTCCCGCACGCTTTCGATCGTGATCCGGTCAAAAATCTGCTGGAAGAAGCCGCTGACGATCATGCGGGTGGCTTCCTTGCGGGTGAAGCCGCGGGACTGGGCGTAAAAAATCAGCTCTTCGTCCACCTTGCCGGTGGTGCTGCCGTGGGTGCAGCGGACGTCGTCGGCTTCGATCTCGAGGCCGGGGATGCTGTCGGCCCGGCTGGCGGTGGAGAGGAGCAGGTTGTCGTTCCGCTGGTAGCCGTTGGTTTGCTGAGCGAGGGGATCAACCTTGATCATGCCCCGCCAGACCGTGCGGGACTTGTCTTGCAGGGCCGCCTTGTAGAGGAAGTCGCTCTGGCACTGCGGGGCGACGTGGTGCTGCAAGGTGTGGTAGGAAATGTGCTGCTTCCCTTCGGTGAAGAGCACGCCGTTGACCTGGCAGGAAGCCCCGCGGCCGGCCAGCTCCACGTGCTGATTCACCTTCGCCAGCCGGCTGCCGATGGCGGCGATGGTCCACTGGAGCGAAGCATCGCGGCCGACCAGAGCCTTCTGATGGGCGAAGTGCCAGACCCCCTGCCCCCAGTTCTGCAACCCCACCAGACGCAGGCGGGAATTGGGGGAAAGAACAACCTCCATCGCCCCGCAGTGGAAGCCGCCGTCTTCGCCGCCGTGGCTGGCGTTCTCGCACATCAGCGTGGCGTCGGCCCCGTCTTCCATCACGACCAGCGTGTGCCCCAGGTCCGTCCCGCCACTGGTGAGCGCCGAGAGCATGTGCAGCGGCTCGTCGATGACGACATTGCGAGGGACATAGAGGAAGTGTCCGCCGGACCAGAACGCGGCATGGAGTGCGGCGAACTTGTCGTAGCTCGGATCAACCGCTCGGCCGAAAAGATGCTTCTGCACCAGGTCACTATGCGTATTCACCAGCTCATCCAGGCTGCCGAAGACGATCCCCTTGGCCTGCCAGCGCTCCTTCAGCGTCGTGGCGAGCGGACGACTGTCGAGAGCGCTTGTGCGGCCGGCCAGATTCACTCCTTCAGTCAACAGTGGCTGGGTCGCTTCCATCGCGGGGTTCTCGTCAAGCGGGGGCGAGAACTGGTTAAGCTTGAAGAGCCGAATGTCGGTGCGGATCCACTCTTCGTCGTTGCGCGCCGGCCAGTCCATCGCGGCAAATGTTTTCCACGCTTCGCGCCGCTGCTCCGTCAGCCAGGCCGGCTCGCGGCGGGAGCGAAGGAAGGCTTCGAAGGCTTCCTGGGTGAAGCCGGTGGTGGAAACAGCGGGCATAGAATTCAATAGCGGCGCGGACTGCAAGCAGAGGAAATATGACGGGCAGGCTGGAAGCCTACCCCACTAACCAACCGACCCTTCCATCTGCAACTGGATCAGCCGGTTCATTTCCACGGCGTATTCCATCGGCAGCTCCTTGACGAGGGGCTCGATGAAGCCGTTGACGATCATCGCACTCGCTTCGTCCTCGGAGAGGCCGCGGCTCATCAGGTAAAAGAGCTGCTCCTCGCCGATGCGGCTGACGCTGGCTTCATGGCCGACGCTCACGTCCTGCTCGGCGATTTCAATGTAGGGGTAGGTGTCGCTACGGCTCTTGGCGTCGAGAATCAGGGCGTCACAGACGACGTTGGTCTTGACGTTCGTGGCTCCCTTCTCGACCTTGACGAGCCCGCGGTAGCTGGCCCGGCCGCCGTTTTTGCTGATGGACTTGCTGATGATCTGGCCGCTTGTGTTTGGTGCACAGTGGACGAGCTTGGCACCGGCATCCTGATGCTGCCCCTTGCCGGCGAAGGCAATGGAGAGAATCTCGCCGCGCGCCCCCGGCTCCATCATGTAGACGGCCGGATATTTCATCGTCAAGCGGCTGCCGAGGTTGCCGTCGATCCACTCCATGGTGGCGTCGGCATAAGCCATGGCCCGCTTGGTGACAAGGTTGTAGATGTTGTTGGCCCAGTTCTGAATCGTGGTGTAGCGGCAGCGGGCTCCGCGCTTGACCATGATCTCGACAACCGCCGAGTGCAGGCTTTCCGTGCTGTACATCGGGGCCGTGCAGCCCTCGACATAATGCACGCTGGCCCCTTCATCGACGATGATCAGCGTCCGCTCGAACTGACCCATGTTTTCCGCATTGATGCGGAAATAAGCCTGCAAGGGGAAGTCGATCTTCACCCCCTTGGGAACATAGATGAACGAGCCGCCCGACCAGACCGCCGAGTTGAGGGCGGCAAACTTGTTGTCGTC
>SXGT01440670.1_pt1 | contig 19851 bp, 16 predicted proteins | sample 3176221 | NCBI WGS metagenome assembly SXGT01 (sample SAMN11356862, study PRJNA531348) | freshwater metagenome | isolation source: freshwater sample F1-120 | place: China: Fuxian Lake, Yuxi | collected 2017-12-25
GCGAGATATCGAAGATCGCGCCGCGATCCTGAAGGATGTAGCCGAGCTCGCGCGGCGTCTTGCACGAGAACATGCCGCTGTAGTTGCTCTGGATCAGCTAGACCATATTGCCGCTCTAGTCCGCGGTCGTGAGGTAGATCGTGTCGCCCTCGTCGACGGCCGGGTTGCCGACGGGCATCGACTTCGCCGCGCGCTCGCCGATCAGCTTGCGTCGCGCCGCCGCATATTCGTCCGAGATCAGGTCCTCGACACGCACGGTCATCGCGTCGAGATCCGCGTACAGCTGCGCACGATCCTCGACGGCGAGCTTCTTGGCCTCGACGAAGCGATGCACGTGCTCGAGCGATCCGAAACCCGCCGCCCGCAGGTCGAAGCCCTCGAGCACGTTGAGCATCTGCAGCGCCGCGATGCCCTGCCCGTTGGGCGGCAGCTCCCACACGCGATAGCCGCGGTAGTCGATCGACACCGGGGCGAGCCAATCGCCCGTGTGAGCGGCGAGGTCTTGGGCCGTGAGGAAGCCGCCATTCTGCGACATGTACTCGCCGATCTCGTGCGCGATGCGACCCTTGTAGAACGCGTCGCGACCTTGCTTGGCGAGCGTCTCGAGCGTGGCCGCGAGGCGCGGGTTCTTGAATAGCTCGCCCTTCGCGGGCGCGCGGCCACCGGGCAGAAACGTGGCCGCGAAGCCGGGGAAGTCCTTGAGCGCGGCGGCGTTGCGCGCCCAGTAGTAGGCGACCAGTTCCGTGATCGGCGCGCCTTCGCGCGCGTGCGCGATCGCGGGCGCAAGGACCTGCGCCATCGGGAGCGTGCCGAAGCGCGCGTGCAGCGCGAACCAGCCATCGACGCAGCCGGGCACGGAGACGGGCAGCGGACCGAGAGAAGGAATGCGTGCGAGGCCGCGGCGCTCGAACTCGGCGAGCGTGAGACTCGCAGGCGAACGGCCGCTGCCGTTGTAGCCGACGAGCTCGCGCTTCGCCGGATCCCACACGATCGCGTAGAGGTCACCCCCGAGCCCGCAGCCCGTCGGTTCGAGCAGTGCCTGCACCGCGGTGGCGGCGATCGCTGCGTCGACGGCGCTGCCCCCGGCCTTCAGCATGTCGATGGCCGCGACGCTCGCGAGCGGAATGCTCGTCGCGGCCATGCCGTGGCGCGCGATGACTTCCGAGCGCGTGGCGAAGCTCTTCCCGGTGATGCGATCGCCCGCGAGAGCGAGCACGGCAGTGGCGAACAGGGTCTGGATCATGTCGGTCTCCCGCGCGCAGCATGGCACAGCCTGCGCCCCGGCGGAATTAGCGGAACCATGACAGCGAAGCGCGGTTCGAGCGCAGTACAACCTGCACCTCATGAGCACGCTCGCCCTCGCCCTGGCGTTCCTCGTCCAAGCCCCGCCGCCTCCGCCGCCCGCTCAGGATGGTCCGCCTGCCGAGAAGCGCGGCGTGCTGCGCCAGAGCGAGGCGATGGCGCCCGGCTACACGCTGTTCGGTCCGCTGCGCTCGAAGTCGACCTACCTCGTCGATGCCGCGGGCAACGCGGTGCACGAGTGGAAGAGCGACGCGACGCCGGGGCAGTCGGTGTACCTGCTCCCCAATGGGCACCTGCTGCGCTGCGAGCGCGTCGACAGCGAGGTGTTCTCCGGCGGAGGCCAAGGCGGCCGCGTGCGCGAGTACGACTGGGACGGCAAGGTCGTGTGGGAGTACGTGTGCGCGGACGCCACGAAGCTGCACCACCATGACATCGCGCCGATGCCCAACGGCAACGTGCTCGTGATCGCGTGGGAACTCAAGACGGAAGCCGAGTGCCTCGCGGCCGGGCGCAGCTCTCAGCTCTTGCATGCCAAGGAGCTGTGGCCCGACATGGTGCTCGAGATCGAGCCGATACGGCCGAGCGGCGGCAAGGTCGTGTGGGAGTGGCACGCGTGGGATCATCTCGTGCAGGACCGCGACGCGCAGCTCCCGAACTTCGGCGACGTCGCGGCAAGCCCGCACCGCATTGACACCAACATCTCGACGCTCGCGCCCGAGTCGACCGAGGAGGAAATCGAGGAGCTCGAGAAGCTGCGCAAGCTCGGCTACGTCGGCGACGACGCTCCGCGCGGCGACGATCGCGGCGGTCCTCCGGGGCGCGGCGCCGACTGGTTCCACTGCAACGCGATCGACTACTCGCCGGAGCTCGACATGATCGTGCTCAGCTCGCGCGAGCTCTCCGAATTGTGGTTTATCGATCACTCGACGAGCGCCGAGGAAGCCCGCGGTTCGAGCGGTGGTCGCTGGGGCCACGGTGGTGACTTGCTGTTCCGCTGGGGCAACCCGCGCTGGTCCAAGGCACCGGGCGCGCGCATGCTCTTCGGCCAGCACGATGCCCAGTGGATTCCGCCCGGATTCCCCGGGGCAGGCAACGTGCTCGTGTTCAACAACGGTGAGCGCGACGAGCGCGACTGGTCGAGCGCCGACGAGCTCGCGATGCCGTTCACCGCGGACACGCTGAAGAACGCGTTTGCAGCGGAAGATGGCGTGAAGGTCGAGCTCGTCTCGACCCATCGTTCGCCCGACTTCTGCGAGCATATCTCGGGTGCCCAGCGCCTGCCGAACGGCAACACGCTCGTGTGCGCCGGCGAGACGGGTCGCGTGATCGAGTTCACGCCCGCCGGCGAGGTCGCGTGGGAGTTCTTGAGCCCCTTCGCCGGTACGGAGAACGTCGGGCCCGGCGGCCCCGGTGGCCGACGCGGCCCTCCGGGCGGCCCGCCGCCGGAGGGCGAACGTCGCGGTCCTCCGGGTGGGGATCGCCGTGGTCCTCCGGGCGGGGATCGCCGTGGTCCTCCGGGCGGCGGGCGTGGTCCCGGCGGCGGCGGCGGCCCCGGAGACACGCGCGCGATGTTCCGCGCGACGCGCATTGCTCCGGAATATCCCGGTGTCGCCGCACTCGCGAAGCCGGTCGAGACCGCTCCGACCGCTGCGCTGGTTCCGAGCGCTGGCCGCGTGCTCTTCGATGGCGAGAAGCCCGAAGCGAAGCCGCTCGCCATCGATGCGGCCAAGTCGGAAGGCTGCGGCACCGTCGGCACGCAGGACCAGAGCCTGCTGATCGGCGCGAATGGCGGCATCGCGAACGTGGTCGTCACGGTGGAGCTCGCTGGCGCGGCTGTGAAGGCGCCGGAGAAGCCCGTGCTGCTCGACCAGAAGACCTGTCGCTTCGAGCCGCACGTCACGGTCGTCCCCGTGGGCACGACGGTCGAATACAGGAACTCCGACGCGATCTCGCACAACGTCCACAGCTATCCCTCGAAGAACGAGGGCCTGAACAAGATGGTGGGCGCGGGCGCCGCCGAGGTTCAGAAGCTCGACAAGGAAGACCGCATCGAGATCAAGTGCGATATCCACCCGTGGATGAACTCGTGGCTCATCGTCGCGAACACGAATCAATTCGCGGTGACGGGCTCGGACGGCTCGTTCACGCTCACGGGCCTTCCGCCGGGCGAGCACAAGGCGCGCTTCTGGCACGAGAAGCTCGGCAAGGCCGAGGCGATGCTCGTGGTCGACGCCGCGGGCAAAGTCGCGCCGGTCGAGGTGAAGCTGGGGCTCGAGAAGAAGGGTGGGCGCGGCAAGCGCTGATCACCCGGCGTTCGCTGCGATTCGAGGTGCGAGGGCTCTTCGGCGAGCTCCCGCGCCTCGCGCGCTTTCAGACCAGCGCGGGCGCGTTCGAGGGCGTCGAGCGCAGCGTCGCCGCGAGCGCCGCGAGGCCGCGCTCGAGTTCTGCGCGCGTGCGCGGCGTCGAGAGGCACACGCGCACGGCGTGGGGGACCGTGCCGCGACCGACGACGAACGCCTCGGCGCTCGACACCGCCGCGCCTGCGAGCTGCGCGCGCGCAACGAACTCGTTCGCCGTCCAGTGCTCCGGCAGCTCGAGCCACATATGGCAGCACTCGCGACCCGAAGGCGTGCGGATGTCTCCGAGGATGCGGCGTGCGAAGTCCTGACGGACGCGCGCCTCGGCGCGCTTCTCCCCGGCGACGCGGCCTGCGACGCCCGAGTCGATCCAGCGCGTCGCGAGCTCCGTCACCAGCGGCGCTGCCGTCCAGCCGATCGCGGTCACGGCGCCTATCGCGCGCTCGAGCACGTCCTGCGGGCCGACGGGAGGCAGCAGGTAGCCGACGCGCAGGCCCGACGAGACGCTCTTAGAGAGGCTCGTGAAGTAGTAGGTGCGCTCGGGCGCGAGGCTCGCGAGCGTCGGCGTGCCCGACGTGTCGACGAAGCCGTAGGTGTCGTCCTCGACGAGCGCGACATCGTGGCGACGCGCGATCTGGACGAGTTCCTCGCGGCGTGCGCGCGTGAGCGTGACCGCGGTCGGGTTCTGCGAGGTCGGCTGCACGTACAGCGCGCGCACTTCCTTGCTCGCGCAGGCGGCCTCGAACTCGGCGGGCACGATGCCGTGCTCGTCGAGCTCGACCGGCTGCAGGCGCTGGCCCAGCAGGCGCGCGAGCGGCTTCAGGCCCGTGTAGGTGAGCGCCTCCGCGAGGATCACGTCGCCGGGCTGGCCGCAGGTGGCGAGCGCGACCGCGAGCGCGTGTTGGGCGCCGCCCGTGATCAAGATGCGCTCCGGAGTGCACTGCACCCCGCGCTCGGCGAGCCAACGAGCACCCGCCGCGCGGTGCGCGGGCAGCCCCTGCAGGTGGTAGCCCGTGAACAGGCCGTCGAGGTCAACGCGGCCCGCGAGCTCGGCCAGCGCCTCCGAACGCTCGACGCTAGTCGGGCCGCCACAGGGCAGGTTGAACGCGAGGTCGACGAGCCCCTCGGGGATCGACTCGGGCGCGGGAGTGGTCAGTCGCCCGCGGGCGGCGGGGTGGCGCACGAAGCTGCCCCGGCCAACCTCGCCGTCGATCAGGCCGCGGCGGGCAGCCTCCGCATACGCGCGGGTGATCGTGCCGACGTTGCATTCCAGTCGCCGGGCGAGCTCCCGGTGGGTGGGGAGCCGGGTCCCAGGAGCGAGGCGCCCCTCCTGAATGTCACGGTAGAGGGCCGTCGCGATGGTGACGTAGAGGGGCTCGTCGCCCTTCTCGATCTGCGGATGCCAGCTTGTCATCGGAGTGTCCCGTCCTTGGATCGTGACATTCCGCACCATAGAGCGGGACAAGTTGCCCCGTCCACACGGCGAGCGCAGAAATCCGCCCGATTTGCTCAGGGGGAGCCGCGCAGCACGAGGATCTCGATGAAGAACTCCATCATGCGCTCGGTGTTCATGGCGGCATGGCCGACGTCGGGCCCGACCTGCAGGTCAAAGCTCTTCCCCGCACGCTGCAAGGCCGCCACGAGCTGCAGCGTGTTGTTGGGGTGCACGTTGTTGTCCGCGGTGCCGTAGAAGAGCATCAGCCGCCCCTTCAGGCTGGCCGCGAGCTTGACCGCGCTGCCCGCGTCGTAGCCCTCGGCGTTCACCTCGGGCGTGCGCATGTAGCGCTCGGTGTAGATCGTGTCGTAGTGGCGCCAGTCGGTGACCGCCGAGCACGCCACCGCGGCCGCGAAGGTCTCGGGATGCCGCATCACGGCGAGCGCGGAGACGTAGCCACCGTAGGACGTGCCGAAGATGCCGACCTTCGAGCCGTCGACGTAGGGGCGCCGGGCGAGCTCCTTCACTCCCGCGGCCTGGTCGTCGATCTCGACCGTGCCCAGCTTGCGGTAGATCGCGTCGAGGAAGCGCTTGCCTCGGCCCGCCGCGCTGCGCGAGTCGAGCGTGGCGTACAGGAAGCCGTACTCAGTGAGCCCGCTCGGCGTCGTGAAGGTCTCCCTCGCACCGTTGGTCGCCGGGCCAGCGTAGACGCTGACGAGCAGTGGGTACTTGCGCGCCGGATCGAAGTTGGACGGGAAGTGCAGCAGGCCGTGCAGGTCCGTCGTGCCGTCGCCGGCCTTGTAGGTGAAGAGCTCGACGCGGCGATAGCCAGCCTTGTCGAGCTCGGTGAGATCGCTCGTCGCGAGCTCGCGCACCACCTTGCCCTCGCGATCGAGGAGTCGCGTCGCGGGCGGCGTCGCGTGCGCCTGAGCGACGTCGACGAAGTGCGCGCCATCGGGCGCGAGCGTCACCGCGTGGTTCAGCGTCGGATCCGTGAGCCGTCGGTCGTCCTTCCCATCGAGGCCGACGCGGTGCAGCTGCAGCTTCATGTGGTTGTCGCCGCTGCGCGCCATGTAGAAGAGCGTGTTCGCGCTCTCGTCGACGCGCACGACGCTCGCCACCTCGAACGGATGGGCGGTGACGGTCGCGAGCAACTTGCCGGAGAGCTCGTAGACATAGAAGTTGCGGAATCCGGTGCGCTCCGAGGCCCACAGGAAGCGCTGGCCGTCCGCGAGCCACGTCATCGCCGGCGCGTTCTCCGTCCAGCTCTCCGGCCACTCCTCGCGCACGACCACGCGACATGCACCGCTCGCGGGATCGGCGGCCACGAGCTCCATCACGTTCTGCCAGCGGTTCGTGCGGTGGAACAGGAGCTCGCGCGAGTCCTTGGTCCACTCGACGCCGTACACGTAGTGCCCGACCACGTCGTCGGTGAAGGTCGCGCCGTCGCGCGCGTCAACCTTGGTGACCGCGCCGCTCGCGAGGTCGAGCACGTGGAGCTCGGCCACTGGGTTGGGAGTGCCCGCCTTCGGGTAGGCCTCGATGTCCATCACGCTCTGCACCTTGGTCTGGTCGAGCTGCAGGTAGAAGTCGGCCACGCCGCTCTCGTCGAAGCGATAGAAGGCGAGCTTCGCGCTGTCGGGCGACCACCACATCGCCGTGTTCTGGTCGAGTTCCTCGCCGTACACCCAGCTGCCGATCGCGTACTTCGTGCGCTTCGCCGCGTCGCCGTCAGTCGTGATCGCGCGCTCGTTCGCGCCGCCCGCCTCGCGCAGCCACAGGTTGCGATCCTTGTGGAACGCCTCGAGCCTGCCGTCCGGTGAGAGCGCGCTCGCGAACTGCCGCCCGCGCTCCGGCGCCGGCCCGCGCCGCGCACCCTGCTCGCCACGCTTCTCCTCGCGCGCCTCCTTGGGCACCTCGACCGCCTCCGCCGCCCCGAGCTCGTAGCGCAGCATCTTGCCATCGCGCCGATACTGCACGGCCTTGCCGCTCTCGTCCCACTCGACGCTGAGCGCTCCCGACTTCCACGCGCCCGCCGCCTTCTTCCCGGCCGCCTGATGGCGCTCGTACCCCGGCATCGACTTCAGCCGATCCTGCCCGAAAGCCAGCGACGAGAACGAAACGAGCGCCACCAAGGCGAGCCTGCCAATGCGATGCGTCTTCATCGCCGCAGTGTAGCCGCGCCCCGCGCCGCGCGTGGTCCTCGCCGAGCGCCATCGTAACCGTTCGGCGAACCCCATCTTTCCGCGCCCGGAATCGGCGGCAGCCTGTGCGGGATGGAACGACGTCGAGAGATGGATCGGTGGCTGGCGCCGCGGGAGCGTGAAGGGCTGACGTTTCGGGCGCTCGCGGAGCGCAGCGGGATCCCGGTCGGGACGTTGGCGTGGGGGGCGTGGCGCTCGCGGAAGCAGCTGGGCTCTGCGACAGGATCGCAGCGCGTCGTCGAAGTCGGAGTGGTCGACGAGTCGCGACCTGCGGCGATCGCGGCGGCGGTCGACGACGAAATCGAGCTCGTGATCGACGAGCGGTTCCGTGTGCGCGTTGGCAGCGCTGGGGACGTCGATCGCGTCGCGAAGCTGGTGCGTGCGCTGCTCGCATGCTGAGCCTCTCGCCACGCGTGCGGATCTTCGCGGCGGTCGAGCCCGTCGATTTCCGCGAGGGCTTCGACCGCGTGGTGCAGGTCGTGCGCGACGAGTTTGGCGAGGATCCGTTCGCCGGCGACCTCTTCTGCTTCTTCAACCGTCGTCGCGACCGCGTGAAGGTGCTCGTGTGGGATCGCAATGGCTTCTGGCTGCACTGCAAGCGGCTCGAGCGTGGCACGTTCGAGCGCCTCGAAGGGCGCGGTCCGAGGGTGGAGATCGAGCGCGCTCAGATGTCGATGCTGCTCGAGAGGATCGACACAAAGTCCACGAGACTTCGCCGTCACTTTTCGCGCGATCTGCGTATCTGTGCGCGTGACACGGACCGTGAAAGAGAGCGAGCTTCCCGATGATCCCGAGGCGCTGAAGGCGCTGCTCGCGCAGCGCGATGCGCGCATCCGCCAGCTCGAGCTCGAGAACCGCATCCCGCGCGTTGAGCGTTTCGCGCCCAAGAGCGAGCGCCGCCCGTCGCAGTGCTTCGTGCTCGACGCGAAGCAGCAGCACTTGCTCTTCACCGAGCTGATCGAGGCCGCCGAGCGCGTCGCCGACGAGAAGCGGGTCGAGGGCCAAGTCGAGATCGTCAAGCCCGAGGCCGAGGCGGTGCTGCGGCGTCGCAAGCACTTCCCGCCGCACCTGCCCGTGGTCCGCACGAGCTACGAGTTTCCTCTGGAGCAGCGCGGCTGCGTCTGCGACGCGACGATGGAGACGATCGGCGACGAAGTGACGAAGGAGCTCGAGCGCCTCGAGCTATCGGTCCTGCACGAGATCGCGCGCGCGAAGCACGCCTGCAAGGCGTGCGCGTGTGGCGTGAAGCTGACGCCGGGCTTCGACCGAGTGATCGACAAAGGCATCGCTCCGGCCACCACACGCCCTACAACCGTCGCGAGTCGAAGTACGCGAGCGAGGGCTTCGACCTGTCGCGCTCGGTGCTGTGCGAGAGCGCGAACACGTGCGGCAAACTGCTCGGGCCGATCGCGGAGGGGGTGCGCAAGGACGCGCTGGCCACGGGCACTCAGCAGACCGACGAAACGCCGGTCAAGCTCTAGGAAGACGGCCACCAGCACTCGCGGCAAGGTCGCGTGTGGGTCTATCACGGCCTCGGTGACCAGATCTTCTTCGACATGACGGAATCGCGCGGCCGTGACGGCCCGAGCGCGGCGCTCGGGGGCTTCGCGGGCTACCTGCAGGCCGACGCCTAACCAGGCTACGACGCTGTCTTCCGCGATGGTCGCGTGCTCGAAGTGGGCTGCTGGGCCCACGCGAGGCGCTATTTCGTGAAGACCGAAGAACAGGAACCGCAGCTTGCGAAGGCGGCGATCGACCGCATTCGCGAGCTCGACGTGATGGAACGCGCTGCGAAGGAACGCTCGCTTGCGCCGGACGCGGTGCGCGAGCTGCGTCGTACCGAGGCGCTGCCGCACCTCGCGGCCCTGCGCGACTGGATGACGGTCACCCGCGCCCCGGTGCTCGACAAGGGCGCGCTGGCCAAGGTCATCGACTACGCGCTCTCGAGCTGGACCGCGCTCTGCCGCCGCTGCGACGACGGCGGCCTTGAGATCGACAACAATGGCTCGGAGCGCTCGCTGCGCACAGTCGCCGTCGGCCGCAAGAACTGGATCTTCTTCCGCAACGAACGCGGCGGCCGCACTGCCGCGGTCATCTACTCGCTGAGTGCGACGTGCAAGAAACACGACGTCGATCCGCGCGCCTACCTGCGCGACGTGCTCCTGCGCATCAGCAAGGTCTCCGACGTGCGCGAGCTCACGCCCCACGACTGGAAGGCGAAGTGGGCCCCCATCGTCGAAGCCCACCGCGCGAGCATCGTCGAACGCGTGCTGGCGAAGTAGTCCGCCTCAGGCGTCAGGCGGCCGCGTCAACAGCCTCGCGGGGTGGGGATCGCCGAACGGTTACTCTTCGAGAGATCGGAGGCGCCCCGCGGTTCTTGGGCGGGCGAGGGGCGGGAAGTGAGCGCGGGCCGCGCGTGCTGGGGGGCACGGGCGGCCCGCGGTGGGGCGAGAGCGGGGGGCGGGCGCTAGCTACTTCTGGCCCATGCGGGCGAGTCGGGTGGGGCGCTCGGCGGCGAACTTGGCGATGCCGGCCCAGAGGGAGTCGGGGTCGATGTGGGCTTCCTTCTTGAGCTCTTCGACGTTGCCGCCGGTGCGCCAGCGGTTGTCCCAGTCGCTGGAGAGGACGTACTCCTCTGCGATCTTGTGGGGGAGCCAGTCGTGCATCAGGCGGCGGGCGCCGTTGGTGATGCAGGTGGAGTCCATCCAGTCGGACCAGGGCAGGACGCTGTCGCGGTAGGACTGGGGCTGGAGCTGGAACAGCTCCCACGAGACGGCCTGCACGAGCTTCACGTTCGGGCCCTCGCCCTTGGCGAAGCGCGGCAGCAGCGCGTAGAGCGACTCGGTCGAGCTCGTGCCTTGGATGATGATCGTGCCTTCCTTGGGGCGCTTGGGATCGAAGTCGCGGATCACGTAGGCGCCCTTGGCGGCGTCGAAGTGCGACGGGATGCCGAGCGCGGCGCGATCGGGAACCTTGACGTTGGGGCGCGTCAAGTGGATCGCCACGATCGGTTGCTTGCAGCGCAGGGCGGCGGCGAGCGCGGGCGCGACCTCGTTGTGCTCCCACGGGTGGATGTTGATCACGTGGCCGTCGGGGAAGAGCTGCGTCACGCCCGGCGAAAAGATGCCGAAGTGCGTGCGGCTGTCCTCGGCGGTCTCGGGGCCCGAGTGGCCGACGACCCAGATCGTCTTGCCGACCTTGAGCGGGCAGTCCTGCGCGAGCTGGCTGAAGAGGCGGAACATGCCGTACTTCAGGTACGAGAACGAGCCGTAGGTGGAGCAGGCGCCCCAGTAGCCGAGGAACTCCTTCTCCGGCTCCGCGCTCATGTTCACGGTGGCGAGGCCGACGGTCAGGCCCGAGTTGGTGAACTCGGTGATCTGCTGCGGGAGCAGCGAGCCGTGCGGGTTCTTGGTGCGCTCGTACCAGCCGAAGTTCTTCTTGTCGCCGAAGTCCTTGGCGAAGCCGAAGATGCCGGTCGACTCGGCGAGGTCCGCGGAGCAGGCGAGCACCAGCGGCCGGCCCATCTTCTCGCGCGCGTAGGAGTTGAACCACGAGCCGAAGGTCAGGAACGCGTTCTTGTTGGCGATCGCGGTGCCCGGCGCGGCGAAGAGCTCCTTGGGCAGTGCCTGCGGGTCGAGCCAGCTGGTGTCCTCGGCGAGGTTGACCTTGCTCTCGAGGCGGAAGCCCTCGGCCTTCGCCGGAACGCTCTCGCCGATCTCGACCAGCGTGTCGGCGAGGTACTCCATCAGGTCGGGGTCGTTGGCGAGCACGCTGAAGACGGTGTGGAACCACTTCTCCGACTGCTCGCGGCACTTCGACTCGCCGGGATCGGTCGTGTCGCCCGCGCCCTCGAACGCGACGCCGTACTTGCGCGCGAAGTCCTCGCGGCACTTCCAGAAGAGCTCGCTGTTGCGCTTGTGGGCCGCGCCGTGCGAGTGGAAGTCGAACTTGTGGTAGCCGCGGCCCTTGCGCGTCTTGACCCACACGCAGCCGGGGCGGCCGCCGGTGGAGTCGGCGCACACGATCTCGAGCAGCGCCTTGGTGATTTCCTCGTAGTTTTCGCCCTCCGTCGTGCCGGCGACGCGCCAGCCGTAGGGCTCGAACCACTCGACCGGCGTGCCGTGCACGACCTCGCTGTTCGCGAAGTGGTCGATGCCGTGGTCATTCCAGTCGAATAGGTAGATCAGATTGTCGAGGCCGAGGCCCCAAGCCGAGTTCTTGACCTCGTGGTGCGCGCCGGCGGTGTGGCCGCCCTCGCCCTCGATCGCGAACACCTTCACGTCGCCGGCGCCGGCGTGCTTGAGCGCCATGGCCTCGCCGAGCGCGGCGGGCGCGCCGTGGCCCGAGGGACCGGTGTTGAACTTGAAGAAGAGCGTCTTGCCCTCCATCTCCGCGTGGCCCGGCAGGTGGCCGTTGTAGCGCAGCCAGAGCAGGTCTTCCCACGTGAGCTGGCGCTCCTTGGCATTGGGCACGAGGTACTTGGGATCGCCGGTCTGGGCGTAGCGCAGGCGCAGCGCCTCGTTGTAGACCGCGAGCATGGCGTAGATCACCGGGTTGCAGTGGCCGGCGACGAGGACTGAGCGGTCGCCGAAGGCCAGCTCGGGCCGACGTACGTCCCAGCGCATGACACCCAGCGTCGCCGCAACCATCAGCGGCGTCTTGGAGCGCGAGCCGCCCGGGTGGCCGCTCTGGCGCAGGTTCAGCATCAGGTCGATGCACTGGTCGATCAGGTCTCCGACCTTCTCCCAATGCTGGAAGTGCGGGCGGAGGCTCTCGAGGCTGGGCTTGGCAAGGGTCTGCATCGCGGTCCTTTTCTCACCCGCTGGCCGACGTTCCGACCGGGCCGGGCGCTCGCCGCAGACTCTAGCAGGAAGGTCGTCCTCGCGCCGCTTTCCGCCGCGCGCGTGTCGACAGCGGACGCCGCAGAGTGTCCCCTAGGGCCGATGAACTTGCTGGACGAGGGGCCGGGGCTGGAGTCGGGCAGCTTGCTGCTGCGCAACCCGATCTACCTCGGCTACACGATCCTCGGCCTGGTGGCGTTCACCTTCGCCACGGACCTGCTGGTCGATACGAGCTCGTCGATCGGCGTGGTGTACTCCGTGCCCATCTTGCTGACGCTCTGGCTCGGCCGTCGCGAGATCACGATCTACGTCGCCGTCCTGTGCGCGGCGCTGGTCGTGGCCGCGGTCCCGGCTCACTACGCGGCCGCGGAAGAGCTGCGCGAGATCGTGCTCGGTCGCTGCTCCAACCTGTTCGCGATCTCGATCGCGGCAGCCCTGTCGGTGATGCGCCTGCGCAGCGAGCGCGAGCTCCAGCGCATGCGCAGCTGGGCAGTGACGACGCTGCGCGGCCTGACGGAGGCCGTGATCTCGGTGGACGCGACGGATCACGTGGTGTTCGTCAACATCGCGGCGGAGCGGTTGCTCGGACGACCGCGCGAGCAGCTCCTACGGCGGCCACTCGGAGACGTGTTCATCGTGCGCGACGTCGGCGGTCCGCCGCGGCCGCCGGTCGTGGAGTTCTCGGAGCTCGGGATCAGCGACGCGCGCGAGGCGCAGCTGTTCGTCATCGGAGGCCAGCGGGTCGCGATCGAGTATTCGCGCACGAGCGTGCTGGCGCAGGGTGACGAGCGCTTTGGAGAGGTGATCGTGTTCCGCGACATTCGCTCGCGCAAGGAGCACGAGGAGACCATCCGCAAGCTCGCCTACCGCGACGACCTCACGGGCCTGCCCAATCGCGTCTCGATGCTCGATCGCTTCCAGCTCGAGCTCGCGCACGCGCGCCGCGGCAAGAACGTGCTCGGCGTCATGTACCTTGATCTCGATGGCTTCAAGCTCGTGAACGACACGCACGGCCACGAGGCGGGCGACCACGTGCTCAAGGTGACGGCTCGGCGACTCGCATCGACGCTGCGCGCGGGCGACACGGTCGCGCGCCTCGGTGGCGATGAGTTCGTGCTGCTGCTGCCGGGCGTCGCGGGTCCGGAAGAAGCGAGCAAGGTGGGCGAGAAGATCGTCGCCGCGCTCGAGCAGCCGATCGAGTGGAACTCTGCGTCGCTGAGCGTGTCCGCGAGCATCGGACTGGCGCTCTATCCGGCGGACGGCGACGAGCCCGAGACGCTGCTGCGACGCGCGGACAAGGCCATGTACCGCGCGAAATCCGGCAGCCGCGGTCAGGTCGAGAGCGTGCGGCGCAACGAGTGGGACTGAGAGCCCGCGCGAGCGCGGGACTCACTCTTCCCAGAGGCGCGAGAGGCTGTCGAGCGCATCGCGCGAGCGACGGCCGCGCGAGTCCCAGCGACGCATCGCGTCGTAGAGCGCGACCAGCGCCTCCTGCTCGCGCGAATCGGAGAGCTTGCCCTCGCGGAGCGCGGGGAAGGCGACGTTGCTGACGCGACCCCAGCGCGTGCGGCCGAGCCGCGTCTCGCCGCTCGCGAGCAGCACGTTCAGCGCCAGCACGACGCGCACCTCGGGGTCCTGCTCGCGCTCGAGCGCATCGAGCATGCGGTCGACGACCTCGGGGCTGCGCAGCTTCCACAGGCCCTTGGCGAGCGCCATGCGCGCACCAGCGTCTTCGAGACCGAGGCGGTCGAGCCACAGGCGCTCCGTCTCGCTGTCGAGGGTGTGCGCCATGCGGCGGCGGGCGGCCGGCACGAGGCCCTGCTCGCGCACCTCGCGGCCAAAGCGCTCGTACCATGCGCGCCAGTCCTCCTCCGGATGCTCGCGTGCGAGGTCGAACACGATCGCCCAGCCGAGGAAGTGAGCCACGAGGTTGTCGCGCGAGTCGTACTCGTCGGTGGCCTCGAGCTTCATCCAGCGCTCGACCTCCGCGTCGCTGGCCTTGAGGTCGCGCAGCTCGCGCAGGGGCCAGCAGGCAAGGCCATCGCCGAACCAGCGGCCGTCGTGCAGCACGCCGTCGCCCCAGAAGGACGCGAGGCCTTCCTCGAACCACAGGGGCAGCCGCAGGCCGAGGTCGGCGATGCGCGCGTGGACGAGCTCGTGCACGGCCGTGCCGGCGTCGCTGGTGCCGAGGAACACGCCCGAAGGCTCGAGGCTGAAGATGCCGCTGCGCACGTGGTAAGCGCGCACGCGGGCCGGGCCGATGTCGGGCACCATCTGGAGCTCCCCGGTGGCCGGGCCGTCGGGGGGGGCCGAGTCGCGCGACTGGGGATCGAGCGCGTGCACGCGCACGGGCCGGGCGAAGGCGCCCATGCGTTCCTCGACCGCGGCGATGGCGGGCTCGAGCGTCTCGCCGAAGCGATCGACGTCGACCTTCTCGTCGTCCTTGACGTACAGCGTCCAGGAGTCGTCGCGCAGGACGGGGGTCCAGCTCGCGCAGCCGCCGAGCAGCGGAGCGAGGCCGAGCGCGAGGAGAACCAGCCGCATGGACGCCGATCGTGCGCCACCGCTCCGCATCTGTCCAGCCACCGCAACGCCGCACTTCGCGAGGACTTCGTGAGCAGCCCCTGCGGGGCCTAGCTTGCCGCCCGAACCGCCCGCGCTACCTTGGGGCGCCTGCCTTCGCTGCCCACGACCCCCGCGCACCCTCCCATGGCCACCTTCCGCTGCGAGCTCGACGCCCCGAACAACATCGTGATGGTGATGGTCACCGAGGACGATGGCAGCGAGCACGACTACCAGTTCGACTTCGACCCGCGCTCGGGCCGCTACGAGTTCTCCGAGCGCGAGATCCTCGAGCGCGACTTCGGCACCGAGTGGGTCGAGGAGATGGAAAACGCCGTCAAGGGCCTGATCGAGCAGGCGGTTCGGGCGCGGCGCGGCTGAGGCAGGACGGCGGGCGCGCCGTGGCCTAAGATCGAGCTCGTGAAACGCGTCTTTTTGATCGTGCTGGACTCGCTCGGCGTCGGAGCCCTGCCCGACGCGGCGAGCTTCGGCGACACCGGCACCCACACGCTCGACCACATCGTCGAGGGTGCGGGCGGGCTCGAAGTTCCCAACCTCGTGCGGCTCGGCCTCGGTCACGTGCCGGGCGTGACGCGTGTGGCGCGCGGGGGCAGTCCCTCGGGCGCGTTCGGGCGCTGTGCTGAGCGCAGCCCGGGCAAGGACACGTCGACCGGGCACTGGGAGATGATGGGGTGCGTGCTCGACGCGCAATTCCCGGTGTTCGAGCACGGCTTCCCGCCCGAGATCATCGACGCCTTCGTGGCGCGCTCGGGCGTGGCGGGAGTGCTCTGCAACGCGCCGGCCTCGGGCACCGAGGTGCTCGCGCGACTCGGCGAGGAGCACGTGCGCACGCAGAAGCCGATCGTCTACACGAGCGCGGACAGCGTGTTCCAGATCGCGTGCCATGAGGTCCACTTCGGGCTCGAGCGCCTCTACAGCTGCTGCGAAGTCGCGCGCGAGATCCTCGATCCCTATGGCGTCGGACGCGTGATCGCGCGACCGTTCGTCGGCGAGTCGGGCAGCTACAAGCGCACCTACAACCGTCGCGACTACTCGCTCAAGCCCTTCCACGAGACCGCGCTCGTGCGCCTCGAGCGCGCCGGGCTGCCGGTGACGGGCGTGGGCAAGATCGAGGACATCTTCGCGGGCGTGGGCGTGACCCGTTCGGTGCACACCGAGGGCAACCGCGATGGCATGGAGCGCACGATCGAGCTCGCGGCGACGCAGGAAGGCGGGCTCGTGTTCGTGAACCTCGTCGACTTCGACATGCTCTATGGCCATCGCCGCGACCCGCGCGGCTATCGCGCGGCGCTCGAGGAATTCGACGCCCAGTACGCGCGGCTCGCGGAGCGCCTGCGCCCCGACGACCTTGTGCTGCTCACGGCCGATCACGGCAACGACCCGCTCTTCACGCAGACCACCGACCACACGCGCGAGTACGTGCCCGTGCTCGCGGACGGCGCGAAGGTGAAGCCGGGCGCGACGCTCGGCACGCGCGAGAGCTTCGCGGACATCGGCGCCACCGTCGAGGAGTTCCTCGGTCTCGCTCCCAAGGGCCCCGGTCACTCCTTCTGGCGCGAGATCGCGCGCTAGCCATGGATGCACGCGGGATTCTCGCCACCAAGCGCGATGGCAAGCGGATCTCCGACGCGCAGATCCGCGAGTTCATCGCGGGCTACGTGTCGGGCGCGATCACGGACTACCACGCCTCGGCGCTCCTGATGGCGATCTTCATCCACGGGATGGAGGAGGGCGAGCTCGCGGTGTGGGCGCGCGCGATGCTCGAGAGCGGGCGCGTGATGAAGTTCCCCGGCATCTCGAAGCCCAAGGTCGACAAGCACTCGACCGGCGGGATCGGCGACAAGGTGTCGATTCCGCTCGCGCCCGCGGCGGCGGTCTGCGGCCTCGCCGTGCCGATGATCTCGGGCCGCGGACTCGGTCACACCGGAGGCACGCTCGACAAGCTCGAGGCGATTCCCGGGTTTCGCACGCACCTGTCGGAGGCCGACTTCGCGCGCTGCCTCGAACGGACGGGCGTGGCGCTCGGCGGCCAGACGCCCGACATCGTTCCGGCGGATCGCAAGCTGTACGCGCTGCGCGACGTCACGGGCCTGATCGAGTCGATCCCGCTGATCGCGAGCTCGATCATGTCGAAGAAGCTCGCCGAGGGCCTCGACGCGCTCGTGCTCGACGTCAAGTTCGGCTCGGGCGCCTTCATGGTCGCGCCCGCGCGCGGCGAGGCGCTCGCGAAAGCGATGCTCGGGCTCGCGCGCGCATTCGGAGTGCGCGCGACGGCGCTGCAGACCAACATGGAGCGTCCGCTCGGGCGTATGGCGGGGCACTCGCTCGAGATTCTAGAGAGCTTCGACTGCCTCGAAGGCGGCGGGCCGGCGGACCTGCGCGAGCTCGTGTGCCTGCAGGGCGGCGAGATGCTGCGGCTCGGCGGACTGGCGGGCACGCTCGACGAAGGCAAGACGCGCATCGCGCGCTCGCTCGACGATGGCAGCGCCCGCGCGGTGTTCGCGCGCGTGATCGAGGAGCAGGGCGGCGATCCACGCTGCCTCGACGAGCGCTCGCTCCTGAAGCGGGCTTCCAAGATCGAGATCGTGCGCGCCAAGCGCGATGGTGTGCTCGCCTGGCGTGACCTGCGCGCCCTCGGTGCGGCGATCTGCGAGCTCGGCGGGGGCCGCAAGAAGCTCGGCGACGTGATCGACCTCGGGGTCGGCCTCGAGTTCGAAGTGCAGGAAGGGACCGCCGTGAAGGCCGGTGACGCGCTGCTGCGCGTGCACCATGACGGCCACGGGCTCGCGCAGGCGCACGCTCTCGTCGAGCGCTCGTACGAACTCGTCGACGCCCACCGCCCGGCGCCGCTCGTGCTTGCCTCGTGGAGCGCATGACGTTGTAGTGGGAACCGCATGCAGTATCTGCGCTGCCTCTTCGGGATCGCGTTCTTCATCGGCTTGGCGTGGGCGATCTCCTGGGATCGGCGACGCTTCCAGTGGCGCGTCGTGCTCGGCGGGATCGCGCTGCAGTTCGCGCTGGTGCTGCTCGTCGCGAAGACGGACGCGGGACGCGCGTTCTTCGAAGGCGCAGCGCGCTTCATCGTCAAGCTAGTCTCCAAGACCGTGCCAGGCGCGCAGGCCGTGTTCGGTCACCTCGCGACGGATAGCGGCGCGGACTTCATCTTCGCGTTCGCCGGCACGGGCCTGCTCGTGATCATCTTCGTCTCGGCCCTGATGTCGATCCTCTATCACGTCGGCGTGATGCAGGTGCTCGTGTGGGCCATCGCGAAGGTGATGAGCTCGACGATGGGCCTCTCGGGCGGCGAGTCGATGGCTGCGGCCGCCAACATCTTCATGGGGCAGACCGAGGCGCCGCTCGTGATCCGGCCCTACCTGCTGAGGATGACGCGCTCGGAGCTCAACTCGCTGATGACGGGCGGGTTCGCGACCATCGCGGGTTCGGTCATGGCGATCTATCTCAAGATCCTCGGGCCGGAGCTCGCGCCGCACCTGATCGCGGCCAGCGTGATGAGCGCGCCGGCGTCGTTCGTGATCTCCAAGATCATCCTGCCAGAGCGCGATGCGCCCGAGACCGCGCGCGGCGTCGAGCTCAAGGTCGAGCGCAATGCCGTCAACATCATCGAGGCGGCGGCGAACGGCACGAGCGACGGACTCAAGCTGTGGCTCAACGTGGTCGCGATGCTGATCGCGTTCATCGCACTCGTGGCGCTCGTCGACTGGCCGCTGGGCGCGCTCGGAGAGTGGCTGGGGTCCCTCGGCTTGCTCGAAGGGCCGCTCTCGCTCGGGCGCATCTTCGGCTGGATCTTCGCCCCTTTCGCGTGGGCCATCGGCGTCGAGGGCTGGCACGACTGCCAGATGGTCGGTTCGCTGCTCGGCACGCAGGTCTCGGTCAACGAGTTCGTCGGCTACAGCCAGCTCGGACAGATCCTGCAGTCCACGGACCCCGCGCAGCGCTTCGAGCACTCACGCTCGGCGATCCTCGCGAGCTACGCGCTGTGCGGCTTCGCGAACTTCGCCTCGATCGGCGTCCAGATCGGTGGCATCTCCGCGCTTGCGCCGGAGCGCAAGGGCGATGTCGCCAAGCTCGCCTTCCGCGCGATGCTCGGCGGCGCGTTCGCGTGCTGGATGACGGCCACGATCGCGGGAGCGCTGCTGTGAGCGCCGCGCAGCAGGTCGAGCGGCTTGCGAGCTCGCTCCGCCACCACGGCGTCGGCGCGGTCGACGTGACGTTCGTGCTCGGCTCGGGCCTCGGCGCCTTCGCGGAGCGCATCGAGCGCGCGCGCGCGATTCCCTACGCCGAGATCGACGGCATGCCGACGAGCGGCGTGAAGGGGCACGCGGGCCGCCTTGTCGTGGGCGAGCTCGGGGGAGTGCGCGTGCTCGCGCAGCAGGGGCGCGTCCATCTCTACGAGGGCTGGAGTGTGAGCGAAGTGACGCGAGCTGTGCGCGCGATCGCGCAGCTCGGCTGTCGCCGCTTCGTACTGACCAACGCGGCGGGCGGCATCCGGCGCGAGTGGCGGCCGGGGTTGCTCATGACCCTTCGCGACCACATCAACCTGCAGGGGCGCTCGCCGCTCGGGCGCGGCGAGTCCGGTTACGCGCGACCGTACGACGAGGGCCTCACGCAGGTCCTCCACGCTGTCGCGCTCGAGCGCGGCGTCGCGCTCGAGAGTGGCGTGTATGCGGGCCTGCTCGGGCCGAGCTACGAGACCCCGGCGGAGATCCGCATGCTCTCGGCCATGGGCGCCGATGCGGTCGGCATGAGCACGGTGGCGGAAGTGCTCGCGGCGCGCGCCAGCGGCGCGCGCGTGGTCGGGGTCTCGCTCATCACGAACCAAGCGGCCGGCATCACGGGCGAGCCGCTGTCGCACGCGGAGGTCATGGCGGCGGGCCAGGAGGCCGCAGGCCGCTTCTCGGACCTCTTGCAGCACGCCGCCGCGCGACTCGTGGGCTGAAGCGCAGGCCGCGGCGCTACAATCCTGCGCCCATGGCCCTCGACGTCCGAGAGATCGCCCGTCGCGCCGCAGCGCGTGTGCTCGCCGAGCGCGCGACGCGTCCGACGCCTGCCGCGCCCGAGCGCCCGGCGCCCGTCGTGCCGCCCCGCGCAGTCACGGCCCCCGCGCCGAC
>SXGT01781240.1_pt1 | contig 19851 bp, 21 predicted proteins | sample 3176221 | NCBI WGS metagenome assembly SXGT01 (sample SAMN11356862, study PRJNA531348) | freshwater metagenome | isolation source: freshwater sample F1-120 | place: China: Fuxian Lake, Yuxi | collected 2017-12-25
GATTTTCCGGCTCGACTCAAACGCATATTTGATGGTGTCAGCGAAATCATTGCCCTATATCAACCGCAAGAAATGGCCATAGAGCAAGTGTTCATGCACAAAAACGCCGATTCGGCTTTAAAGCTGGGTCAGGCTCGTGGGGCCGCCATTTGCGCAACACTCAATCAAAATTTGTCGGTACATGAATATGCGGCCCGGCAGGTCAAACAGGCCTTGGTCGGCAAAGGCAATGCCGATAAACAGCAAGTTCAATATATGGTGAAGCTTTTATTAAGTATTCAAGGTGATATGCAGATAGACGCTAGTGACGCATTGGCGATCAGTCTTTGTCATCATCATTATCAACAAACCGCACAACGTATCCAGCGAGCAGTCTAGTGATTGGTTTTTTACGCGGCACGCTAATACAAAAATCCCCTCCACAATTAGTGCTGGATGTGCAGGGTGTTGGCTATGAAGTGGAAGCGCCGATGACCACCTTCTATGATCTGCCGGCTTTGGGACAAGAAGTTAAATTGCATACGCATCTGGTGGTGCGGGAAGATGCGCATATTTTATTTGGTTTTGCCAGTGAAACAGAGCGGCTATTATTCAGGGTGTTGATTAAAGTTAACGGCGTGGGGCCAAAGCTGGCTTTGACCATTTTATCCGGGCAAAGTGTGGCGGAGTTTTATCGCTGCGTGGATGATAACGATGTGAAGTCGTTGGTGCGATTGCCAGGGGTTGGGCAGAAAACTGCCGAGCGTTTGATTATCGAAATGCGCGGTCGTCTACCTGAGCTTGGGGATATATCTGTATCAAAAGGTAAGTCTGATTCGGTTGTGAACACGCACGTTAGCCCTAGACAAGAGGCTATTACAGCCTTATGTGCATTGGGATACAAACCACAAGACGCCGCAAAAATGGTGCAAGCCATTGCTACAGAAGATAAAAGCTGCGAAGACATAATCCGCATGGCGCTCAGAGGCGCTATTAAATGATAGAAAGCGATCGATTGATTACTGCACACGGCAGCAATGATGAAGAACGTATCGATAGAGCGATACGTCCCAAGCGCCTGAAAGATTATGTCGGGCAAAAAGAATTGTGTCTGCAGATGGAAATCTTTATTCAGGCGGCGGTGAGTCGGTCTGAAGCTTTAGATCATGTGTTGATTTTTGGTCCTCCTGGCTTGGGTAAAACCACTTTGGCTAATATTGTAGCTGCCGAGATGAGTGTGAATATTCGTCAAACTTCAGGCCCGGTGCTGGACAAGGCAGGGGATTTGGCTGCATTGCTGACGAATCTACAAGCGCACGATGTATTGTTTATCGATGAAATCCATAGACTCAGCCCCGCAGTGGAAGAGGTGCTATATCCGGCTATGGAAGACTACCAGATTGATATTATAATAGGCGAAGGTCCAGCGGCTCGTTCCATCAAGCTTGATTTGCCGCCTTTCACTTTGGTTGGGGCCACGACACGTGCCGGTTTATTAACGTCACCATTACGTGATCGTTTCGGTATTGTGCAACGGCTGGAGTTTTATTCCATAGAAGAACTATCGACTATCGTGTTGCGTTCGGCGAAAATGTTAGGCATAGCCATGGAGAATGCCGGGGCTGATGAAATTGCGCGTCGATCGAGAGGTACGCCACGCATCGCGAATCGGTTATTACGGCGAGTGCGGGATTTTGCGGAAGTCAAAGGGGACGGTACCATTACCCGTGATATTGCCAAACATGCCTTGGAAATGTTGAAAATTGATCAGCATGGTTTTGATATGCTGGATCGTAAACTACTGATGGCCATGATAGAGCATTTTCAAGGTGGTCCGGTTGGCTTGGATACTTTGGCCGCTGTAATCAGCGAAGAACGCGGGACCGTTGAAGATGTGTTGGAACCTTATTTGATGCAGCAAGGTTTTATCATGCGAACGCCAAGAGGCCGAGTGGTAACCCATAAAGCGTATACCCATTTTGGTATGCAACCGCCTCGGCAGTCGTTAGGTACTGAGGATTTGTTTGATGCTTGATTCGGTTCAGCCGAACCTGAAAGAGTTTAGTTGGCCGATTCGGGTTTATTACGAAGACACCGATGCCGGAGGCGTGGTGTTCTATGCGAATTATCTGAAGTTTTTTGAACGAGCCCGAACCGAGATGTTGCGCAGTTTCGGTTTTGAACAAGATCGCTTGATTGCGGATGAAAATGTGATATTCGTGGTGCGTTCCGTGCAGGTAGACTATTTAAAACCGGCTCGATTCAACGAGTTGATTGTTGCAAGCGCTAAAATCATTGAAAACAAAAAAACCAGCCTCATTTTTGAACAAGCTATTACCCGCCAACAAGATGTGTTATGCCATGCAACTATTCGCATAGCTTGTCTTGACGCAAAAACCATGAAACCCAAACTTATCCCTGTTGCGATTTCGGAGCAATTAACCTAGATGAACACCGATTTATCCATATTACATTTGGTCCAAGAGGCCAGTATCGTCGTGCAGTTTGTCATGTTCATTTTGCTGGCCGCCTCATTGGCCTCCTGGACATTCATATTTACCAAACGCAAAGATTTGAGTCACGCTATATCCATTACCGACGATTTTGAAGATGAATTTTGGTCTGGGGTGGGTTTGGCTGAATTGTATAAAAAAATGGCCAGCGATCGTTTTGAACCGGAAGGGATCGAAAAAATCTTTTTGGCAGGCTATCGCGAGTTTGCCCGGATGCGACAAAAAGGCGATGTTGAGCCCATGGTTCAAGTGGAAAGTGCCCAAAGAGCCATGCGTATCGAATTGATGCGGGAATTGGATAGACTGGACGAAACCTTGCCTTTTCTGGCGACCGTCGGTTCAACAAGTCCCTACATAGGCTTGTTTGGTACAGTATGGGGCATTATGAATTCATTTCGGGCCTTGGGCGAAATCAAAAACGCTACCTTATCCAATGTGGCACCGGGTATCTCAGAGGCCCTGATTGCTACGGCTATTGGCCTGTTTGCGGCTATTCCTGCGGTGATTGCTTACAACCGTTTTTCGACCCGGCTGGATCGTTTGGCTGGGCGCTATGAATTATTCATCGACGAATTTGTCGTTCTCTTGCAAAGACAGGCGCACAGCAAATGAATGTAGGTGGCAGTAACCGCAGATCGCGGAAAAAACGTGGGCCGATGGCGGAAATCAATGTCGTTCCGTATATTGACGTCACATTTGTATTGTTGATGATTTTTATGATCACCGCACCGTTGGTACAGACCGGTGTTGATGTCGATCTGCCGCAGGCTGACGCCGCTGCGGTAGATTTAAAAGACGAACCGCCCGTCATCGTATCGATTAAAAAAGACGGCAGTTTCTTTATCGATGTCGGCGATCGTCAAGATGAAGCTGTTGATGAAGATACGCTGTATCAGCGTGTATCGGCAATTTTTAGCAACAATCCCAAGGCTCAGATTTATGTGCGGGGTGATCATCTGGTTGAATACGGCAAAATTGTGCAAGTCATGGTGGCCTTGAAAGAAGCGGGTGCTCCCAAAGTGGGTTTGATGACAACCCCGCCTGCCGAGAATTAATATCACCAACATGCGGAAATATGGTACCTCATTCACGCTGGCGTTAGCGCTGCATGTCATTATTGTGCTGTTGTTTGGCTTCAGTTTTGAACCCGATCCCGAGAAGGCTAAACCTGAAGCAGCTCCTGACATAATTGAAGCAACAATATTTGATGATAGCCAAATTCAGGCTGAGGCCGAGCGATTAAAGCAAGTTGAAGCCGAAAAAGTTCAAGCAGAACGTCAGCACCAGCAGGAAGTTGAAAACGCCCGTAGAACCGAACAGCAGTTGCTGGAACAAGCCAACAGACAGCGCCAAATAGAGGCTAAAAAGGCCGAAGAAGCAGCGGAAAAGATTAAGCAGGAGGCTTTGGAGCAGGAGCAGAAAAAGCGTGAGCAGCTAGAAGCCAAACGTCAGGCAGAAGAACAAAAACAGCAAGAGCTCAAAGAAAAACGCCTACAAGAAGAAAAATTAGCCCAAGAAACGGCAGAGAAGCAAAAGCAGGCTGAAAAGCGGAAACAGGAAGCTGAAGCCCACGAAGCTAAACTTAAACAGCAAAAACTGGAAGCGCAAAAAGCCGAGCAGGAACGAAAAGAGCAAGCCCAGCAAGAAGCTGTCAAACAACAAAAAGCTGCAGAAGCCAAAGCCGAGAAAGAAAAACAACTAGTTGCCGAAAAAGCTAAAGCGGAGCAAGAAAAGAAAGCGGCTGATGCCAAGGCTAAAGCTGAAGCCGTAAAACAAGCTGCGCTAGCTGCAGAAAAAGCCGAAAAACAACGTGAGGCAAAATTAGCGGCTGAAAAAGCCGAAGAAGCCAAGCAAGAAGCGGCGATCAAAGCCAAAGCGGAGAAAGATAAACAACTCGCAGCCGAAAAAGAAGCCCAGGCTGCTAAGGCAAAAGCAGAGAAGGAAAGCCTGGAAGTTGCTGCAAAAGCCAAGGCCGAGCAGGAAGCCAAAACGGCTGCGGCTAAAGCGGAAAAAGACAAACAGGCCGCAGCGGCAAAAGCCAAAGCCGATCAGGAAGCCAAAGCGGCTGCGGCCAAGGCAGAAAAAGACAGGCAGGAAGCTGTTGCCAAAGCCAAGGCTGAACAGGAGGCTAAAGCCGCTGCAGCTAAAGCGGAAAAAGACAAACAGGCCGCAGCGGCAAAAGCCAAGGCCGATCAGGAAGCCAAAGCGGCTGCGGCCAAGGCGGAAAAAGACAGGCAGGAAGCAGCCGCCAAAGCCAAGGCTGAACAGGAGGCCAAAGCCGCTGCAGCTAAAGCGGAAAAAGACAGGCAGGAAGCTGCTGCCAAGGCCAAGGCTGAACAGGAGGCCAAAGCCGCTGCAGCTAAAGCCGAAAAAGAAAAACAGGAAGCGGCTGCAGCCAAGGCCAAGGCCGATCAAGAAGCTAAAGCCGCTGCGGCTAAAGCTGAAAAGGATAAACAGGAAGCTGCCGCTAAAGCCAAAGCTGAGCAAGAACGGTTAGCTGCCATCGCCGCAGCCGAAAAAGCCGAAAAAGACAGGCAAGCCGCTGAGGCCGCTGCTGCTGCGGCAAAAGCCGAGCAGGAAAGACAAGCTGCGGCTGCTGCCGAAGAAGCGCGCATCAATGCCTTGATCAAAAACCGAACTGAAGCGGCTTGGGTCAGTCCGATGGGGAGTGCACAGGGCTTAAAATGTACAATTCAGGTAAAATTATTACCTACCGGTGAGGTTATGGACGCGGTTGTTGTTGGTAGTAGCGGTGATCCTGTATTTGATCGATCCGCCGAAAATGCGGTCAGAAAAGCTTCACCCTTACCGGTTCCCCAAGATAAGATTCTATTTAATCAAAAATACAGAGTTTTTAACTTATCATTTAAACCGGATTAAAACGCAACGGAAATTTATCTAATGAATTTAGTAACCAGAATTATTTTTACGGGCTTGATGGTTTTGCTATGCAATTTGGCCCATGCCGAGAATCTCACCATTGAGATTACCAAAGGTTCTCAATCTGCTGTACCTATAGCCATCGTACCTTTTGCTCAACAAGGCTCGATCGGTAATACGAAAATTTCCGAAGTGGTCGATTCCGATTTGGCGGGAAGCGGTTTTTTCAAAACTTTGTCCGAAGGTGAAATGCTGACCACGCCCAGTGAGCCTGAGAAAGTTAACTTTCGGGAATGGCAAGCCTTGGGTCAGGATTACATGGTGGTTGGCCAGGTGGTTGGTAATGGCGGCAGTTTTAATATTCAGTTTCACTTGCTGAATGTGCATAACGGTCAGCTGTTGATGGGGTATAAAATGACGGTGGGCGGTAACGAATTGCGTCGCGCGGCACACCATATCAGTGATTTGATTTATGAAAAACTGACCGGTCGCAAAGGGGTGTTCAATACTCGCGTTGCTTATGTCACGAGTTCATCAAAAGGTAACGGTAAACAATTCTTGTTGCAAGTGGCTGATGCGGATGGTCATAACCCTCGCACGATAGCTGAATCACCTGAACCGATTATGGCACCTGCTTGGTCTCCGGATGGCTCTAAAATCGCTTATGTCTCTTTTCATACCAAGCGTTCAGCGATTTACGTGCAAACCTTGGCTACCGGCCAACGCGAAAGTGTAGCCGCTTACCCTGGTATCAACGGTGCTCCTGCTTTTTCACCGGATGGCAGTCGCCTGGCAATTACTTTATCCAAAGATGGCAGTCCGGATATTTATGTGTTGAATTTAGCCACTCGTGGCCTGACTCGTTTAACCTCTGGATTATCTATTGATACCGAGCCCTCTTGGTCACCGGATGGCAGTACTATTGTGTTTACTTCTGATCAGGGAGGGAAACCACAGTTGTATACGATTCCTAGTTCAGGCGGTAAAGCTACCCGTTTGACTTTTCAGGGAGATTACAATGCCCGTGGACGTTTCTCAGCCGATGGTCGCAGTTTGGCCATGGTGAACGGCAGCGGCGGTAATTATCGAATTGCTGTGATGGATATGGCGTCACGCACCGTCAATATACTCAGTGAAGGTAGTCTGGACGAATCCCCCAGTTTTGCACCGAATGGCAGCATGATATTGTTTGCCGCCAATAAAGGCGGTCGTTCGGTTTTGTCTGTTGTGTCCACAGATGGTGCGATGCAGCAAAAATTAGATTTTCAAAGCGGCAGTGTGCGCGAACCTGCCTGGGTACCTTAATCGGTATCACTAAATTTTTCGTTTGAACTTTAAAATTTTGGAGATGATGTATGAAATTGAATAAAACCCATTTGGTATTGGTGATGATGGCGGTCCTGGCTTCTGGCTGTAGTTCAACTGATGAGCAAGATGCCAGCTTGGCTGAAGGGCAGGGTACGGATGCCTCTACCAGTGGTTTGAATGATGGCTCGATGTCAGGTAGCCAGTTTGGTTCAGGCGATGGGTATAACTCAGGTTCGGGTTTTGGTTCAGGCGGCGCTTCGCATTTAGGGCCAGAGTTTAGTGACCCTAATAATCCTTTGTCTAAAATGACTATTTACTTTGAATTGGATAGCAGCCAAGTCAAACAGGAATTCGTGCCTGTCATAGCAGCGCATGCTGATTATTTGTCATCGCACTCCAGTCAACGAGTGATTTTAGGCGGTCATGCAGATGAGCGTGGTTCCAGTGAATATAACATCGCTTTGGGTGAACAGCGTGCTAAATCTGTAGAAAGAATGTTGCGCTCACAAGGTGTTAGCGCCAATCAGCTGGAAGTCGTCAGTTTTGGCGAAGAAAAACCGGCGGTTAGCGGTGGTGGAGAATCTGCATGGCAAATGAATCGTCGTGTAGAATTAGGCTATCAATGAAAAAATCTGCGCTTTTAGTTCTGTCGGCCTGTTTCGGTCTAACGACCGGGGCAGGCGCTGTTCAAAATGCTTATCAGGGAAATGCTGCCTACGGTACCCCTACGGCAAATGCTTCGGACAATGCGATTTTTGAAGTATTGGGAAGGCTGGAACAGCTACAGTTAGAAGTGCAGCAATTGCGAGGCATGGTTGAAGAGCAGTCCCAAACCATTGCAGATTTGGAGCGTAAACAAACCAATATGTATTCTGATCTGGATGAACGGATACAGGTGATAGCGGCACCCAATCAACAAGCGCCAGGTGCGGCTGTTCAGGCACCGCCGGTAGCGACACCTCCTGCAGCGACAGTTGTCACTCCACCTGTGCAGCCGAACACGCCTGCGGTTGTTGAAAACAAACCGGAAGTAGCAGCGCCCGAAACACCTTCTCCACCTCAACAAGCCAGCGAAAAAGAGCGATATCAGCAAGCCTACGATACGCTTAGAAACGGTCGAAATGCGCAAGCCATCCAGATGTTTGAAGCGTTGCAGGCCGATTTTCCGGCAGGTGAGCTGAGTGATAACACGCAATATTGGTTGGGAGAGGCTTATAAAATTAATCGTGAAATCGATAAAGCACGAGCCGCCTTTACCAAAGTGGCCAGTCAGTATCCGCAAAGCGCCAAAGTGCCGGATGCTTTGTTAAAACTGGGATATATTGAGTTTGACCAGCAAAATCTGGCAAAAGCACGTGATTATTTGACTCGTGTCACCACCAGTTATCCAAGTTCCACAGCCGCTCATTTGGCAGCAAAAAAGTTGGCGCAAATGCCGCAATAAACGCTGCGAATGGATTTATCGTTACGCATTACTGAAATTTTTTATTCCCTTCAAGGTGAGACCAATACCGTCGGGGTGCCGACGGTATTTATTCGCTTAACCGGCTGTCCGTTGCGTTGTCATTATTGTGATACCGCTTATGCTTTTACTGGCGGAAGCAAGCTGACTGTGCAGCAGATTCTTGAGCAGGTTCAAGCCTACAACACTCGCTATGTGACAGTAACTGGTGGTGAACCTCTGGCTCAGCCCGGATGTCTGGATTTGATGTCAAAATTATTGGATAGGGGCTATCAGGTGTCGCTTGAAACCAGCGGCGCACTGGATGTTTCCGGTGTCGATGGTCGTGTTGTCAAGGTAATGGACTTGAAAACGCCGAGTTCCGGAGAAATGCATCGTAATCTTTACAGTAATCTTGGTTTCCTTAGTTCGCATGATCAGATCAAGTTTGTAATTGGCAATCTTGATGATTATGCATGGTCCAAACAGCAATTGACTGAGCATGATTTGTTATCCCGCTGCGAGATATTATTTTCGCCTGTCGCGGAAACCATGCCAGCCAAGACTTTAGCGGAAAGTATTTTGGCTGATCAATTGCCGGTTCGTTTTCAAATTCAATTGCACAAATATCTTTGGGATGATGCACGCGGTAAATAAACACAAACCCACACCGAGTAGCGCAGAAAAGAACGCGATTATTCTATTATCCGGCGGTCTGGATTCCATTACGGTTTTAGCTCATGCCAAACAACAAGGTTATGCTTGTTATGCCTTGAGTTTTGATTATGGCCAACGTCACAACGCTGAATTGGAGGCCGCGAAGGCGATAGCCCAGCGCTATGACGTGCTGGAGCATAAAATTATTCGGTTGGGTTTGGACAGCATAGGCGGTTCGGCTTTGACTGATGATCACATCGAAGTGCCGCATGATTTAAAGCCTGGCATACCTGTGACGTATGTGCCTGCTCGCAATACGATTTTTCTGGCATTGGCTCTAGGTTGGGCTGAAGTCAAGCAGGTGCAGGATGTGTTTATTGGTGTCAATGCGGTTGATTATTCCGGCTATCCCGATTGCCGACCTGCCTTTATCGCAGCCTTTCAAAGTATGGCCAATCTGGCTACCAAAGCCGGGGTTGAAGGGCATGAGATCAAAATTCACACGCCATTGATTGACTTGACCAAAGCGCAAATTATTCAATTGGGTCTGGGGTTGGGTGTTGATTATGCGCAAACTGTATCCTGTTATTCAGCCGATAAATTGGGACGCGCTTGCGGCGTTTGTGATGCCTGTCGATTGCGAAAGTCTGGATTTGATAGTTTGCAAATCCCCGATCCGACGCGTTACCAAAATGTCTAAATGGAGCGTGTATGCCTTCCCGATGGAATATTCAGCTATGCTATCAAATCAGTTCTTAAATCCTCGGTAAATGGGGGCTGAATGAATAACGACTTTCAATTTTTTCCATCCATATGAATGGGGAGGCCGAATGTGATCAACGCCAGTCAAAATAAATCCCAATTCGTGGCGGTTGCCTCGATTGCCGCTGAACTGAGTGCGGTGATGGAGGTGGCAAAGGAAATATCATTGGCCGCAGCCAATGCCAAGGCCATTGCATTCAGGGCTGGTGAAAAAGCCAAAGGTTTTCAACCTATCACCGATTTTATCAATGAATTGGCGAAAGACACGATTCAGCTGGTCAACAATATCAATGAACACGCCTTGAAATTGTATCGTTTGACAGTGAAACAACACCGGATGACCGACGCCTGTAGACGGTTTGAAAGGGTTGCTGCAGCGTCTGAATCAGCGGCTTATGCCGATTCGCTAACGCAATCCTTAGAGCTGATCAGGCAACGACGTATTGATTGTCAGCGGCAGTTCGCCAGACATGTTGCGGAGTTATTGGAGCAATTGGCGGATGTCATGCACCCAGCCAGAGCCGCACGAGTAATTGCCGCAAATTCCCGTATTGAAGCTTCACAGGCTGGCGAATATTTGCAAAGTTTGCAAGCTGTTGCTGAGAGTGTCGATCATGCTGCGCAAATCATTCACGATAAGGTGCATAAGTGTCGTAGTGCATTAAGTGTCATTTATACAGAATATTGATGTTAGCTAAAGCCGAATATTGACCAAGAGGTAATAACAGCTATGAAAATGACCAAGATTTATGAAGGCGGCCACCAGTGGATCATGTATGGGCGCGATCCGTACAAGCCGGAAAAGATTATTGATACCAATCAGTATTTGGTGCGTACCCCCAATCGCTGTTTGCTGCTGGATCCGGGTGGTGTTGAATTGTTTGCGCCCATGTTGGCGGCGGTATTGCATCACGCGCCTGTTGAAGAAATCACCGATTTGTTCGCTTCTCACCAAGACCCGGATATTATTTCATCCTTGGGTTTATGGGATCAGGCTTTGCCGCATGCCAAATTACATGCCGCAGGATTGTGGGAAGGTTTTTTACGACATTTCGGCTGTGAAAGCATTCAATACGTAGCCATCCCTGATAATGGCGGTGTGATTAATTTGGGTAGCGTGGAATTGCAAGTTATTCCGGCTCACTATCTGCATTCATCGGCTAATTTCAACGTCTATGATCCTCAAGCCAAGATTCTGTTTTCCGGTGATATTGGTGCAGCGCTTGAGGCTCCTGATGCACCGGTTTTTGTGGAAAATTTTGATACACATGTCGATAAAATGCGGTATTTTCATCAGCGTTGGATGCCATCCAACCAGGCCAAACGCGCCTGGATCGATCGGGTTAGAACCCTGGATATCGATATTCTGGCTCCGCAGCATGGCAGGATGTTCAAGGGAGATGATGTGAAACGTTTTCTGGACTGGTTTGAAGCGTTACAAGTTGGTATTGCTATATAAAACAAAAATTTACCGGAATTTTGGGTATAATCCGTTCAAAATGAGCCCCTGTCGAGAGACGGGGGTTTTTGGTTATAGAGTGCGATTGGAGTAGCTCAACAAGCATGGCGCAAAAACTTTACATACAGACCAACGGCTGTCAGATGAACGAGTACGATTCCGATAAGATGCGGGACGTACTGCAAGCATCGCATGGCTTCGAGATGACCGATATACCCGAACAAGCCGATGTCTTGTTACTCAACACCTGTTCAATCCGCGAAAGAGCGCAGGACAAAGTCTATTCCGCTGTTGGACGCTGGAAAAAAATCAAGGATAAACGGCCTGAAGTGATTATTGGGGTTGGTGGTTGCGTAGCCAGTCAAGAAGGCGCTGCCATTCAAAAGCGTGCGCCTTATGTCGATATGGTGTTCGGGCCGCAAACCCTGCATCGTTTACCGGAGTTGCTGAATAAAGCCCGCAACGGTGGCCAGCATGTGGTGGATATTACCTTTCCGGAAATCGAGAAATTTGATTCTCTCCCCGAGCCGCGAGCTGAAGGCCCGAAAGCTTATGTTTCGGTAATGGAAGGCTGCAGCAAGTACTGTACTTACTGTGTGGTCCCATATACGCGTGGTGAAGAAGTCAGCCGTCCGTTGAATGATGTGATTGCTGAAATTTCCACTTTAGCTGAACAAGGTGTAAGGGAAATTCATTTGCTTGGGCAAAACGTCAATGCCTATCGCGGCGAAACCGAAGACGGCGACATCGCCAGTTTTGCCTTGTTATTGCATTATGTTGCTGCCGTTGATGGCGTGGATCGGATTCGCTTTACCACCTCTCATCCGTTGGAATTTACCGACGACATCATCGAAGCTTTCGCCGAAATTCCGCAATTAGTCAATCACTTGCATCTGCCTGTGCAAAGCGGTAGCAACCGTATTTTGGCTGAAATGAAACGTGGTCATCAGAGAGAAGATTACCTGGAAATCATGCGTAAAATCAAAGCTGTGCGTCCTGGCATCAGTTTATCGTCGGATTTTATTATCGGCTTTCCCGGCGAGACCGATCAGGACTTTGCCGATACCATGGATTTGATCGAGCAAGTCGGCTATGACCTGTCTTATAGCTTTATTTTTAGTGCCAGACCGGGCACGCCAGCCGCCAATTTTCCTGATGATGTCAGCATGGCGGTCAAGGAACAACGCTTGCAGCATTTGAAAAACCGGTTGAACGAAATGACTATGGCGATTTCCGAAGCCATGATAGGCACGACGCAGAGCATATTAGTCGAAGGAATTTCCAAGAAAAATCCGCTGCACTTGACCGGCCGTACCGAAAACAATCGGGTGGTTAATTTCGCAGCGCATCCACGTTTGATTGGTCAGTTTGTAGATGTGATGATTACAGAAGCTTTACCCAATTCATTACGTGGCCGCATGGTTGAATCATCTGTCGAAAAAATTATGCAAAATTCCCCTCAGAGTATAAAGGCTGCGTGTTGATAGTCGCTGAATCTTCCAAAGAAATTACTTTATTACCCGCTGATAATCAGCGGCTTTCCAATTTTTGCGGTCAGCTTGATATACATTTACGGCAGATAGAGCAGCGGCTGCATGTGGATATTGCCAATCGCAGCAATCATTTTAGAGTGACGGGTGTCGATGCAGCAGTCAAAGCGGCTTGTGCGGTGATGCTGAAATTATTCGAGTTAGCGGAAAAAGAAGAAATCAGCCCAGAGCAGGTGCATTTGAGTTTGCAGGATGCCAGCATTGACCAACTCTTAAAAACCACACACGAGCTTAAACCCGATCCGGTTGCGATTAAAACCAAACGGGGTGTGATCAGGGGCAGGGGCGAGAATCAACAGGCTTATTTGCATAAAATCCTCAACCATGACATTAATTTTGGGGTGGGACCGGCTGGAACCGGCAAGACTTTTCTAGCGGTCGCCTGTGCAGTGGAAGCCTTGCAAAATGAAACGGTCAAACGCATTATATTGGTCAGGCCAGCCGTGGAAGCTGGCGAAAAACTTGGGTTTTTGCCGGGCGATCTGGCGCAAAAGGTCGATCCTTATTTGCGACCTTTATACGATGCCTTGTACGACATGCTGGGCTTCGAACGCGTCGAAAAATTGCTGGAAAAAAATGTCATCGAAGTGGCGCCCTTGGCTTTTATGCGGGGCAGAACTTTGAACGATTCTTTTATCATTCTCGACGAAGCGCAAAACACCACTACCGAACAAATCAAAATGTTTTTAACCCGGATTGGTTTCGGTTCCACGGCGGTTATTACGGGTGATGTCACGCAGATTGACCTGCCTAATGAAAAAATGTCCGGTTTGAAGCATGTGCTTAAAGTGTTGAATGAGGTTGAAGGGATTAGTTTCACTTTTTTTGGGGTGCGGGATGTGGTCAGACATCCACTCGTTCAGCGTATCGTTGCAGCTTATGATCGATACGAACAACAGGAGCAGGACAACAGTAGTCTATGAATTACCTGGAAATACAAAATGCTACCGAATATGTCAACTGCCCTGACGAGCAACAGTTTCAGCAGTGGATGGATACTGTACTGACCGATCCGACGCAGAACAGCGAAATCGTCATCCGTTTGGTTGATAAAGCTGAAAGCGCAGAACTTAATCAACAATATCGACATAAAACCGGCCCAACCAATATTCTGAGCTTTCCCTTTGAAGTACCCGAGGGCATAGAGATGGATTTGTTGGGTGATCTGGTGATTTGCGCGCCTTTGATTGCCGAAGAAGCACGCCAACAAAACAAGCAGTCTCAACATCACTGGGCGCATATCACCATCCACGGTATCCTGCATCTACTCGGCTATGACCATATTCAGGATCAGGATGCCGAAGAAATGGAAGCATTGGAAATACAAATTTTGCAAAAGTTAAACATAGTTAATCCTTATCAGGAAGAGAGTACGCAATGAGCGACGGTAACCCCCCGAGTAGTCAGACCCATCAGAAAAGTTTGCTGGAACGCATTAGCCATTTTCTGACTGGGGAACCGCAAGATCAGGAAGATCTATTGGAAATACTCAGAGGATCTGAAGAAAAGCATTTATTGGATTCCGATTCGCTGGCGATGATAGAAGGCGTCATGCAAGTGTCGGAAATGCGGGTCAGAGACATCATGATCCCGCGCTCGCAAATGGTGGTTGTACCCAGAGAAGCTGAACTGGAAACCATTTTCCCCCTGGTTATCGAATTTGCGCATTCTCGCTTCCCGGTAATCGAAGAAGATCGCAGCAAAGTGGTCGGCGTGTTGTTAGCCAAAGATCTACTTTCTCATGCGTTACGCGATAAATCCCTGAAAGTTGAAGATGTGATGCGGCCCGTTAGTGTGGTGCCGGAAAGCAAGCGTTTGAATGTGTTGCTGAAAGAATTTCGCACCGAACGCAATCATATGGCGATTGTAGTGGACGAATACGGGAATGCGGCTGGCTTGATTACCATTGAAGATGTACTGGAACAAATCGTCGGCAAAATTGAAGACGAGCACGATGAGGATGAAACCCGCGAATATATTCTGCAACGCAGTGAACGCGAATTTATTGTCAATGCGCTAGTGCCTATTGCCGAATTCAACGAATACTTTTCCGCCGATCTGGAAGATACCGAATGCGATACCCTGGGAGGCTTGATTCTTCAGCAGTTGGAGCATTTTCCGAAAAAAGGCGAAAAAGTCGAATTGGATGATTTCAGTTTTGAGGTATTGCGAGCTGATAACCGCCGTGTGCATTTATTGAAATTAAAGGTTAAATAAGCATTGGAGACAAGTGTCTCCAACTTTGTGGCGATTACTATTTGTCGATGATACGCAAATTGACTGGAATTTATCTTGGTAGTAATTAAATCGTGAGTGTTGGCTGTGTTTCACGGTTTACAAAAGACTTGGATGTTTTTTGGTTCATTTGTCTCCTGTGGTTGGTTCAACCAACACTGGCTAAAGCCGGATCGGAAGCGTCCATACAAAATCCAGGGCCGGATATGGCGAATTTTCCTAATAGCGCTTTCACCTTACCTAAGCAGCGTGCCTATGTTGAAATTGCCAGTACCTATAATTCAAAACAATCAAATCCAGAGCAATACACCTTAGGCTATTTATTAAGATACGGATTAACCGATGATCTGGAGTTGCGACTGATTTCTATCGGCTTAACCATAGCCAATGCCGAAGACAAAAATATCGTCGGTATGAGTCCACAAATTTTTGACATCAAATACCATTTGCTGAGTGCGTCGAATGACAGTTTGTTGCCCGCGATCGGAATTGAGGCGCAGGTACAGACAACCTGGGGCTCACCGGCATTTAAGGGAGGCACACAAGGGGCTTTCAGTCTGAATTTTGATCATGCCTTACCCTATGATCTGGCTCTCGAATACAACGTCGGTTTTATTGGGCAGCAACTAGACTCAGGAGCTTCTCAATACCAACTGGCTTTGGAATGGGCTTTGCAGAAAAATCTGACTGAAGATTTAGCTATTTTCGTTAATGGTTTTACCAATACCGGGGTAGGTTTAACCACCTCATCCATGGGCGTTGGTGGGCAATGGACGATTAATCAACGTTTTGCAGTTTATGTTAATTGCAGTGCTGGCCTGACTTCCACTACCCCCCCTTTGTTTGGTTTGATGGGATTTGCCTTGGCTTTTTAGAAAGACAAAAGGCGGAGACTGACGGTGATTAGATTTTTGTCTCAGTGCATCAGGGGTTAGAATTTTTCGTAACATGCTGGTGTTATCTCCCAAGAAAAATGTTGTCGGTATCGCGGTGCGATTTTCATTGCAAACAGTTAGGTCCTTTTTAGACTGGAAAAAACCAAGTCTTCCAGAAATCTTACGATTTCTGCCTCATCCTTGTTTTCTGTAAAGTCAGTTAGCGAAGGAAGATGATTCATAAAAAAATTCTGGAAATGCGCCATTTCAATAATGGTGGATGCTAATGATTTTGGGTATGGGTAGTTGGGGCTGCATTCCAAAATCATATTGCCGATCCGGGCGCAAAGGTCTTTGTAAGGTTTAAAAAGCCTGTCCTTGTTATCTTCAGATACTCGTTTGGTTAGATAGGCTTTGGAGCCTTCGGTAATGATGATCTGATGCAGTATGCTTTCATCCACATGACGGGTACTCGTATCGTTCTCTACCGTGTTCGCCAGCAATTTAATGACTATTTTAAGTTTAACCAAGGGGTCTTCAATATTGTTGGTACGGTAAGTCACCTGATATTCCAGCCAACTCCAATACCAGGCTGTCAAATAAATCAGCAGACGGTGCTTGTTTTCAAAATATCGGTAAATTCCTGCTTCAGTCGACCCGATGTCAATGGCCAGTTTTTTAAATGTAAAGGCCTCAAAGCCAATTTGATGGATTAAGCGAATGCTCTCTTGAATGATTTTATTGCCCAGTTCCGATTGTTCCGGATCTCTGAGAAATAATTTTTCATTCATTTTAATTTGTAAGTGTACGTTCATAGGCACTGATTAGGTGATTTTCTCAAAAGTTTAAGCTGCCAAGATTGGGGTTTGATTGTGTTTGTGTAAAAAAAGAAAGCTTTGCAATCTAAAAAGATAGTGATACTATCTTTGTACAGTGATAATACTATCTTTTCTGTTATATCTAAAAGGTTCTGATTTTGGAAGCAAAAACTTTACTTTATAACTTCGATAACGACCCAACTGTCATTATTGCCGAATTTTTTTTAGGGGCAGCAATCTTGGAGATTGCTCAACCTTACATCAATAGTGAAACGTCTAATAATAAGGAAAAGTGCTTTCTGTCTAATGGATAACGACAAGCAACATAGGTTTATTTGATTGTAAGCCTGGTAAACAATCAGCGACTATCAAATTCAAGGGGATATTTTGTGAAATCCAATCTAACGTTGGTTAAAGCAGACACATTATGCAAAACCTGGAAAGAAGATTTACTAGCCTCTTTCGTGGTCTTTTTGGTGGCATTGCCACTATCTATGGGTGTTGCTATTGCATCAGGTGTTCCTATTGACAAAGCAGCTTCGGTTGGGCTTTTAACCGCCATTGTGGGAGGGGTCTTAGTTGGGCCTTTATCAGGTTGTCCCCTGCAGGTTAGAGGTCCGGCTGCTGGTCTTGCTGTGATGGTGGCCTTGTTTATTCAGGAACATGGTTTTCAGACCTTGGGTTTGATTATTGTAATCGGTGGCTTACTTCAGTTATCGGCGGGATTTTTGGGGGTGGGGCAAATGTTTCGCGCCGTGTCTCCAGCATTGATTCAAGGCATGTTAGCCGGTATTGGCATATCCATCTTTGCTTCTCAATGTCACATCATGCTGGACAATGCGCCGCCAGGAACCGGCGAGGCGTTTGCCGGGGTTATCAATTTGCTTTCAATACCGCGAGCGGTATTTGAGGCTTTTCAGAACCCAGAACAACAAGCTGCGGGCCTCATTGGGCTATTAACGATTTCTACATTGTTGCTATGGATGGCTTTTGCGCCAAAAAAACTCAAGTTATTACCAGCACCACTGATTGGTATCGTCATCGCGACAACATGCACTTTGCTGCTGAAGCTTCCAATCAAGTTTGTGCCCATTCCGGATCACTTATCAGAAGCAATTAGTTGGCCGACATTGGCCTGGCTTGAACAATTATCAGATCGTTCAATATGGCTGGGGGGATTATCGCTAGCATTCGTGGCCAGCGCAGAATCTTTACTGACTGCGACAGCAGTGGATTCAATGCAGCGCCGTACACCGAAAACCCAGTATAACCGTGAGTTAGTTGCAGAAGGTTTGGGTAATGTAGCCTGTGGAATATTAGGTGTGCTGCCGGTAACTGGGGTTATCGTTCGCAGCACCGCCAACGTCAACGCGGGTGGAAGAACCCGGTTATCCGGTTTTCTGCACGGTGTCTGGCTATTGCTTTTCGTCCTGTTAATTCCAGGTGTTTTAAACCATATCCCCGTTGCGGCTTTGGCTGCAATACTCGTGTTCACCGGAATAAAGCTTACTAAATTTCAATTTGCCAAAATTCTCTGGCACCAGGATAAAGGGGAAGCATTGATTTACTTGGCAACCCTGAGTTCGGTGGTAGTTGTAGATCTCTTCACAGGAATCGCCATAGGCATTGCATTGGCATTAGCGAAGTTATTGTATTCGTTCTCTCACCTTGATATCGAGATTAAGCCAGCTCCAAACGGTCAGACTTTTATTCATCTCAAAGGTGCAGCAAGTTTTATGCGCTTGCCACTGTTGGCTAGTACCTTGGAGAAACTTCCTGCCAACGCGCATGTACACATCGTCATACGCGATCTAAATTTTATCGATCATGCTTGTCTTGATTTGTTGGTGAACTGGGAAGAACAACACCAAGCGGCCGGAGGTGAGTTGGTTTTTGACTGGGACGCGCTGCACAGCGTGTTTCAACGGCATGCATGGAACGGCAATGGCAAACTGCAACTGTTTTGATCACCCTCTAATGGCCGAGGTTTAATCATGCAACCATTTACTCCCGCTGAAAGCCTTTATTTGGGGCAGCGCATAGCGTTACTCACCCAGCATGGCAAACAAACGCCACTGGGTGAGGTTTTAAGCCACGGCTTAAGCTGCCATCTCGAGCACGTCAGTGGCTACGATACCGACCTGCTCGGTACATTCACTCGCGATATTGCTCGCTCAGGGAGTCAACTCGAAGCCGCTCGGACTAAGGCGCGCATCGGCATGACAATTTCCGGCTTGCCAATTGGTCTGGCCAGCGAGGGGTCTTTTGGGCCGGATCCCATCTCCTTCATGTTGCCGCACAATCTTGAGCTACTGATTTGGATCGATGATCGCTTAGGCATCGAAGTGGTTGCCTCTGTGTCAGGAAGAACCAATTTTGCTCACAAAACGGTGACGGCCTGGGAGGAAGCAAAGCGTTTTGCCGAATCGGTAGGCTTTCCAGAGCATTATCTGATCGTTCGCCCTGGTGATGAACATCACCACGAGTTTCGTAAAGGCTTGTCGGACTGGGATAACCTGGAGGAGGCAGTGAATTGGGCGCTGGCTTCATCCCCTGCTCGCCAGGCGTTTATCGAAACTGACATGCGTGCCTTTGCCAATCCTACTCGAATGCAAAATATTCGCCGTGCTGCTGAAGCACTGGTTCAAAAACTGCGCTCTCTTTGTCCAGCCTGTGGCGCACCGGGATTTGCCAAGTCTGGCGTCATTCGCGGCTTGCCTTGCGAGGACTGCGGTCAACCCACCGAAGAAGCGAAAGCCGATATTCATCGTTGCGTGCGATGCGACCATCAAACGGTGGTGGACAGGGAAACACGCTTTGCTTCGTCAGGTCATTGCGATTACTGCAATCCCTAGTTCAATGGTTAAAGATATTGCAGTTTACACGCCAAATGATAATAAGAAAGTCATGTTCGACCAGGCCGCGCTGGTATTTAAAAATGGCCGCCTGGTGGTGCGGGATGGTGACATCGTTGAGCGACTATCTGGTCAGGCCCAAACCATCTGCCCTGACTATGATTCAAGCATTCGGTGTGTTCAACAGCATTTCGACCGATTTTACAGCTTATCGCTGAAAAATTTTAGGGTATGCGATGTCGACTTTGCACAACCAGACCAGCAACGGTTCATGATTCACGCTTGCCACCGTTGAGCACTAAATAGCTGCATTTTCTCAAAACGCGTTTTTCGACTGAGGACTTTTGATATGACAACACACCACTTAACCCACTTAAAGCAACTGGAGGCTGAAGGTATCCATATTATCCGCGAGGTGGCCGCTGAGATTGAAAAGCCGGTGATGTTGTATTCCATCGGTAAAGATTCGGCAGTGATGCTGCATCTGGCCATGAAGGCATTTTATCCGGGTAAACCGCC
>SXGT01138716.1_pt1 | contig 19849 bp, 14 predicted proteins | sample 3176221 | NCBI WGS metagenome assembly SXGT01 (sample SAMN11356862, study PRJNA531348) | freshwater metagenome | isolation source: freshwater sample F1-120 | place: China: Fuxian Lake, Yuxi | collected 2017-12-25
AGGGGGCCCCAGCGGCAGCCCACCGCCACCGCCGCCGCCGCGGCCGCCGGTGCCGACGGGCCCCGCCGCCGTGGGCCGGATGAAGCTCCAGACGCGGCCCGTGGTTCGCCCGCAGCCGCTCGCCGTCGAGGAGCACGCCGCGCCCAGCTCGAGCGACGATCGCGTGTCGCACCCGCACATCGCGGGCCCGCCGCCACCTCCCGTCGCGGTCGCGCCCGAGCCCGCGGCGCGACCACCGCCCGTCCCGAAGCCCGCGGTCAACCCGCCGTCCCCCTTCGTGACCTCGCCCGTCGCGAAGCCTGCCGCCCCGGCCGCGCCGCCTCCCTTCCCGACGTCGGTGAGCCCTCCGCCGTCTCCGCCCGCGCCCCAGGTGTCGGACGAGATGGACATCGCCCACGCGATTGACGCGGCCCTCCCTCCGAACATCGTGCGCTCCGTCCCTCCGCCGCCCGCGCCCTCGGTTCCCCCGCCGGCCGCACCCCAGGAGCTGAGCCCGGAGCACGCCGCGTTGAAGCAGGAGCTGCTCGAGCGCGCGGACGCTCTCGGTGGGCAGGACTACTTCCAGATGCTCGGCATCGACCAGACCGTGAGCAAGGACGACGTCCAGCGTGCCTACCTCAAGCTCGCGAAGACGTGGCACCCCGATCGGCTCCCCGCACCCCTCGCGGACGTGAAGGACGTGTGCGCCAAGCTCTTCGCCCACCTGAGCGAGGCCCAGGCGGCGCTCCTCGACGACGACAAGCGCGCGAAGTACGTCGCCCTCATCAAGGAAGGCGGTGGGACGAAGGACGAGCAGGACCTCGTCCAGACCCTCCTCGCCGCGGCCGCGGAGTTCCAGAAGGCCGACTATTTCCTCAAGAAGAACGACCTCTTCCAGGCCGAGATGTACGTGCGCAAAGCGTACCAGGCAGACCCGGAGCAGGCCGACTACCTGGCGCTCCTCACGTGGCTCGAGGCGCAGAAGAGCCAGTACCTCGGCAAGGAGAAGACGCTCGAGAAGGTGGCGATCCTCGACAAGGCCATCAAGCTCAACGCCAACTGCGAGCGCGCGTACTTCTACCGTGCGATGCTCTACAAGCGCGCGAACATGCCGCGCGAGGCCATCCGCGATCTCAGGCAGTGCGTCGAGATCAACCCCAAGTCGCTCGACGCCGCGCGCGAACTCCGCCTGATCAACATCCGCAAGGACGGGCCAGCCGCCAGCGGCCCCGGCGGGAAGAAGAAGGCAGAGGAGGAGTCTCTCGGCGGCCTCTTCGGAAAGCTGTTCAAGAAGTAGGTGCGGGGGGGCTCGCCGCGGCGAGCTTGTGCATCAACATCGGCTCGTGTTCGTCCTCCACGAGGTAGTGGAAGCGGGCGCGAAACGCGTCGGGCGTCATCTTCGCGGCCGCGGCGAGCTGGTCGAGCACCTTCCTGTTCTCGAAGTCCTCGCGGCGCAGGCACAGCATGTAGCTCCGCGCGATCTTGTACCGATCGCTCTCGACGTCCACCATGCGGATGCGCATGCGCCCCGTCACCTTGTCCATGATCTCGCTGAAAGGGATCGGCACGAACCGGCCGTGCTGGATGCTGATGAGCGCGTCGGAGCCGCCCTCGATGACGAAGCGGGCGGCGCAGTAGCCGAGGTCGCGCGTGTATTCCATGTCGAAGGGGATGGGGTCGGCGCAGCGCACCTCGTACCCGATGTTCTTGGCGACGATCGTGGTCTTCAGGCCGAGCTCGGCGAGCTTGCGGGTGACCGCGGCCTTGACGATGTTGCCGAAGTCCACCTCTGCGATGCGGATGTGGCCGTGCGCGTCGCGCTCGACGCCGTCGAGGCCGGCGATGTCCTCCTCCGGCAGGATCTCGACCAGGCCCTCGGCCATCACGCACACGCCGTCCTTCCGGCCGACGGCGAGGCGCTTGAGGATGGACCCGATGAGGATGTCGACGATGCGCGACAGGCGCACGCTCTTGCCGCGGAACTCCTCCGGGATCAGGCTGATGGTCGCGCCGGCGGCCTTGCCCATGCCGAGCGCGAGGTGGCCCGCCTTCCGGCCCATCGCGACCGCGAAGTACCAGCGAGAGGTCGTGCGCGCGTCGACCATGAGGTTCTTGATGATCTCGACCCCCACGTGGCGCGCCGTCTGGTAGCCGAACGAGAACGCCTCCTGCGGCAAGGCGAGATCGTTGTCGATCGTCTTCGGGACGTGCGTGACGCGGAGCATGCCCTTCGACGCCTCCGCGAGCTTGTGGGCGCTGAAGCACGTGTCGTCGCCGCCGATGCTGATCAGCATGGTGACGCCGAGCTTCTCGAGCGCCGCGAGCGCGGTGGCCAGCGCCTCGGGAGTCTTCGTGGGGTTCGCCCGCGAGATGCCGAGGTGGGAGCCGCCGCGGAAGTGGATGCGGCTGGTGTCGGCGATGTCGAGGTGGAGGACGTGCGACGTGTCCCCCGTCATCAGGTGGCTGTACCCCTCCTGGATGCCGACGACCTCGATCCCGGAGAGCCGCGCGCGGATGGTCGCGGCACCGATGACGCTGTTGATGCCCGGCGCGGGGCCACCCCCGACGAGGATCGCGAGCTTTCCGTGGTTCTCCATGCACGGATTCTCGCACAGCGGGCCGGCCTTTGATACACGGCCGGACATGATCGATCCCGGCGAGAGGCGCCTCCTCCTCGGCACCATGAACTTCGGCAAGCGCACGCCGGAGGACGAGGCGATCGCCATCGTGCGGCGCGCGATCGACCTCGGCATACGTCACGTCGACACCGCGAACGCCTACAACGACGGCGCGTCCGAGCGCATCGTGGGAAAGGCGGTGCGGACCTCCCGCGAGCGCGCGCAGATCGCCACGAAGGTGGGCTTCGGCCGCGCCTCGGGGAAGCCCGAGGGGCTCTCCCGCGGGCGCATCGTCGCGGCGTGCGACGAGAGCCGCGCGCGCCTCGGCATCGACCGGATCGATCTCTACTACCTCCATGTCCCCGATCCTTCGACGCCGCTCGAGGAGTCGGTCGGCGCGATGGGCGAGCTCGTCTCGTCCGGCCGCATCGCCGCGTGGGGCGTCTCGAACTACGCCTCGTGGCAGATCGTCGACATGGAGCACATCGCGGCGAGGCTCGGCGTGCCGCCGCCCGTCGCGAGCCAGCAGCTCTACAACGTGCTGATCCGGCAGCTAGACGTCGAGTACTTCCGCTTCGCGAAGGCGCACCCGATCCACACGGCCGTGTACAACCCGCTCGCGGGCGGACTGCTCACCGATCGCGGTCTGTGGAACGAGGGCGCGGACGTCGCCGGCACCCGCTTCGACAGGAACTCGCTCTACCGAGGTCGCTACTGGCACGACGCGATGAAGCGCCGCGCGCTCGACGTCGCGCACGTCGCGGCCGAGTGCGGCCTCCCGATCGCCCAGCTCGCTTACGCGTGGGCGCTCGCGCGGCCCGGCGTCGACTCGGTCCTCGCGGGGCCGGCCACCGCCCTTCACCTCGAGGTCGCGGCGCGCGCCGCGGACGCGCCGCTCGCCGCCGACGTGATGGCGCGCCTCGACGCGCTCCACGTGGCATGGTCCGGGACGGAGTCGACGTACGCGCGCTGACCAAAATTCCCCTTCCCGGCGATGCCCCTGTAGTCTACCGATTGCCCGCATGCGCGTCCTCCCCAAGCTCGAGGCCAAGGCGCTCCTCCGCGCCGAGGTGAAGCGGCTCCCGGCCGAGCTGAAGGGCTGCCTCCCCTGCGCGCTCGCGAGGAAGGTCGTCGCGCCCGAGCTCCTCGTGCGCGAGAACGACGTCGCGATCTGTACGCTCGAGAAGTACGCCGCGCGGATGGGCCACCTCGTCGTCGTGCCGAAGCAGCACGTGGAGAAGATGTGCGATTCGCCGTGGTCCCTTTACCGCGACATGCAGTTCCTCGTGTGGGAGGCCGCCGTCACGCTCGAGAAGCTCTTCTCGCCCGAGCGCGTCTACACGGCGCAGCTCGGCTCCCCGCGGCCGCGATCGACGGCGTTCTCGCACGTGTGCGTCAACGTGGTGCCGATCTACGAGACCGACGAGCGCTCTCGCGCGTCGCACGTCTTCTCCTGGACGCGCAGCGTGTCGGTGTACGATCCGATCGAGGCCCTGTCCCTCGCAGAGAAGATTCGCGCCAGCTGGATTTGATAGGATACCGGCGTCATGCGTCACGCCCACGCCCACGCCCTCGCCCTCGCCCTCGCCCCGCTCGCGGCGCTGCCCGCGTGCAAGGGACGCGAGAAGGCCACCGTCGAGACCTCGCCGTCCTGCTCGCCGCCGATCGTCAGCGCCGCGCCGGACGCCGAGAAGACTCCCGAGCGCCCGGGCAAGCGACCCCTCACGGACGCCGAGAAGGCCGATCTCTCTCGCTACCGTGAGGCGATGGAGCGCGGGCGCAAGGCCACGCAGAGCCGGGACTTCCGCGGCGCGGTGGAGGCGTTCGACGCCGCGCTGGCCGCGCGTCCGGCCGACGCGCGCGCCATCTCCGAGCGCGGCTACGCGAGGGTCCTCGCGAAGGACTGGGCGCTTGCGCGGGAGGACCTCGACCGCGCCGCGCGGGGCACCAGCGACGCGAAGCTGCTGGCCTCGGTCTACTTCAACCAGGGCCTCGTATCCGAGGGCCTCGGCGAGGGCCCTGCCGCCAAGCTGTACTTCGCTCGCGCGAACCAGCTCTCCCCGAGCAAGGCGGCCAAGGACAAGCTCGAGGGCAAGCCCCAGTGCGTCGCGACCATCGATCGCGCGCCCGCCCGCGCCGACGTCGTGGCCGACTGGTTCCTCTCGTGGGACGCCATGGCGAAGCGCTTCGCGCGCGCGACCGGCGGCACCCCTCCCGCGAGACCCCCGACCGAGGACGCGGTGCGCAAGGAGCTGTGCGACGGCTGCTCCGGCGACGGCCCGCACATCGCCGTCATGGGCGACGCGAAGGGCGGCCCGGGCGGCGCGTACGCCGCGTTCGTGGTCTCCCGAACGCCCGATCGCAGGCTGGTGATCTTCGCGATCGACGCGGCCGGGCCGCCCGGGATCTGCGGCGTCACGCAGGAACGCGAGGTGACGAAAGGCCACGTCCTCCGCGTGCACGTGCGACGCGAGGAGCTCGCACGAACGCTGGTGAAGAAGGACGGCGACAGGCCCTGCGACGGCAGCGAGCCCTTCGACGACTGCGTGAACGCGTGCGTCGCGACGTCCTGGGTGGAGGAGGACTGGTTCCTCGATGCCACCAAGCTCGCGCGCGTCCTGTTGGTGTCCGACGGCGGCTCCACCGACGAGGCAGGCAAGAAGCGCGCGTCGATCGTGAACGAGACGGGCGGCGTCGTGGAGATCACGAGCGGCGGATGCAACGAGAAGTTCAGCCTGAAGTGACGATCGAGCCCGCCCTCGCAGCCTACGAGGCGGAGGGCTACGCATACCTCGGGCGGATCGGCGACCCGGCCACGATGGCGGCGCTCGGAGCGAGGATCGACGACATCATGATGGGCGCGGTCTCGTACGAGGGGCTGTTCTTCCAGCTCGACACGACGAGCGGGCTGTACGAGGACGTGGAGTACGGGAAGGGGTGGCAGGGTCCGTCCAGGAACTACCGCAAGGTGGAGAAGCTCGAGCTCGACCCGCTGTTCCGCTCCTGGATCGAGCTTCCCCTGTTCGAGCGGGTGGCCCGGGCGGTGTACGGCTCCGAGGTATCGCTCTATCGCGCGCTCGTGTTCAACAAGGCCGCCGAGACGGGCGGCACCTACCTGCCCTGGCACCAGGACGGCGGCGCGTTCTGGGGTGTCGATCGCGCGCCTCGGTTGCAGATCTGGACGGCCCTCGACGACACGCCCGAGGACGCCGGCTGCGTCGAGGTGTTCCCAGGGAGCCACCTCGCCGGGCTCGCGTCGCCGATCGGAGGCGTCGTGCCGAAGGCCCAGCTCGAGGCGAGGCGGCCCGAGCAGCACTCGGTGCTCCTGCCCGCGAACGCCGGAGACGTGTACCTGATCCACAACCACGTGTGGCACCGCTCCGGGCGCAACCTCACCGGGCGCCCGCGCCGCGCCTTCACCGCGTGCTACCTCGACGGCCGCGCGCGGTGCATGCGCAAGAAGCGGACGCCCCGGGAGTTCCCGCGGCTCTTCACGCGCCCGCCGTGATCCGGGGGCGTCAGCCCGTGCTCAGGAGCTCGGAGGACGAGGCGGGCATGTCGTGCGGAGGCGGGATGGTGCCGTCGCTGAACGCCGCGAGCTCCTCGGAGACGCGGCGCAGGAGCTGCTGCTTCTCGTGGAACGGCAGGAACGCGCTCTTGAAGCCCGAGAGGACGGTCTGCTTGAGATCCGAGAGCGTGAAGCCGAGCTGGGTGTGACAGAGCCACAGCTCCTTCGACACCGACGTGTCGGTGACCAGGCGGTTGTCCGTGTTGATCGTCACGCGAAGCCCCAGGTTCTTGTAGAGGCGGATCGGGTGCGCGGACAGGTCGCGGATCGCGCCCGTCTGCACGTTGGAGGAGGGGCAGCACTCGAGCGCGATGCGGTGATCGTTGACGTAGTGGAGCAGGTCGCCGTCCTCGCGCAGCCGGCACCCGTGCCCGATCCGGTGTGCGCCGCACACGTGGATGGCCTGCGCGATCGACTCGGGGCCATACGCCTCGCCGGCATGGATGGTGACGTTGATGTTGTTGTCGCGCACGAGCTGGAACGCCGCGCGGTGGTGCTTGGCGGGGTGATCGTACTCGGCGCCCGCGAGATCGAAGCCCACGACGCCGCGGTTCTTGTACGCGACGGCCAGCTCGGCCATCTCGAGCGAGCTCTCGGGTGACACGTTGCGGATGCCGCAGATGATGATGTTGGACTCGATGCCGAACTTGGTGCGCGCCGCGCGCAGCCCCTCGAGCACGGCTTCGACGACGGTGGTGAGCTTCAGACCACGCCGCGTGTGCAGCATGGGCGAGTAGCGGACCTCCATGTAGCGCACGTTCTCGTGGGCGGCGTCTTCGGCGAGTTCGAACGCGGACCGGGTGAGCGCGTCGGCCGTCTGCATGACGCGGAGGGTGACGTCGAAGGCCTTGAGGTACTCGACGAGTGATCCGCAGTTCTGCCCGAGGTTCATCGCCTTGCGGAGGCCATCGGGGTCCCGCGAGGGGAGCTCGACGCGCTGCTTCTCGGCGAGGTCGAGGATGGTCGACAGCCGGAGCGAGCCGTCGAGGTGGACGTGGAGGTCCGTCTTCGGGAGCTTCTCGATGACGTCGAGGGGGAGGGTCTTCGGCATGGGGGGGGAGGGTAGCACGGGGGGCCCGCATCGCGCGCGGCGCGAGGGCCCGAAACGCCGTATCCTCGCCCGCCATGAAGATCACGACGCCGCTTCGCTTTCGCAACGGTGGCGTCGCGCCGAACCGGGTGTGGCTCGCGCCGATGACGAACCTGCAGAGCCACGACGACGGCACGCTCTCGGATGACGAGCTCGCGTGGCTGCTTCGCCGCGCGGACGGTGGCTTCGGCGTGATCGAGACATGCGCCGCGCACGTGTCGCGCGACGGGCAAGGCTGGCGCGGCGAGCTCGCCGTCTTCGACGACGCGCACGTCCCCGGCCTGACGCGGCTCGCCACGGAGGTGAAGGCGCGCGGAGTGCTCGGCATCGTGCAGCTCTTCCACGGCGGCCTCCGCGCGGATCCCGAGCTCACCGGAGGGGACACGTGGAGCGCCAGCGCGATCGAGGAGCCCGGCGTGCCCGTGCCGCGCGCCGCGACGGAGGACGAGATCGCTCGCGTGCTCCACGACTTTCCGCGCGCCGCCGTACGGGCGCATCGCGCGGGCTTCGACGGCGTCGAGCTCCACGGCGCGCACGGCTACCTGCTCGGGCAGTTCGTGTCCGCGACGGTGAACCGACGCACCGACCGCTGGGGTGGAGACCTCGAGGGCCGGGCTCGCCTGATGCGGGAGGCCACCCGCGCGGTGAGGGCCGCCGTGCCGTCGAGCTTTCTGGTGGGCGTGCGCCTCTCGCTCGAGGACTGGGGCCAGTCGAAGGGCCTGGATCTCGACGAGAGCCTGACGGTCGCGCGCTGGCTGTGCGACGACGGGATCGATTTCCTGCACGCGTCCCTGTGGACGGCCAGCCGGAACACGAAGAAGCGCCCGGACGCCCACCCGATCCCGCTCGTCCGCGGCGTGATGCCCGCGGACGTGCCGCTCGTGATCGCCGGAAGCGTGTGGACGCGGCGCGAGGCCGAGGGCTTCCTCGCCATGGGGGCGGACGCGATCGCCCTCGGCCGCGCGGCGATCGCGAACCCGGACTGGCCGAGGCGGATCGAGGATCCCGCCTGGGAGCCGAGGCGCCCGCCGCTCACGACGGCGGAGCTCGTGGAGCGAGGGCTCTCCCCGACGTTCGCGGGGTACATGCGCCGCTGGAAGGGCTTCGTCGCGGACTGAAGAGCGCCCGCCGCCCGGCCGTCGCGCGCCGAGCGCCCGCCGTCGTCCCCGCCGTCGGATCTCCCTGGACCTCGCGGCGCCTTCGGGTAACAACAAGGGTTCATGTCGAGCCTCCGCTCCCTCCGGATCGTCGCGGCGTCCTTCCTGGCTCTTGGCGCGTGTGCCAGCGAGGACCCGCGGAGGTCGGCTCCACCCTCCGCTGCCGCAGGTCCCCCCGTCCCGATCGAGATGTCGATCGGCCACACCGACGCGAGGCTTGGCCTGCCGTCGTTCGTCTGGATCACGGGACGCGATCTCCCGCGATTCGACACCGCCACGGAGGCCGCGCGGACGACGCTCCGCGGCCTCGCGCCCCGGCTGAGCCTCGCGCCCGCCGCGGTCGCCTCGCTCGGCGACGCGGAGATCCACGATCTCGGGCGCGGGCCCATCGTCGCGCGCTTCCGCCAGGTGGTGGACGGCGTGGAGGTGTTCCGGGGCGGGCTCGCCGTCGTGATGAACCGCACCTTCGAGCCGGTCGCCGCCTCCGGGATCGTCGTCCCGCGCCTCGCCGGCAGCGAGGCCGCGTTCACCCTGGACCCCGCCGCCGCGGTCCGCATCGCGGACCACGTGATGACGGGAGCCGACCCCGTCGTGCACGCAGACCGTGTAGATGCAGAATACACGCACTTCACGGGTGACCCGGCCCTGTCGCTCGCGCGGGCCCGCCGGGTGTTCTACCCGGTGGCGGGCGGCCTCGTGCCCGGCTGGCACGTGGAGCTCATGCAGACGGGGGGCGCGGCGATGTCCTACGTCGTGTCCGCGGCCGACGGTGAGGTGCTCTTCTCGACGAGCCTCCTCCACCACGACGCGTACACGTACCGGGTCTGGGCCGACGCCGCGACGAAGATCCCCATGGACGGCCCGCAGGGCAACGCCACGATCCCGCACCCCACGGGGAAGCCCGATCGCTTCAGGCCCACGCTCGTGCCGAGCCAGCTCGTCACCCTCCAGAACTACCCGTTCTCGAGGAACGATCCGTGGCTCCCCGCCGGAGCGGGGACCACGACCGGGAACAACGTCAAGGCCTACGCGGATCTCTCCCTGCCGGACGGCCTCGGGTCCACCGCTCCGCCCCTGGACGTGCAGCCCCCCGTCGCGTCGCCGAACACGCTCGACTTCACGTACGACCCCGGCGCCAACCCCGCGGCGAAGGCCGACAACATCGGGGCGTCGGTGACCCAGCTCTTCTACACGCTGAACTTCCTCCATGACTGGTTCTACGACGCGGGCTTCGACGAGAAGTCGGGCAACCACCAGGCGCAGAACTTCGGGCGCGGCGGCAAGGAGGGCGACGCGCTCGACGCCGCGGCCATCGACTACGGCGGTCGGAACAACGCCAACGCCGCCACGCCCGCCGACGGCGCCTCGCCGCGCATCCAGATGTTCGTGTTCTCGGGCCCGAGCGTCACCGCGACGCTCACGGTGCAGCCACCGTCCGCCGTCGCGGGCGACAAGGCCGTCGGCCTCGCCGGCTTCGGGCTGGATCAGTTCGACGTCACGCTGCCGGTCGCCGTCGCGAACGACGGGGCCGATCCCGATCCCGCTGACGCGTGCGACGGAGAGCTCACCGGCTCGCTGTCCGGGAAGATCGCCCTCGTGCATCGCGGCCAGTGCCCCTTCATCGACAAGGCGCGCGCGGTCGAGGCGGCCGGCGCGAAGGGCATCATCGTCGTCAACGTCGCGTCGTCCGCGGACCCGGCGATCGCGCCGTTCATGGGCGGCACCGACTCGGTCACGAGCCCGGTGCGGATCCCCGCGCTGTCGCTCGCGTTCGCGGACGGGAGCGCCCTCGCAAACGCCGCGATGGCGGGGACCGTCAGCGTGCGGATGCGGCGCCCGCCGGTCGTCGACATCGACGGCGCGCTCGATGCCGCCATCGTCGCTCACGAGTGGGGCCACGTGCTGTCGAACCGGCTCGTCGGCAACGGCAGCGGCCTCGCGACGAACCAGGCCAGGGGCCTCGGGGAGGGCTGGAGTGACTTCGTCGCGCTGATGCTCCTCGCGCGCCCCGACGACGTGGAGACCGCGGCGGGGAAGGGCTTCGCCGGCGTGTACCCCAAGGCCGCATACGCGACCATGGGGAGGGGTGCCGACTACTACTTCGGGATCCGGCGCGTGCCCTACTCGACGGACTTCACCAAGAACGCGCTGACCTTCAAGCACATCCAGAACGGGACGCCCCTCCCCGCCGGTGTCCCCGTCAGCTTCGGCGAGGATGGGAGCTTCAACGCCGAGGTCCACGCGACCGGAGAGGTGTGGGCGTCGATGCTCTGGGAGTGCTACGCCGCGCTCCTCGCAGAGGGTCGCCTGTCCTTCGACGAGGCGCAGGCGCGGATGAAGCGCTACCTCGTGGCGGGGTTGAAGATGGCGCCGCTGGACCCCACGCTGGTCGAGGCGCGCGACGCCATGCTCGCCGCGACCTTCGCGGGCGACGAGAAGGACTTCCAGGTGTTCTACAAGGCGTTCGCGCGCCGCGGCGCCGGGGTGGGCGCCCTCGGACCCCCCAGGGAGAGCGCGAGCAACGTCGGCGTCACGGAGAGCTTCAGCGTGGGCAACGACGTGAGGATCGTCTCCGCGACGCTCGGCGCGGGGCCGCTCACGTGCGATCGCGACGCGTTCCTCGACGAGGGCGAGGTGGGCGCGGTCGAGGTCGTCCTGCGCAACGTCGGCATCGGCACGCTGAACGACACGGCGGTGGAGTTCTCCACGGGGACTCCAGGCGTGGCGTTTCCCGATGACAAGGGGGTGCTGCTCACGACGTCGCGCACGAGCGTGGGGCCGCTCAAGCCCTTCGAGACGCGCACCGTCAAGGTGAACACGATCGTCCGCGGCGCCACGAAGGCGCCCGTCAAGGTCGACGTGAGGGTCACCGAACCCACTCTCCTCGTGCCGCGTGCCATCACGGCCGCGGTCGAGGGGTCCCTGAACACCGACGAAACCCCGGCGAGCTCCACCGCCGACGGGATGGAGACGAAGGCGACGACGTGGAAGGTGACGGGGCCGAACGGCCCGCAGAAGTGGTCTCGCAGGACGACGCCGGCCGACGGCACGTTCTGGGCGGTGCCCGACCAAGGATACACGATACCCGTGGAGCACAGGCTGCAGAGCCCGTCGTTCACCATCGACGGCACGACGTTCACGCTCTCGTTCAAGCACCGGCACGGCTTCCGGCGCTCGAGGAGCCGGAACGTCGACGTCAACGGAGGCGTCATCGAGCTCTCGACCAACGGCGGCACCGCGTGGGTCGACATCGCGACGGTGTCGAACGTCGTGTACCCGGGGAAGATCGACCCAGGCGGCACGGGGGACAACCCGCTGCTCAAGGAGGCGACGCCGGGGCAGGGCCGGAAGGCGTACGTGGGCAAGACCGCGAACTACCCCGCCTGGGTCGACCAGCGCATCGACGTCACCCTGCCGGTCCACCCGGCGAGCGTGATCCTCCGGTTCCGGATGGGCCTGTCGTCCGGGGTGCGGACGAACGAGGGCTGGGATCTCGACGACGTGTCCCTCGGGGGGATCTCGTCGACGCCGTTCCACTCGTTCACCAAGCACGCCGACCTGTGCGATGCGAACGGGCCCACGGTCGACGCCGGTCCCGGAAGGACGGTGTTCGTCGGCGACGCCGTGCGCCTCGCCGGGAGCGGCGCCCACCCGAAGGATCTCGCCCTCACGTTCGAGTGGACGCAGGTGGACGGGCCGCCCGTGGTGCTCGGCGAGCGTACGACCGCCGCGCCGACGTTCGACGCGCCGCCGACCCCGGCGACCCTCGGCTTCGTCGTGCGCGCGAACGACGGCGCGCTCGTGAGCCCCGTGTCGGCGCGTGTCCAGGTCGACGTGCGCGCGAGGGAGCCGGTGCCGCCGGTGCCCGCGGTGGCCGAGGGTGGGTGCGGTTGCGCCGAGACGGGGCGCCCCGCGTCAGGCGCGGGATCCCTCGCGATGGGGGTGATCGTGGCGCTCATCGTGCGTCGAAGGTCGGCGCGTGGTGGAAGCCAGCCGGCTGCAGCCCGCGGTGCCCGGCAAGGCCGGAGGCGCGGCGAGCCACGAGCCTGAGCCCGGGCGCGTGACCTCGCCTGTCCCTGTGGCGCGTCCTGCGAGGGCGCGCGTGCCGCCCCCTCGGCGGGAGCGCCTGACCCGTCGATCGCGGCGAGGTGGGCTTCAGTCCGGCGCCGCGCGCCCGTCTAAGTGTCTGATGTCGACGCGCGCTCGAACCCGTACACCGCATCTCCGGTCCCCGAGGAGAGCCGGCTTCGTGTCCCTGGCGATCCTCTTCCTGGCGGCCTGCGGGGGCGGAGACGAGCCCGGGGCGGCTTCCTCGCTCACCGGAGCCGACGACGCACCCGCGGCCGGGTCCCCCTCCGATCCGGCGACGCCGCCGATGCCCGTCGCTGCGCCGCCGGGCGCTTCGCCGCCAGGCGAGACGGCGCCCGACGCCGGCTCACCCGTCGCGGGACCACCCGATTCCGGACCTCCCGACGCGCCTCCGCCCACGCCCACGCAGTGCGCGTGCGCGAGCTACACGAGCCCGGTCCCGGTGGGCGCCCTGCCCGCCACCCTCCCGGAGATCTCCGGGCTCGCGGCGAGCCGCAAGAACGCCGGCGTCCTGTACGCCCACAACGACAGCGGCGACGGCGCGCACATCTTCGCGCTCGACCACGCGGGCCGCCTCCTCGGCGAGATCGCGCTCGGTGGCGCGACCGCGCGCGACTACGAGGATCTCGCCGTGGGGCCGTGCGAGACGGGCGACTGCGTCTTCATCGCCGATGTGGGCAACAACTCCGAGAGCCGCACGGACCTCGCCCTCTACGCGATCGACGAGCCCGCCCTCGACGGCCAGCCCTTCGCGACGAAGACGATCGCCGCTCGCAGGTATCCGTTCTCGTATCCCGACGGTAGCTGGAACTGCGAGGCCATGCTCGTACACCCGAAGACCGGCGAGATCTACATCGTCACCAAGAGCAGCGTCGCCGACGCCGGCGTGTACCGCTACCCGGGCAAGCCAGTCCGGGACAAGCCGGTCACGCTGGAGAAGGTGGGGGCGGTCAAGGGCACCAAGGGCGCGCTCGTCACGGGCGCCGACATCTCCGCCTGCGGAGATCGCGTGCTGATCCGCACGTACGGCGCCCTCCTCGAGTACGCCATCGCCAAGGGTACGAACGTCGCCCAGGCCCTCGGGGTGGCCCCGCGCACCGTGCCCGTCGCCGCCGAAGCGCAGGGCGAGGCCGTGGCGTTCCGGGCCGACGCGCGAGGCTACTTCACGGCGTCCGAGGGCAAGGGCGCGACGCTCTCGCTCACGGGCTGCAGGTGATCACGTCCACGTCAACATCGGAGGCGACCGGGCCGCGGGTGACGCCTCGCGGGTGAACGCCGTCTTCGCCCTCGTGGCCGCCTGTCGCGTCTCGTAGACCTCAGAGCATCGACGTGTCGGTGTCGACGCCGAGCATCACGCGCCCGGCCAGGGTGAGGCTGGAACGGCTCACCATCGCGTGCTGCGTGGCGACGAGCACGTCGCGGAGGTGTCGCTGGAAGGGGCTCGTGTCGTAGATCGCGGAGCCGCCCGCCGCCTCGTAGACGCGCGAGGTGGTGTCGGCTGCGGTCCGCGTGGCGTGGGTCGCGGCCGCCCGGAGGCGCGCGCGCAGGGCCAGGGAGAGGGCCCCGTCTAGCTCCGCGCGCCGCGTCGCCTCGAGCGTCACCTCTCGCACGTACGCGCGCGCCGCGCCGAGGCTTGCCTCGCACGCGGCCACGTCGACGGCGACCGCGTCCTGGTGGGCGAGTGGCTTCCTGGAGAACGCGGGAGTCTTCGCGGTGGCGAGCGCCGAGAACGCGGCGAGGGCCTGCTGCGCGATGGCGGTCGCGACGGCCGACACGCCGAGCGCGAGGAGCCCGTACATCGGAAACTTGTAGAGTACACCCTCGTGCCGCGGCGACCCGCCCACGAGGCGGAGCGTGCGCGAGCGCGGGACGAGCACGCCCTCCGCCACCATGTCGTCGCTCCCCGTGCCCCGGAGGCCCGACGTGTGCCACGTGTCGAGGAGGGTCGTCTCCTCGGCCCGGAGGACGACGTGGAGGATGTCGCGCTTCCCCTCCACGACGGCGCCGCCCATCCGGAAGCGCGCGTGGTGGGACGCGCTCGCGAAGGGCCAGCGCCCGCTCACCCGGTACCCGTCGCCGTGCGCCTCGGCCCGGCCGAGCGGCGCGAAGACGCCGCACGTGATCGTGTCCGGATCCGCGAACACCTCCCGCGCTCCGTCCTCCTCCATGTACGCCGCCATGAGGCCCGCGGTGGCGCCGACCATGACGCACCACCCGGTCGACGCGTCGCCTCGCGCGACCTGCTCCACCACCTCGACGAGCTCGATGGGGAGGACCTCCTCGCCGCCAAGCGCGGCGGGCACGAGCATCCGGAACGCGCCCGCTCGCGCCAGCCCGGCCATCACGTCGGCGGGAGGCGTGCGATCGCGCTCGATCTGGACGGCGAGTGGCGGGAGCGTGGACGCGATCGGCCGCGTTCGTTCGAGGACGTTCATGGTTCCGTTGTAGCGCGGAAGTCATCGGGGCGGTGCCCGGGTCGAGCGGGGTAGACGCCGACCGGGCGGCAGCCCGCGTGAGGCCGTCACCGCCTCTTGCCCGACATCGGCGCCGGGCTCGCGGGGAGGACCTCTCCGTTCCTGTAGCCGCCCAGTACGGCGCGCACCTCGTCCTCGCGCAGGAGCGTGTCCCAGGAGTCCTGCTCGACGTTCCCGTCGAGGAGGAGGCCGACGTGCAGGTGCGGGACGCCGTTCCCGATCCCCGAGGTGCCGATCCGCTCCCCGGCCGCCACGCGCCTCGGCATGGCCGCGCCCTCCGGCAGGACGCTCGCGAGCGCCGAGAGGTGCGTGTAATATACATGCGTAACGTGGTGTCCCTTCTTCCAGGGGATCGGCGCGTCGAGCTTCACACGCACGCTGTTCGGCGTGTCCTTGCCGGCCGTCCATCGCGTGTGGCCGCGCTCGGAGGCGTGGGCTCGACACCCTTCCCCGGCCTCTTCGGCGGAGCGTCTTACCGCAGGTCCTGCACCACCCACAGCGCCCCCGCGCGCGCCGGGAAGAAACCGCAGGCGACGCCCGTGTACTTCGTGTTCATCATGTTGTCGTGGTGCCCGCAGCCCGGGCCCTCGTCGAACATGTTCTGGAGGCACGAGGTGACGACCTCCTCGGGCGTCCGGCCCGGATAGCCGGGGCACGTGTTCTGCGCCCGCTCGCCGCAGCGGCTGAACGTGCCATGGGGCTTGTTCGTCGCCGCGTCGGCGCGGGCCTGCCCATCGACGCAGGGCTCGGACGCGGCGTCGCGCTGGAGGGGAGCGAGGCGCGCCCGCGCGCGGTAGGCGTTGGTGCGATCGACGCAGAGCTGGCGCGCGACGGCGAAGGGGTCCGCGGCCGGTCCCGCCGGCGGTGTCATGGGCGGTGCGACGGGCGGCGGCGTCGTCGCAGCCGGCGAGGTGGTCGGGGTCGTCGTCCCGCCGCCATGCGAGGGCCAGCAGCTCATGCCGACAGGGGAGGGCATGCAGGTAGCGCTGGGCTTGCACTCCGCCGCCTGGGCGCATCCTCCGCATCGCCCCCCGACGCACCGCCCGTAGATACACTGCGGATCGCTGTCGGAGCCGCAGGGGAAGCCGAACGCGGGCGGCGGGCGCGATGCAGGTGGCGGGCTCGTGGGGGCCGGGCTCGTGGGGGCCGGGCTCGTGGGGAGGGGGGGAGGCAGCGCGGAGGGCGCAGCGCCCGTCGAGGCGGGGGGCGACACGGGCTCCTTCGCGCACGATGCGAGGACGGCGAGCGCGAGGCCCAGCGCGACGCGCGCGGGCGTCACTTCTTCGTGCGGCAGCCCTTGAGGCTGCTTCCCTCGACGCCGTTGCACTCCTGCGTTGCAGCGCAGTCCGACTGCTGGGTGCAGATCTTCAGGCAGAGCGTCACGCCGCTCGAGTCCTTGGAGCAGACGCCGCCGGACTCGCACACGTCGGTGGAGCCGGCATTGGTGCACGGCTCGCCGATCTTGGTCGAGCCGCAGGCGGAGGTGAGGAGGAGCACGAGGGGGAGGAGGCGGTGCACGCAGCGAGCGTAGCACGCGCCGCGACCGAATCCGCGGCCGTTGTCGGCGCCGCCGTCCCGCTGCTCGCTGTCCGCTGTCGGCCGTCCGCCGCCCGCCGTCGCCTACAGCTTCAGCCCCGCCGCCTCCGCGTTCTCCTTGTCCAGCGACAGCGCGAGATCCCTGTGCCGCCGCGCCTCCGCGAGGTCCTTCTTCCCCGCGTACGCCCGCGCCATCAGCGCGTGCACCTTCGCCGCCTCCTTGTCCTTCGGCTGCATCACGAGCGCCGTCTCCAGCTCGTACAGCGCGCGATCGAACATGGCCTTCTCCACGAGCGCGCGCGCGTAGGTGACGTGGACGCCGCCCGACAGCACGTCGACGAACATCGCGCTCTCGCCGAGGCGCACCGCGCGGTCCCACGCCTTCTGCTCCACCAGCTTCTCGAGCAGCGCGCGGTAGATCTTCCGGTCGTGCTGCTCCAGCAGCGAGAGCTTCTCGAGCACGGCCACCGCGTCCCCGTCGCGCTTCTCCTCGACCGCCATCTCGAGCAGGCCGCCGAGCGCCTCCGTCTGCGTGGGATCCCACCTGTGGGCCGCCTCCAGGGCGAAGCGCGTCTTCGCCTTGTCCTTCCCGGCCTCCGCGAGGTTGGCGAGCATCGTCTGCACGACGTAACCGTCGCCGCCCGCCGCGCGGATCGCCTCCAGGTGCCGCGTCGCCGCCGGCAGGTCCTTCTCCCCCACCGAGAGGCGCGCGTAGATGTAGTGCGCGTCCATCTGCTTCGGATCGATCGCGAGCGCCCGGTCGAGCGCCTTCTTCGCCTCGGGGGGTTTCTTCGACTTCAGGAGCGCCAGGCCGTACATCGCCTGTTTGCGAGCGTCGCTGGGCGCTGCCTCCGCCGCCTTCTTCGCCTCCTCGAGCGAGTGCACGCGATCCGAGAAGATGTACTGCCCCTTGTACCGCCCCAGGCGCGCGAGGGCCCACGTCCGGAAGCGTGCGTCGTAGTCCGCGGCGGTTACGCCGAAGGCCTTCTGGATCACGTCGGGCGTGCGCAGGCCCTCGCCCCACAAGCGCAGGGCCTCGACGACCCTGGGCATGCCGAACGCCTCGACCGTCCAGACGAGCAGCTGGCTCGACGCGTAATACGCCACGGTGACGTCCTCTCCGCTCGACGCATGCGTGAACGCTCGGTTCATGTCGACCGCGCCCGGGAGCGTCCCGTCGCGGAGCGCGACGAAGAGCTGCGGATCCAGCTCGCGCGCCCACTCGGGGCGCCGCGCGATCGTCTCGTACTCGGACAGGCCCTCGGTGAACCACCGCGGAACGTGGTTCTTCGAGAGCTGGATGGCGAACACGTGGCCGAGCTCGTGCCACAGCACGTTGCCCCAGTTGAACGGCTCGCTCTTCGGGCTCATCGCCGCGACGACGCGCCCGAAGCACACCCCCTGGATGCCGATGTTCGGGAGGCCGCTCGTGCGCACGCTGAAGGGCTCCCGACCCGCGTAGAGCTCGATCTGCACGGGGTTCTTCGGCACGAAGCCGTAGCGCGCCTTCATCGACGCCCACGCCTCGGCCATCAAGGCGGGGACGTACCGCTCGAGCACGGGCTTCTCCTCCTTGGGATACCGGATGCGGAAGACGCCCTCGTTCCCCGTCTCGTACTGGTTGGGGATCGTCTGCTCGTAGAGGTTCAGCGTGTTGAACACGCGGACGTTGAACTTGTCCTTCGACCAGGCCTTCGTGATCGCGTCGAGGCCCTCCTTCTCGTCGCCGTTACGCATCTGCGTCAGGCCGAGCTCCGCCCACGCCCTGCCGTCGTCGGGGTCGACCTTCACGGCCTCCTTCATCATCGCGACGATGTCGTCGTAGCGGTGCTCCCACTCCGCGTACGCGCCGACGATCGTGTAGAAGTTGGCGTACTCCTTGTTGCGCTGGAAGACCTCCGCCTTGGCCTTCTCCCAGCCGGGCTTGTCGTCGCCGAGGAACCGCGCCGCCGCCCGCAGGCTCAGGAGCTCGAGGTCGTTCGGGTTGATCTCGAGGCCCTTGGCGATCGCCGCCTCGGCGGCCGCGAGGTCCATTTCCCGGAGCGCGAGCCCCGCCTTGACCGCGTACGCGCCCACGTGCGCCGGGTTCACAGCGAGGGCGTCCTTCACGAGCGTCTCCGCCGCGTCGAAGTCGAGTGTCTGCTCGAGCTTGACCCTCGCCATCATCACGAGCAGATCCGCCCGCTTCGGCGCGACCGCGAGCCCCTCCTTCACCACCTCCTCGGCGTGGCCCGGATCGTACTTGTCGAGGAAGAGCTCGGAGCGCCAGAGCATCGTCTCGAGGCGCTTCTTGTCGGCGGCCTCGCTCTTGTTGAAGATCTTGTTCGCCTCCTTGGGGCTCCGCATGAGGAACAGGGCCCGGCCCACGACCGCGAGGCCGTCGGCGTCGCTGTCGCCGACGGTGCTGTCGTTGTACTCGTCGATGACGGCCTTGAGGGGTTCGTCCGCGTCGGATCGCTTTCCCGCGGCGATGCGCAGCTCCCCGAGGAGGAGGCGCGCGCGCCGGACGTCCTGGCCCTTGCCGGCCTTCGTGACGCCCTCGAGGAGGCGCGTGGCCTCGGGGAGCTTGCCGCGCATCGCGAGGACGCGCGCGCGCGCGGTGGCGGCGGCGACCTTGAGCGCGGGGGTGCGCTCGGCGAGCTCCGCGGCCTTGTCCGCCTCGGCGAGCTGGCCGGTCTCGGTGAGGAGGCGCGCGAGGAGGAGCTGCGCCTGCGCCTCGTCGGCGCCCTTGATCTGCGACAGCTCCTGCCGCGCCCTCGGGTAGTCGGCCGCGTCGAGGAAGCCGGACGCGGCGGCGAGCCCCGTCTTCGGCTGGGAGAGGGCGTGGTCGCCCGCGAGGAGGGCGCACAGCGCCAGGGCGACCGAGAGGTTCTTTCGCATCGAGGGGAGGGTAGCGTGTCCGCGGGTCGTCGGACAGCGGACGGGCCCCCCCTGCGCTCGGTCGCGAACCCGGGCGGGTCAGGCGGATCGAGGCGCGTCTCGCCGCGCGAGGGCCGCGTAGACGGTCGGCAGCACGAACATCGTGAGCAGCGTCGACGAGAGGATGCCTCCGATGACCACCGTGGCGAGCGGTCGCTGCTCCTCCGCGCCCGCCCCCGTGGCGAGCGCCTTCGTCAGGAAGCCGAGCGACGCCACCATCGCCGTCGTCAACACGGGCCGGAGCCGCCCCTCGGCGCCCTCGATCACGCACGCCGACACGTCGGCGTAGCGCTCGCGGAGGCGCTCGATGGAGGACACCAGCACGAGCCCGTTCAACACCGCCACGCCGAAGAGCGCGATGAACCCGACCCACACCGCCACGCTCAGGTTGACCCCGAACCAGTAGAGCACGATGAACC
>SXGT01640209.1_pt1 | contig 19848 bp, 19 predicted proteins | sample 3176221 | NCBI WGS metagenome assembly SXGT01 (sample SAMN11356862, study PRJNA531348) | freshwater metagenome | isolation source: freshwater sample F1-120 | place: China: Fuxian Lake, Yuxi | collected 2017-12-25
AATTTTCCCAGCGCCAAGGGGCGTTCAATGGCACGAACGATTCCCAAGACCGCGACAACTGGAATCAATGCCATCAAGGCAAGAAAGACCAAACCGAGTCCGATGTAGATCCAACTGCCCGCGGTCATCTGTCCGAACATCATCAGGCCGCGCCGCTCGAGTTCACGGAAGTGATCCCAAGTGCCGAAGCGTGGCACGAGATTCGAGTTGGCAATGAGCACGCGCGGCGCGTCGAGGTGTGTCTTGAACACACCGACCGGCTTTCCCGATTGCACGAGCAGGGTTTCATCCGGCTGCAGTCGGCGCAGCGATTCGAGCAGGGCCTCGAAACACTCCCAATTGCGCGCAGCCTTGCCCGAGCCGCCGTACACCACGAGGTCGAGTGGCCGCTCCGCGACCTCGGGGTCGAGATTGTTCTGCAGCATCCTCCACGCTGCCTCGATCTGCCAGTTGGCACAGGAGAGTGTGGTCCCTCGGGGTGCACGCACGGTGTGTGGGGTTGCAGGCATGGGAGTGTTCTCGTTCTTGCTCAGCGCGCAGCCAGCACGGCAGCCATGAGCCGACCTGTGTCCATGAGTTCGCGGATCTTCCGGATGTCATTGGCGAAGAGCCGGTCCTCGCCGGGTGGCAGGATTTCCGTCGCGAGGAAGCGTCGTGCGGCCTCCACGCCGCGCCCGGCCCGGCGTCCTTCCTGCCAGTGCAGTGCGAACGAGGCTGCAAGGAACTCCACGGCCAGGACGTGACGTGTGTTCTCCGTGATGCTCCGCAAGGCGCGCGCGGCGATAGGGCTCATGGAGACGTGGTCTTCTTGATTGGCGCTGGTCGGAATGGAATCCACACTGGCCGGATGCGCGAGCCCCTTGTTCTCGGAGACCAGCGCAGCGGCGGTCACCTGCGCCATCATCAGTCCGCTGTTGAGGCCGGGCTTGCCACCCGCGAGAAATGGAGGCAGATGCGAGAGATCGGGGTTCACCAGGTTCTCGATGCGGCGCTCGGAAATGGAGGCGATTTCTGCCACGGCACACTTCGCATAGTCGCACGCGAGCGCCACGGCTTCGCCGTGAAAATTGCCCGCGCTGATGCTCTCGCCGTCTTCCGGGAAGAGCAGGGGGTTGTCGGTGGCACTGTTCATTTCGCGGCTGAGGACCTCGCCGACGTGCTGCAGCGCATCCTCGATGGCTCCGTGCACCTGCGGTGTGCAGCGCAGCGAATACGGGTCCTGTACGCGGTTGCAATGTGCGTGTTGGGACGCGATGTCGCTGTCCGCGAGCAGGCTGCGCATGCGTTCGGCCACGCGCGCGTGGCCGGGATGCGGGCGGATGTCCGCGACGCGTTGGTCAAAGGGCCGGTGCGAGCCCTGCAGTGCCTCGATGGTCATGGCCGCGGCGAGGTGCGCGTGGCGCAGTGCACAGCGGGCCTTGCCGTGGGCCAGCACGGCGACAGCGGTGCTGAAGGATGTGCCGTTGATGAGGGCGAGTCCCTCCTTCGCCTCAAGAACGATGGGGGCGAGCCCGACCCGTTCGAGAGCTGCGCGGCCCGAGAACATTTCACCGTTGACCCGCGCTTCGCCCTCACCCACGAGGACGAGCGCGAGATGTGCGAGCGGAGCGAGATCGCCGGACGCGCCAACGGAGCCCTGCTCCGGTACGCGCGGCAACACGCCGCGGAGGAGCATCTCCCTCAACAAGAAGCAGATCTCAGGGCGTACACCGCTGTTGCCGCGGAGCAGCGTGTTGAGCCGGAGGAGGAGCAGCAGGCGTACCGCTGTATCCGGGGCATCAGGGCCCACACCGACCGCGTGCGAGCGCAACAGGTTCAGTTGCAGGATCGCAGCGTCACTCGCGGCGATCTGCACATTCTTCAGGCGACCGAAGCCCGTAGTGATGCCGTAGACAGCCTCACCGGTAGCCAGCAGCGAGGTGACGAGCGCTCGGCCTGCCCGCACATGTTCCATGGCAACCGGCGCAATGGCGGGGACGGCGCCACCGCTGGCAACTGAGAGCGCCGTGCTGAGGGTGAGGGACTGGCCGTCGAGCTGGGCCGGAGCATCGGGCATGGTGCGTCTCCACGCTGATCATGCCAGCCGCCGCGCGGTGGCTCAACGCGCACGATTCCTGCGGCTAGGCTTCGCGTGCTTGTCAACCGCGCTGCAACGCAAGAGCTCTGACGTGGGCGCCAACCAGGATGTGCTCCTTGCCACCTGGCTCTGTCGCATGGTCTTGGCCACGCTGCTCACCATGCTGCTGGCCTGGCGCTTGTCCGTTGCGGACTTCGGGTTTGTCACACTCACGGGCACGTTCCTGCTCGTGATCCATGTCTTGCTCGATCTCGGGACCGGTGCCGTGGCATTGCGCGAGATCGCGCGCAGTCCCGGGGATGAACACGCCATCCTGCAGCGCCTCGTGGGATTGCGCTTCATGCTGGCCACAGGGGCGGCGCTTGTTCTCGCCGGACTTGCGCTTGGTGAGGCGGAGCCGCTGCGTCGCAATGTCTTCCTGGTGATGGCGCTCGGCACGCCACTCTTTGCGCTTGCTGCCGGTCAGGTGGCGCTGCAAGCGCGTCTGCTGCCGCATGTGCCTGCCATTCTCGGCGTTGTGACGCAGGGCCTCGCGGTGCTCGCCCTCTGGCTGTTCCCTTTTGGCGGGGACGCGCTGCCGGGAGTCCTGGCGGCGCTGGTCATCTTCGGACGTGATCTCGCGAATGCACTGGTGGCATGGGTGGATGCCCGTCGACGAACCGGGCATTGGCTCCTGCCACGTGCCGGAAGTGGTGCTCTCGACTTTCTGCGTCTCGCGTGGCCACAGGGGCGCTTCGTGCTCCTGCAACTGGCGTGGTTTCACGTGGACATGCCGCTCATGCGCTGGCTCAGCGGCGAGGAGGAACTCGGACTCTATGCGGCGGCCACGCGGCCGGTACTGCCGCTTCTTCTTGTCCCGGGCATGTTGGTGCTCCCGCTGCTGCCGCGTCTCGCCAGTGAGGATGCAGCCACAGTGCGAGCGCTGGTCGGCAAGATCACAACCCTGCTGCTCGGAGTCGGCGCCGTCGGCGTGGTGGCAGCGCTGTTTGCCGCGGAGGAACTTCTCGCTCTCATCTATCCGGAGGCGCGCGCGACGGCTCCCGCCACCATCTCGTCGTTGCGCTGGCTCGGCGTCGCGTTTGGCGCTGTGTTTGTTGCCAGCGCTCCGTTGATGGCGCTCACAGCCAGGCGCCACGAACGTATGCTGCTCAGGACCGGTGTCGTCGCCCTGCTCATGAACGTGCTTGCCAATCTCTATTGGACACCCACCTTCGGCGCGAGCGCGGCTGCGGCCATCACAGCGCTGACGGAACTGGTTGTGGCCGGCGGTGCGCTCCTGATCTGGTGGCGCTGCGAGTCTCAACCGCTGGACACGCGGCTGCTCTTTCCCGCGTTGTTGCCAGCAGGAGTTCTGGCGGGCTGCCTGCTGGTCATTGCGTTGCCGGGCTGGTGCGTGCTCTTGCTGGCTGCCTTGGCGCTGGCGCCATTCTTCGTGTGGAGACCTCTCGCGGCGGCGCGGCGCGAGGTGCGCAGGAGCGGGAGCTCTGAGGCGGGATTGACGGGGAGCACGGGATGATGCCTCTCACCGTCGCCATCGATTATCGCCCCGCACTGCATCAAGCGTTCGGCATCGGGCGTTATGTGCGCAATCTCGTGCCGGCACTGCTCGCAGCCGATCCGGATCTGCAATTGCGTTTGTACGGAGTCTTTCTCCGCGATCGCAAGCGGCGCATCCGCGAGCACGCTTTTCCATCGAGCCCGCGCGCGACGTTCCACTCGGCTCCCTTGCCTGCGCGGCTCGTTCCACTCCTTGGTCGCTTCACGCCGCTGCATGCCGGCTGGTTCACAGGCGCGGTGGATCTGTTTCACGACACGGACTACATCAGCACGCCCACCGGCCGCATTCCGCGCGTTGCGACGCTGTATGACACCGCGTGGATGGCTCACCGCGGGTTCGTCAGTCGGCCGCAGTCACGCCTGATGGAGTTGGCGGTGCGCCGCATCCTCAAGGGCGTCCGGCACGTGATCACCATCTCGGAATCCGCGCGCGCTGAACTGGTGGAACATCTCGGGGTGGACCCGCAGCGCATCACCGTGACACCGTTGGGAGTCGATCCGGTGTTTTTCACACCGGAGAAACGGCAGGCGACAGAAGCCATCACACGTCGACTGCAGGTCTCCGCACCCTATGGCATGAGCGTCGGCGTGCTGGAACCCCGCAAGAACATTCTGCGTTTGCTGCGCGCGTTCCGGAGTCTTGTGGATGAAGCTCCGGAGCAGCGACTCCTCCTTGTGGGGCGACGAGGCTACGGCAGCGAACGCATTTTCGAGGAAATCAGCCGCCTCGGCCTCGCAGACACTGTGCTCTGTCCCGGTGTGCTTCCGGATGCGGAGCTTGTCGCGCTCATGCACGGTGCGGAGTGGTTTGCGTGGCCTTCGTTGCATGAAGGGTTTGGTCTGCCCGCACTTGAAGCCATGGCTGCGGGAGTGCCGGTCTTGAGTTCCAACACCACCTCACTGGCGGAGGTGTGCGGAGACGCTGCCCTGCTGGTGAATCCGGAGGATGAGGTGGAACTGGGTGCGGGGCTCAGGCGCATTGCCTGTGACCGCTGTGAGGCGCTCGAGTTCGCGGCGCGCGGGCGTCTCAGGGCGCAGCAGTACAACTGGGACGCCACGGCGCGCCTGACACTCGCTGCCTGGCGCAAGGCTCTCGCGTGACGGAGACGCGTCTGGTCGTGTCCGCACTGGCGCTCGAAGCAGGGCGCCCTAGCGGTGCACGCGAGCGGATGACGCGGTTGCTCGCGGCCGCGAGCGAGCATTGCGAGGTGCGTGTCATCAGCGCGGACATCTGGACCGAGGAGGAGCGGCTGCGTCTCGCACACTGTTCCTTGGTGTGCGTGCCGGTTCCCGGTCGTGGAGTTGTTTGGCGTTGGCGGAACGAGCGCCGCATTCTCGGCGCGGCGGGCGCGTTCGCACGCGGTGTGATTCTGCTGCAGGACGCCATGCCATGGTGTCGGCACGCGCGCTTGATCGGGACGGTGCACGACCTGAGGCATTGGCAGAGCGGGTTGGCGGGCGTGCTGCGTCGCAGTGGCGCGAGGCATTCTCTGGCGCGCGCTGCGCTCATCACCTGTCCGACGGAATCCGTCCGCGCGGAGTTGGCGGCACGGGAACCTTTATTGGCAGCGAGGCTGCGGTTCGTTCCTAACGGCGTGGATACGCCGCCCACGCCGTTGATTCGTTCAGCGGGGACTCCACGCATTCTCTGGATCGGGCACTGTGAAGCGCGCAAGGACCCCGAGACCATGCTGCGAGTGTTCGCGGAACTCAGCATGCGCTGGCCGGATCTCAGGCTCGAGATGGTGGGACGAGGGGAGCTCGATCTGGCAGCTCTGGCGCGCTCTGCACTTGGTGCCGATGCGTTCCCGCGCTTTGCGTGGCACCAGGATTGCAGCGCATCCGCGCTTTCCTTGCTGCGTGAGGAAGCCACTCTCGCCGTGGTGACATCGCGCCTCGAAGGATTCTCAATGGTCCCGCTGGAATGTCAGGCAGCTGGTTTGCCCGTCGTCGTGAGCGACCTTCCGGCCCATCGCGAAGTGTTGGGCACCGCCGCACGGTTTGCGCCAGCGGGAGACGTGCGGGCCTTCACAGCGCAGATCGAGGGCCTGTTGCGGGATGAAGGACTGAGAGCGCAGTCTGCGGCTGTTGGTCGACAGTCTGCGGCACGCTGGTCGTGGGACGTTGCGACGCAACGTTTCCTCGCGCTGCTCCGCGAGCTTCAGACCAGCGAGTAGGCGGCGTAGAAAAGGCCGGCGGAGAGCGCGATCAGGCCGAGAATCCAGAGGAACTTCACGAACGGGGAGAGCTGCGCGAAGTCATCGGCCCCGAAGCCTGTGCGCGGCTTGGAGGCGTGCATTGACTTGAGCACCTGGGTCGGGTCGGAGGCGCCCCGCGTACTGACTTCGGATGCGTCAGGAGCACGCTGGTCAGGTTGAGCTGCGCTTTTCTGGACAGCGGCGACCACCAGACGCGCGTGAACCGTCCCGAAGGTGATCACGGAGCCGGGCGGCACGAGCGTGCGCTGTTGTCGTGTGCCGTCGACAGCGGTCCCATTGCTGGAGCCGAGGTCGACGAGCAACCAGCCCTCCGACGTGCGGGCCAGGCGCGCGTGTTCGCGAGAGACGCTGGCGTCCTCGATCTGGAGGTCTGCCTGCTGCGTGCGCCCGATGATCTGCGTGTCAGCGAGCGGGAAGGACCTGCCTTCCAGCGGTCCGGAGAGAAAGACGAGATGGTCCACGCGGCAGAGCCTAGGGCGCACGCGAGGGCACGGCAAGCCGGTAGCATGGCGACGTGCAAGCGCCGTTACTGGTGGCCGAGGGGCTCGAGTTTCGCTACCGCGAACCCGTGTTGCGGGAGTTCTCGCTCACGGTCATGGAAGGCCGCATTCATTTTCTGGCCGGTTCCAACGGGGCCGGGAAGAGCACCGCGCTGGCGCTGTGTGCCGGGGAATTCCGTCCGCACGCAGGCGTGGTGCGCGTTCTCGGGCGCGACCCGCTGGTGCCGCGCGCGCGCCATGCGCTCATGGCCCTGCCCGAGACCTCGCACCGCATGGATTGGCTCAGTGCACGCGAAGCCGTGCAGTTTCATCGTGATGTGTATGGGCTCGGCAAGACCGAAGGGGTCGCAGCGGGCGATGCTCTCGCGCGTCTAGGACTCGGCGCCGTGCTGGAGCGTCGCATTGCTGGCTTTTCGAAGGGCATGGCGCGCCGCGTGGAACTGGCCGCGCTGCTCGCCACCGACAGGCCGCTTTGGCTCCTGGATGAGCCCGAGGCAGGGCTCGATCCCGAGGGGCGTTTCCTGCTCGCAGAGCTGCTGACGGAAGCACGGGCGCGCGGGCGTGCCATCGTCATCGCCGCGCACAGTGCCGGTCCACTTCTGGCGGCGGCGGATGAACTCGTCGTGCTCAGGAAGGGGCGGACCTGCTGGCGTGGCAGCGTGGCGGACGCCGCGTGCCAGACCGGCTGCGTCATGTTCGAGGCGGAGCTTCAGGGGCCGGATGCGCACGAGGCCTTGGTGCAACGGCTCAAGGGGCTGCCGTTCACTTCACCCACACTTTCAGAACGCGGACTGCGTTTCTTGATGGAGCCAGACGCTTGCTGAGAGCTGCAGCTGCGATCCTGAGAGACACGACGCGCCACCTCTTGCGCGGACCGTGGTTGTGGTTGGCGCTGGCGGCCTTTTTCGTACTGGCTGTCAGCCTGCCAGTGGCCCGTGAGGCTGGTGCAGAAGAGTCGAGACGCTCACTCATCATGGCGCACGGTACGGCGGCGAGTGCTGTTCTGGTTGCTGCCGCACTGGCGCTGCCCATCGCGAACCTCCGCCAGCGGCGGCATTGGAGAGCAGCAGGCTGTCTGCCCGCGCGCGCCGTGATCGGGTTGGTCCTCCTCGGGCAGTGCCTGTTGCTTGTCATGCTCGCGGCGCTCATGGGTCTGGTCAGCACGCTGTTGCTCCATGCCGGGCCTGGCATCGCTGAAGCAGGCGCGGGGTCCGCACTGCACGAAGGTGCGGCTTTCTCTCTCTCCAGCGCGGACGGGGTGAGCGCCTGCGGCTTGGTTCCGTTGCCCGGGGTGGGTCGTGAAGCCAGACGCTACGAGATCATCCTGGACCCGCTCGTGCGAGTCCGCGATGAATCTGCGTCCGCTGCGGCATTGCACGTTCCTGTCTCCGTGACGCTGCGCGACAGGGACCAGAGATTGCTCGGTACCCAGCATCTCGTGCTGCGACCTGGGCGCGCCGCGAAAGCTGTTGTCTTCGTGGAACCCGCGCGCGGCCCTCTCGCAATCAGTGTCCATCCGGAGACGAGCGGCTTGGTCCTCGAATTCGGGCCAGATGCCGCGCGTGTGCGCGGGAGTCCGGCGGTCCTGCTGGCGGCGACATTGCGCGTGTTTCTCTGGCTCGGCCTGCTCGCCATCCTGCCTCTCAGTCTGACCTTCTGGTTGAGCGGTTTCACCAGCCCACCGATTGCCATCGCAGCAACGCTGACGTTGCTGGCCGCTCTCGCCGTGGCTGGCGTGGAGACTGATGATCCGCTGGCGTGGGTCGCCCACGGGCTGAGTCCCGGCTGGGGCGAGTTGTCGCGGGCCCAGTGGCCCGCATTGCTGGCGCTGGCGTTCGTGAGTCTGTTCCCCTTCAAGGATCGCCGCTTGGGCGCGAGTGCCGCGTGAGGGCTCTGGTGTTGCTCGTGCTCGTCGCTGCGGGGCAGTGGTTCATCAAGCCCGCGGACCCGGCGAGAGTGCCAGCCCCCGGTGCGCATTCCGCAGCCATGGCCCTGTTCATGAGCAGTGTGCGCCCGCTCGTCGAGCGCTGGCTGTGGTTCAGATTCGAAGGACACGTGAACGGTGGCGCGTTGCCTGCGGCCATTCAGGATCTTCAGTCCTTGGCCGCCCTCGGAAGCAGCGACGTCCGGCCGCTGTTGCATCTGGCACGCTTCCTCGCTTGGGATCTCGCACCACGCGCAGGCAGCGCACCAGAGCGCATCCAGCGCGTCTTCGAGGCTGAGGCCATTCTCGAGGATGCCGCGCGGCGCTTTCCTGCCGATCCGGAAGTTCACCTGCGCCATGGCCAGATCCTCACGTTGCCCTGGTCAATGATCCCCGCGTTGCACCGGATCTACTGCAATCGGCGTGGGCTGACGCCGGCCTCGGGCGCAGCACGCGCGTTCAGGAAGGGACTCGAGCTTGCGCCGGGGAGCCCCGTGCTTGCGGTGCTGGCGGGGGACGCGACCCGGATTGCTGGCATCGAGCGCGTGTTGATGGGTGATGCGGCCGGCTGGCAGGAATGTGTGATTGCGCGCGAACTGGTTCTCCGCGCGGGATCCGCGGTTGGCCCGCTCCAGAGCCTGCTCGCGGAAGCCTGGGCACGTGGGGGAGAGGCCATGCAGCGTTCGAGCGTGGCTGAGGCTGCGGTTGTTTTTGGCGCCTTGCCTCTCGGTGAACTGCCCCCAGAAGAGCAGGGATTCGTGCGTGCGCTGGTGCCGGCTCTTGCCGCCGGCATGGTGCCTGCCGACGCCGCGGCGGCCCGTCTGTGCTTGCCCGCGGCCATGGCCCTGCATACGATCCTGCAAGCGACGCCTGCCCTCACAACGGGCGGGCCTGCGCCGGCCGCATTGCGGCAGCTGGCGCTCCGGATCAGCCAATTGGCACCGGATCTGAAGGGCTCCTTGCCGCGGGAGCTGATCGAGGAACGTTGAAGCAAATGGCCAAGGCCGCGAAGTCCGAACTCACTCCGTCACTGCTCGCGAATCTCGCGGCGGACATCGTCATCGAGAAGAAGGGCGAGGGGCTCCTCGTGCTCGACGTCTCCCGCTGCACGGATCTGGCAGACTACATGGTCATCGCCAGCGGCACCAACAAGCGCCAAGTGCAGGCGATGAGCGAGGAGATCCGCAAGCGCGTGAAAGCGCGCGGACTTGTCCCCCTCAACACCAGCGGCGCGGAGAACGGCTGGTGGGTGCTGATCGATTGCGGCAGCGTGCTCGTGCACCTGATGCAACCGGAAGCCCGGCGCTTCTACAACCTCGAATCCCTGTGGGCCGACGGGCTCGTGGTGCGCCGCGGCATTGACGCGGCCTGAGTCTCAGCGATGACCGGGGAAGCCCGGCACGAGGTGGCCGTGAACAGCCTTGAACTCGGCCTTGCTGCCATCCCGCACATCGAAGACCAGAGCGACGAGTTCACGCAGATCGTTGCCTTGTCCCACGCGCTGAGCGCCACTGGCGGAGTTGCGCATGGCCGTGCCATCGGCGTGCACGAACCCGACCACGTTGCCGCGCTGATCGACCACGGTCGTCACAGTAGTGGCCGATTCGCCGGCTCCTTGGAGGCAGCGCACCGAACCGGCGTTGCGGCCGGCGAGGAACACGTCCGCGCGTCCGATGAGCGTGGTTGCGACGGGGGCCGAGGCGGCCTCGGTGCACGCCGCCATGGAACAATCGTCTGCGGCGGCGTTGCAACAATCGGCGTTGGAACATCCTGCAGCAAGAGCGAAGAGTGCGAGGAACGCGGCGCGGCGAAGCATCATGCGGGTCCTTTCCCGTGGGGCGCGCATGGTACCAGCGGGGCGAGAGGCTACCCACGCCGGAGTTCCGCATGACGCTCAAGTCCACGGATGTTCTCGGGCCTGATGGTCTGTGCGTTCGCGGCCTCCCCGAGTTCCGCGCGCGTGCGGGGCAGGTGCACATGGCCACCGAGGTGGAAACGCTCATCCGCGAGGGTGGCGTGCTCGCGGTGGAGGCGCCAACCGGGACGGGGAAGAGTCTCGCCTATCTCGTACCTGCGGTGCTGGCGGCTGTCGGAGAAGGGCGTCGCGTCGTCGTCGCGACACACACCTTGGCACTCCAGGACCAACTCTTCGCGCGCGATCTCCCCGCGCTCGCGACACTGTTGCCGACGCCTTTCCGCACGGTGCGCGCGATCGGCCGCGGGAACTACCTCGGATTGCGCCGTTTCGGTCTGGCGCGCGAGGGGGTGCTGGATCTCTTCGAAACAGGACCCGAGGAGGAACTGCGACGCATCGCGGAGCGCCTGGAAGACGTGACCTTTGATGGTCGGCGAGAGAGTCTCGGATTCCCCGTAGCGGATGAGGTGTGGCGAGAGATCCACTCGGATGGAAACAATTGTCTCGCCAAGCGCTGCCCCACGTACGCGACCTGTTTCCACTGGCGGGCACGCGCCGAGATGGAAGGCGCTGCGATCATCGTTGCCAACCATGCACTGTTGCTCACGGACGTGATGACCCGGCGTGAGGGGCGTCCCATCCTGCCGGACTTCGACGTCCTCGTGGTGGATGAAGCGCACATGCTGGAGGGGGTGGCGCGCGATCTCCTCGGTGTCGAATTCCCCGAGGCCGGCGTCTTGCGTCTTCTCGGCCGTCTCGCGGGCCGCGGTCGTGCGCGCGGGCTCTTCGCGCGCGCCGGCATTGACGCGGGCTGCCGTGAGCGCGCTGGACGAGCCTTCGATGCGCTGAAGCAGCAGTTCGCCGTGCTGAGGGACCGGCTTGCTCGCGGAGATGAGTCCTCGGTGCGCTTTCGCGGGGGGGACGCGGTTCCGGATCTTGCCTCAGCGCCGCTGCTTGAGCTTGCCGCGGCGATGGAGGAGGGGATTGAGGAGGTTCCCGAGCAGCAACGCGCCGAACTGCGGGCGGCAGCCTCCGAGCTGAAGCGCCGTGGAGCAGCGGCGGCTGCCATTCTCGGCGCCCCCGACAACGACCATGTGCATTTCGCAGAAGGACTGAATCTTGCCACCGGCGCCCGACTGGTGAGTGCGCCGCTGGATGTGGCGACAATGCTGAGAGACGAGTTGTTCGGCCGGGTGAAGTCGGTCCTCTTGACCAGTGCCACACTGGGCTCGGGCAGTGGCAAGCTCGGACATTTTCTGAAACGCATCGGAGCGAATGGCGCGCGGGAACTCGTGCTGCCCTCGCCGTTCGATCTCGCCCGGCAAGCCAAGCTCGTCTTCGTGAAGGGGCTTCCCGATCCGGATGACAGGCAGTTCATTCCGGAGGCGGTTCAGCAGTGCCAGCGGGCCATCGCTTCCTCGGGCGGCGGGGCGTTCCTTCTTTTCACATCGAAGGCCATGTTGCAGTCGTTCCTGAAGCAGATGAAACCGTGGTTGGAGGCGCGCGGGCTGCTGGTCCTCGATCAGGGAGGCAAGCTCGCCCGCCCGGAGATGTTGGACGCCTTCCGGAAGGACGGCAACGCGGTGTTGTTCGGGCTGGAGAGCTTCTGGCACGGAGTGGATGTGCCCGGTGCCGCATTGCGTCTCGTGATCATCCCGCGTCTGCCGTTTCCGGTGCCGAGCGAGCCGGTGATGGAAGCTCTCTGTGAAAGGTGCAAGGCGGAGGGGGGGAATGATTTCCAGGAACTGTTCCTGCCCAGCGCGCTGATCCGCTTCCGCCAAGGTTTCGGGCGCCTGCTCCGCTCTGAGTCCGACGAGGGCATCGTGATGTGCCTCGACGCCAGAGTGCACAGCAAGAGTTATGGCGTGCGCTTCCGTCGCTGCGTTGAGGGAGTGAGCGTCGAGATTCGTGACACCAACGCCCCGGGCTGAGGGGGCGATGTGCCCCGGAGGGAACACGCTGTTCCCTTGAAGGGACACAGTTTGCATCGGAGCGCTCCGTGCCATCGTGGGCATTTCGCGCCGAAGTGCCGGTCCTGAACGGTCTTGCAGGCCGCGCTCGCTTTCGCGGGTTTTGTGGCAAGGGAATTGCTGAGTCTTCTGTGCCACGTTTCTATGAAACGGGCAGGAGAAAGCCATGATTCCCCACGATGCTTCTCTGGAAGAAGGAGCGGAGGTGCGGGCGCGGCGCCGCGCTGCCGAGAAGGCCTTGATCCTGAAGGCTCAACAGGGGTCCCTTGAGGCCTTCGAGGAACTCGTGCGCCAGTACGAGCGCCGCGTCTACTTCATCGCGCGCTCCATGATCGGCGATCCTGTGCAGGCGCGGGACATCACACAGGAGTCCTTCCTGCGCGTCTGGCAGGGCCTCGCTCGCTTCAAACTCGAATACAACTTCTACACATGGCTCTACCGCATCGTGGTGAATCTGTGCATCGATCACTTGCGGAAGCACGGCCGCTTCAAATCCCATGACTTGGAGGAATGCGAGGAGCGGCTCACGGATGGCCCCGATCCCCTCGACGTGGCCGAGCAGCATGAAGTGGCCGAACGAGTGGAAGCGGTACTCAATCGCCTACCGGTGAAGTACCGCATGATTCTGGTGTTGCGCGACATGCAGGGGCTCGACTGCGATGAGGTCTCGCGCATCATTCAATGCACGCCAGCGACAACGCGTTGGAGATTGCACCGTGCACGCACGCTGTTTCGAACCCTCTGGGAGCAACCTGTTGCCAAGGTGAGCGAAGCGCTCGGCTGAGACGCACATGCTCCCGGTCTGAGGGCGCTCGAGGTCTGCCTCTGTTTAGACTTGTCTTGACTCGGCTTCACGGATGAGGCTGGCTACCGGGCTTTCGGGAGCACCTTTCAGTGGCAGGAGCAGGCGATGACCAGTCTCGTGATTTCTCCGATCGAGTTGCTTGTCAGTCTGGGTGGAATCGGCGTGTGGGCAGCCGCCCTGATCTGGGCCTTTCGCGGCTCAGCGCGGCCTGGTCTGGAGGCTCTCGTCATCTTGCTCCTGCTGCTCGCGACGTCGGCATGGCTCTGTATGTCCTTCGAAGTGCGCGACTGCAACCTGCAGGAGCATGAAGCTGCCGCGAAGCGCGCAGAGGCAGCCGACGTCTCCAAACAGGCCGAGACCGAGGCCGCGGTTCGCCTGCACATCGCGGAGAAGGAACAGCAAGCGGAACGCACTCGAAAGGAGCCCCAGTGGCTGGCCAGATACGAGACGATGGAGGTCTTGCCCGGGCGCAGCAAGTATGTGACCTACAACGTGGGGCCGGCGCGCGTCTTGATGATCGAAGCCGTTGAGGTCATGGGCAAGGCGATCAGTGTGGAGGTGCGTCAGGACGGCGAAATCATCAGCTCGACCAAGGGCGCAGGTCGCAAGGTGACAGTGGAGACGCAACCCTTGGTGGGCGTGATCACGGTGAAGATCTCGAACGAAGATGCCACCGGTGTTGCCGACATCCGCTTCAGTGTTTTGAGCAGACCGATGTAGTCGAGGCGCGGATCAGGGGACGAGCGAGTCTTCTCGCGTAAACTCACAGCCGCGGGCCCTTAGCTCAGATGGTAAGAGCAGGCGACTCATAATCGCTTGGTCCCAGGTTCGATCCCTGGAGGGCCCAACAGAAGCACTTTTCCGGAAGGCGGAGCGGCGTAACGTGCGCGGCCCTCCTGGAGGGCGCACACCCCATGGCACTTTCCTGCGGCATCGTCGGCCTTCCCAATGTGGGGAAGAGCACCATCTTCTCGGCTCTCACCTCGGCTGATGCCGCGCGCGGGAACTTCCCTTTCTGCACCATCGACCCGAACGTGGCGGTGGTGGACGTGCCTGATCACGCCTTGGAGGAACTCAGGACTTTCCAGGCCTCTGAACGACTGGTTCCAGCGACGTGCCGGATCGTGGATATCGCGGGACTGATCGCGGGAGCGTCGAAAGGGGAGGGCATGGGCAACCAGTTCCTCGCCAACCTCCGCGAGTGCGACGCCATCATGCAGGTGGTGCGCTGCTTCGAGAGCTCCGTGGTGGTGCGCGAGGAGCCTGTGAACCCTGCCGGTGACATGGAGCTCATCGAGACCGAGTTGATGCTCGCGGATCTCCAGACACTCGAGAAGGCTGGCGATCGCGCCGCGCGCGCGGCGAAGAGTGGAGACAAGGACGCGATCCTGCTGGATGCCGCCATCCGCCACGCCACGGAAGCGCTGAACGACGGTCGCATGCTGCGCACGGTGGACTGGAAGCCACCCGAATTGGAAGCGCTGCGCCCACTCTGCCTTCTGACCGCGAAGCCGATCCTCTACGTGGCCAATGTCGCGGAGGATGATCTTGATGGCCAGAGTGCTCACACGCGCGCGGTTGCCGCTCGTGCCCTCGCATCTGGTGCGGGCTGGCTTCCCATCTGCGGCGACATGGAGTGCGAGCTGCGCACCCTCGGTGCCGAGGAACGCGCCAACTTCATGGCGGCACTCGGCATGAAAGAGCCGGGGCTCGATCGCCTCGTGCGCGAGGTCTATCGCGTGCTCGGATTGCAGACCTACTACACCTGCGGTCCGAAGGAGATCCGTGCCTGGACGATCCGCTGTGGAGCCACCGCTCCGCAGGCCGCGGGCGTGATCCACACCGACTTCGAGCACGGCTTCATCCGGGCGGAAGTGACGCCTTACGAAGACTACGTCGCGTACAAGGGCGAAGTTGGTGCGAAGGAAGCCGGCAAGCTCCGCGTCGAGGGCAAGGAGTACGTCGTGCGCGACGGCGACGTGATGCATTTCCGCTTCAACGTCTGATCCGCGTAACATGGCGCCCATGCGCGCCCTGCTGACCTCCCTGCTGTGCGTCTTGCTGCCGGTCGCCGCGGCTGCCGCGGACCTGCCCATCTTCGACGCCCACGTCCATTACTCGCATGACGCTTGGGACAACCTGCCGCCCAAGGCGGCGATCGAGATATTGCGCAAGGCTGGCGTGAAGCGGGCCCTCGTCTCTAGCTCCGGCGACGACGGCCAGCAGCGCCTGTCCCTCGAGGCGCCGGACATCATCCTGCCGTCGCTGCGCCCGTACCGCTCGCGCGGCGAGACCTCGAGCTGGATGCGCGACCCGACGATGCCCGGGTACCTGGAGGAGCGGCTGAAGAAGCACAAGTACGTCGCCATCGGCGAATTCCACCTGTACGGCGCGGACGCCGACCTGCCCGGCCCGCGGCGCATGGTGCAGCTGGCGAAGCAGTACAAGCTGTTCCTGCACGCGCACTCGGACGTCGACGCGGTCGAGCGCCTGTTCAAGCAATGGCCCGAGGCGAAGATTCTGTGGGCGCATTCCGGCTTCGACCGGCCAGAACGCGTGCGCGAGATGCTGAAGAAGCACCGCAACCTGTGGTGCGACCTCGCCTTCCGCACCGACCACGCCTCCGCCGGCAAGCCCGATCCCGAGTGGAAGAAGCTGTTTCTCGAGTTCCCCGACCGCTTCACCGTCGGCTCCGACACCTTCACGCCGGAGCGCTGGCACTACATCCCCGAGCACGCGAAATGGTCACGCCAATGGTTGTCGGATCTGCCCAAGGACGTCGCCGAACGCATCGCCTACAAGAACGGCGAGGCGCTCTTTGGCAACATGCTGCGCTTGCAGGACTGATCCTCGCGGCGCCTGCCGCGGCGGCCTGCGATCTGCCTGATTTCCGGCGTATTTCCGGCGCACGGCATTCGTTGGCCTACCGTACGCTTCCCGCGCAGGTGAAGATCGGCGAGACCTTCGCCGTCGAGATCGCCATCTGTCCGGCCGCATCGCTCGCGCGCGCCAGCGCGCACATGCCCGAGCATCGCCACGGCATGAACTACAAGCCTTCCTTCGCTCCCGCGGGCGACGGACGGTATCGCAGCGAGGGCTGGGTGTTCCACATGCCCGGGCTCTGGGAATTCACCTTCGAGGCGGGCGGCGAGCGATTCGCCGACGCGCTGCGGCTGGAGTGATCCGCGGCGCGATCCTCGCGCTGCTGGCGGCGTTGTTGGCGTCGCCCGCGTTCGCGCAGCTGCTCGAATTCAGCGATGCCGAGTTCCGCCGCATCCTGCAGCATGGTCCGTGGCCGGCGCCGTGGACGCCCGACCCGTCCAATCGCGTGTCCGGATCGCCCGCGGCGATCGAGTGGGGCGAGCGCCTTTTCTTCGAGCGGCGCCTGTCGCGGGGCGGCGGCGTGCTCTGCTCGACCTGCCACGTGCCGTATCGCGGCTGGCAGGACGGCCTCGAGCGCGGGCGCGGCCTTGGCATCTCGGACCGCAACACGCCGGCGCTGCTCAACGTGCGCCACCTGCGCTGGTTCGGCTGGGATGGCGCCAACGACTCGCTGTGGGCGCAGAGCATCCGCCCGATCCTCGATCCCCTGGAGATGGGGCTCTCCATGGCGGAGGTGGGCAAGCTGGTGCGCGGCGACCGCGAACACGCGTGTCGCTACGAGCGCGCGTTCGGCAAACCGCCGCCCCCGGACGACGAGGCCATCATGGTCGCCGTGGGCAAGGCGCTGGCTGCTTTCCAGGAAACGCTGGTCAGCGGGCGCACGCCCTTCGACGAGTTCCGCGACGCACTGTCGCGGGGCGACCGGACGGCCGCGGCGCGCTACCCGGTTGCCGCGCAGAAGGGTCTGCGCATCTTCGTCGGCAAGGGCAACTGCAACCTGTGCCACCTCGGGCCCGCGTTCACCAACGGCGAATTCCATGATGTCGGCATCCCGTTCTTCGTCGCGCCGGGAAAGGTCGATCCCGGACGGCACGGCGGCATCCGCAAGCTCCTCGACAGCGCGTTCAACCTGCTCGGCCGCCACAGCGACGACGCTTCGCGCGCGAGCGGCACGCGCACGCGCCACGTCGTCCTCGAGCACCGTAATTTCGGCGAGTTCAAGGTGCCGGGGCTGCGCAATGTCGCCATGACGGCGCCCTATGCGCACCACGGCAGCCTCGCCACGCTCGAAGCCGTGGTGCGGCACTACTCGACGGTCAGCCCGGACCGGCTGCACTCGGATGGCGAGGCGATCGTCCGCGCGCTGAACCTCGATGCCGAAGAGGTGTCGAACCTGGTGGCGTTCCTCGAATCCCTGACGGAGACAGCGAGCGCGCTGCCGGCAAGACGCCCGGTCGCGCCCTGCGAAAGGTGAGCATGAAGTACGAGACTGCGAAGGAAAGCGACATTCCGCAACTGGTGGAGCTGCTGGGGCTGCTCTTCGCGCAGGAGGCGGAGTTCGTCCCCCGGCCGGACAAACAGGAGCGCGCGCTGCGCCTGATCCTCGGCGACAGGAAGATCGGCCGCGTCTACGTGGCGCGGGACGGCGACCGTGTCGTCGCCACCGTCTGCGTGCTCGAGAGCATCAGCACCGCGGAGGGCGGGCGTGCGGGCCTGCTGGAGGACATGGTTGTGCGACCCGAACTGCGCGGCCAGGGCATCGGCAAGGCGCTGCTCGACCATGCCATCGACCAGTCCCGCGCCCGCGGGCTGCTGCGGCTCACCCTGCTCACCGACAGCGACAACGACCGCGCGCGCGGGCTCTACGCGCAGGCCGGGTTCCAGTTTTCCCCGATGCGCCCTATGCGCATCAAGCTCTAGGTACGAGGGGGAGCATCCCCCTCGTGCACCCCCTAGCGCCGCGTTCGGATCTCGTCGACTGACTCCGGATTCACCAGCGAGCTGAGGTCGCCCGGATCCTCGCCGAGGTAGGCCGCGCGGATCACGCGCCGCATCACCTTCAGGTTGCGCGTCTTGGGCAGGTCCGGGACGACCAGCACCGCCTTCGGCTTGAACGGCGTGCCGAGGCCGTGCACCACCGCGCGTGTGAGCTCTTCCGCCAGCCCGCCGGCGCCGTCGACGCCGGCCTTCAGGCTGCACACCAGCACCAGCGCCTGTCCCTTGATCGGATCGGGCACGCCGATCGCCGCGGCTTCGCCCAGCTTGCCCGTGGCCATCATCAGGCTCTCGACCTCCGCGGGCCCGGTGCGCTTGCCGGCGATCTTCAGCGTGTCGTCAGAGCGGCCCCAGATGTACCAGTGCCCGTCGGCGTCGCGGCTGGCGAAGTCGCCGTGGTGCCAGATCCCCGGCCAGGTGCTCCAGTAGCTGGACACGTAGCGCTCGTCTTCCTGCCAGAGGCTGCGCGTGAGGCCCATCGTCGGCCGCCGCATCACCAGTTCGCCCACGGTGCCGGCCGGGACCGTGCGTCCGTTCTCGTCGACCACGTCCGCGCCGGTGCCCGGCACGTGCGAGTTGAACGCGCAGGGCTTGAGCGGGCGCAGCAGGCAACAGGCCAGGATCCCCATCATCTCCGTGCCGCCCGAGAAATTGAGCAGCGGCACGCGCCGGTTGCCGACCCGCTCGAACAGCCATGCCCACGCTTCCGGCGTCCACGGTTCGCCGCTGGAGACCATCACGCGGATCGCCGACAGGTCCAGTGACTTCCACGGTTCGCTGCCCTGCGCGATGAAGGTCCGGATGGTGGTCGGCGCGACGCCGAGGTACGTGACCCCGTGCTGCGCGACGAGGCGCCACATGCGGTCGGCATCGGGAAAGTTCGGCGCGCCTTCCACGAGGACCAGCGTCGCGCCCACCATCGGGGTCGTGAACACGATCAGCGGCCCGACCACCCAGCCCATGTCCGACATCCACAGCATCCGGTCGTCGGGGCTCAGGTCCATGCACAGCGCGAGGTCGAGGACGATCTTGGCGGGGAAGCCCGCATGCCCGTGCACCACGCCCTTGGGCTTGCCGGTGGTGCCGGAAGTGAACACCAGCAGATAGGGATCGTCCGCCCCCATCTCTTCGGTGGGCGCGTCGTCGGGCTGCCCCGCGACGAGGTCGTGCCACCAGCGGTCGCGTCCCTGCTGCATCGAGACCGGGTTGCCCGCGCGGCGCAGCACGATCACGTGCTGCAGCCACGGCGCCTTCGCCGCCGCCTCGTCGACAATCGACTTGGCATCCACCGGCTTGCCGCGCCGCGACGTGCCGTCGACCGTGACCAGCGCCTTCGCCCGGCCGAGCTCCAGCCGCGCCAGCATGGCGTCGGCGCCGAAGCCGGAGAACAGCGGCATCACGATGGCGCCGATCTTCGCCGCGGCGAGCATCGAGAACATCGCTTCCGGCACGTTCGGCAGGTAGATCGCGACCACGTCTCCGCGCCCGATCCCGAGCGAGCGCAGCCCGCCGGCAAGCCGGCAGGTTTCGCGGTCCAGCTCGCGGTAGGTGAAGGACGCGCGAGCGCCGTCCTCGCCTTCCCACGCCAGCGCCTGCTTGTCGTAGGTGGGCGTGCCGCGCCAGCGGTCGACGGCGTTGAGCACGATGTTGGTGGTGCCGTCCACGCACCAGCGCGTCCACGGCGCGCCGCGCGACTCGTCGAGGACCTGCGTGTACGGCTTGTAGAAGCGGTAGTCGAGGTGCTTCAGCAGCGCATCGTAGAACCACGCGGGTTCGGCGTCGGCGCGGCGCAGCAGCTCGTCGTAGTCGGCGACGCCCAGCGCCCGGATGAAGCGCGCGAGGTTCGACTGCGCGAGCGTGCGTTCATCCGGCTTCCAGGCACAGGCCTCCGCCGTCATCTGGATGGCCCCTACAGCCCCATGCAGATGTACTTCACCTCCACGAACTCCTCGATGCCGTGCATGGAACCTTCGCGGCCGAGGCCGGACTGCTTCGCGCCGCCG
>SXGT01746491.1_pt1 | contig 19846 bp, 16 predicted proteins | sample 3176221 | NCBI WGS metagenome assembly SXGT01 (sample SAMN11356862, study PRJNA531348) | freshwater metagenome | isolation source: freshwater sample F1-120 | place: China: Fuxian Lake, Yuxi | collected 2017-12-25
GTGATCCCGGCACAGAGCAACGGCGCGGCGGCGGCCAGGTGCGCCTCGGGGTGGCGGATGCGCAGGACGAACTCCTCGCGCACGACGATCCGGTTGGCATAGCCGCCATAGGTGACGCCGCCGGGATCGGAGGTGCGCGCATTGTAGGTGCCGGTGAAGCCCGGCTCGCAATATTGCTCGAGACCCGCGCGGCAGGGTGCGCAGGACAGGCAGGAATCGACCATGCAGCCGACCCCGACCAGATCACCGGGCGCGAACCGGCCGACCGCGTCGCCGACCGAGGCAACCCGGCCGACGATCTCGTGACCCGGCACGCAGGGAAAGCGTGTCCCCGCCCACTCGCCGCGCGCCGTGTGCAGGTCCGAGTGACAGACGCCGCAATGGAGGATGTCGATCACCACGTCGTTCGGCCTGGCATCCCGGCGTTCGAAGGCAAACGGCTCGAACGGCGTGGTCGGCGAATGAACGGCATAGCCGCGGGCTTGAAGCATGTTGGTCCCCTTCTGCTGCCCGGCCAACCAGCGGGCCGGCAAATAGTTCGGCGCCTATCGCGCCTGACGGGCGCGTTCGGCTTCGGCGGCAAGAAAGCCGGGCTCTTCCTCGGGCACCATGCGGCGGCTTTCGTAGGTCTCGACCGTCTCGAAGATGGGCCGCGTGAAATAAGGATCGCCGTCAAGATAGGCGTCGAGCGCGTCGCGATCGGGCACGTCGAACACGAACAGGCTGCCGACCATTCGGCCGTCCTCGATCAGCGGGCCGGCATAGACGATGTGCTGCTGGCGCGTGGCAATATAGTCGAGATGCGCTGGCCGCTCCTCCCGCCGCAGTTCGCCCGCGCGCTTGTCCCTGCCGATGACAACGAAGTGCATGGCTGGGCTCTAGCCTTCTTGCCCGCAAGCTCAACCGTTCGTTTCGAGCGAACGGATGGAGTGGCCCGAAAGCTAGAAGATGATCGCACCGGCGAAAAAGGCGACGGCGGCGACCATCCAATCCTTTGGCTGCATGCGGCGGATGAAATCCATGAAGCGTCTCCGATAAGGTGTATTGCGTATGTAGCACAGTTGGCGCCAGGCGCAAGTTGCCCTAAGCTGCGGGAATGGTTAATCGGGTGGCTCGGTCGCGGCCGCGTGCCATTCGGCGCGCCGCCCCGACGCGGCCGCAAGGGATCATGAACGAACAAGGACGAGCCGGGTTGAGGCTGAACCATATGTGCGCAGGCGCCGCGTTGCTCGCGGCCATGGCCGCCCCGGCGTTTGCGCAGACGCAGCCGGAAAGCAACGGCGTGGTCGGCCCGGCGGAAATCCGTGGATTTTCGCTTCCCGGCCAGCGCCCGCCGCCCGAGCGCGAGCCGGAGCCGACCACCACGCCGGTAACGCCGCCCCGCAGCGAGCCGGTCGCGATCCCTGCACCGGACGCGCCGGCAACTCCCGCGCCGACACCGGCACCGGCCGAGCCGGACGCCGCGGCGCCTGCCTCCCCCACGGCGCCTGCGGTGTCGTCGCCCGCTCCCGCGCGCCGACAGGCTCGGACGGAGGAGCAAGCGGACGCGCCCATCCTCGAGGCCGGTCGGCTTCCCTCCCCCGCCGACGCACGGGAAGCAGTGCCGACCCCGCCCATGACCGAACTGCCCGCGCCGGCCCCGGAGGCACGCGCTCAGGAGGCCGGGCCGGCCGAGCCGCAGGCGACCACGCCCGAAGACGGCGGATCGGGCTGGCTGCTTCCGCTGCTGGCCGTGTTGGCGCTGATCGGCGGCGCCCTCGCTTACCTGAAATTGCGGCGCCGCGAGGAGGATGCGGTCGCCGAGCCTGAGCCGGCCGTGCAGCCTGCGCCCGAGCCAGCCCCGCTTCCCGCTCCGGAGCCGGTGGCCGCTGCGGTAGCAGCAGCACCGGAACCGGCGCTTCCTGCGCCCGAGCCTGCGCCGGCCGGCCATGTCGGGCTGACGATGCGGCCCTGGCTCGAACTCCACTTCAAGCCGGCGCGCGCCACGGCCACAGACGGCGGCGCATCCGTCCAATATGACGCCGTGATCCGCAATGTCGGCAACGCGCCCGCGCGCAATGTCCGGTTGGCGGCGCGGATGTTCAATGCGGGGCCGCAGCTCGACCAGGAGATCGCTGGCTTTTTCGCCTTGGACATCGATGCGCCGGACGGGACGCCACTGACCCTGCTGCCGCGCACGGAAGTGGCGCTCACCTCGGTGGTCACCATGCCGCGCGAGGAAATGCGCGAGATCAAGGTGCAGGGCCGCAGCCTTTTCATTCCGACCGTCGCCTTCAACCTGCTCTACGAATGGGGACGCGACAAGGTCGGCCAGACCTGTTCCAGCCACGTCGTCGGCCGCGAGCCCGAACAGCCGTCCGAGAAAATGGCGCCGTTCCGGCTCGACCTGGGCCCACGCGTTTACCGCCAAGTCGGTCAGCGGCCGAGCGCATTGGCGCGGGCGGTCTAGCGGGCGGGCTCAGCCGGCCCTAGATGGAACGAGACCGTAACAGAGGAGCCGCGAATGCCCGACGACATGCCCAGCCCCGAGACCAGGCAGGACGAGGCGGGATCGCGGACGGAGGCGGGCGACCGGCGCAAGAAGCTGGTGCGCAATGCAGGCGTCGCGGTCGGGATCGGGTCGGCGGCGATCGTCGCGGCCTTGCTCTACGCCAAAGGCTCGCGCCGGTCGGGCGAATGAGCGTCCGGCGCCTGACGGGCCTGTATCGCAGCCGCGCGCTGGCGGACGAGGCTGCGCAGCGCTTGGCTGCGGCGGGCCTGGGGCCGGCCGAGGTGGCGCAGGAGGCGCTCGCCGAGTCGCAAGCGGGTGTGTTCGACAAGCTGGCGCGCCTGCTCGCGGCCGACAGCCAGGCGGCGGCGCGTGGCTTCGTGGTGCAGCTGAGCGCGCCGCTGGGTCGCGTCGAGGAGGCCGCGATCGCGCTGGAGCCAGGTGCAGACCGGGTCGAGGTGTCGGCGCCGCCGCAGATTGCCGAGCAGGTAATCGAGCTCAGCGAGACGGCCGAGCGGTTAGTGGTCGACACCGAGCCGGTGCTGGTGGAAGAAATCGTGATGCACGTCCAGGCGCGTGAGCGAACCCAGGACGTGCACGACACGCTGCGCCGAACGGAGGTGGAGGTGGAGCGGTTCGGTCCGGATGGTCGTGAGCGGAAGGAATGAATTTGGGGGCGCTTCGCCCCAAACTCCTTCCCTAGATTGGCAGCATGCCGAAGTAAGCGAGCACCGCGACGACCAGGATCAGGAAAGCGATCGCGGCGATGATGCCGCCGCCGCCGCCGCGCTCCACGATCACCGTTTCTTTCTCCACAACGCCGTCGCGCCGGTCGAGATCGGCCATGACATGATCCTTTCGAAATTAGTTACGGCCGTGAAACGCGCGCGGGATCGCGCCGGTTCCGGCCTGCTTCAAGGAAGCGTCTCGATCAGCGCGTCGAGCTGCTCTTCCGCTTCGGCGGCGCGGCGGACGCGCTCGGCATAGGCGCAGGACAAGTAGCGATGCGCGGCGGCGGCTTGGGGCGTTGGCGCGCGCTGCGCGGCGGCGGCCTCCTCAAGTGCCCGCCGACTGTAGAAAGCCAGGTCGCTTTCCGGAACGAGGTGGGCGACAAAGGCAGGCAGCGCGTCCTCCGGTGCGAGGATCTCGCCGCAAACGTCCGCAGCGGGGTGCCTGATTACGCTCATCGACGACTCGAATGGGGGCGCGTTTGGAACAGCTTCATGGCGACGTGCCTTTGCAGGGAAAGCGGCCGACTCCGCGTCCCGGTTGCCCCGGTCCTTCGCCCCTCGCCTGCTGCCAACTCGTTAAGAAAAGACTGCGTTCTTCACGGCTTGGCCGGACCGGGTGTGCTCGCGTCGACAGCTCTTCTGGGCTAAGGAGCGAGGCATGAGCGCGCTTCACCCCAGCTATGAACCCGCCGACATCATGGGCGGCCTCTACGGCGACGGCATCATCGGCCTGAAGGGCGCGTTCAGCCCGGACTGGGCGGACCGGATGCGCGAGGATATCGAGACGCTTTACGCCGAGGCGAAGGTGGTACCCGGCGGCGCGCTGCCCCGGGGGCCGGAGCGCTTCTATGTCGAGGTGCAGCCCGAGCGCATCCGCGGCTTCGTCGATATCGCCACCCATCCCTGGTTCGTTGCGGTGTGCGAGGCGGTGCTGGGGCCCGATTACCGGATCGTCGAGATCGGCTTCGACATCCCCTTCCCCGGCGCCGCCGACCAGCCTTGGCATCGCGACTTCGCCGTGCCGGAGGCGACCACCAGGGGGCGGCGCCTCAACAGCCTCGCCTTCAACTTGACCGCGGTCGACACGACAGCCGACATGGGCCCGTTCGAGATCGCGCTCGGCACGCAATGGGATCGGTTTCCCGGTCCACCCGCAGGCATGTTCCCGGACAAGAGCCGGTGGTCGCGCTACGAGGCGCGCAAGGTCGTGAAGATGCCGCAGCGGGGCGACATCTCGGCCCGCTCGGCGCTCACCATCCACCGTGGCACGGCCAACCGCTCCCAGGTGGCGCGGCCGGTGCTGGTGGTCGGCGTGGACGCGCCGGATGCGACCAACGCGCAGCATCACGATCTTCAGATCACAACGGCTTATGCGGCGACCCTGCCGGCCCGTGTCATGGATCACCTCAGCTACCGCCTCGTGGACCAGCTCGAGACAGTGGTGCAGCATCACGTGATTGAGGGGCTCCTCGAGCCGGTCTACTGATACAAGCTCAAGACTAGCTCCGTTTGTCTGGAGCGAAGTCGAGAGACCTCTTGCGCAACGCCGAGCGGGAAGGTTCAGCTCGGCTGCTCGGCAGGGTGTCTCGATTTCGCTCGACACAAACGGTTTCGGGAAGGCTGAACACCGACCATGCGCATCAACTTGATCACCGCTCTACTGCTCGCCACCGCCGCCCTCCCCGCCACAGCCCAGACCTCGCCCGCAGCGTCCGTGCAGACACGGCAGGTCGGCACTGCGCGGCTTGAGAACGTGCCGCCGATCCCGGCCGACGTGTCGGCCGCCGTGCAGCGTTACCAGAATTACCGCGCGGCGACGTTCCGCGACTGGATGCCGGACGGGTCGATGCTCATCACCACCCGGTTCGGCGCCACCGAGCAGCTCCACCGGGTGGCGGCGCCGGGCGGCGACCGCGCCCAGCTCACCTTCTTCTCGGAGCCGGTCGGCAATGCCTGGGCGATCCCGGGCAGCGACCGCATCCTTCTCACCCGCGATACGGGTGGCGACGAGTGGTTTCAGCTCTACGCGATGGCTCCGGGCAACGATCCCGTCCAGCTGACCGAGCCCGGCACGCGCAACCAGTCGCCGGTGTTCAGCCGCGACGGACGGCTGATGGCCTGGTCGCGCGCGGTGAAAGGCTCGCCCGATTATGCGATCCTGATCGCCGATCCGAACCGGCCGGCGAGCCGCCGCGTCGCTTACCAGGGCACCGGCTCGATCGCACCGGTCGACATCTCGCCGGACGGCAAGCAAGTTCTCGTGTCGCGCAGCATTTCCAACCGCGAGAGCCGGCTTGCCCTGCTCGATCTCGCCAGCGGCCAGGCGCGGGAACTCGCCTTTACGGCCAAGCCGGCACGGTTCGAGGACGCGCGCTTCTCGCCGGATGGTCGCAGCGTGATCGTCATCACCGACGCGGACTCCGACGTGCGCCGCCTGGCCGAGATCGAACTGGCGAGCGGCGCCGGGACGGTGCTCACACCGGCTCTGAAGTGGGACGTGGAAGCCTTTGAGATGAGCGAGGACGGCCGCACGCTCGCTTATGTTGTTAATGAGGATGGCTTCTCGAAGCTGACCGTGCTCGATCGACCCAGCAACAGCGGCTCGCAGCCGGATCTGCCGTCCGGCGTGATTACCGGGCTCGGCTTTTCGCCGGACGGCCGGCGGCTCGGGCTCAGCCTGTCGGGCGCAACCAGCGCGGGCGATGCCTGGAGCTGGGATCTCGGCACGCGTGCGCTCACCCGCTGGACCACATCCGAGCTGGGCGGCATCGATCCGGCCCGGCTTGCCGAGCCGCGCCTGATTCGCTTCCGCTCGTTCGACGGCCTGTCGGTGCCCGCCTTCGTTTACCGACCCACGAGCGTTCGTCCGGGTATACGCACGCCGGTGATCGTGGATATCCATGGCGGGCCGGAAGCGCAGACCCGGGCGGGCTGGAGCCCCGGCGCGCAATATTTCGCCGCCACGCTTGGTGCGACCGTAATCCTGCCCAACGTTCGCGGCTCGGACGGTTACGGCAAGACCTACCTCAATCTCGACAATGGTCCAAAGCGCGAGGACAGCGTGCGCGACATCGGGGCGCTGCTGGACTGGATCGCGACCCAGCCCGATCTCGATCCCAAGCGGGTCGCGGTCTACGGCCAGAGCTATGGCGGCTATATGTCGCTGGCGTCGATGACGCATTATTCGGACCGGTTGGTCGGCGGCGTCGAGCGCTATGGAATCAGTGACTTCAACACCTTCCTTCAGAATACAGAGGCGTATCGGCGCGACAATCGCCGCGCCGAATATGGCGACGAGCGCACGGCCGAGATGAAGGCGGTGTTCGCCCGCATCAACCCGCTGGCCAATCTGAGCCGCATCGGAAAACCGATGCTGGTGATGCAGGGCGCCAACGATCCGCGGGTGCCGCAATCCGAATCGGACCAGGTGGTGGCGGGCCTGCGGCGGAACGGGGTCGAGACCTGGTACGTGCTGTTCGCGGATGAAGGCCATGGCTTCCAGAAGAAGCCGAACAACGACTTGCGGCGCGAGGTTGAGACCGTGTTCCTGCGCAAGCTGTTCGCGCCCAGATAACAGTCTCCCCGTCATCCGCGCGACGGCGAAGGCCCCGCTTCCGCGTCTTGCGGCCTGGAAGCGGGGCCCTCGGCTTCGCTAGGGTAACGAGAGTGGGTCTAAAGCTTTCGCCGTTCGCGTCGTATTAAGCTTCCAGCCTTATCGGCTGCCGTGATGGGAACGGACCGGATCGGACGCAGGCTGAAGGCCGCGGTGGCGCAGGTGCGCGAGCCGCGCACGCGCACCATCCAGTTGCTGGCGATGCTGCTAGTGCTGATGATGGTCGCCACGCAGTTCGCCGGCTTCCTCTTCACCGTTCGCCAGCACGAAGCCTTGATCGACGTGCGCAATGACACGCGGGACATGCGCATCACACAGCAGGCCCTGGTCGATGCCGAGGATGCGGTCGCGAATTTCGTGCTCGCACCCGATGGCAGCCATCTCGATCGCTACTTCGCGGCCCGTGAGATCCTAGAGGCGAATCGCGGGACGGTCCGCCGGCTAGACGTCGTCGCCTCCCCCGAAGAGGCGCGACAGGGCCGTTATCCGGCGGGCACGGCGGTCGCGCAGCTTGAACTCGCCTGGGATCGCGCTGTGGCTCTGGTCCAGGGCGGGCGGCGGGAGCAGGCGGCGCAGTTGCTCCAGCAAGGCGTCACCCGGCAGCTGATCAACGTGCGCGGGGACATCACCCGCTACCTCGCCATCCGCAACTCTCGGGGCGATGCGCTGGAGGAGCGGCGGGAACTCGGCAACCAGATCGTGACGGGACTCCAACTGTTTGGCGGCGCCTTGATCATCGCAGTGCTGGCGCTGTCCTTTCGGCTGAGCGCGGCAGAGGCTCGGCGTCGCCGCGCGGCCGCGCTCGACGCGGTTGCGGCGCGCGAGCAGATCGAGAAGCTGTTCCGGATGACGGACATGCTGCAGTCAGCCGCCGGATATGACGATGCCAACGCGGTGCTCCATGCGACCGTCCAGGGCCTGATGCCGGACATGGCCGGCGCGCTTTTCGTGTTCAACAACAGCCGCGACCGGCTCGATCTTGCCACCAGCTGGAACCTGCCGGACACGCACCAGCCGCCCGATCACATCGCGCCGTCAGCCTGCTGGGCGTTGAAGCGCGGCAAGGCGCATGTGAACGGCGGCAGCGGCGGTGCGCTGCGCTGCGAGCATCAGCGGTTCGACGGGGTGGTGCTGGAAATTCCCATGACGGCGCGGGGCGAGTTTTACGGCCTGCTCTGCTTTGCCGCGCACGGACCGGAGGCCGACCATCGTATCGCCGAGATCCACGGGCTGGCGACCGCGCTCGCCGACTCGATGTCGCTGACGCTTTCGAGCATCGCGTTGCGCGAGAAGCTGCGCAACCAGGCGCTGCGCGATCCGCTGACCGGCCTCTACAATCGCCGCTACATGGAGGACATGCTGCAGCGCTTCGCACACCTGTCCGAGCGCAACGAACGGCCTTTCTCCGTGATCATGATCGATCTCGACCATTTCAAGCGCCTCAACGACGAGCATGGTCATGCGGTCGGCGATGCCGTGCTGCGCGACGCCGGCCAGGCAATCACCGGCGCGCTGCGCCAGAGCGATGTCGCCTGCCGTTATGGCGGCGAGGAGATGGTCGTGCTGATGCCCGACATCGGCCTGGCCGACGCGACCGCGAAAGCGGAGTCGCTGCGGTTGCGGATCGAGGACATCTCCGAGCGGTACGGCGCGCGGGTGACGGCGTCGCTCGGGGTGGCGTCGGTTCCGGACAATATCGGCAATGCCGCGGGCCTGGTCGCGCTGGCGGACCAGGCGCTCTACCAGGCCAAGAAGGCGGGACGGAACCAGGTGGTCACGGCGGCGGTGCGGCCCGATCCCGGCAAGCCGAAGGGCACGATCGCACGGATTGCTTGACCGTTTCCAGCTCCGCTCGAAGTTGAGCCTTGCTCGATGCGGCGATTCACTCCCGGCCGTACCATTCATCCAGGCGCATCAGCTGGTCGTAGTCGCCGTAAGGCGCATATTCCGGGTGGAGCCTGGCGGTGAAAGGCGCCTCGCCGGTCAGCCAGTGCGCGGCGGCCTTGCGGAATTGGCCGGCAGCCAGGCTCGTGAAGTCGGCCGGGTCGATGCCGTTCTTGCCACCGACCGGGCTGCTGAGGTGGCCGAGCCGACCCTTGTCGCGGGCGAGCGACCAATATTCGAAGCAGGTCGGCTTGCCCGCCACGCCATCGGACCCGCCATGTTCGGCGATCAGGCCGAGCAGGCCGAGCTGCATCGAATAGCCTTCGCGCACCGCCTTGCTGCTCGGCGCCTTGCCGGTCTTGTAATCGACGATGGCGAGGGTTCCGTCGGCGGCGCGATCGATGCGGTCGGCGAAGCCGTACAATTTGACGCCGTCGATCTCGCACTTGCCGGAGGCTTCGGCCTTGAGCGGCAGGCGACCGGCGGCGCGGTTGCGGGCGACTTCCTCGGCGATCCAGTCGATCGCTTCCAGCAGGCGCGGCTCCCACAGCGCGCGGAGCAAGGGGTGCGCGCTGGTCTCGGCGAGCAGAGCCTCGGCGCGCGGACGCAGGCGGGCGGGATCGCATGTGTCCTGCCGCATCCAGGCCTCGAGTACGGCATGGACCGCAGTGCCGCGCCAGGCGGGGCTCGGATCGGCGTCGATCGGATCGAGCGCGGACAGGGCCAGCATCTTGCGCGCGTAAAAGGCGAACGGGTCCGCCTTGAGCCGATCGACTTCGGTGACAGAGATCTTGCAGGGTCGCTCCGCGACGGGCGGAACCGGCGCGGGGCGCGGCGAGGGGTCGTAGCCAGCGGGCGTGTCGATCGCGCTCGCCCAGCTGCGCAGCTGGGGCGCGCGAGTCATGCCGCCCGTCATCGCCTCCAGGCGCAGCCAGAAGCGCGAGGCGACGGCCGGCGCGCGGGCATCGCGCCGGGCACGGGTGACCAGCACCTCGCGCCCGCCGAGCGCGCAGGCGAAATCATGGGCGGCAAGGCCGATGCGGCGTTCGAGCGAAGGCAGGCCGAGCTCATGCCGGAGCCGCGGGGCGAGCCAGGGGTCGGGGGTCGGCAGCGCCGGCCAGGTGCCCTCGTTGAGGCCGGCCAGGATCATCAGATCGGCGCTCTGCAGCCGTGCCTCCAGCAGCCCCCAGATGAAGATACGGGGATGCTGGCCGAAGGGCGGACGCACGGCGACGGCGCCGAGCAGCTGATCGAGCAAGGCAGGCAGATTGGCGGGCCTGAGCCGGCCGGGACCGCTGGGTGCAGCCGGCTCGGCGGCCGCGAACAGATCCGCGGCGGCACGCCCGGCCGGCCCGGCCCAGACCTGATCGCCGGACAAGGCGGACGCGGTTTCGCGAAGCGCGGCGACGAGCGCTGCCAAGCTCGGCCGCTCGGCGGAAAAGGCGCGCTCCAGGAGACGCAGTGGCTGGCGAGCCTCGCGCCACCAGGCCGCGGCGCGTTTGCGGCGGTCGGAGTCGCGGCCGGACCAGTCGGCCAGATACTCGGACACGCCTTGCAGGCCGGCAGGCGGACGCGGGCCGCGCAGGGCAAGGTCGAGCGCGCGGGCCCCTTCCAGCCAGTCGAGCCGGCCCTCGCCTTTGCGCACCAGGGGGTGCTTGAGCAGCGACAGCAAAGGCACCGGAGCGAAGCGCTCGGCGGCGGCGGTGGCAAGCGCGATGAGCAGAGTGCCGGGCGGGGTTTGCGACAGCGGGCGGCCGGCACTGTCGTCGGCCTCCACGCCCCAGCGTTTCAGGTGCGCGGACACGCGCCGGGCAAGGTTGCGGTCCGGCGTGACCAGGGCGGCGGTGCGGCCCGGCACCTGCAAGGCTTCGCGCAGCGCGAGTGCGATCACCTGCGCCTCCTGCGCAGGATCGCCAAGCTCGACCGCGCGGATGCCGGTCAGCCGCCGTTCGGCCGGGGGCAGGTTCTGCCATTTGGAGGTGTAGAAAGCGGGCGCCATCGCGTTGGCAACGGCGCGGCCGCGCACGGCAGGCGCATCGTGGCCGCCGCCCTGCCGCCAGGTCTCGACCTCGCCGCGACCGACCCCCATGCGGTCGAGCAGCAGCTTCAGATGAAATTGCGGATGCGTCTCGATGGCGCGGCGGCGCACGCCCGTGACCGGGTCGGGCTCGTGCGGGCCGAGCGAGTCCCACTCGCGCCGGGGCATGGCGAGATCGAGCGCGGGGAGCACCACCGTTCCGTTATGCAGGCGCGATACGGTCTTCAGCAGATCGGCAATGGCGGGCGCGGCGGTGGTGATGCCGGCGGCAACGACGAAGCCGGCTGGCGGGCGCTCCCGCCAGCGCCGGGAGACCCGGGTGAGCAGGCGATTGCGCCGGTCGGCAAGGTCGATGCGGCCGCGCTCGCGCAGCACCGCCGGCCAGGCGTCCAGGATGACGGCAAGGCGATCGAGCGAGGCCTGCCAGTGGAGTTGCAGGTCCGGCAGCTCGGCCGCGAAGCTGCGCAGCCGCTCCGGGTCGATCCGCTCGACCAGCAGCTGGTCAAGCGTGCGGGCGAGATCGGCGGCGAGGCGGAGCGCTTCGGCGGCGTCGATCTCGCCGGGGCTGTGGCGCTGGACGAGCGCGGCGAGCAGCATCAGCCGCTCGGTCGGCTCGATCGCGGGCGGGATCGCGTCGCCATCGCCGAGCGGCTCCAGGGCGCCACCTATCCGCTCGTCGAGCTCGGGATCGCCGACCGGTACGAGCCGGGGGAGGAGCAGCCCCCCATCGGAGCGGCGTACGAACGCTTCGGTGATCGCGCGCGCGGCGCGGTTGCTGGGGACGAGAACCAATCCCTGCGCGAGTTCGAGCCTGTTCCGGCCATGCCGCGCGAGCAGCCCGGCCGCGAGCGCGTCGGCAAAGGAGCGGTGCGGGGGGATGGTGTAGACGCTGGGAGTGACGCTCACCTGATCACCCTACGGCCGTCCCGAGCGAAGTCGAGGGGCGCTGGCACGGATTCATCACGGACACCCTTCGACTTCGCTCAGGGTGAGCGAGTTTGCTCAGACGGTGCTGAGAATTTCCTCGGTTTTCCTGATGTTGGGCGGCGCGCCCACGTCGAACCACAGGCCCTGATGCACCGCGCCGTAGCAGCGCCCCGCCTCGATCGCGCGATCCCACAGGATATTGGTGGAAAAAGCGCCTTCCGGATGCTTGCCCTCGAACAGGCGTTTCGACACCATCTGCACGCCCGTATAGACGAATGGCGCGACCGCGCCGGGGCGCTAGCGGCGAAGCGCGCCGGTGGCGCTGAGGTGAAAATCGCCGGTGCCAGTGTGGCAATGCGCGCGGGCGAGCGGCACGAGCAGCAGCAATGCATCCATGCGGGCATCGTCCCAGCTGGAGGCCAGCAGGCGCAGCGTGTCGACCGGGCCGTCGACCCAGAGATTGTCCGAGTTCACGACAAGGAACGGATCGGCGTCGATCAGCGGCAGCGCCTTGACCAAGCCCCCGCCGGTCTCGAGCAGCAGCTCGCGCTCGTCGGAAACCACCGTTTCCAGGCCGGTGACGCGGTGCTTGAGATGCGCCTCGATCGCGTCGGGAAGGTAATGGACGTTGACCACCGCCTTGCGCACGCCTGCCGCGCGCAGGCGATCGAGCGTGTGATCAAGCAGCGCCTTGCCCGCCACCTCGACCAGCGGCTTGGGCCGCGTGGCGGTGAGCGGGCGCATCCGCTTTCCGAGGCCTGCCGCCATCACCATCGCGACAGGCGGCACCTGCGCGTCAGGATCGGGGCGGATGGCGAGCGCGGCGCGGCGGCGGTTCACGCCGCCATGCCTTGCTGCCAGGCGGCCGCGCGTTTCTCGACCGGGACATTGGCGTCGAACCAGGACCGCACAGGGCGCAGTGCCGGATGGGCGAGATCGCGCTCGAGCAGGCCCCACATACGCGGCTGAAAGCCCGTATAATGCGGCTTGCCGTCGCGCTTCCACAGCCGGGTGAAGACGCCGAGAATGCGGGTGTTGCGCTGCGCCGCGAGCGACCAATAAGCGCTCTCGAATGCGTCGGGGGAGCGCACCGTGCGGCAGTAGCGGTCGAGCATGGCACGCTCGACGGCGGGCGACACGTCGCGCCGCGCGTCTTCCAGAACGGAGGCGAGATCATAAGCCGGGTGGCCGGCGACGGCGTCCTGGAAATCGAGCAGTCCGAGATGGGCGATGCCGCCGCGCCCCGCAATCAGCATGATGTTCTCGGCATGGAAGTCGCGCAGCACGGTGACGGGCCCGAGCCCGTCGCGCGCGACCGGCTCCAGCACGGCCGTCCAGGCGGCGTGATAGGCGTCGCGGTCGACCTCGATGCCGAGGGCCTTGCAATACCAGTCGGGGAACAGGCCGAGCTCGTCGAGCCAGCGCTCCAGCCCGTGCTCGGGCAGGTCGGCCATCGGGGGCCGGCGATGAAGGTGGACGAGCAGGTCCACCGCCATTTCGTACAGCTCGGTTTCCCGCTCCGGCGCGCCGTCCAGCGTCTCGCGCAGGCGCGCATCGCCCAGGTCGTCGAGCAGCAGGAGGCCCTGGTCGAGATCGCGGGCGAGGATGCGGGGCGCGGACAGGCCGGCGTCGGCCAGCCATTCGGCGACGGCGACGAACGGGCGGGGATCTTCATGCGGCGGCGGCGCGTCCATCAGCACCGCGCGGCGCTCCTCGCCGACCACGCGGAAGTAGCGGCGGAACGACGCATCCCCCGCCAAAGGCCGGATCTCCGCGCCTCCCCAGCCGCTTGCAGCGAGGAAAGCGGTCGCGCCGGCAGGTGGGGTCATCGAGGGGGCCATCGCCCCTCCCAAGCGGCGGGGACGGTCGCTGTCAAGGCGCGGGCGCCCTCCCCTGCGACCGCCAGACGAAGCTGCAAGGCGTGCGGCCAGAGCGACGCGCCGAGCCGTTCGGGCCATTCGATCACCAGGGTAGAATCGGCCAGCGCGTCGTCGAGGGCGAGTTCCTTCAGCTCGGACACGTCCTCGATCCGGTACAGGTCGACATGCCACAGCGGCAGCGGCAAATCGTCATAGGGGATGACGATCGGAAAGGTCGGGCTGGCGACATCGCCTTGATGGCCGAGCCCGACGAGGATGCCGCGGGTGAGCGTGGTCTTGCCGGCGCCGAGATCGCCGAACAAAGCGATCACGTCGCCTGGGCGGAGCGCGCAAGCGATGGCGCGGCCGAGGGCTTCGGTTTCGGCGGGGCTGGCAAGCACAATTTCGCTCATCTCGAGCAAGCATCGAGCCTGGCGAGATGCGTCGTCGAGAGATCATCCTCGTGCGTCTCTCGACACTCTGTCTCGGCTGCGCTCGACAGCTGCTCGAGATGAGCGGACGAGGACATATCGTTAAGCTCCTGCACGCGGAAAATGAATGGTCACGGTTGTGCCCTCACCCGGCTCCGAGTGGAGCTCGATCGTGCCGCCATGCGCCTCGACGAACTGGCGAGCGAGCGGCAGGCCGAGGCCGACGGCACCGCTGCGGCCGGCGGAGGCGGACATGCTGCGGTTGAACCGATCGAACACGCGCGCCTGCTCAGGCAAGGCGATGCCGGGGCCATCGTCGGAAACGGTGATTGCCGCGCCGGTCCCGTCACCCACCGCGTGGAGCAGCACGCGGCCGCCGCTCTGGGTAAATTGAAAGGCGTTGCGCAGAACATTGCCGATCGCCTGACCGAGGCGGCGGCGATCCCCGGTCACCACGCCGACGGACGGATCGAGGCTCTGCACGAACTCGATGCCGCGCTCGGCGCCGAGCGGGGCAAGGTCCGCCGCGACCTCCCCGCACAGGTCGGCAAGGTCGACCTGCTCTTCGGCGAGCAGCAGGCTGCCGCTGTCGCTCTGGGTCAGATCAAGCACGTTATCGATCAGCGCCGACAGGCGGGCGACCGATTCCATGATCGCCGTCACATAGTCCCAGGCGGTGGGCGAGAGCTGCCCGGCATAGCCGCCCGCCAGCATCTCGGCGAAGCCGCCGATCGAGGTCAGCGGGGTGCGCAGTTCGTAGCTCATGTTGGAGACGAAGTCGGTCTTGAGCCGGTCGGCCTCTTCCAGCGCTTCGTTCCGTTCGCGCAGCGCGCTTTCGACCAGGCGGCTGGAGGTGATGTCGAGCATGGTGAAAAGGGCATTGCCGTCCGGCAGCGGCACTGCGGCGAACTCGTATTCGCGCCCGTCGAGCAGGCCGACACGGCCGCCGCGCTGCTTGCGCTCTACGGTGGCGCTGCGCACCAGCTCGCGCACCAGCCCGGCATGGTTCGGGTTCTTGAGCTTGCCGGCGATGTGCGGGACCAACGCATCGACGCGCGGATGGGCGGCGAGCTGCTCCTCCTCGAAATCCCACAGCGCGCGGAACTTGTTGTTCCACAGGTGGAGCCGCCCGTCGGAGGCGAACACGCCAACCGCCTCGAAGAGATTGTCGAAGGTGGCGGTGCGCACGCGCAGCAGCGTATCGCGGGCCGAGGCGAGCTGAATCTGCTCGGTCCTGTCTTCGAAGATCAGCAGAAGGCCGCCGTCGGGCAGCGGCTGGGCGACGACGCGCAGATGCTTGGCGCTGGGCAGCAGCCAATCCTCTTCCTCGGCAGCGAGCCCTGAGGTGAACCAGCGGCCGCGCTCGCCCTTCCAATCGGGATAATCGCGCACCTCCGGCAGGTTGCCGGTCTCGCGCATCGCATCGAGCACGCGGTTGAATTCGGGGCCGTCAGCCAGGAAATCGGGACGCAGCTCGAAAAGCCGCGAAAAAGGCTGGTTGGAAAAGATGAGCTGACGCTCGCGGCTGAACTGGGCGACACCGGCCGACAGCCGATCGAGCATGTCGCGCTGGGCGCGGACGAAGCGGGCGAGCTCCGTCCGCGCCTGTTCGCGGTCCTCGACGTCGATCGCGTAACCGGCGACCCCCGTTTCCCCGAGCGGGACTTCGACCACCGTGACCGTGCGACGCTCGCCGGCGACCGTGGCGGGAACGGTGCGGGCAACCGGCTCTCCCCTGCCCCGGACCGCGGCGGCCTGGCTGAGCGGGGTCCGACCCTCGCTCTCGTCGACCAGCTCAATGCCGGACTTGATGACCGTCATCGCGTCGTCCGCCTCGACGGCGGCGACATAGGCGCTGTTGACCATGGCGAGCCTGAGGTCCGGCCCGCGATGCCAGATCGGGAAGGGCGCGGCCTCGATCAGCGCCGAGAGCGCATCCAACGCGGCGGTAAGCCGGGCCGCCTCCCCGCCCAGCGCAAGGCTGCGCTCCTCGGCGTCGGTGGCATCGGTAAACCAGAGGAGGACGGAGCGCGGCGGGTAAGGCGCGGGCGCCGGCCCGCCCTCGACCCGCAGCACGCGCGCCGAGCTCTGCGGGCGCAGGCTCAGCGTCACCGGCCCGCCGGTCGCCGCGCTTTCGCGTACCGCCGCGCCGAGCGGGCCCAGATCGGCTTCGGCCAGCCCCGACGCGCCGTCCGAGAGCGCGCCTAGCGACCCAGGCAGATCGGCAAGGCCGAGCATGGCGGCAAGCCGCACGCCGCCCCGCGCCGTTCCGTCGTCATGAACCAGCAACGGCACCGCGGGACCGGACTCGAGCAAGGCTTCGAGCTGCGCCGCGCGTGCGCTGCCCGCGCGTCCCTCCCGCCGGTGCCGCAACCCGGTCGCGACGGCCCAGGCGGCAAGGGCCAGCCAGGCTCCGCAGACGAGTGCGATCAGCGCCAATGCTGTGGGAGTAAGATCGACCGAAGCCATGTGCGGGCCGGTTCTAGGCCGCGCACATGGCTGAAGGAAGAGCGGGTCTGGCCGATGTTTACAGAATGCCGGGCAGGTTTACCCGCGCGCCGATGTACAGGAACCGGCCATAGGGGCTGCCCACCGGATAAGTGAAGGAGCCGACGTCCGACTTCTGATCGAAGATGTTCCGCGCGCCGCCGTAGAAGGAGAAGCGGTCGTTCACGCGATACGAGGCCTGAAGATCGTGCGTATGGCGCGAATCGAACTTCAGGAATTCGGGTGCGACGATGTCCGGATCGGCCTCGATCGTCTGGCGGTCGAAGCGCAGCGTCTTCGAGAAGTAGTTGAAGCCGTAGTTGATCGTGAAGCGCTCGATCACCCAGGTCAGATCGAAGTTGAGCTGGAATTTGGGCGCGTCCACCGTGTTGCGGGAGTCGACCACGTCCGCGCCCGGGGTCGGGATAAACTCCAGCTCGTCGAGCAGGTTGCCGACCAGGCGGAAGTTGAACGTGCCGAACCGCGGCCCGGTGTTGAGCCGGTAATTGGCCGCGAAGTCGATGCCGCGGGTGCTGAACCGCGCGACGTTCTGCGGCACCGTCCGGAAGCCGCTGATCACGCCCGGCGCGGTGACGTTGCTGCCCGGATTGCGGGTGATCGCGTCGCAGAAGACATTCTCCAGCGTCGGCTGGTCGACGCACAGCTCAGCCACCTCTTCGGACGAGGGCGTCGAGACCGCATCGTCGATCTCCACGTCGTAGAAGTCGGCCGACATCGTGAGGTTCGGGATGAAGCGCGGCTGCAGCACGATGCCGGCCGTGATCGTCTTGGCCGTCTCCTCGCGCAGGTCGCGATTGCCGCCCGACGTGCCGGCGATGCTGGAGCTGGTGTCGCCGGTGAAGGCGGCCAGCTGCGCGGGGGTAAGGCCAAGGCCGGTCAGCAGCGCCTGGCAGTTGGCGACGCGGAACTCGGTGCCGTCACCCACCTCGTCCGGAGCGCACGGATCGGTGATGAACTCGAACGTCTGGTTCTGCGGGCCGAACAGCTCGCCGATATTGGGCGCGCGCACCGCCTGCGCATAGGTCGCGCGGAAGCGGATGTCGCGAACCGGCGCGTAGACGCCGCGGACCTGATAGGCCGTGGTGCCGCCGACCGTGGAGTAATCGGACAGACGAACGGCGCCACCGACCGACAGATCGTGGAAGAAGGGCCGGTCAGACGCGATCGGCACGTTGAGCTCCGCGAAAGCTTCCTTGACGTTGAACTTGCCGACTTCCGGGAACAGCGCGTTGCCGAAGGTCAGTCCGGTGGTGTTGACCGGGTCCGGATTGCTGCGGCTCTTTTCCTCGCGATACTCGGCGCCTATCGCGAAGCCGATCTCGCCGCCCCACAGCTTGATGCGATCGCCCAGATCGCCGGAGATGGAGGCGGACGCGACGTGCTGAGTGATCTCCGAGCGGTCCACCGCGTCCGTCAGGATGAAGTCGATCGCGCCGGGCGCCTGCTGTTCGCTGAACAGGTTGAAGGGAACGCAGCCGCTGTTCGCGCCGGGGGTGAAGGAGAGCTGCGGGAAGTCACCGAAGAAGAAGCCGGCGCCGAAATTGTAGAAAGGCTGGTCGCTCTGGCTGACCGGGCGGATATTGGAGCGGCACACGATGTTGCCGGTCGCCGGGTCGCGCACCGCGTCGACGGCCGCGAGGAAGCGGTCGTTGAAGCGGGTGCGGGTCTGCCGGATCGTGCTGTCGGACTCGCCGTAGACGTAGGACGCTTCGAGCTCGATGTCGTCGAACAGCTCGGCGGTGAAGCCGATCACGCCGCGATAGGTTTCGCGCCGATTGTCCTCACCGCGCCGTCCGATGTCCAGATTGTCGCGATTGACGATCACGACATCGTTGCCATTGGCGATTGCCGCCTGGCGGACATTCTCCGGCAGGAACGGATTATCGAGCGGCGTCAGGATGGTGAAGTCGAAGGTCGGCTGACCTTCGGACTTGGAGTCGACACGCGCATACTTCGCCTGGGCAAAGATGTTGATCCGATCGGTCAGGTCGAAGTTGAACAGCGCGTTGGCGACGTAGCGGTCGACTTGCGGCAGGAGCTCGCCGCCATAGGTCGCGACCGGCGTGCCGCTGCCGCCCGTCTGGAAGATGCTACCGATATAGGTGCCCGGATCGAAGACCTGGCCATCGCCGAGGAAATCGGGCGCGAAATCGAAGTCGACGTCAATGGCGCCGATGCGGCTCGAGTCGAAGTAGCGAACGTCGGAGAAGAGCAACTGGTCCGGGACGTTGGGATCGTCGTCCAGATCGTCTTGATTGTCGTAAAAGGCGCGGAAGTTCTCGGAGCGGAAGCGCTTGCGCTGCTCGCGCCGGAACCGGTCCTCGTGACCATATTCGAAGGAAAGCGCGATATTGGCGCGGTCGTCTGCGAAGTTCTGGCCGATCGTGGCGGCGACGAAGTGATCGGCGCCGTCGCCCTGCTCGGTGATGCCGGCCTGGGCACGGACGCTGATGCCCTCGAAATTGCGCTTGGTGATGAAGTTGACGACGCCGGTCACCGCGTCCGCGCCGTAGAGCGCCGAGGCACCGCCGGTCAGGATATCGACGCGGTCGATCAGATCGACGGGGATCGTGTTGATATCGACAGCGGACGAGCCGGGGACTGCCGAGACGTGACGACGTCCATCGACCAGCACGAGTGTGCGGGCGGTGCCCAGGTTGCGCAGGTCCAGCAGATTCAGGCCGACAAAGCCGATGCCAGCGCTGGAGCCGGACGATTCGACCGAGCCGAACGAGCCCACCAGGGCCGGCGTGTCGGTCAGGAAGTCGGTGAGGTTGGTGGTGCCGCTATTCTGGATCGCGCTGCTGTCGATCGAGACGACCGGGTTGGCGAAGTCGAACTGGGTGGTCCGGATGCGGGTGCCGGTGACGACGATGTCGTCCTCGTTGGCCGTGCGCTGCTCGGCGGGAAGCGAGGGATCGGCTTCCGACTGGGGCAGATCGTCGGTGACGACATTGTCGTCCTGCTGCGGCGTTTCCGGATCCTGGGTCTGCGCCAGCGCCGGCGTGGTAACGGCCGCGACGGCCAGGGCAAGGGTGGACGTGAAGGTGATCAGGGAACGACGCATCTGAAATCGGGTCTCCGCATCGGCCGCACGACGCGTGCCGAGCCCGGCTGATTTCAGAGGTCAAGTACTACGTAAATGCTGGATTATACGGTATCCGCCAATCCGCGTCCGGGCTGTTGCGCAGGTGCAACAGCCCGGACCGGGCCAGGATCAGTAGCGATAATGCTCGGGCTTGAACGGTCCCTGCACCGGCACGCCGATATAGCCGGCCTGCTTGTCGGTCAGCTTGGTCAGCTTCACGCCCAACTTGTCGAGGTGGAGCGCGGCCACTTTCTCGTCGAGATGCTTGGGCAGGACATA
>SXGT01722747.1_pt1 | contig 19844 bp, 20 predicted proteins | sample 3176221 | NCBI WGS metagenome assembly SXGT01 (sample SAMN11356862, study PRJNA531348) | freshwater metagenome | isolation source: freshwater sample F1-120 | place: China: Fuxian Lake, Yuxi | collected 2017-12-25
ACACCCTGAAATCCGTCGACGGATCCGTCGAGCACACCGGTGACAACCTGACCGGTGAGGGCGATGGGGACGACGAGTCAGTCAAAGTTGCGCTGAGCGTGGTCCCAAGCGACGTGCACAAACTTGTTGTAGCAGTGACTATCCACGACGCGACCGGCCGGCGCCAGAGCTTCGGTCAAGTCGACAATGCTTTCATCCGAATCGTCAACGACGACAACGGCACAGAGCTCGCCCGCTACGACTTGTCGGAGGATGCTTCAACCGAAACGGCAATGGTTTTTGGCGAAGTCTACCGGCATGGCGCCGAGTGGAAGTTCCGTGCAGTCGGCCAAGGCTTCGTCGGCGGACTCGGGCCACTCGCCAAAAACTACGGTGTGAACGTCGGTTAGTCAATGCAGACATCTCTGGGAGGGTGAGGTTTTCGTGCGGTCTTTTGTGCGCGGTGAGAAGTCGAAGCTAGGGGACCTGACCACCGCTATGCAGGTTTCGGTAGCGGTGCAATTCGATGGGCCGGATACATACGATGTCTCGTGCTTCGGGCTCGATACGGCAGGCCAGTTGTCGGACGACCGGTACTTCATCTTCTTCAACCAACCTTCGTCACCAGAGGGTGCGATTGCCTCCACGGGCCGGTCGGGAAGCGATCTCCAGGTGTTTAACATCGACCTCTCTCGGATCCCGGCGCAAGTGCAGAGGCTGGTGTTCACAGCGGCTATCGACGGTGTTGGCACCATGGCTGCCGTCCGCTCCGGCGCACTGCGTCTGTCCGCTGGTGGAGCAGAAGTCGCGCGTTTCGACTTCAAAGGGGCCGATTTCACTGCTGAGAAGGCACTGATGATCTGCGAGTTGTACCTCAAAGACATCTGGCGCTTCGCAGCAGTCGGCCAGGGATTCAACGGAGGACTATCAGCGCTGCTCAAGCACTTCGGTGGCGAGGAAGTCGGCCCCGCGCCGACGCCGACGCCAGCACCTACCCAAGCCCCAACACCTCCTGCGCCGAGGGTGAACTTGGGCAAGATCACCCTCGCGAAGAGCGGGGACAAGCGCACGGTGTCGCTCGCCAAGGGCGGTGGCAATCAACCCATCCACGTAAACCTCAACTGGAATCAGCAAGGCGGCACTCGAAAGCGCGGCCTGTTCTCAAGCGGGTCGACGGCTCCGGACCTCGACCTGGGCTGTATGTACCAGTTGAAGGACGGAACCATGGGCGTCATTCAGCCATTGGGCAATCGATTCGGGAGCAAAACCGCCGCCCCATTCATCTATCTCGACAAGGACGATCGCAGCGGCGCTTCGTCTGACGGCGAGAACCTATATGTCCTCCGACCGGATCTCATTAAACGCGTGATGGTGTTCGCCATGATCTACGAGGGGGCGAACGACTTCGGCAGCGTCGGGGGGCGCATGACTCTTAAGGATCAGTCAGGCGCCGAAACCGAGATCCACCTCAATAATCCGAGCTCGAATCGGACGTTCTGCTCCGTCTGCCTGATCGAGGAGGCCAGCGGGGAATTGACCATAACCAAAGAGGAGCGCTACTTCACTGGTCACTCCGACGCCGACAACTACTATGGGTTCGGGTTCAGATGGACCGCAGGAAGCAAGTAGTTACTTGGCCAACGAAAGTTGCGTAGGAACCTAGGTCGATTGTGACGCCCGAGATGAAGCATTCGATCCGTGTCGAGTGTAATGGCGTGGCGGTGCGATTGCACGAAGGAGACCCTCCGTTCCTACTAGGACGGGAGGCCACGTGCGGGATTGTTCTCAACAGTCGCCGGGTCGGTCCCCATCATTTGAGAGTCGTGTGGGAGGACGCCGGTTGGCATGTCGAGGACGCTGAGAACAGCACTGGCACCTTCCTGAATGGTCATCCGGTTCGTCGCATGCGGGTCGTCGCGTTAACTGAGGTACGCCTTGGCGATCCCACAGATGGCCCGATTGCTCGGTTCGAACCGGGAATCACGAACGCGGCCGATACGCGATCGGCTCCGACACCCGTGGGTCCCACCAACGGTTCACAGACAACGCCCCCGCCCGCTTATTCACCCCCAGGACCGGATCACCAGAAGCCCCTTGGCAGCCGCCACGGCTCGCCGCGGAACAATCTCGACGGCGACATCGCCTTCGGGGTATACGACCTGACGGTGGAGTCTGCTGGAGTCCGGAGGCTCGATCGCGTGTCATTCGTTCTACATCGAGGCGAGATGCTGGGCTTGTTGGGCGGCAGCGGAGCTGGCAAGTCGACTCTGTTGAAGGCGATTACCGGTAGCGAGCCGTCCAGCAGCGGCTTAGTGCTGTTCGAGGGACGCGATCTCTATCGAGACTTCCGACATATTCGAGATCGGATCGGCTACGTACCTCAGGACGACATTCTGCACGCATCTCTCACCGTGCGAGCGACGCTGAATTTTGGCTCGATGCTTCGCCTGCCGAACGCTACCGATATCGAACGGGACGATCGCGTCCAAGAGGTGGCGTCGGAGCTTGGACTCGTCGATCGATTAGACGCCAAGATCAACCAGCTATCGGGAGGACAACGAAAGCGAGTGAACGTCGGACTGGAACTCCTGGCGCGGCCTCCACTGCTCATTCTTGACGAACCTACCTCGGGGCTCGACCCAGCAAACGAACGCTCGCTGATGCAGCTCCTGCGTCGGCTCGCGGACGACGGGCGCGTGGTCATTGTGGTCACGCACAGCACCGACAGTCTGCACGTTTGCGACCAAGTACTCTTCCTTGCCCGCGGTGGATCTCCCGCCTATCTGGGCTCACCGCTGGCATTGGCCGCTGCGTTTCGCGTGTCTACCATGGTCGACGCGTTCGGCTTCGTTGACAGCCACCCGAACCCGATGGAGTTGCGGGCACGATTCGATACCCAGCACGAGAGCATCCGGTCGCCCACGCCAACCCCGAGTCCCGACACGGCAAGCAGACCGCCTTGGCGTCGGCACATCGCTCTCGAGTCTGAACGTGTCGGCCGCGACTTCTGGATCCTGTTGCGCCGCGCCATCGCTATAGCTGGTGGAGACCGACGGAATTTGGTCTTTCTCTGCGCACAGGGTCCCGTGATTGCGCTTTTGATGCTCATCGTCTTCGGCTCTAACAAGCTCCAACCGTCCAGCGATGCACCATCGGAAGCAACCAGCGTCCTTCTTGCGCTGGTGCTCTCCGTGATCTTCATCGGTGCCTCCAGTTCAGTTCGTGAAATCGTCAAGGAGCGCCCGATATTTCTCCGCGAGCAAGCTGTCGGCGTTTCGACGGCTGCATACCTGGCGTCAAAGTGGGTGATGATGAGCACGCTCGTGGTCTTTCATGCCATGGTAATTCTGGGATTCGCTCTACTGCGCCAGGGCGGTCCGCACGACGGATTCTCTATGCTCGGCTGGGCGTCGGAAGTTGCGCTCGGGGTGATCCTCGCGGGGCTTGGTGCCGTCGCTCTCGGGCTTCTCATCTCGGCATTGGTGACCTCTGCCGACAAGGCCATGACGATGCTGCCGATTGCTCTGTTCGTCCAACTCCTTCTCGCCGGCGTGATCGTCCCGATCGGTACGCTCGGGATTCAGCAGCTTTCATGGCTTGTCGGGGCGCGATGGGGTCTCGACGCCGCGGGATCCACGGTCGATCTGTGGTCCCTTCGGGGGTGTTCAGCCACGAATGCGCCGGGACTTGCCACTCCGGCTTGCAGCGCGCTCTGGACACACGAGGTCGGCAACCTGCTCATCGCTCTTGTGATGCTCACGGCTCTTTGCCTCGGCGCACTCCTCGCCACGTTTAGAACGCTACAAGCTCATGACCCGGTCTCTGTCCTCGCTTCACGAGGTCCAGCGTGACAGCGACTCCCGTCACAGCCCTACATCGACTCGCTTCATGGGTAGTCGATGTTGCCTTCCTGTTACTCATGGCCGGCTTACTGAACGCGGTCTTTCCTGCACTCGTCGCCACCTCGCTCGCGTTCTGGGCGTATGTCGGCTACACCACCGTCCTCCCGATGAAGGGCTACCACACGCTAGGCCACATCATTTTTGGTCTACGACCGGTTCGCATCGAATCGGGCGACTCGTTGGGCGTGCTCGAGCTCGGCTCGCGGTCGGCTTTGGTCCTGTTGTTGGCTGTTCCCTGCATGGTTGGCGTCATCAGTTCCGCTATCACCATGTTCTCTCGAACTGACTGCCGTGCATGGCACGATCTCGGCACCGGAACGACCGTGACGAAAGTGAAAGCTTGGCGCTTTCACCGTCAATCTGATGCGGCGCGCTGATTTCCCCGGTTGTTGCAACGACGTTCCCCATCGTTTGAGAGCTGTTCACACGATCCTGGCCACAGTTGGGCGGGTAGTGATGGCTCGATTTTGTCCCACCCCCATTCGTTGGAGCCTTACGTTGCGTAGTGTTGATGCCGCAGTTGCACGTGCTACCGGGTTCCCCCTCACATGGGAGAAGAGAGTTTGGCCAGGGGTAGAACATTTTAAGTGGATCCGACGCGATCGTGATCAGAGCTTGTCGGCTCTAGCGCTGGCGCGGCGTCAGGACCCGAACCGAAGCCCACCGGGTCCCCCTTCAGGACTCCGACCCTTACATCCACGCCGAGCGCGTCGATGATCGGTGTTGTTCGAGCGAACGCTGGGCTGTTCGGGCACCGAGACGACGTCAGATAGCTAGTTTCCTGCTCAGGTTGTGGGGTTCGAAACTTGCGTTAGCGCGATCGCCGCGGCCAGAGATTCGGAGGGCTGACAGTCGACGCGAGCCGGACTCAGAGGGTGAAGAATTCGACCCACGCGGCATCTACAGCGGCTCCCGGTGCCGTCGGGTCGAGCGCCCCTCCGATCAAGGCAACTGCGTGTCCGCCGGTCAACTCGCCGCAGGCATATGAGGATCCTGCGACAAAGACATTCGGTGAGGTCGACACCTGCCGCGTCGGATCGGTCGACACGTTCTCGAAGTCGCAGTTTGGCTCGTCGAAAACGGCAACGATCACAGAGGTCGCTCCCGCCAGCCGATAACACTCGGACACTGATCCGGTGAAGTACGGCTCATCTCCGAGCCCGGTCTCCGCGTCGGGACCGTTGGATGGATCGCCGACCAACTTGAGAAGTGCCGCCGCTCGATCGTCGGAGAAGAGATCACAGGCCGAGTCGCGCGACGGCTGGGGTGCCGTTATCGCGGTGTCATCGACGTCCTCGCGCGTCGTTGTCGAGATGCGTGGCAACGCGTCACTGGGCTGGCTTCGGTCACTGCCGCCACAGCCAGCAAGCAGCAGAATCGCCGCGCTTCCGGCCAATGCGAGCAGCCGAACACCGGACTCAGCCTCGTCCACAGCTTGGTCGACAAGTGACTCGAAGCCCTTCCAGACAACGATGATGAAGAGCAGGATCCCAAGGCCGATCATCAATTTCATGGGACATGCTAGCCGATCTTCCTCGGGCGGAGCAGCGCTCGCCACGCTTGTCGCGAGGAGCCCTTCAAACTACATTCTTTGGCGGTCCCGCGCGATAAACGCGCGATGGTTTTTTTGACTGCGTGCCGTTGGCCAGGCGCTTAACGCTTTGACCAGGACCTATGTGGTCGGGATGGCGGGATTTGGACCCGGGACCTCAGCGTGAGGCCGGATCATTCCTCCGCGGTGGTTTGGAGGGATTGTCCTCCAAGGTCTTTCAGGAAGTTATCGCATATGGTGTTCATCTGATCGCGTCCGACGATTCCATCGGCGGTCATACATAGAGTGACCGGTGTCAAGCGAATATTCATCACGGGGTCTGGCCCGTCGCTGATCCACAGCCCTCGCAGCCGAATTCGCCAATCCGAATGCAATTTAGTCGAGCCACCCTCAATCGGAACATGTACGATTCCGATCTGTTTACGTGTTCGCGACTTTGCGAAATAGCCCACTCGGTCTGCGCTCTGGACGCTCCGCTCGTTCGATCGCAACCGAGCTGGGACGTGCAGCATCGAGCATCGCACGAGAAATCGAACGGAACACGGATCAGGACACTGGGACGTATCGACCCCATCACGCGCAGGCGATGATGCTCGCACGGCGACCCCGGCCCAAGCCACGACGATTGGAGCTCGATCACGAGCTACGACAGACCGTGCAGCGGTACCTGGATCAACATTGGAGCCCTTGAGGTGGCCCCCGTGTAGTGGTCCGCGTCGTGTGAGTCCGTTGCCCCAGAATGGGGCGAGGAGGACGAACATCATGACTCGACGTAGGCATTCACCGGACCAGGTCATCCGCAAACTTGCGGAGGGCAACAAGCTCTTGGCTTCTGGCCAAGAACTTGATGTGGTCTGTCGTCATTTGCAGATCGCGGAATCGACGTGGCATCGCTGGGTCGCGCAGTACGGCGGCATGAAATCCAACGACGCGAAACGATTGAAAGAACCTGAGGTTGAGAACTCGCGGTTGAAACGGCTCCTTGCTGACGCGGAGTTGGATAAGGCGATGCTCAAGGAGTTGGCTGAGGGAAACTTCTAACCCCGGATCGTCGCCGTCATGCCGTGAAGGTGTTGGCAGATCGGTTCGGGGTATCGCAACGACGCGCGTGCAAAGTTGTTGGTCAGCATCGTTCAACACAACGACTCGCTGGTCGTGTCCGTTCGCAGGAGGAGATCGAGCTACGTGCTGGAGGAACGGTGATCAACGACAAGAAAGTGCAGCGTTTGTGGCGTGATGAGGGCTTACGCGTGCCGTATCGCAAACGCAAGCACCGTTTGCGTGGGATCGGCACGCACGTCGGAAGGTTCTGTCCGATCCGACCGAACGTGTTGTGGGCACTCGATTTCCAGTTCGACACGACCGAGGATGGCAGGACCTTGAAGTTGTTGAACGTGATCGATGAATACACGCGTGAATGTCCACCGATCGTCGTCGACCGCAGCATCGATGCTGACAAGGTCGTCGCGACCCTCGACGCGATCGCAGCGTTGCGCGGCATGCCGAAATATGTGCTGTTCGATAACGGGCCTGAGTTCGTCGCCTACGCGGTCGCGGACTGGTGCCGCTTCAACGCCGTCGACACGGTATTCATCGACCCCGGTAGTCCGTGGCAGAACGCTTGGATCGAGAGTTTCAACGGCCGGCTCCGCGACGAACTGTTGAACGCCTGGATCCTTGACAGTTTGCTCGAAGCGCAAGTGATCATCGAAGATTGGAGGAACGACTACAACACCAACCGGCCCCACAGCGCGCACGGTGAGCTGACGCCCGCCCAGTTCGCTCAAGCCTGGACCATCAAAAACCAACCAGTACTCGCATAGCATGGCGTCGCGATCTGCGCGGAGACGATCTATCAAGCGCTCTATAGCCCACAGCATGTATTGCAACGCGATGCACGCACGATCTTGCGGACACGAAGACCCCACCGTCGCCCGCGCCGCCGCGGTGACGCGCGCCGAGGCCGGTTCATGGTCCCGTTACGGATGATTGAGGAACGCTCCGCCGAAGCCACTGAACGCGGAGTCGCCGGCCATTGGGAAGGCGATCTCCTCGTGGGTGCGTTCAACCGTTCCGCGATCGGGACACTCGTTGATCGCTGCACCCGGTAGACGATCCTGGTTCACCTTGACGGGCCATCGCGTGCGGAAAGTTTGCGTGATCAACTCACCGCGAAATTCAACGCGTTGCCGGTCGCTTTGCGACGCTCGTTGACGTGGGATCAAGGCGGCGAGATGTGCCATCATCATGAAATCGCTGCAGCGACTGGCATGCCTGTGTTCTTCTGTCATCGCGCAAGTCCGTGGCAACGGCCTAGCAACGAAAACACGAATGGGCTACTTCGCGACTTCTTTCCGAAGGGCACGAACCTACGCGTCCACACCGCAGAAGATCTCGAACGCGTCCAAGACGAACTCAACCGGCGGCCCCGTAAAACGCTCGGCTGGAACAGCCCTCACGACCTCTTCACTACACTCCACCAAAACGCCCTGTAGCGACGATCGCTGGAATCCGCCGCAAATAACCGGGGAAATTCAGTGCGCCGCATCACGCTGTCATCAACTCGCCACGCTCAACCGATGACATGCCGCGAGCAGGCCGCGATCAATACGGTCCTGATGACGCCACGTATATATCGTCTGCCCGCCGATCCCGAGGTCGTTCACCACATCGGCAACGCGCCGCCCAGCTTCGACCAAATCAATCACGCGACGCCGGAACTCCGCCGGAAATCCCGGTCTTCCCATGTTGTTCTCCTATCAAGAACAACCCAAGAATCCAATAACGCGACTCCACAAAACCCGGGCAAGACCAACCGATGTAGATGCCCTACCGTGACCGAGCCCTGAGAGGCTTTCGGTCGGCCCTCTGCCTCACTACCACACTAGAGGGAGCAATCGGTACCGGGTGACGGCCACGTAGGACCACCATAGAGGGTCGATGCCCATGGAGCGCTCCTCGCGCACCACCCGCCAAATCACAGTCGGCACCAAGAGCGCCACCAGCAGGACCGAGGTCCATGCCGTCGACTCTCGACTCGAGTCGAAGCACACCGCTATTGCACAAGCCACTGCCATGAGCATCTCTCCGGCGTACGCGGGATGCCGGATGATCGAGAACGGCCCAGTGGTCACGAGGCACCGATACGCCGGGGCAATGCCGAATGACCGGCCGAGTCGCACTAGGGCAGTAAGCGTGATAATGGTACCGAGGACGAAAACCGCCACGAGCCAGTATGGCCAATTAACGACGGGTGGGGCACGTCCTACCAATGCTCCGCTTAACACAACTGAGGGCAATGGCACCAGCAGATCCTGAGCTCGCAGCGGACCCGAGGCACGCGTCCGGCATACAAGCAATACTGCTACTACGACATGAAGGAGGGTGACTCCGACCCACAGGACCGGCCAGGCGCCTTTGGGTCGCATCGCGACGGCCCGTAGCACGACGATCGTGGGGAGTATGACTAGTAACAAGCGCCTACCAAATGTACCGGTTTCATGCTCGTAAAGAGATCTGGTCAAGCGCTTAGAAAAAGACGATGTTGAGTTGGAAGTAGGCAAAAAGCCACAAGCCAACGACGAGAACGATCGTGAGTACTTTTTTCGCATTTTTGTCCATGGTTCACCTTAGCGCTCAGAGATTCAGGTGCGACATCGGGTAGACCTCCTTGCAGGACTTGCACTCAACATAGGTTTGAGGCTCGCCCATGGGCACAATCGGGATCCAGAGGACTGTGAACCACTTTCGCTCTTGCCGCGCCCTGTAGGACTGTTTTTCCTGATCGCCCTTGCGACCCTTGCAGTTCGAGTTGTAGCAGCTGAACGTGCCATCGTCGAGCGTCTTCCGCTTGAACGTGGTTCCCGTACCATTGATTCTGAATGCCATTGCTCTTCCTCCGGGCCGTTCCCCACGTGGTGCTACGTACTCAGTCGAGCATGTTAAGTGAAGCTACCAGATTGTACGAGACCGCGCCCTGTGAAACAGCGGTCTACGTTGCGAGTATTGATTTTGCGGCGACGCGTTCAAGAACTGTGGAGGCCAGTCGATCGGCCTGACGATTCGAAGCCGATATCAGTGAATGGCCAGCGCGTTCGGTAACGAGTTCGTAGATGTCATCGAGGTGGCTGGTGGTGTGGCCACGCATCGCGAGAAGATCGAGCACGAGCACGTCGGGTGTCGCCCAACGGCGCAGACGTGCGCCGTTGGTTTTGCCGACACCGCACGGCCCCGATGAACAGCGCATTCGTCGCGTTGTGCGGGAATGAGCAAGTCCCGATTTCGTTGATGAGTTTTGCAGTCAACACCGAGTTGCGCGGCGTATTCGAAATCTTCGAACTGTGGCAAACACGCGCTGCATTGCTTGATCATCGACAACCCGCCTGTTCCAGCATGTCGTTGGGAACGAGCCTCCATCTATACGTCCGCTGCGAACATGGGCTCGATGAGACCGCAACACTTGTAGCTCATCTCGGGGAAGATCTCGATCGGAACCTTCTTCTCGTCCGCCAACGCGAAGATCGGTGCGAGTGTCGGATCGACTGCGTCGACAACCAACACTCGCGATGGCTTGCGACGTAGCAATACTCGCAAGGTTTCCCCGATACCTGGCTTCACCAAGTTAACGTCGCGGATACCGAACTGAGCAGCAATTGAGTCGACGTCCACTCGTCCGGTCCATTCTGCCGTCGGCTGCGCCGCTTCGATGGCGTTTGCCTCCGCAAGCGCCGCAGACCGGTCTGGAAACGCGGCCTGCACTACATCGAGGAAAAGATTCGACACATCAACGGAGCTCAGTTCGCCGTAGTACTTCGCTCCGTGGAACGAGTGCGCCGCCAGATCTGGCCGATAAACGGTTCTGGATACCAGTCCTGAAACCGTCGCATTCAGGCAAGCCGACGGAACAAGCAGATCCGACCGTGTACCAAACAAGGGCGTGCATCGTCCTGGATCTGCAATCACAGCCAGTGTCGGGTCGAGATTGGATATATGGCTCACCCCGTCGCAGGCAAGTGCGAGCTCCTTGGCGATGGTCCCCTTGCCAGTCCAGCCATCCACAAATTGAATGTCGGACGCAGGATGGCTCCGCAGAATGTGGCGGAGCGCCAGCTCATCGATTCCTCGGTCCCGGATAATCGAGACCGAGTAGTGTGGTATGTCGAAGCCGATCCGTCGCAGGTATCGCACCATCAGGATTCCGGCCGGGGTTCCCGCTCGGGCCAGCGACACGAGGACCAGCCGAGTCGGATCTCGTCTAACAATGACTCGCTCACAAAGCACCGCGATCGTGCTTGCGATCTCTGCTGATGTTGACATCAGGATCGCATGAAAGAGGTTCTGGTAACCGATGGACGGCTCGTATTCGACGGGGAGCATCTCCGAGTAATGCCCGCCTCCTTGCATTCGTGCCTCGCGTTCACCGAGCGCGGTCTCCTCGATTCGTCCGCTGAGATCGCAGAGAAGAAGTGAGACGTCTTCGGGTTTATATGAGGTCGGCACGCATCCGGCGGGAAGAACCGTCCTGGCCATCATTCGCCCAACTGCTCTGAAGCCCAGACACGTGCTGCGTCAGCAGTCAGCACAAGAGTCACCCGCTCGCCAGTGTGCCTCGAGACCTCACATGCCATTCTTCGGTTGAGCTCAGGGTCCCCCCCATCGGTGATGATTGCCACTGCCAGGCCTTGCGGAACGTTGTAAGACCACGACGGACAACACCCGAAGGGTGATTCAAACGCGACTGCTGAGCGGATAGGGTATCCGGCGTCGCCGGAGACGACGACTGGGCTGAGAGTGGTGGACTGAACCGTGACGCCCAGATGCTCCGCCACCAGCACTGGAAGAAGCATGCACTCCTCCACACCGAGAACAGCCGCTATGTCTCGGCCTTCGAGCGCCTGGGCGACAATCGAGGCGTCACGACTTGCCGTGCTTTCGACGTTGACCGACCAAGGCGTCGCTCGCCGCACATCCGGGAGTAGCACCACGTCAAGGAGAGGTGCCGACGGCGGGACTGACATGTCCTGCAAGGGAGTCGGCTCAGGTGCTGCGTGAGAAGAAGCGTCGCCGCGCAACAGCGACACGACCTCAATCGACGCACCGATTCGATCGCCGGTAGTGCGGAATTTTTCGACAGCATCCGGCGACCGCCAATCGAGTAACGCGCCGACGATGTAATGCTCGCGCGGCCACCTGGTCTGGATGGCCTCGATCAAAGCAAGAGAGGTCGCGCCTGTCGTCAGCTCATCATCGACCAGAATGACTGGCCGTGTTGAGCCGAGGATGTCTGGATCGGGATGAGACAGGACGTGGGCTGGTGCATGACTGTGCGTCTCGGTGAACGTCAGCAGCCGGTGGTGGTCTGGTGCCGGATATCGCGTCGAGTGGGCGTAGGCTGAGCCCAGCGTCATTGCGACTGTCGCGCCAAGGCAGACAGCTGTCTCGCAGAATCCAACAACGAGAGCGTCGAGCACAGGCAGCGGAAGCCGACCGACCTCGGCGGCGCTGTCGCCATCAAGGAGCGCGTGGAAGGATTCGATCTCGATTGGGGCTTCGATCGCTACCACGCGTTGGGCGAGGAGTCGTCCAACGGCAAGGACGCTTCTTGCGTCGGCAGCCATGTGTTTGGCAAGTACCGTCGACACAAACAAGCATGATCGTCTCGGGTTGCGCCGACGGGCCAACGCATAGAGCACAGACGGGTCAGACGGCGGCGATGAGATCATGCAACTCGACTCCGTCTCGGAGCACGCCGAAGGACCGACTTCGTCGAAGGATTCTTAGCGCCCAGGCGAGATGCGGTTTGGCCTCGTTCATTCGATCTCGATGGACGGACGCGGAGGCCCCGCCATCGCTCTTGACGATAAAGCTCGCGTCAGCCCAGTCTTCCCACGTAACCGTCAGCAGGGCGTTGACGACACGCACCTGTGACGGATGGATCACGCTCTTACCCAGCATGCCGCACTCGATATCTCGCTCGGTCTCATGAATGAGCCCGAGGTCTGCGTTCTCACCACCGCTTCGGTAGTACTCCCACACGGGTCCAGTGACGACGTGAGTGGAGTCCGAGCGGCACCATGTATTGAGGATCTCTCCGATCGCGGCTGCGACGGGTGGAATGTCGTAGATCGATGACGACCGGCCACGGCGAACGCCGAGAAGCCCGGACAGATCGGTCCCGCCGATGCGGATCGCCGTAACAAGGTGAGCACGCCTTCTGATTTCAGCCGCGATCATCGCCAACTCGTCCCGTCGCGTCTCCACGAACAGCACATCGCTGCCTTCGAGAATCGGCATTGCAAACAGCCGCTCACTTCGCTGGCGCGCAACAACGATAGCGTCGAGCCACGCAGCCGCCGAAGAGCCGGAGAACTTCGGACATGCAAAGCCAGCAAGGTTCCCGAGGCGTTGACCGAGACGCTCAGCGATCGACACCAGATGCTCCGGGCTCCGCGGCCGGACGAACACAAGGACCGGTGCCGCGTCGTGCCTCCCAAGCAGTCCCGACTCCGCAAGCAGGTTTTCCTCAGCGCTGGCGAGCATTGCGTCGGGCACCGAGTCCTCGAGACAGACGACCACCGAAGTCACCCCGACACGAGACGCAAGATCCCCAATTCGATCAGCAATTCCGCCCAGATGGGCGGGCATGTACAAGGAGGCGCCGAGCACGGACGCAACATCGTCTCGTTCCGTGGCGTCCATCGCCTCGGGTCGGTGCGCAAAGAGACGATCCATGGTGGCAGGGAGCAGGTGCCGGTGATGCCGGATCTCGGTCTCCGCGTCGGAGCGCCCGAGCATCCTGAGCGGAAGGGCACTCTGATCGGACCCAGGGGGAGACGGAGTCAACTCTGGTTCCGCCGGTCATCCAGCCGGCCGACGGCCCGAACGCCGAACCCGATGAGAAGGAAGGACGCACCAATTGCGACACTCTTGGCCCAATCCGCCAGCGGCTGATCGACGACGGAGAAGACTGTTCCGCCGAAAGTCATGATCAGTATCTGCGAGATGACAATGATCCCCATCACTGCAATAAAGGACGTGCTGCGGCGGAGGTTCGCAAAGGGCGACCTGTTCGAGCGAATGCTTCTGGCGTTGAAGGCATTGAAAACCTGCATCCAGACGAACGTGTTGAAAAGGAAGGCGTTCCGGTATGCGTCAGAGTCCCCGGAGAGCGAGTAAACATCAGTCGCAAACAGAATCGTGAGCAGAACGCCGAACATCACGCCCCCTGTGACAAGGATGTTCATCCACATCTGTCGCGAGATCAGCCGCTCGGTTCGGCCGTGCGGCTTCTGTTCGAACAGCCGGTCAGTCGGTGGTTCGAGCGCAAGGGCAAGGGCAGCAAACGAATCCATGATCAGGTTGACCCAGAGGAGTTGCACCGCCGTCAGGGGCGTGCCGAAGCCAAAGACCGCTGCGGAAAACACCAGGCTCAGCGCGACGACGTTGACCGTCAGCTGGAACTGTATGAACTTCCGAAGGTTCTCGAATACGCTGCGTCCCCAACGGATTGCGGCCACAGTTGATGCGAAGTTGTCGTCGACGATGACGACATCAGAAGCCTCGCGGGCGACCTGTGAACCAGATCCCATGGCGAACCCGACATCTGCAGCCTTCAGCGCGGGCGCATCGTTCACTCCGTCACCGGTCATTCCAACGACGTCCCCCCGTCGCTGCAGAATTCCGACCATTCTCTCCTTGTCGTCAGGCAACGCTCGGGCGAGAGCCTCCAGGTGCCCCTCGCTAAGCAAGCCCTCGATCTCCTCGTCGGACAACGATATGAAGGTGTCGTGATCCAAGACGTACTCGTCAGAAGTCACAATTCCGCTCTGGCGGCCGATCTCTGATGCTGTCTCCGGAATGTCTCCGGTAATCATCATGACTCTCACGCCTGCGCGCTGGCAGCTGCGCACGGCAGCTGGTACTTCCGTGCGAATTGGGTCTGCAATCACGAAAAGCGCCTGAAACACGAGATCCGTATCAGCACCATTGTTGAGCCGGGTCTCAATGTCGCCGATACCGTACGCGAGAGCCAGCGTGCGGTATCCGCGCGCCGCGTAGTCCTTGACGGTGCGGAGGAGGTCACTTCGTGCTGTGTCATTGAGGGCTTCGGTCCTGTCTCCGTGCATCTCAACGCGTGTGCAGTAACCGAGGACGATCTCCGGAGCGCCCTTCATGTACACCACGGCGCCCTGGTCGGAGTCGGCGACCATGGTAGCCATGTGCTTTCGCTTCGAGGTGAACTCCCGCCTGTCGAGCACAACGCTCGCATCGCGCAACTCGCGATAGGCCGTTCCATCCCGATCCAGCCAGCGGAGGATGCCCCCCTCGGTCGCATTTCCTAGAACGCGGGATTCACCTTCGGCGTCCGTGATGAGATCCACAGTCGAGTTGATTGCGAAGCCTTCGAAGATCCTCTGCGCCCCGGGGAGGATTTCAGGCACCGAGGTTCCAGCGTCGTGCGTCTGTCCGCCGGCGACTACATAGGCAAGACTCATCGAACCGATCGTGAGCGTGCCCGTCTTGTCGGTGCAGATAATGGTGCCGGCTCCCATCGTCTCGCACGCAGGGAGCTCACGTACCAAGATCTTCTCAGAGGCCATGCGACGCGTCGTATATGACAGGGCGAGAGTCACGGCCAACGGAAGCCCCTCCGGAACTGCTACCACAATGATGGTGAACGCAACCGTGACCGCGAACAGGAACATCTCACCTGTGGTGCTGTTCCACCCGAAGCTGAACGCCTCGGTGGCCCCATCGTGGACGTATTCCCCACGAATCGCAGCGACAACAATCAGAGCCAGAGCGGTGATCGCTGCGGCCGCCATGCCGAGTCGCCCAATCTTCTTGGCGAGGTCGTCCAAGCGCTCCTCAAGCGGTGTCGGCTCACGCTCGGCGGACAGCTTCGAACGAATTCCACCCAACATCGTCGAGTCCCCCACAACAGCGACCACAGCTCGGCCCGACCCGTCGAGCACCCTGCTGCCCGCGTAGACGAGGTCACCAACGTGCTTGCTGTTGTCCGGTTCGCCTGTGATGTGCTTCTCATCGACCAGCAGGTCATTTCCGCGAGCGTGCAGGGCGTCGGCGGGGAACACGTCACCGGTGTTGATCTCAAGGACATCACCCACCACGAGGTCTGCAGTCTCCAACTCGACCACAGCGCCATTTCGAATCGCCCGGGCAGTCACGGCCTGTGCCTGCGCATCCAAAGCTGAGTAGTCGCGTTGTGCCTTCATCTGGTTGCGCACGCCGACCGAGGCAACAACGACAATCGCGCAGAGGATCGCAACGCCTTCGACCCACTCTCCGTGTGTCACCCCCACTGCGAGCGCGAGGACCGCACACACACAAAGGATCCTGACCATCGGGTCCGCGAAAGCCTCGCCCAGGAACTGGAGTGGCGACTTCGTTGGCAGCGCGGCGAACGAGTTCGACCCCGATTCCTGCCGACTTAGCAGAACCTCGCTGTCTGTCAACCCGTGAGCGATGTCAATCTTGGTCAACAGGTTGCCGGTCTCGAGATTCGAAACAGTCACGAGTGCCTCCTCTGAGAGTAGTGAGATAGCGAGTGAGTAATCGCCGCCTCAATCGCATGAACGAGTATTTGTTCAGCGGAGTCCGGGCCATACCCAACAACGGAAATGCCAGCTCGCCAGCCCGAGTTCCAAAGAGGTCCGCCTGCGGGTGTGATGGCGAGCGGAGCACTTGCGAGCAATCTGAGGTCCATCAACCCGTCGCCCGCTGCGGCCACGACAGCCCCTCCCGAGTTTTGTACAACCCAGTCAACAGCCAGCGACTTGTCAATGCCTTCCGGAAGCGCGTACAGGCGACCATCCTGCCGGACGATTCGCCAGTTCCGATCGGCGCACCAACGACCGAACGACTCAACGCCATGACCTGTCGCCAGCCGCGCGTACACAAGCGCGTGGTCGCCGGTGCGGGCTTCCTCCGCGAGGTGCAGACATCTCATCCTTCGGGCGACTGCGGACTGCGTGGTTCCAGTTGCATCCAACGCCTTGGCCACCTGCTGTGCCCACGCGCCGCAAGCTGTGCCGTCCACGAGAACAACCGCTCCCGCCTCGACGACAGCAATCGGGGGAGGGCTCGGAAACCGCAGTCGAGCGTACTGCCTCTCAGTACGCGCTGTGGCGGGAACAAATGACGCGATCGACTGAAGCGTTGCGAGCGCCGACCAACCGGCGTCTGTCATGAACCCAACATCGCGATCCTCGTACGTCTCGACCACGACAAGCCGGCGACCAGCGGGGCACCTACGGGCAGAGTGGATGATGGTGCCGTCTAGATCTGCAACGATGATCGGCATCACCGCATCGGCACGCGGGCCCCGAAGGTCGCCAGGTGAACTGCAGGTGACAGGCGAACTGCGATTCAAACTCCTTCTCCGCAGTTCTCTCGAGCGAAGGAGTCGACCGTGTTCAATTGGCCCGACGAAGTGAGTCCACCCATGAAGGCTTGGGACAGCGCTGCAAGGGGGTCCGAGACCACCTTGCTCGCCGCGTCGAGTTGCTTCTCGTAGCTGTCCGCAACGATCTCGACCTCGGTCTGGATTTCAGCAGGCGCCACCTTGGAAAGCTTGGCGAAGTATGTCCGCAACTCGCCCAATGCCTGGATCGATGCTCCGACTCCTGAAATGGCCGCAAGAAACTCGTCGCCGCTGTTCTTGCCAGCCGACACGGTCGAGTTCAATTGGTCCAGTATTCGAGCCTGTTCAGAGCGCATCGTTGCACAGAAGGCTTCCGCCGACCGGTGTGATTCTTCCCCGCATCCGGCAGGGATGACGGCAACGAGGATTGCCATACCAAGAGAAGCGAGTCCCACTCTACGCATGGCGCTTAATATAGCCGACCGCGGCGCCAACCCGAGCGGTCCCGGGGATCCGGGCTCAGTCCGCCGGCCTGAGCGTCGGGCTCCATTGTGAGCGAGCAGTTGTTGGCGCATCAGTTGGTAGAATGGCTCGACGAACATGTCTTCATAAGGGATCACGTCGCGGCGTAAGGGATTGTGCGGGTCGTCCCAGAGGAGTCGGTAGCGGTCTTCACGCGGTGCGCCACGCGGAGGGGTGAGCGAATGGCCGCGCTAGTCCTCGGTGTATTTCCATTCGATGAGTGCTAGTTCGATCGTGCCGGACGTTGAGCGGTATTTGATTGCAGCGTCTGCGCTTGTGGTCATCGAGCCTCGGTCTCGTGTCATCCCGACGCGTTCTTGAAGGTAGTCGTGTTCACCGATGTATTCGAAGGTGAGAAAGCGTCTGGGTTCAACTTCGAGGACTTCTGCGATTGGTAACACGTTCCCGTAGGCGGCGTGCACAAACTCTGCGTCGCGGATACCGGGGGTGAGTGCGTTCACGCATTGCACTTGCGATGACAGCAAGTGATTCGTGGGGCCAGCATTGATCGCCGCATGCCAGTAAATCTGTTCGGTGGCGAAGAGTTCGAGGGCGGTCATCCGAATGTCAGGAAACAAGTTGAAAGTTGCTTGCTCCGGAGGCAGACACACTGCGGAACTGCCCTGGGGCTTGCCATCACGAATATACGGAGCGTCGACCCGGGCAATATCGGGAATAGAATCAGCAATCCACTTCCATTGGATTGCCCGTTGTTCTGCATCAACGGCGAATGGACTCTTAGCCTGTTGGGCGACTGCTGAGTGTTGCTTGATCAGTACGTTGCTTTCTCGTTGTTGGTCGGGTTCTTCTTGAGATGTTGCTGGGACCAGCACCGACACGACCGCTGGCAACAGCACCGTACGAACGACCTGGGACGCGAACGTTTTCGCATAGGCAGCAACGGGTGATCGGTATTGTTCAGGCATGAGCACGAACGCAAACCCAATCATCTTCCACACCACCACGGTCACGCCCGTCGTGGTGACCAAAATCATCGACGGCTTCGCTGTGCGCGAGACCGTGCGGTACGACTACATCTGCGCAATCGGCGGGCGCAGGGACTGCCCCGACTGCCTAAAGCTCAAGCAACGAGCAGGGCACTGACCACCGACCAAGGAGCACACACATGAGCAGAGAACCGTACCTACCGCAGCCAACCGCACAGATGTCAGTGTCGTGGGATACCGACAACGACTATTCCTGAGTGCAACGTTCGACGTCCTTGGCACGGTGTTCGATTGGGACGCCGTGCCTCCAGAAATCGAACGTGCACGTGCAGACTGGGTTCAGGCCGTCCGCGAGGGATACGCACCCGCATCGCTGGACGCTGCGATGAACCCTGATACTCGACCCAGTCGAAAACGAAGTCAACGAAAGCGCTACTCATGTGGGTTTCATCATGTGCCAGTGACCCGTCAAGGTGAAGAACATGCAGCTCGTCAAGCCATCTGAGTCTGGCCTTGATCTGGGTTGGCGTTGCCCATGTCGCGCCGATCATTGCCGGGACCGCGCTAGCAAGTTCCTCGGCAGATCGCGGCGATTCGCCGCAAAGCGCTTCAAGTTCGTCAATGCCAGCGATGCGGCGGCGAAGAATCTGCGCGAGGCGCGCATCACTCGCGGCATCGAGGTAAGCGCTGCCTTCGGCAGTGAGTACAACAGAACCCCCGTTGAACTCCACCAGCTCAAGGGCGCGCAGAACTGACTGTATATAGCCCGTGGCAGTCTTGAGCGAGTTCACACTTGGAAATGCATCCAGAATCCAGGTCTTCATTTCGTTCAGAGTCGGACCGGCTGACCGAACGTGTTCAAGCATTGCGTCGAGTGAGACTCTCCATTGGCCATTCCCGCCGGGCATCGGCCAAATCGCCATTACTTTGGCACTCTCGGTTTCATCGGTCGGCTCCGAGACGAGTGCGGCCGCGTCAAGTTCAAGCATGGTTAACGGGGTTGCTCGTATTCCGATTTCGTTCTCGATCAAGAGATCGATAAGCCGTTCACCATCGACAAGCGACACTGGGCTGCGATTCGCTGCTGCAGCTTCCGCTTTTGCATCCTTCGTGAAATCTGAAAGTGTGATGACGAGTCCGCGTTCATGTGGTTCCAGTCCACCTCGGAGTTCGCGGACAGTGTTACCTGCGACGTTGTTTGCCCACCGCTTTACTTGTACGGCAGTCCTGACGTCGGTGACACCACCGACGCGCAATGTTGCTCGGACGTCGATACCGCCATCTCCGGAAAATTTGGTGACTTCAACGGCTTCGAAGCCGAGCTCATTTAGTAGCCGACCAATGAGTACCTCGAAGGCCTTTGGGTCCATCGTTGCGAGCTCGTCGCGTAACTCCTTGCGGACGCTTGCATTGTGCACGCTCACGGCTTGCGCGAGGACGTGGTGCTCTGCGGTGGCGAGTCCGTACATGCGGCGTCCTGCCGCACGGAATCGCTGAGGTTGGCCTTGAGCAGACCGACGCCGTATATCTTGCGTCAGTTGCGTAGCCATCGGCGATGC
>SXGT01816897.1_pt1 | contig 19844 bp, 27 predicted proteins | sample 3176221 | NCBI WGS metagenome assembly SXGT01 (sample SAMN11356862, study PRJNA531348) | freshwater metagenome | isolation source: freshwater sample F1-120 | place: China: Fuxian Lake, Yuxi | collected 2017-12-25
AGGTAATGCGATATCGCCTTATACCAATTGGGCAGATGCAAGTACAAATATACAATATGCCATAAATATTGCTACTTCAAATGAGACAGTGCTTGTCACTAATGGCGAATATTATTTAACAGCACAATTGGGTTTTACTAAAGGTGGCGTTTTGTGTATACAGGTTGCTGCTGTAAGCAGATTAAATATATTTTCAAATAATATTATCAGGGATAATAAAAGTGATCTACTTAATAACGGTACAGGGGGAGGGGCATGTGGTGGCACATATATAGGTTGTCAAATTTATAATAATCATGCAACAAATGGTAATGGTAATGGTGGCGGATGTTATGATGTTTTTATTACAAATTGTCTTATTAGAAATAACAGGGCTGGTTTGAGAGGTGGTGGGTGTTACATTTCTACTATATACAATAGTACAATCATTAGTAACTGGAATGATTCGCAAGGCTCATGTGCACAGGGATATGGCGGAGGTGGCGTGAATGCTTGTACAGTTTTTGATTCTTTAATTAGTTATAACGGGGTGTATTCTCAAACTTTGGGAGGAGGAGCGTTGAATTCCACACTATATAGATGTCATCTTTTAAATAATTATGGAGGCTTTGGTGGAGGTGCTACCTGTTCAACTTTAAAAGATTGTATCATTGAAAATAATATTGTTTATAGTTCTGGAGGGGGAGTAACGGACTGTAATTTAGAAAACTGTCGCATTTTGAACAACACAGCAACGCGAGGTAGTGGACAGGGGGGTGGAATGTACATAAGTGCTGGCAATTCTGCGTTTTATACAAATATCAATTGTACATATTTTGGGAATAGGTCTGCTGATTTTGGTGGGTCTATGTATGCTAATGGGATTCGTATTGTAAATAAAAATTGTATCATCGTAAGTAATATTGGATATCAAGGAACAACTACACAATATGGTACAACAAATACTTATTGCCTAAGTAAAGGAGACACTTTAGAGGGTGCTGGAAATTTAGTAGGAGAACCACATTTTGTCGATTTTACCAATTTCCGCTTAAAATCAACTTTTAGCACATGGTCTGACACATTGCAAACATGGGTTATATATCCTGAAAGCAGTCTAGCAATAGATGCTGGTGATCCAACTAGTACCTATACAAATGAGCCACAACCAAACGGCAATAGAATTAATATGGGATATGACGGCAATACGCCACAAGCATCAAAACTTTTATCTGGAATATGGAAATATACTGATTCATTTCAATCACCAACAAAAATTTTAGTGCCAATGAAGTAAAGGAAATTATATGAAAAGATTATTTATTATTTTAATAAATTTAGTAACAATACATTCATTATATGCAAATCTAATTGCAATAAAAAATGATGAAGGTGTTGAATTTGTAAGAGTATCAGAAATTAATAATATTATAAAAACAAATCAAAATATTGTATATCCTATTGAATATGGTCTATACAGTCAATTTAAAAATAAGCCATATTATTTAAAAATAGAAAACAAAATATTATTAGAAAAAACAGCAGAAGAAAAAAGAATTATAGATTTGCCAGTATCTGATAGATATGTTTCAAACAGCATTTGGTATGAATTTCCTTTAGCTACAAATATTGTCGTAACAACTAATATAATTTCAGATACATATATTAAAATTGCAAACAGATATAAAAAACTATTAGTAAGTTATTTTGGTGCCGGTGCAGAAACCAATCAAGTTATAACTGAAGATTATGTTGTATTATATTTTGAAGTTATGGAAGATGCATCAAACAAAGAAGTAAGAGATGGTAATTTATTAAAAACACGATTTGAAATATTAAAGAAAACAGGATTTTGTCAAAACACTAATGAAACATGGACTTTTCCATATGACAAAACTAATATTGTTAAATCTATTACAAATATTATACATGTTTGTGATTAGTCGATTATTTGGGGATTAAAAATGATTAAAAAATATATATCAACAATTCTTTTTTTGCTTAGTACTTTAACTTATGCAGATGTGCATTATGTCTCATTAACTGGCGCACATACGAGTCCATTTGACACTTGGGCAAAGGCTGCAACTAATATTCAAGCAGCAATTAATGTTGCATTGGCTGGTAGTACAGTAATTGTTCAGAATGCAAGTTATGAAGATTGTTCTCAATTAAACGGGGGTGTTAATATCCCCTGCATTACAATTACAAATTCAATATCGCTAATTGCTGAAACAAATTATTCAGTTTATATAAATGGCGGATCATCTATAAGCAAAACTAATTATATAATGGGTATATCAAACAATTCTGCATTTGTTAAAGGATTTATATTCACGAATTTTACTGGCGGAATACAATTGTATTTTGGCAATGTATTGAATTGCAAATTTTTTAATGGTAAAACGGGACCGTGCATATATGCAGGTGAAAACGATTCGGTTAAACGAACATTGTCATATCCGAGAATGACACAGACAATTGATACAATAGAAATCAACAATGTTACAAATGCTATTCAAATTATACAATTTACCAATTATTCAAATATATATTCTAAAATATGTAATATAGATATAAGAAACGTTAATACTCCAGCCGCAAATGCTATACCACCATTTTGTTTATATAATCCTCGTTCGTTAAATAATTCGTCTATTATAGTTACTAATTTAACAATGATCAATTGCAGTAATAGAGTTGGTTCGATCAATCCGGGTATTTTTTTATGGTGGCATGGACAATATATGTATGAAACTAGCACATATGTATTAGTAGAAAATGTAAATTTAATAAGCAATTATTGTGGTGGAAATCAACCAGCTATTGGTATTTTTTCGGCTGCTTTTATTGCGCTTCAAAATAATAATACGCTCGGTAATTGTCCAAGTCGAGGCGGTGTTATAACGATAAAAAATATTTTTTTACAAAATAATAAATCTCAATTGTCACAAGGCTATAGCTTTATAAACACTATTGAAAACATATTGTGTGAAAACGTAAGAAGTTATGGTAATAATAATGGGTTATATATAACTACTACCGGTTCTGTATATAAAAATTTTATTTTAGCAAATAATACATCAGGATCAGATATTATGTTTTCTGATTCTTTAGCAACTTCTAATAAATATTTTTTAGAAAATTTTACAATATATAATTTTGCAAATACGCCAGCCGTTACAAGTAATAAAACAAGTTTTAAAAATTGCATATTTTGGACAGACAATTTTCCAACTTTTACTGGTATTGCATTATCAAATAATTATAGATATTGCATAATACGCAATGCAACTAATTGTCCAGATATTGGAATTATGAATGATAACCCATTAATTGCTGATTATGATTTTATGAGATTAAAATCACGATCCGGTAGATGGCATGATACTTTGAATATTTTTACATTAGATGAAGTAGATTCACCAGCATTAGATACGGGCGATCCAACAAGGCCATTTGCAAATGAGCCTATTCCCAACGGTGGTAGGGTTAATATGGGGTATGATGGTAATACCCCCTATGCCAGCAAATCTGTTGGCGGTACATGGAAATATTTGTCAACAAATATGGACAGTAGTATTAAATTATTAATCCCCACTACTATAAAATGATAAATGCACAAAATAAAATTGATATTCTGTTTGTTGATATTAAATATGATTATAGGAAAAACTATGAGCAATAATGATTTATATGTTGGTGATATAGGACAGCAAGGACATTCATACCGTATTTTAGTACATCATCCTGATGATCCAAATAAACTAGTTTATATAAATCCTAATGGCGAAAACACAACAGTAATTTTAAACGATTTAGAAGATGCACAGCAATATGCAACTGGCAATCATCCAGCAAATAAATATAATGCTCCTATTACCAAAATAGGTTCATTAAACGCATTGTTGCCTGTTATCAGCAACACCAATTTATATCGAGAACTTGGTGCTGAAATTATGAAAAAATTCAGCTATGAGATTACTAAAGTTGGACCAGATAAGAATTTGCATTTCTTGGCTAATATAGCATTAACTGAATTGTCTGATTGCAAATCCGAAGATGAATTAGGCAGAGGGTTAGAAAGACTTTTTGAAGCTATTAAAATATCAATTATCAAAGAGATGGACCAAGTTGGTATAGGTAAAGATGATAGAGATAGAATTGATATGCTAGATATAATAGATGATTTAAAAGAAAATTCTATTAAATTAAATGTGATAATAAATAAATGTAAATTAGACAAAGGCGATATGTATGCTGATTTTATTGGCATGTATTTAGGAAGCGCGTTGATGATGCTTTATCAATTAGATTATGAGTTTAACAATGACTAAAAAACTAAATATAAAATTGTTTTGTATGTTTTTAATAGTGATAATGACAAGTGCAACTATACATGCTGACACGCACTACGTTGCATTAAATGGAGCGCACGTATCGCCTTACACTAACTGGGTTGATGCTGCAACCAATATTCAAGATGCTATTAATTCCTCGCAAGTTGGAGAAACGGTGCTAGTTACAAATGGAACATATACGCTTTCGAGTCAATTACTAGTTAATAAATCAATATCATTATATTCAGTGAATAATCACACTAATACAATTTTGACAATTGTTGCAAATACTACAAATAGAATAATGCGTATATCAGATAGCACAAATGTTATTATAAATGGGTTTACTTTTTTGAACGGATTAGTGTTGACTTCGGGTGGAATTTATGATGGCGGTGGCGCGATTTTAGTTACAAATTGTTTAAATACAACAATTGAATTTTGCAAAATCAATAAATGTACAGCAATTTTAGGTGCTACTGGTGGTGCATATCTGGGTGGCACTGCGATAACAGTATTAGGGGTAATCAATGTATTATATATAAAAGACAGTGTAATTGAAAATTGCTATAATACTTCTTCTGGCGCAGGTAGAAACGGTATAATTGGTTCTATAAATTATAATAAAACTATTATATTGACTAATAGTATATTTCGGCTTAATACAAATACAACCTCTGGATTTCAATTATTAGGGATAAAAATAGCTAATAGTACAATCAGTAATAATGTTTCTAGTGCTAGTTCAATTATACGTTCTTCTTTAGCTATTAATTCAATATTTGTAGGCAATAATGATACAGCAGTTGATGAAGGCGTTTTTGATGGTGGAGAAGCATCAAATTGTATTTTTATTGCAAATGCTGGTAATACGGGAGCAGGAACCAGTCATTCAACAAATTATTATTGTACATTTAAAAACAATTATGCATACGCTTCTGGCGGAGGGGTACATCATTCAGAAGTTTATAATTCAACTTTTATATCAAATCAGTCAGCAGTTTCTGGTACAGCAGCATATCAAAGCAAATTATATAATTGTTTAGTGTATGGACATACTAATAACACAGCAAATGCTGGACATGCAGTAGATACAGGAACAAATATTAATTGTACAGTTGTTAATAATTATGGTAGAAATACTGCTTATGCTTTATATAATAGTTATAATCAAAATTGTATTATTTATAATAATACAGGTGGTGGCAACATAAATGGTGGGACGAATATTTATGGATTTATGACAAATCCAAGTTTTGCAGATACAACCTATTTCCGTTTAAAATCAACTTTTGGAACATGGTCTGACACATTGCAAACATGGGTACAATATTCTGTTAATAGTCCTTGCATAGATACTGGCGATAGAATTAATATAGGGTATGACGGTAATACACCACAGGCTTCAAAATATTTAACAGGGACATGGAAATATACAGAATCATTTCAAAGTCCGGGTAAAATATTGATACCTGATATGTAGTGAGTATTTAGTAAAAAAGTATAAAAAGGAGAAAATTATTTATGTTAAGTAACACAACAAAAGAAGTATTAAAGGCTTGGATAGTGATTTTCAGTGTATTATTATTTATATTTTGGGCATCTAAATATGAAAAAACAACAACTAATAAATTAAATATGACTATTAACGGAACAACTGAAACACAAGTGCCAGTATTAAATTGTCCGGGTGGCATTTGGGACTATGTTGAAAATAGAGATGCATCTATTAGAAATATTGCAAATACAATTACGTTAGAATCATGGATATATTGGAAAGGCAATTTGCCAAAGAAGAGCCAGCAAGTTATATGTGTCAAAGGAGAAGTAATGAAAACTTGGTCACATTGTCTTGCTATTACTGATGGTAAAGTTACTTATAAAACACGAAATTCTGATTTAATTGACCCATCTGGTAAAACCGTACCACAAAATAAATGGACACATATTGCAATTAGTGTTGATACTAGAGCAAATAAGACTACATTTTACATTAATGGCGAAAATAATGGCTATGTATCGTCAACATATTTGGAACAGTTTGATGTCCCATTTTATGTTGGAGGATATTGGCCGACATGGGGATTATCAGCAACTTTGCATTCTGCACCATTTAATGGACAAATAGGCGAATTGAAAATATGGAAAACATGCAGAACAGACACCGAAATTAAAAACAATTATAATATTATACTTACTGGTAAAGAATCCGGTCTTGTAGCATATTTTAAAGGATTAAATGATGTTGTATCAGGAAAGGTATTATTAACACAACATGTATATTGGCACGATCAAAAACCAGCAGATGTCAGTAAAGTTACTGTTGTTAATGCAAATTTGCCATTAGTCTATACAAATGATATACCACCAACACCACCTCCGGTTACAAATGTTTATAATAAATTACCAGTACCAGCAGATTATGATGGTGATGGTAAAACAGATTTGGGAACCTTTGATCAAATAAATGGAATGTGGCAAATAATTAAATCGTCCAATTTAAAAACACAAAATATACAATGGGGATGGTCTGAAACTAAACCAGTACCAGCAGATTATGACGGTGATGGTAAAGCAAATATTGCTGTTTATTGGGCAAAAACGGATCAATGGTTTATTAACACAAACGGGTTTTGAAAAAACACGAAACTTTTCTGATAAATTTTTTGCTGATATTTTTAAATAAACTTCAGAATTAAAAACAGTTTAAGCCTCTTTTTTAATAAATATTTAAAAGAGGCTTTTTTTATGCAAAAATTACGAATTAATAATAAAACAATAGTAAAACTACCACCATTTAAAGTAAAGAAAGTGGTTGCAACACTTTCAGAAGTAATTGATTGGGGATTAACACAATTAAACGTGCCGGAAACATGGCTAACAACCCAAGGTGAAAACGTTACAGTAATGATTATTGATACTGGTTGGTCAGACCATGAGGATTTAAAAGAAGCATATAATAACAATTTATCAAAAAGTTTTGTAACTTATGAAAAAAACAAATTAGATGGGAATGGACATTCTACACATTGTCAAGGAGTAATTGGAGCAAGAGTAAATAATGTTGGTATTGTTGGTGTTGCACCAAAATGTAATTTAATAGCTATTAAAGCATTAGATAGTAGAGGTATAGGAGATACAAAATGGATTAATAATGCATTAAAATATGCAATAGAAGTTAAACCAGATGTAGTATCTATGTCATTAGGATCATCACAATATGACAAAACGCAACACGAATTAATTAAAGAATTATATAAAATGAATATACCAGTAATATGTGCGGCAGGGAATGAGGGGGGTGCTAATGCTAAAAAGAATACAGTAAATTATCCAGCTAAACTACCAGAAACAATTTCAGTAGCAGCTTTTGATAGAAATGGAAACATTGCAAATTTTAGTTCATGGGGGGAAGAAGTGGACGTTGCGGCTCCGGGGGTTGACATATATTCAACATGGTTAAATCAAGAGTATGCAATGTTAAATGGTACAAGTATGGCAACACCTTTTATAGCCGGTCTGGTTGCTTTATTAATTGCAAAACATAATAAACAAGAAAAAGAAACAGGCAAAAACGATTGTAAAACAGTAGAAGATATTAGAACACATTTAACTAAATATGCACATGATAAAGGTGAAAAAGGTAAAGACAATTCATGGGGGTATGGTGCAATCGACCCTAAAGATAGTATAGAGGAACCAGAAATTAATACTACACCAGATGTTGTACCAGAAATACCGGAACCACCTAAAGAAGACAATCTGTCTATTTGGCAAAAATTTTGGAATTTAATATGTTTTTGGTGTTAAGTTGATTTTTTAATATATTAATTAAATATATAGAAAGAGGTGTTAAATGAAGAAAATTTTTATTATAAGTGTTTTAACAAGTTTATTATTTACTAGTTGTGCAAGCTTTGAAAAAGGCAAATTTAGTTTTGCATTAATAGATATTGATATACGAACAAAAGAACAATTACAAGGATTAGCAGTATTAGAAATGGCACAAAGGGGAGAGATACCAGATAATTTAGCAATGGAATTAAAAGCAATAGACCCCATCACATTTTTAAGTAAAGTTGGAGAAATATTTATTGCAGTAAGAGGACATTGGAGACTCGGTTATTTTGAAATCAATCGTTTTCCCAACAAATATAGTCAACCTATTAAAGACACACAAAACGTAATTATTAATGATTATACAAAAATCCCAAGTTATTTGTTACAAACAAATAATATTATAAAGGAGTCAAAATGATAGAACAAAAAGGTATATTTGATGATTTAATAAATACATCATTAGAAAAAATTATAACAGACGTTTTAGGTGATAATAGTATATTTTTATCTTTTAAAAAAGCAAAATCATTGTTTTTAAGTAAAGAAACATTTTTAGAAACAATCACATCTACATGGAACAATACCAATGGTGATGTTACAGAAGGCTCTAAATCGTCTATATTTGATTTAATTAATATTATAAAAGATAGTGATAATTTTGCACAAGGTGTTTTATTAATTAAAAAGTTTTTTACATTGGATTCGTTTACTTCTTTAATATCAAAAATTTGGGATGTTGTTGGTGAAGAAGAACTTATTACATCTATTAAAACACCAGTAAAAACTAATGGAACAACTTTTGAACAATTATTAAATAACAGTAATATATTTAATTCTTTTAATCAAACAAAATCAATATTTAAAAATAAAGAAGGATTTTTAGAAACAATGAAAGTTGTTTGGAACAGCACAAAATATACAGAAATGGGCGGAGATGCAACGGTAAACGATTTTGTTGATATTATTAAAAGTAGCACTAGTTTTTCAGAAGCAATACAATTACTTAAAAAGACGTTTAGTTTAGATGGATTTTTAGCCTTATTGTCACAAATTTGGGATTTGATTAGTGGGGGTATAATTGATGATGGTGGTGAAACGGGCGGAAAAATTGGAACATATAGTTTAAATAAAGTTTTTTCTGAATCTGATGTTAATTTTAAAATATGTTCATTAGCCGTTAGCAAAGATGGATTATTAATTGGGACATATCATTATAAAACAAGACAAAATACTAAAGTATATTTAAACAATAAGCAAATATATTATGGTAATGAAGAAACATTGGGAACACCAATTTGTAAAGATGATATATGGTATTATTGTGTAGAAAAAGGGTCTAATATATTAAAATATCAAAATGGTTCAATTAGTAAAACAATACGTTCACCAGATGATTACGCAACAAGAGGTATTGTTTGGAATGATATTCCATATGTTATATATGCAGGAAATTACGGATATTGTATGTATGATGCAACGAATGGACAAAAAGGATTTTGTTTTAAAACTGTACATGGAATTCCAACTGGTTTAATAAAAGATAACAATAACAAATTATGGACATGTGGAATAGATGGGCCAAATCCGGGTATTGAAAATGAAGACGGTGATTTTATAGCCTGTCAAGTTTATGATTTAGCTTATTATAATAATAAAATATATGTTGGTGGCAAGGACGGAAAATTATATTATATTAAAAACAATGAATTAGTAGAATTTTATAATACAGGATATAAAGTTTCGAGATTATTAGTTTTTGATGGTTTATTATGGTTTACTACAATGGATTATGACAAATTATATGTTACAAATGGTGTAGAAACTAAACTTGTAAAAGAATTTATAGATGAAGCAACAAGTTCAGGCGGAGCAATATTTGGATGTGTATTAGCTTGTGACACAAACAACATATATTGGGGTAGAACGAAGGTAGGACAGACAGAGGTATACAAGGTAGTCAAGTCCGGTTCAGACGAAGGAACACCCCCTACAGACCCAACAGACCCCAATACAGGGGAATTAAAACCATATAACGATCCAAACTTAACACCAGTACCACAAAATGAATTAGAAAACGCCAATCAACTAAAAGATTTTGGATTGGTAGAAGCTTGGTATTATCAAAATCCTACAGATATGTTTTTATATGGAGGCAGACCAAGTCCAGATGGTAAATATATACAAATGGCATATCAACCAAAATCTAATAATGGTTGGAAATTTGGGGATTGTTTCCCAACAGTAGATTGTTGTGTTAAATATAAAAACAACACAGAGTATCGTGCAAAACATAAAGATAGAACAGGGTGTACGTGGTGAAAATATTAGTTCTAACCGGAGGTGGCTGTTATTGTTATGGACAATCTTTGATTTTATCAAAATGTAATAATATTGATAAATTTGAAGCATTTGGTGGTACCTCTGGTGGTGGAATTAATGCTTTGTGTTGTGCAACGGGCAATATTAATAAATTAACTAAATTTTGGGAAAACTATGCTAAACAAATATTTAAATTTTATCCAATATTACAATATCAACCTTGGTGTCCAAGATATGGCGAAACAGTTATAAATGATGCATTAAAAAATGTTTTTACGTCTAATAGAAAATTTGGAACATTAGATAAAAAAGTTTTTATAGGAACACACGATTTAAATAGAGGGAAACCTAAAGTATTTGAATCCCATGATGTAGAAGATGGCGACTGGAATATTTGGGAAATAGCAAGAATGACATCTGCGGCACAAACCTTTTTTCCACCTTGGAAGGGGTATGCAGATGGTGGTATATTTTTTAATGATCCTATTATGTATACAATAACCGCATTACATAATGATGGAATACCTTTTGAAGAAATGGAAATATTTTCAATTGGGACAGGATTGAAGTATGACAATTATAATCGTGGAAATCCAAAAACACATTTAGCATGGTTAGGTATAATTTTACATGACGAATTAGAAGGATCATCTGTATTAAAAGAACGAGCTTATGCAAAACAAATTATACCAATAAAAAATTATACACATATTGAATTTGAAAGATTAGACAATTCAATGGATGATCCGGAATTAATGAATTTATTACCTAATGTTTGGGCAACAGAAATTACTAAAGGTATTGAATTAATTAATAAATTTTAATCCGTAATTATATTATAAATTTTTCTTGTTGCTTCAATCTGTTGTTTACAATAATCTTTACATTTTTCTTTATCTTGTGTCCAAAACTTATAAAAATCTTTTTTATTAACTTCTGAATCTTTCATGGAGACACCAAAAAACCCACAAAGATTTTTTAAACTAATATATTCATGTCTTTTATTAAACAACCATGCTTTATTGGTATCCAATATTTTATTTGTAGTATATTTAGTTAATTCACTAATAATCCAAGCATTATTAAATATACCATGTAGCCATGATCTACGAATAAGGAAAGGAATGTCAAATTCTGTAATATTATGACCAATAATACATTCTATATTATTTTTATTAACTGTTTCCCAAAAATTGTGTAATAATATTCTTTCAGAATCATTATCTAAAAATTCAATAGGGGTTTCATTAATAGCATAACCAATTAATGTGACTTTTCCTGTTAAGGCACTTGAAGCACAATCAGTACCTTCTTCAAAATTTTTAATAGCTTCTTCTAAAATTTTCTTTTTAGTGTCTTCTTTTGTTGCGTTTCCATATTTTATATTATTATTATCTGGTTTAAGGAAAAGGCGATCTTCAATAGGTGTAGGAATAGTTTCAACATCAATAAATAATTTCACTTAGTATTACTCCTTATTTTTAATAATAATAACAGATAGATTTAAAAAATCAAGTCAAAGACCATTCTTTGGTATGTTTAAGAAAAATTGTAATTATATCTTTTAAATCATTAATAGCTTTATAATCATTATTTTTATTTTTTATAATGTTGTCCACTATCAAGGCATCCATTAAGACACAACGTTTAATTGATATTCTATTCATTTTATGAAAAAGCAATTTTAAATTAACACATTTATTTAAAAAATCATAATTTGTAATATTATGTCTAATACATTCTTTTATAATAACATTTTTTGATAAACTACTCCAAATACATATTTTATAATCATTTTTAATATTTATCCAATCGAGATATTTTTGTAGTACAATAGGAAAGGATTGAGCATTATCGATTTGTTTTTGTTTAATTTTTGTTAATTTTTTACAAAAATATGTTAATTCTGGTGTTACAACAGGTTTTACAAATTCATTAAAAACGTCAATTGGTTTAAAATCAGAAGAAAACCTTGCAGAAACAATATGTATAATTTCTTGATCAAAAAAAGGAATTATATCACAAGTGGATTCTGTATTTAATATAATATATTCCATTTGATATATTATAATTTATGTATAAATTCTTTTTTAAATTTAAGGGCTGATTTAGGGTTGTAAACGTCCTTTAAAGACGTTTCATAAGAATACCCTTGTCTGATATCATCCGTGTGCTGCAAATCGATTTTAACGGCATCTATACCCCCTTTATCGGGATATACGACAAGGCATATCTGACTAGCCCTACCATCAAGGTTTAACCCTTTTTCGGAATAGTCGTTTGCCCCACACAAGGAGGACGATCTAACGAAAATATCAGATAAATAGGCTTGATGTAGATGACCAGCAACAACTAAATCAATAATAACACCTTTTGAACTATATCTAGCCCTAGCACATTGAACATCTCTGGTGATATTTTTTAATATTTCACCATGCATAAATAATAAATTATTACCATTAATATTAACAACTAATTCAGTAGGATCACCCGATTTAATAAAATGTACAGATTTTGATCCTTTAAACACTAATTCTAATATATTATGTATAATAAAATCATAATTATGTGAAGCAACAAAGGAAGACTGCCCAACATCATCAAATATTCTAGCTTCATTACCTACAGTTGTACCAAAAGTTACATCATAATTTTGATTTAAATCTAATATAAATTGTTGTATTAATGAAACAGTAAGAAAAGTAGCATTTGCTCTATTGGTTGCTTGATTTAATATTTTATCAATATATTTTGAATCATTATTTAACATATCACCTGTATTAATGATTAAACATTTTTTAATATTAAATCCTGATAAATGTTGTTTAATACGCTCCACAAATTTTTTCAATCGTTTAGAAGCGACATCAAAATCATATGTGTTGCCTTTAATACTAATTAATTCGTTTATATGTAAATCTGATAATGTAATAACAGCACAAGCAGTATCATCAATTTGTTCATGATATTTAGTATATTTTGATATATTAAAGTTTTCTAATATTTTGATTAATTCGTGATTTAATTCTTCTATAGCATTTTCATATCTTAAATTTTTACGAATAAAAGCTTTATTAATTCTAGTTAAATCCTGATATTTTTGTAATGATTTAAAAAGATGTTTAGATTCTTTATCTGCTAAAATTGGTTCAGACTCATTATTAAGTGTTTGGACCAAAGCTTGACTATAAGCGTGTTTATAAAAAGATGCACTATATTCTGATATGTTTAGTTGTTTAGCAATATCTTTTCTATGGGTGCCTTGTTCAATAAGAGGGATTACATTGTCTGGAATATCAACCACTATTTTCATTAGTTTTCTCCGAAGTTTTCCAAGCATTTCTGTTTTTCTTGTATTTATCTTTTTTAGAAAGCATGATAGTAGAGGGTTTTTGGGGTAGTGGCTTTCTAATAGACTGATAAATTTCAAATGCTGTTGTATTAAATTTTTTTGTCATATCTATAAATATTTATCAAAAAATGCATAGTAAAACACGAAATGTTCAAACTAATTGGAAAAAAACGGAATGTTTAATACGGTCTTTATCTTCAACATAAACGATTTTAAATCTTCGTTTATCAGACAATTGTATAGCTTGAGTATTAATTATAAAATACGCTTCATCTTTTGATCCGAACAATGTTTCAATTTCATTTAAAATAATTTCATCAGACAAATAAAGACCATTGGTTATTTTGATCGGATTATCTATTCCTGTTCCTCTAATAATTTCCATAAAATCCTTTTATAATAATTATTAAAGTAGTATAAAAATCAACTATTTAAAACTGTCATAGATAATCTGTTATTGGTTTTACCAATATAACTTTCTATAATAGGTCTAATAACAACACCTTCAATTTTATTGTCAGTATTACTATAGTTTAAAGATTTCATCATATTTTTAAAAAATTCTGGTGTGTGTTTGTTTTTATTAAAAAACAACTGATCTGTTACAGTTTCCACCATAGGTATTTTTAGTTTTTTACAAATAGCCAGAACAGTATCATGACCTAAATATTTTTTGTTTTTAATGTCATAAATTGTGAAAACTTTAAAATCATATTCAATAAGTTTTCTATCATTATTATTAATATTTGGACCAACAATTTCACCCGTAATTTGTAAATCTTTATAAAAACGATTTAATTTTTTAAGAATACTATATTTTTTATTGATAAAATAATAAGGCAAAAATTTTTCTGTAATTATGGGTTGTAACAAATAATTTCTTGTACAAATACCAGAGTCATTAACACCATGAGTATAATAGGTAGCCGAAGTACCGTTTTCTTTAATTGTCACGGCACAATGTTTACCATCAAACGCTTTAGCTAATTTCGTTTGATTTTTAATATAATTGTTTTCCATGCTTTTTTTACAAAAAGAAGGAAAACCATCAAAAACCTTTTCTTTAATTTTTAAAAACCAACGGTCTTCGGATATATTAGTCATTCTGTTTTCCTTTGTTTTTATTAAATATTTTTTCAAAATCCTTTTCCCAATCTTTTTTAAAAGTCTTTTCGTCAAGTGTACTTAAATATTTTAATTTTTCAAGTTTTTTGAAAAGAATAAAAAATTCAGAATCTGTTTCTTTAATAATTTCTTCATTATTAATATTTTTTCTAAAATCAAACCAATCGTCTACTAATTTTGAAGATTCTTCTATTGCTTTTTTAGTTTCTTCTTTAAGTTCTTCCATTACTTTCCTTTATTTTTAATTCTTTTTTCATATTTTCTGTAGGTTTTTCAGACAATTTTTCCCAATGTTTTGTGCATAAAGCAAACCCAAGATAGTCCAAACAGCTTGGTTTATTGCAGTTTTTAAATTGACATTTATCATTCATTTTGATTATTTAATCTTTCTGTTTCTTTTTGAATCCATTGATAAGTTTTTACTAATCCTTTATAAAGTGGTTGTGACGGTTTCCATCCAAGTTTTTCTTGTATAAGGGTATTATCACTACAACGACCACGCACACCAATAGGACCATCAATATGTTTAATAGTAATATTTTTGTTTGCGATTATAGCAACCATTTCTACTAATTTATTAATTGTTATTAATTCTGTTGAACCGATATTAACAGGACCATTAAATATAGAATCTGTCATTAGTTTTTGGATACCTTCAACACATTCATCAATATATAAAAATGTTCTTGATTGTTCACCATCACCCCATATTTCAATTTCGCCAGTGTTTCCTTCAATTTCAGCAATTTTTCTACAAATGGCGGCAGGGGCTTTTTCTTTACCATTACACCAAGCACCTTCGGGACCAAAAATGTTATGAAAACGAGCGATTTTAATATTTAAATTATAATTTCTTGCATATGCTTTAAAAATACGTTCTCCCATTAGTTTTTCAAATCCATAATCAGAATCTGGATGTGCTGGATAGTCCATGTTTTCTTTTAAACCCACATTATTAGCATTTAATTGTAACTCTTGATTATAGCAACAAGCAGAAGAACTATAAAAGACTTTAGGTAATTTATAACGTTTACATAATTCTGCAACATTTAAATCAATCATTAAATTATCATGTAATATTTGTGCATCGTGTTTACCAGAAAAAATAACACCAGCCCCACCCATGAATGCCGCTAAATGATATGTTTCATCAAACCATATGTTGTTTTTTAATAATGCTCGTTCAAAATGACTAATATTTGTTAAATCTTCAAGTATATAATCATCTGTATAATTTGGTGTTCCATATTCATATTCTTTAATATCGATGGTTCTAATCCAATAACCATCTTTTTTTAACTTTTTTGCTAAATGATGCCCAATAAATCCGTTCCCACCAAGTATTAATGCTTTTTTCATGTTTTTTCCTATTTTTTATATTTATTTTTTAAAAACAAAATTCAAATGATTTCAATTAAACAACTGTTGTCTTTTATTGCTTCTTTAATGTTTTTATACTCTTTTAATATTATAATAGATTTGTCTTTTATCCATGTTTTATTATCTAAAACAACATCTGTATAACAATGTACAATTTTATTTTCCTGTAAAACATAATACGTTCGAGATTCTAAACTACCAAAAAAACACATTTTTGCGTTATTGCGACTCAAAACAATGTCTGTCCACAAACAATATTTCATATTAATTCTGGATTCTTTTTTAATAAATATTTTTTCATATAACTAGTTGATATTAATGTGTTTATATAAAAAGAAGAATCCTGTTGTTCTGGATAAACCACTAAATCTTTATCAACAAATTGTCCTAATACTGTTCCTTCAACTATTATTTGTGGGTTATAATAATATATTAATTCTTTTGAAAAAAGTTCTATATGTGTTTTAAGTTTAATTAATCTATTACTAACACTTATAGCATGTGTAAACAATCTTTTGGTCATAAAACAAGTTCTTTTTCTATAAAAGTTAGTTCACCGTTTTTTAAATTTTCATCAATTTTTCGATGTTTGTAAACATTATAATTTTTATAATCTTCTCTGTTAATGATAATATTTTTTAATTCTGTCCATTCAATAGGCGTATAATTGTTATTATCAATACCAACATCATAAGTACGGGGGTATAAGTCGTTATTCAGTCTACCATGTACATGACCAAACAAATGCCAAGAACCGTGTACACGACCATTCCAACTACGCATTGGAAAATGACACATAATTACTAATGTTTTATCAAATGCTTTTTGTAATATTTGGTTAACTGATGTAAAATTTTTATAAACGATGCTTGATGCTTTATCATGATTACCAAGTATCAAATGTTTTTTACCATTTAAAGCCATAATGAAATGACAATGATTTTTCCATGCAAAATCACCAAGGATGTATACTTCATCTTTTTTGGTGATTTTATTATTCCAGTTTTCAATTAATTTTGCGTCCATTTCTTCCATAGTAGCAAAAGGACGATTACAAAAAACACGTATATTATTATGATTAAAATGTGTGTCTGCTGTAAAAAAGGTAGTCATTATTTTAATAATTTAGAATTAAATGGAACAATTTTTGCCATAGGTAATAATTGATGCATTCGTTTTGCACCAACAGGATTTAATGAATGGATAATAATTTCATCTGGTAAGTTATTATTTTTTTTATGTAGCCATTGTGCTACAACATATCCACTGTCTGTATCATTTCCAAGGTCATGATCTAAAAACAAATAATTCCAATGTTTTTGTAATTGTTCTATACAATCTTTAGAATTGTCAACAATATATATTTCGTGCCCTTCTAAATGTTTAATAAAATATGCTTGTCTTATTTTGTCGTCTTCTAAAATTAAAATTTTCATGTTTTTAATAATCCTTTATATTAATTCAGGGTGTTCCTTGAACAATTCTGTTTTTGTATACATTTTAACATCTATATAATAATCATATTTTTTATAGTTAACGTTAAAATCATGTCTATTCAATGGAACTGGTCTTGAAACAATTTTAAATTTTTTTGTAACATTTGAAAACATCCATTCCCACTCCACATCAAATTTTGTTATAAAAAACAAAGTGCAATAATTATATGACACATATTCTATTTTATCGTGCGTCATATTAATTCAGGGTGTTTTTTGTATATTTCCATTTTACTATAAAACTTATAAACCCATTTTTTTAAACGGGCAAAATTAATATTAGTTGTGTTAGTTGATATTGCAGATAAAGGCACATAGCTTATTTTCTTGATATGATGATGGAAAACATAATAATCTATATTATTGGTTTTACCAAAAAAAGTATATTCTCTTGTTTCAAAAGATTTTTTATCATACCATTCAATCCATTTGCAGGGTAGTTTTGCAATTTTAGACATACTAAAAATCCCCTGTTGAACCAAACCCCCCAACATTTCGTTCTGTTTCATCCAAAACAGAAACCTCTATAAGATTTGCTTTAAACACGGGCACCACAACCAATTGTGCAATTCTTTCTTTATGTTTGATAATAATTTCTTTAGGGGAGGTGTTGCCAGTAAAAAGATTTGTCATAATAACACCAATTTCTCCACGATAATCTGAATCAATTGTGCCGGGAGAATTTGCAACTCTCAAATTTGTTTTTAATGATAGTCCACTTCTTGGACGCACTTGTAATTCAAACCCATAAGGGATTTTAACTTTTATTCCAGTAGGTATTAATTTTGTTTCGCCTTGTTGTATTACAATTTGTTTTTCTGGTGTATCTATATAACTATAGATATCCATACCAGAACTTCCCATTGTTAAATATTTTGGTGTTTCTACGTCTTTATCTTTTTTTAATATTTCAATATTTATTATCATGTTTTTCCTTTTTTAATTTGGTGGGCCTTTACGGACTCGAACCGTAAACCCGCACATTATGAGTGTGCCGCTCTAACCAATTGAGCTAAAGGCCCGTGTTATTTTTAATATATTAATATAAATTTTAATGAAAGTCAAACGATAATTTTAATGTCTTTTTCATATCAACTCTGGGCGTTTTGTATATATCTCTACAATTTCTTTTTTTGTTTTGTCAACCATTATATTAAATTAATAAACTCCGGATAATCTTTTATTAATTCTTTTAAATTTAATATTGGAACAACACATGTTTCTGTTTTTGATATTAATTTTATATTTTTTCCTTTAAATTTTACTTTTTTATAATTTTCAAGGTCAGACCCAGAAGAACAATAAAAACGTATTTGTTTTAAAGTATAAACGGAGCTTTCGTTTTTATAAATCCATTTTTTTTCTGAATAAAAAGGATCAAAAGAAGCGACCTGTGAATATTTGTCATCATCAATTTTTTGAAACAAATCCATATACAAAACTTCTGAATTTTGATTTTGAACAATTTTTCTTAAAATAAATTTTTCGTTGTTCATATTAATGCAAGCTTTCTTATCTTCTCACTTGGATTCTTTATATATTCTATTGCATATCCATTTTGTCTTATGGCTATTTCCTGCACCTTTTCAGATGGATTTTTTATATAATATAATATATATCCATCTTGTTTTACTGCTAGTTCCTGTATCTTTTCATTTGGATTATTAATAAATTTTATTACATATCCGTCTTTATTCACCATTTCTATTTGTTGTGTTTCTGTATATTCCTTTTTCATCTTATTATTAATTTAATATATTAAATCTCTTTCGTCAATCATTAAATTATATCATCTCTGGACTTGTCATTAATGCGAGTTTTCTTATTTTTTCAGATGGATTATTTATATATTGTATTGCATATCCAATTTGTTTTACTGCAAGTTCTTGTACCTTTTCAGATGGATTATTTATATATTGTATTGCCCATCCACATTGTCTTACTGCAAGTTCTTGCACATGCACACTTGGATTCTTTATATATCTTATTGCACATCCATTTTGCCTTACTGCA
>SXGT01387169.1_pt1 | contig 19839 bp, 17 predicted proteins | sample 3176221 | NCBI WGS metagenome assembly SXGT01 (sample SAMN11356862, study PRJNA531348) | freshwater metagenome | isolation source: freshwater sample F1-120 | place: China: Fuxian Lake, Yuxi | collected 2017-12-25
CGAGGTCGGCCCAGAACCGCACGACGTCGAAGATCTCGTCGTGCACCTTGGGGTTCTCGAAGTTCAAGTCGGGCGGGTGCGAGAACAACCGGTGCCAGTAGAACTGGCGGCGAATCGGATCGAAGGCCCAGTTCGACTCTTCGGTGTCGACGAAGATGATGCGAACGTCTTCGTACTTCTCGTCGGTGTCGCTCCAGACGTAGTAGTCGCCGTAGGGCCCCTCGGGGTCTTCGCGCGAGGCCTGGAACCAGGGGTGCTGGTCGCTCGTGTGGTTGATCACGAGGTCGATCACGATGCGCATGTTGCGCTCGTGCGCCTTCGTGACGAGCTCACGGAACTCTTCGATCGTGCCGAACTCGGGCAGTACCGAGTTGTAGTCGGAGACGTCGTAGCCGCCGTCGCGCAGCGGGCTCTGGAAGAACGGCGGCAGCCAGAGGGCATCGATGCCGAGCCACTGCAGATAGTCGAGCTTCTGAATCAGCCCGCCGAGATCGCCGGTGCCGTCACCGTTCGAATCCATGAACGAGCGCACCATGACCTCGTAGAACACGCTGCGGCGGTGCCACTGCGGGTCGCGGGTCAGGCCAGGGAGTGTGATGGGAGCGGTGAACGACACCTGCCTAGACTAATCACGATGAGCACCCCGTCTCCGTACGCCGACGCCCTCGCGCGGGTCTCTGCGGTCGACCGCACGGCCGAAGTGCTCGGTGCGCGCACGCACTGGGTCGAGTACGGGCCTGCCGATGCCGAGCGCACTCTCGTGCTCGTGCACGGCTTTCGCGGTGACCACCACGGGCTAGGCCCGGTCGTGGCGCAGCTGCCCCACGTGCGCTTTCTCGCCCCCGACCTGCCGGGCTTCGGCGAGAGCGCCCCGCTCGCCTCGGGTGCGCACGACCTGGACGGCTACACCGCCTGGCTCGAGGCCTACCTGCGCACGACGGGCGTGCACGGAACCGCGGTGCTGCTCGGCCACTCGTTCGGTTCGATCGTCGTCGCGGCGGCCGTCGCCTCCGGAGTGCCCACGCCCCGCGTGATTCTCGTGAACCCGATCGGGCAGAACGCCCTCGCCGGCCCTCGCGGAGTTCTCACGCGCCTGGCGGTCGGCTTCTACCGCGTCGGTGCAGCCCTGCCTGAGAAGCTGGGCTTCGCGGCTCTGCGCAGCCGACTCGTCACCCGCATCATGAGCGTGACGATGGCGAAGACCGACGACAAGGCGTTGCGCCGCTGGATCCACGAAGAGCACGACCGCTATTTCTCGGCCTTCGCCACCCGGCAGAGCCTGCTCGAGGCCTTCCGCACGTCGGTCTCGCACGATGTGAGCGAGTTCGCGGCGAGCATCCACCAGCAGACCCTGCTGGTCGTGGCCGACGAGGACGACATCACGCCCCTGGAGGCCCAGCGCCGCTTGGTCACGCTGTTTCCGGATGCTGAGCTCGCGGTCATCGAGGGCGTCGGGCACCTCATCCACTACGAGAAGCCGCTCGAGGCGGCCCGGGCGATCGAAAAGTTCTTGCAGTGAAGATCGTCGTCGACTGCCGCTACCTGCGGTTTCCGCGCCACGACGGCATCAGCCGGTTCACGGCGGGCCTCGTGGATGCCCTGCGCACACAACTCGCCGAGACCGAGTCGCTCGAACTGCTCATCAGCGACGAGCGGCAGCTCGCCATGCTGCCCGCCGGGCTGCCCTGGCACCTCGTCAGCGGCCCCACGAGCCCGCGTGAGCCCTTCGTGGCGCGCCAGGTGAACAGGGTGTCGCCCGACGTCGTCTTCAGCCCCATGCAGACCATGGGGGCGCTCGGGCGGCGGTATCCGCTCGTGCTGACGCTGCACGACCTCATCTACTACGCGCATCCGACGCCGCCGCGCGATCTGCCGTGGCCGGTGCGCGTCGGGTGGCGGCTCTACCACCTGGCGTGGTGGCCGCAGCGGATGCTGCTCAACCGCGCCGACGCCGTCGTGACGGTGAGCGAGACGACCCGTGCGCTGATGGTGGCGAAGCGCCTGACGAAGCGCTCGATCACGGTCGTGCCGAACGCTGCGGACCGGCCCGCGACGGTCGCACCGCGCACGCGCCCTGAGGGCATCGAACTCGTCTACATGGGCTCGTTCATGCCCTATAAGGGCGTCGACACGCTCGTCGCGGCGCTGTACCATCTGCCGGGGGCACGCTTGCACCTCTTGAGCCGCATCCGGCCCGCCGAGCGCGAGCGATTCGAGGCGGCAGCGCCCGCGGGCTCGCTCGTCGTGCACGACGGGGTGAGTGACGACGAGTACGCCGAACTTCTCGACCGAGCGACGGCGCTCGTGACGGCCTCGCGCGACGAGGGCTTCGGCATCCCGCTCGTCGAGGCCATGGGGCGCGGTACGCCCGTCGTCGTGAGCGACATCCCGATCTTCCGCGAGATTGGCGGAGAGACGGCGCTGTACGCGGCTGCGGGGGATGCTGACGCCTTCGCCGCGCGCATCACCGAGCTGCTGGCGCCGGGGGAGTGGGAGCACCGCTCGGCCGCCGCCCCCACTGAAGCGGCGCGCTTCGACTGGGGCCGATCGGCAGCCGTGCTCCTCGAACTGCTGCGCGAGCAGGCCGCGCTGGGGCGCCGCTAGCACCCAGGGCCGCCCCACGCCAGCCCCCCTGAATCCCGGGGCTGAGGGTCATGATGAGCCTGTGTCCCCTTACTCAGCAGCACCCGTCGGTCGAGAGGGCTCTATTCTCGACGCGTTCGTCGACCTGGCGGATTCGCTCGTCGACGACTACGACCCGCTCGACTTCTTGTACCGCTTGCTCGACCACAGCATCCCGCTGACCGGCGCGGCGGCCGGGGCTGTGCTCTTGCACTACGAGGGAAGCCTGCACCTGGTCGCGTCGTCGGATGAAGATGCTGAAGCGGTCGAGTTGCTCGAGGTTCGGGAGGCCCCGGGCCCCGGCCGCGAGGCGTTCGAGACCGGCACGATCGTGCAGGCCGAGAGCATCGCGGCAACGGGCGACCGCTGGCCCGACTTCGTGCTGGCGGCCGAGCCCAAGGGCTGGTCGGCCGTCTTCGCCGTTCCCCTGCGGTTGCGGGAACGCACGGTCGGGTCCTTCATCGTCTTCTGGCCACACGACAGCGCCGGGCCGAATGACGACGACATCCGCATGCTGCAGGGCTTCGCCGATGTCGCGACCATCGCGGTACTGCAGCAGCGCGAAACTGAAGAGGTCGAAGCAGTCAATCGCCAGTTGCACACAGCGCTCTCGAGTCGCACGAGAATCGAGCAGGCCAAAGGCATGATCGCTCAAGCCATGAGCCTGCGCATGGGGGAGGCCTTCGACCTGCTGCGCCGGCACGCCCGGTCGACGCGCACGCGCATCGCCGATGTGTCGTCAGCGGTCATCGCAGGCGACCTCGCGATCGAGACTCTGACGACCGTCTGAGAGTGCCGCACCCGTTCGGCTAGCGCGAACCGATGTCGGCGAGCTCGCCGCCCGTCCACTCGACGAGCTGCTGAGGAGTGGCCGGAAAGACGTCGTAGACGCTGCCCGCGGCCGACCACACGGTGTCGAAGCGCAGCAGGTCGCGATCCACGACCGTGCGGACGGGTGCGGGATGCCCGAGCGGAGGAACACCGCCGATCGAGTAGCCCGTCGCCTGTTTGACGGTGTTCGCGTCGGCCTTCTCGATGCCCGCGCCGACCACGGCCGCGAGAGCGTCGAGGTCGGCGCGGTTGTCGCCGCAGACCAGGGCGAGCACAGGCTCACGGCTGTCGTCGCTGTGCACTGCGACGAAGACGAGCGACTTGACGATCGCGCCGACCTCACAACCGACGGCAGCCGCGGCCTCGGCGGCCGTGTGGGTCGAGTCTGGCATCCGCTGCGGGGTGATCGGCAGGTGCGCCGTAGCCGCGAGGAATCGTTCGGGGCCGCTCGCCATCAGAGGTCCTCCCGCGCAGCGAGGGCGTTCTGCTGCTCGAAATCGTCGGCGAACGGGAAGATCGACTGCTCATCGATGGGGTCGTCGAAGGCGACGAGCTCGAGGGCGCCGTCTGCGTGACGGAACGAGTGCACCGAGCCGTTCGTGATCATGCCGCGGTGGCGGCCGGGCTCGACCGATTCGAGCACGCTGCGGATCACACCGCCGTGCGCGACGACGATGACCGCTTCACCGGGGTGGCGCGCAGCGAGGTCGTGCAGCGCGGCGACGGCTCTCTCAGCGACGGCCTCGCGAGGCTCGCGACCAGGAACGTCGGCGCCGTCGGGAAACTTCAGGTCGATCTCGGCGCCCGTGAGCCCTTCGGCGGCCCCATAGTCGCGCTCGGCAAGCCGCGGCTCGAGCTCGGGCTCCGCCAGCCCGACGTGCTCGCCGATGAGGCGAGCGGTCTCGGCCGCGCGCGAGAGGGGTGACGCGACGAGGGCCGTCCAGCGCCTGCTGGCGAGTAGCGCGCCGGTCGCGCGGGCCTGTTCGCGCCCGGTGTCGTTGAGCGGAATGTCGGTCGAGCCCTGGATGCGCCGTTCGCGGTTCCAGTCGGTCTCGCCGTGGCGCACGAGTGCGAACACCGTCATGAGGATGCCTTTCTCAGGCCTCCGACGGTCGGCGGCCGATCAGGGCAGCAGAGCCTCGCGCAGAGCGGCGAGGGTCTCGGTGGTGCCCGCCTCGATCTTAAGGGCAGCGCGGCTGTCGGCCTTCGTCTCGCCGCGGTTGACGATGATGGTCGGGATGCGCTTCTTGGCCGCCTGTCCGACGAGACGGATGCCCGAGTTCACCACGAGGGACGACCCGAGCACGAGCAGCGCATCCGAGCGGGCCACGATGCCGCGGGCCTCTTCGAACTTCACGGGTGGCACGAACTCGCCGAAGAAGACGATGTCGGGCTTGAGGGTTCCGCCGCACACCGAGCACTCGGGCACCGCGAAGCGCGAGACGTCGGCGACCTCGGCATCGCCATCCGGATTCATCGTCGCGTCGGTCTCGCTCAGCCACGGGTTCAGCAGCGTGATGCGCTCGGCGACCGCGCCGCGATCGAAGGTCTGGCCGCAGTGCAGGCACGTGACGCGGTCCATGCTGCCGTGCAGGTCGACGACACGACGGCTGCCGGCGCGCACGTGCAGGCCATCGACGTTCTGGGTCACGACGCCCGTCACGATGCCGTCAGTCTCGAGGTCGGCGAGCGTCAGGTGGCCGGGGTTGGGCCGCGCAGCCGCGAAGCGCTCCCAGCCGAGGTGGCTGCCCGCCCAGTAGCGCTTGCGGTAGGGCTCGTCGGCGAGGAACTGGCTGTAGGTCATGGGCGTGCGCATGGGTGCGCCAGCGCCCCGGTAGTCGGGAATGCCCGAATCGGTGCTCACCCCGGCCCCGGTCAGCACGGCGATGCGGCGGCCCCGCAACAGTTCGACGGCCGCGTCGATCGCAGCGCGCGCGGCGTCGTCCAGCACGACGGGCGTTGCGGCGAGCGACGACATGGGGCCTCCGGTGGTTCTCTCGCAGACTAGAACGCTCTGGTTTCGGATATGTTTCCGGAGGCTGGCAGGGCGACTCGCGTCCGCCGGGCAGAGAGCGGGCATCCATGCGCATCGAGCACATCACGACGCTCGACGAGCCCGCCCTCGCCGACTACGCCCGCCTCACCGACGTGGCCCTGCGGCGCGTCACCGAGCCCGAAGGCGGCCTCTACATCGCCGAGTCGATCACCGTCATCGGCCGCGCGCTGCGGGCCGGACACCGACCGCGTTCGGTGCTGACGAGCGAGCGCTGGCTGCCCGAGCTGCAGGCCCTGCTGGGCGACCACGACGTCACCGTCTACGTCGGCGCGCCCGGCCTGCTCGAAGAGCTCACGGGGTTCCACTTGCATCGCGGCGCCCTCGCGAGCATGCACCGGCCCGAGCCGCTCGACCTCGCCACGCTGCTGCGGGATGCTCGTCGCATCGTCATCGTCGAAGACGTCATGGATCACACCAACGTCGGAGCCATCTTCCGCTCCGTGGCGGGCCTCGGCGCCGATGCCGTGCTTGTCACGCCACGCTGCGCCGACCCGCTCTACCGTCGCAGCGTGCGCGTGTCGATGGGCACGGTGCTGCAGGTGCCGTGGACGCGCCTGCCGGAGTGGGACGAGGCCGTGCAGGTGCTGCACGAGGCCGGCTTCACGATCGCCGCGCTCGCCCTCGCCGACGATGCGGTCGGCCTGCGCGAGTTCGCGGCGACCGCGCCCGAGCGCGTGGCGATCGTCGTCGGGGCGGAGGGCGACGGGCTCAGCAGGGCTGCCCTGGACGCGGCCGACGTCGTCGTGACGATTCCCATGGCGCACGGCGTCGACTCGCTCAACGTCGCGGCCGCGAGTGCCGTGGCGCTGTACGCGCTGCAAGCGCGACCATAGGCGCAGTGCGCTGCAGGCCTAGCGCGCCGCGCGAGGAGCGGCGCGCCAACAAGCACAGTTCGCTCTAGACCCGGTCAATGTAGGGCACGCGCCCGCAGCAGCAGGGCCTGCTCGGGCGCGAGCAGCGGCACGGGCAGTCCGAGCTCGGCGAGCAGGCGACCTGTGACCGTGATGCTGCCCTCGGCGAGCCAGGCCGGGGGAGCATCCTGCACCGAATGCGGAGCCCCGCCGACCGTCAGCGGCTCGATGCGATAGCGACGGTCGGGGTCGAGGCCCGGAAACCGGAGGGGCGGCGGCACGGCGACCGACGCGGTCGTGAGCGTGACGAGCGCGATGAGCGCCTCCGTGCCGTCGGGAGCGACGAGGCCGTGCACGTAGCGGTCGTCACCCGCTTCGTCGGTGCGCACCGTTCGGCCCGTCGTGAGCAGGGGGCGCACGAGCTTGACCGTCGCCACCCAGTCGCGCAGCGCGTCGAGGTGCGCGGCGTCGGCCGTCGTGACGTTCCACTCGATGCCCGCGCTGCCGAACAGCGCGGTCGCGAGGCGGAACGAGAGGTCGTGCGTGCGCCCCGTGATGTGCGCGCGTGGGGAGCCGACGTGGCCGCCCAGCAGCTCGGGCGGTATGAGCAGACCGCTGTAACGCTGGATGCGCTGCCGATCGAGGGCATCGTTCGTGTCGCTCGTCCAGAAACGGTGCACGCGGCGAGCCATGCCGAGGTCGACGCGGGCCCCGCCCGAGGCGCAGCTCTCGATCGCGACGTTCGGGAACCGCGCACGCAGGTCGTCGATGAGCGCATACACGGCGCGGGTGTGGGCGGCGGGGGTGCCCGCGTGCTGATCACGGTTGTGATCCCACTTGAGAAAGGCGATGGGGTACTCGGTGAGCAGTGCGCTCAGCGTCTCGAGCAGGTGGGCCCGCGCAGGGTCGACGGTGAGGTCGAGCGTGTGCTGAAAGCGCCAGGTGGGCGGGTGCGCGGCGTCGTCGATGGCTTCGGCCAGCATCCACTCGGGATGCTCGCGCGCGAGCCGCGAATCGGGGCTCACCATCTCGGGCTCGACCCACAGGCCGAACTCCATACCGCGCGCGACGACCGCGTCGGCGAGCGGATGCAGTCCGTTCGGCCACCGCTCGGGGTCGACCGTCCAGTCACCCAGCGCCCGTCGGTCGTCGGTGCGGCCTGTGAACCAGCCGTCGTCGAGAACGAACCGCTCGATGCCGAGGTCGGCCGCCGCGTCGACGAGCGGCAGCAGCGACTCGAGCGCGTGGTCGAAGTAGACGGCTTCCCACGTGTTGAGAACGACGGGCCGGTGGGTCGGGGGAGTCAGCGCGCGCACGAAGGGGTGCAGGCGGTCGCTGAGCCCATCGAGGCCTGCGTTCGACCACGCGAGCACCGTCTCGGGCGCCGTGTAGGTCTCGCCCGCCGCGAGCACGATCTCGGCCGGGTCGAGCAGCTCGGCGGCGAGCAGACGGCGGTGGCCGGTCGGTAGCGACTCGACTCCCGTCGTGCTGTTGCCGCTCCAGGCGTGATGGAGGGCCCAGACCTCGCCAGTGCGGAAGCCGAAACCCGGCGTGCCGAGCACCGTGAGGAAGGGGGCGTCGTGGCCGGGGCGGCCGCGGCGCTGATCGCGCAGGTGCAGGCCGTCGCGCACGGCACCGCGCTGCGGCTTCCGCTCACCGGCCCAGAGCCCGCTGAAGTCGAGCAGATCGCTGGCCCGGGCGGGAACCGGCAGGGTCGCGGCGAGCCGGTGCACCTCGACGCCTTCGGGGCACTCGGCGCGGGCATCCAGCGCGATCGTGACGACGCCTTCCAGCGAGAGGCGGGCGTGCCAGCCGATCGTCAGCAGTGGACCGTGGTCGTCGTGGGCGAGCAGCTCGATCGAGACCGACTGAGGATCGGGCTGCGAGAGGGAAGTGCGGCGGATGCGCATCGGCAGTCGCGCGGGGGCGGCACCGACGCGGTGCGCGACCAGTGCGGGGAACCCGCTCCAGCCCTCGGCGGGGCCGGCGAGGATCGAGGGGACGAGCGGCAGGTCGGGCGAGCTCGGCGCGATAGCAGGAAGAGCGGCCGCGACCTGCTCGAGCATGAGCGGCTCGACGTCGCCGAGGTCGTGACCCCAGTGCGTGAGCCGTGGCACGGCCGTGCCGCGGGCGTCGAGCACGAAGCTGACACCCGCGGCACGGAGGTGGAGAAGCGAGATACCTACTCCTTGACGGGAATCGAGGCCGCCTTGAGGGCTGCGATCGTGGAGGCCTGACCGGCGGTCAGGGCTTCCAGGAGCGTACCGTTGCCCGAGACGGCACCGGAGAAGCCGTCAGCGACGTCGTTGTAGACCTGCGTCATCGTGGGGCCCCAGGTGAAGTCGGGGTTGACGTTGGCGCCAGCCTCGGCGAACACCTCGTAGATGTTCTGGCCGCCGTAGAACTCCACGCCCTCGCCGAAGACGGGCAGGTTGGCGCCCTCGATCGTCGCGGGGTAGATGTTCGCGGTGCGGTTCATCGCCGTCAGAGCATCGGCATCCGTGTTGAGCCACAGAGCGAATTGCGCGGCCTCGTACGGGTGGTCAGAGCCCTTCAGCACTGCGGTGGTCGAACCGCCCCAGTTGCCCGCTGCGTTGGCGCCGGCCTCCCACTGCGGCATCGGGGCGACAGCCCAGTTGCCGGCCGTGTCGGGTGCACCGCTCGCGATGGTGTTCGCGCCCCAGACGGCCGAGACCCACGTCCACAGCTCGCTCGAGTTGTAGGCGGCGTTCCACTCGTCGGTCCACGGCGGGTAGACAGCGACGAGGTCGTTGTCGATGAGGCCCTGCCAGTACTCGGCCACCTGCGTGGTCTCGGCACCGGTCAGGTCGACCGTCCAGCCGTCGGCGTCGTTCGAGAACCACTGGCCGTCAGCCTGCCACACGAGCCCGGCGAAGGCGTTGATGTCGCTCTGCGAGAAGTTGTTGATGTAGCCGCCCTGCTCGCGGATCTGCACCGCGGCTGCCTCGTACTCCTCCCACGTGGTCGGAACCGCGATGCCGGCCGCCTCGAAGAGGTCGGCGCGGTAGAACATGGCCATGGGGCCGGTGTCCTGCGGAATCGCGTACACCGCGTCTTCTTCACCGAAGGTGACCTGGCTCCAGGTCCAGCCCACGAACTGGTCCTCCGCCTCGAGGATTCCCTCGCACGCGGCGATGTTCTCGAGGCCGTCCTGCACGCGGAAGTTCGGCATCGCGTCGAACTCGATCTGACCGAGGTCGGGCGCGTTGCCGGCCGCGAGCTGGTTGAAGAAGTTCTGGTAGGTGCCGCCGTTGCCGTTCGGGCCGGTCTGCACCTCGACCTGGATGTCGGGGTTCTCGTCGTTCCAGATCGCCACGGCCTCTTCGACGCCGGGCAGCCAGCTCGTGAAGGTCAGGGTGACCGGTCCGTCAGAGGGAGCGCAGTCGCCGCTCGCGCCGGGGGCGTCGGTGCCGCCGGTCGCGCAGGCGGTGAGTGCGAGAGCGGAGATGGCCGCAACGGCCCCCGCACGCGCGAATCGCGTGATCGCCATGCTGTGTTCCTTTCGATTGGTGGTGCTGGTGGTGGTGGTGCTCCGCTCGACCGCGCCGCGGTCGAGGGTCTGCCGGCGGCTCACTTGAGACCGCCGTTCGCCAGCCCCGACTGCCAGAACCGCTGCAGTGCGAGGAAGGTGACGATGAGGGGGATGATCGACAGCAGCGACCCGATGACGACGAGGGCGCGGATGTCGGGAATCTGGCTGACTTGCGTGTTCCAGACGTAGAGGCCGAGCGTGACGGGGAACAGGCTCTCGTCGCGCAGCATGATGAGCGGCAGGAAGAAGTTGTTCCAGATCGCCACGAACTGGAAGAGGAAGATCGTGACGAGTGCCGGCGCCATGAGGCGCGTGGCGACGGTGAAGAAGGTGCGCACCTCGCCGGCGCCATCGATGCGCGCGGCCTCGATGATCTCGTCGGGCACACTCGCGGCTGCGTAGATGCGCGAGAGGTAGACCCCGAACGGGCTCACCAAGCTCGGCAGCAGCACCGCCCAGATCGTGTTCGTCGCACCCGCCTGGCTGAAGAGCAGGAAGAGGGGCAGTGCGAGAGCGGTCGCAGGCACGAGCACCCCGCCGAGGATGACGTTGAAGAGCGTCTCGCGACCCCGGAAGGTGTACTTGGCGATGGCGTAGCCCGCCATCGCGGCGAACAGCGTCGCGAGCAGGGCTCCGACTCCCGCGTAGAGCGCACTGTTGGCGAGCCACTGGAGGAAGACCCCATCGCGGTAGGTCACGAGCGCCGCGACGTTGTCGAACAGGGCGAAGTCGGCGAACCACAGCGGGTTCGTCGTCGTGAAGTCGCTGCGGGTCTTGGTCGACGCCACGAGCAGCCACCAGAGCGGCGTCAAGAAGTACAGGGTGGCCACGATCATGACCGCCATCGCGACTGTGCGCGACACGGCGCTCTCGCGAATGCCGCCGTCGCGAGCGGGCTTCTTCGTCCCCTGCGTGCGCAGAGTGCGGGTGTCAGTCGATTCGGTCATGATGCGGTCCTCCGCTGCGTGAGCTTGAGCACGGTGAACGAGAGCACGAAGGTCGCCAGTGCGAGCACGACCGACATGGCGGCGGCGAGGCTGATGTTCGGCACCGACGCCGTGGAGTAGATCGTGAGATTCGGCGTGAAGGTGCTGGTCACGGCGTTCGAGAAGCTCTGGAAAACCTGCGGCTCGGCGAGCAGTTGCAGCGTTCCGATGATCGAGAAGATGCCCGTGAGCACGAGAGCGGGCACGACGAGCGGGATCTTGATCGAGAACGCGATGCGGAACTGCCCCGCGCCGTCCAGCCGCGCGGCCTCGTAGATCTCCTGCGGAATCGACAGCAGCGCCGAGTAGATGATGAGCATGTTGTAGCCGACATAGACCCACGTCACGACGTTCGCGATCGACCACAACACCAGTTCTGCGGAAAGGAAGTTGACCGACGACGTCACCGCCGTGAAGGGCGACAGATTCGGGGAGTAGAGAAAGCCCCACATGATCGCGGCGATCACGCTCGGCACGGCGTAGGGCGCGAAGAACGCGAGCCGGAAGAACTTCGTGCCCCGCACGAGCGGAGAATCGAGCAGCAGCGCCAGGAGCAGCGCGACACCGAGCATGACGGGAACCTGCACGACGCCGAAGAGCAGCACCCGGCCGATGGACGCCCAGAACGGCTCGTTCTGGAACACGGCGATGTACTGCGTGAGCCCCCCGAAGACCTGCACAGCGGGCCCGAAGGTGCCCTCGCGCTCGACGGTGAGCAGCGACTGGTAGATCGCGTACAGGATCGGCACGACGTAGAACAGCACGAACAGCGAACCGAAGGGGATGAGGAAGACGGCCAGCGCCTTCTTGTGACTGACGGCGTTCGAGGCCTTGACGGCAGTGTCACGCGCCACGATCGCTCCTCTCTGTCATGACGACGCGCACCGAACCGCCGGCAAGCGGAGTGGCGTCATCGACTGTCTCGCCCGAGACCAGGTCGAGACCCGCGACCGGCACCGTGAGGGGCAGATCGCGATGATTGATGATGAAGGTGAAGTCGGCGGAAGGGGAACGTCGGGTCACGATGTCGACATCGAATCCCACCTCGACGATCGGAACGTCGGAGTCAGCGCACAAGCGGCGCAGCAGTGCGAGCACCCCGTCGTCGTCGAGCACCGTCGCGGTGTACCACGCGGCACCCGAGCCGACAGCCCGGCGCGTCAGAGCGGGGGATGCTGCGGCCGGCCCTTCGACGAAGGTCGCGATCACCTCGGCATCGACCACGCGCACCGACTCGCTCCAGATGCTGCCGCGCGCACCGGAGGAGAGTGCGACAGTTGCCTCAGCCGCGAGCGGTCGGAACTCGTCGATCGTGAGCCCGAGAAGCTCGCGGAAGGCTCCGGGGTAGCCGCCGGCGCGGATCGCATCGTTCTCGTCGACGATGCCGCTGAAGGGCGTGATGAGCACGGTAGCGCCGCCTGAGGCGGCCTGCGCGATCGACGCGGCCTCCGCATCCGTCAGCGTGTAGAGGGTCGGCACGACGATGAGGCTGTAGCGCGAGAGATCGGCGCCCGGCGCGACGAGGTCGACCGTGACCCCGAGGGCCCGCATCGCGCGGTGGTACCGGTGCGCCTCGGGCAGGTAGCGCATCAGCCTGCTCGGCTGGGAGTCGCCTTCTGCGGCCCACCACGCCTCCCACGAGAACACGAGAGCAGCGCGTGCATGCACGCGTGATCCGACGACGGGGGAGAGCCGATCGAGCACCGCGGAGAGCTCGACACTCTGCACCCAGCCCTCGCCCGCCGTTCCGCTGTGCGGCAGCAGTGCCGAGTGGAACTTCTCCGCGCCGCTGCGAGACGCGCGCCACTGGAAGAAGCAGATCGAGTCGGCACCGCGTGCGACATGGCCGAGAGCGGTGCGCGTGAGCTCGCCCGAACGCTTCGCGTGGTTCACCGGCTGCCAGCTGACGGCACTCGTCGATGTCTCCATGAGCATCCACGGCCCGCCCTGGGCGAGACCGCGGGTGAGGTCTGCGCTGAAGGCCAGTTCGGCAAGGGGATCAGCGAGCCGATGGTCGAGATAGTGGTCGTTGGCGATGAGGTCGAGCTCGGGGGCCCAGCTGAAGTAGTCCTGCGTCTGGATGTGTGCGGTGACCATGAGATTCGTGGTGACGGGAACCTCCGAGCGCTCGCGCAGCACGGCGGTCTCGGCCCGGTAGTAGTCGAGCAGCGCGTCGGAGGAGAAGCGCTTGAAGTCGAGCAGCTGCGCCGGGTTGCCCGCCGAGCGCGTGGCGCGGGGCGGCAGCACGTCGTCCCACGCCCCGAAGCGCTGGCTCCAGAAAGCCGTGCCCCACGCGGCGTTGAGTGCCTCGAGGGTGCCGTAGCGGACGCGCAGCCAGTCGCGGAACGCTCGCGCAGATTCATCGCAGAAGCAGAGGGCGTTGTGGCAGCCCAGCTCGTTGGACACGTGCCAGAGCATGACCGCCGGGTGTGCGCCGTAGCGGTCACCCATGGCCGTCACGAGCTCGAGCGCCTTCTCGCGGAAGACGGAGGAGCTGGGGCACCACGCCTGTCGGCCGCCCGGCCAGGCGATCGTGCCGTCGGCGGCCTGCGGCAGCGTCTCCGGATGCACGCGAGCGAGCCACGGCGGCGGTGACGAGGTGCCCGTGCCCAGGTTGACGCGGATTCCCGCGGCGTGCAGCAGGTCGAGGATGCGATCGAGTCGAGCGAAGTCGAACTCGCCCGGCTGCGGCTGCAGTTGCGCCCAGCCGAAGATGTTGATGGCGACGAGGTCGACGCCCAGCTCGCGCATGAGCGCGATGTCGTCGTGCCAGACCGTCTCATCCCACTGCTCGGGGTTGTAGTCGCAGCCGAGGGTGATCGTGCCCGTGGCCCAGCCCGGCACGAGCGGCTGCTCGTGGCTGAGGGTCAGGGGAGTGGTCACAGGCCGTCCTTCCAGGGCGGGTCAACATCGTCGTTGCTCCGAGCCTCCACCCCCTGGGAGCGTGCACAGATCAGTGTGACCTGTTCGGGGGACGGGTTTTCTGTGAGCGCTCACAGAGTAGGCAGACCATCGCGTTCCTGTCAACACCCGATCACCCGGCACGCGATCGAACGCGTCATCGTCGCCTGGCTACACTGAGCGCGTGTCCGATTCGATGAGCCGTCTCAAGCGCGCCACGATCTTCGACGTCGCGGCCGAAGCGGGTGTGTCGCGCGGCACGGTCTCCCGTGTGCTGAACGGCGAACCCTATGTCTCGGCGGCCGCCCGCGAAGCGATCGAGGCCGCGATCGCGAAGGTCGGATACGTGCGCAACACGGCCGCTCGCAATCTCGCCAAGCAGTCATCCGGGGCGATCGCGCTCATCGTGCACGAGCCGGACTCGGTCTTCATCGACGACCCGAACATCGGGGCCATCTTGCTCGGAGCGAACGCCGCGCTCTCGTCCGCCGACTACCAGCTGGTCTCGCTCCTGATCGACACCGACCGCGATTCGGCACGCGTCACGGGGTACCTCGGCGGCGGCTTCGTCGACGGAGCCATCATCGTCTCCGCGCGCGAGGGCGACCCCATCTCGCAGGCGATCTCCGACCTCCGGCTGCCAGCGGTCATGATCGGTCGACCCGACAATCAGCCCCAGCTGCCCTGGGTCGGCATCGACAACCGGGGCGCCGCGCACGAGATCACCGCGCGCTTGATGGCCACCGGCCGACGCCGCATCGGCATGATCGCTGCGGGTCTCGATCGCGACAGCGGCCGCGATCGCCTCGCCGGTTTTCAGGATGCCCTCGGCGCGCACTTCGATCGAGCACTGGTCTCGCAGCAGCGCTTCTACACCTACGCAGCGGGAGTCGCGGGAATGAGCGAGCTGCTCGAGATCGACCCCGGCATCGACGGCGTGTTCGCGGCGTCAGACGCGGTCGCGGCCGGAGCCATGGAGACCCTGAGGTCGGCGGGTCGCTCGGTGCCCGGAGATGTCGGCATCATCGGCTTCGATGACAGCTCGTGGGCGCATCGAACACAGCCCGAGCTCTCGACCGTGCGCCAGCCCGCAGGCCAACTCGGTGCGCGCGCCGCCGAACTCGTGCTCGAGCAGGTGCGCTCGGGCGCACCGACCGATCAGGGCGTGATGCTGCCCACGGAGATCGTCTGGCGCCACTCGGCGTGACGGTGCTCGACAGGCGATGACAGCTGCGCAGACGATCCGGCGTCGACGACGGGCGGGCGCGGCGGCGGGTGCGGCCGTCGCCGTCGCGATGCTCGCCGCGTCGACGTACACGGGCTTCGCCCTGCTGGCGCCTCTCGAGCCGATCGCGCCGCAGGTGCTCGAGCTCGAGAGCGTGGCGACGCCCGCCGCAGACATCGCGCTGCCGAGCTACGGCGGCAGCGCCATCGGCGATGCCGACAGCGACCACCTGTACGCGGGGGTCGACGTCGACACGCCCCGCCCCATCGCCTCGCTGACCAAGGTCGTCACGGCGCTCGTGGTGCTGCACGAGCATCCGATCGAGGCGGGAACCGACGGAGCGACGATCACCCTGACGGCGGCCGACAGTCGACTGGTGTCGAGGTACGCCGCCATCAACGGCACAACAGCGCCGGCCCCGATCGGCGGCACGATCACTCAGCGGGCCGTCATCGAGCTCATGATGGTGCACTCGGCCAACAACTACGCGGAGACGCTCGCAGTGTGGGCGTTCGGCTCCGTCGACGCCTACCTGACCGCAGCTCGCGGCTGGCTCGACGAGCAGGGTCTGACGGGCATCAGCGTGGCCGACACCACGGGATTCTCGCCCGAGAACCGCGCTAGCCCGCGCTCGCTGCTGCGGCTCGCGCGCGTTGCCACGGACGACCCGGTGCTGGCCGAAGCGGCCGCACTGCCGCGTGCGACCGTGCCGGGCATCGGCAGCTTCGAGAACCGCAACCTGATCATCGGCGTCGACGGCGTCTCCGGGCTCAAGACCGGCACCCTGCGCTCTTCGGGCTCGTCGCTGCTGTTCTCGGCCGAGCACGCGGGGCCGACCGGCGAGCATCGAGTCGTCGGCGTGGTGCTGAATGGCCCCGACGGACCGCGCGTGGCGGCGGATGCGCGCGCGCTGCTGCTGAGCGTTCGCGACGACTACCACGAGGTCGAGCTGGTCGCTGAGGGCACTCTCGTCGCCCGCTACACCTCGCCGTGGGGTGACACCGCCGAAGTGCGAACGGCCACCGGTGTCGTCGACGTGGTCTGGGGAGAGATGGCGTCGGTCGTGACAGCTCGGGCGCCCGACCTTCAGCCCGGAGTCGACGTCGACGACGAGCCGACCCTCGAGGTGCGCTACGGCGGTGAACGCGTGCGTGTGCCGCTGCAGTGGGTCGGGTCGATCGACGAGCCACCGCTCGACTGGCGCCTCGCGCAGCCCCTCAACGATCTCGTCGCGGCGCTCGGTCTCGACTAATCGGGAAGAGTCGGCCTCTTGGGCCGCACGAGATCACCCGAGGATTGATGGCGGATGCGCCTGACCACCCACGGCACCAGATACTCGCGCGCCCACCCCATGTCGTCGCCGCGGGCCGAGCGCCATGACCTGGCCGGCAAGGGTTCCGGGTGCATCGGTTCGAGGTCGTGCGCGACCCCGAGGGCATCGAGCACCGAGATCGCGATCGTGTGGTGCCCGAGGGGGGAGAAGTGCAGGCGGTCGGGAGCCCACATCTGCGGGTTCTTGAGCTGGCGCAGCGCCCACATGTCGGCGACGATCGCGTCGTGCTTGGCCGCGACGTACCGCAGGTTCTCGTTGTAGATGGCGACCTTGCCGCGCACGCGGCGCAGCACCGGGGTCATGCCGATGTCGGGGCCGTTGAACATGACGACCGTGGCGCCGTTCGACCGCAGCCGCCCGATGGTGTCATCGAAGAGCTCGGCAACCTGATCGGGGTCGGTGCCCGGGCGGATGATGTCATTGCCTCCGCCCGAGATCGAGATGAGGTCGGGGCGCAGCGCGAGCGCAGCATCCACCTGCTCGTCCGCGATCTGCTGCAGAAGGCGACCGCGAATCGCGAGGTTCGCGTAGGCGAAGTCGTCGGTGCGCTCGGCGAGCACCTCGGCCACGCGGTCGGCCCACCCGCGGGTGCCGCCGGGGCTCTGGGGCTCGGGGTCTCCGATGCCTTCGGTGAACGAGTCGCCGATCGCCACATAGCGCGACCACGGGTGAAGCTGAGGCATGCGCATAGCTTGTCAGACCTATCGCCCCGCACGCACGCTGTGCCACAGTGGAGGCCCCTACGAAAGGAGAAGCCCATGGGCTTCCTCGCATTCCTCCTCCTCGGCCTCATCGCCGGCGCCATCGCGAAGGCGATCCTGCCGGGCAAGCAGGGTGGCGGCTGGATCTCGACGCTGATCCTGGGCGTCATCGGCGCCTTCGTCGGCGGCTGGATCGGCAGCCTGCTCGGCCTCGGCTCAGTCGATGAGTTCTTCAGCATCGGCACCTGGCTGCTGGCCATCGGCGGCTCGATCCTCGTGATCCTCGTCTGGGGCCTCATCATCCGCAAGCGCTGAGTCCCACCCGCACCACGAACGCCCCTCGCGCGTCCCCCCGCCGTCAGCGCACGGTGACAGGATGACCGCGTGGGGCGTTCGTCATGAGCAAGCAAGACGGCAGCGGTCGGCTGGTCACCTCGACCCCGACCGCTGACCTCAGCGCGCACATTCTGCACCTCGACATGGATGCGTTCTTCGCCTCGGTCGAACTGCTCGACCGGCCCGAGCTGCGCGGTCAACCCGTCATCGTGGGTCACCGCGGTGCCCGATCGGTCGTCACCGCCGCTACCTACGAAGCGCGGCGCTACGGCGTCAACTCGGCCATGCCGATGGCGGTCGCGCTGAGGCGGTGCCCGCACGCCGTGGTGCTCGAACCGCACTACGAGCGCTACACCGCGGCGTCGAGCGCGGTCATGCGAATTCTCGGTGACGTGACGCCGCTCGTCGAGCCGCTCAGCATCGATGAGGCGTTCCTCGACGTGGCCGGGGCGGTCGGTCTCTTCGGGCCGCCGTACGCGATCGGCACGGCACTGCGTGCGCGCATCCGCGCCGAGACTGGCCTTGTCGCCTCGGTCGGCGCGGCGTCGACGAAGTTCGTCGCCAAGCTCGCCTCCAGCCGCGCGAAGCCTGACGGTCTCCTCGTGGTGCCCGCCGCCGACACTCTCGAGTTCCTGCACCCGCAGCCCGTCACCGCGCTCTGGGGCGTCGGCGCGGCCTCGGCTCAGCGGCTCGAACGGCTCGGGCTGCGCACGATCGGCGATGTGGCCGAGGCTCCGATCGACGCCCTCACGCGCGCTCTCGGGCCGGCCAGTGCCGGGCACCTGCACGCGCTCGCCCACGGGCGCGACCCTCGATCGGTGACGCCCGAACGGTCGGAAAAGTCGATCGGCCACGAGGTGACCTTCGAACGCGACATCACCGATCGCGCCACGATCGACCGCGAGCTGCTGCGGCTCGCTGACCGCGTGGCCGAACGACTGCGACGCGGCGGCTGGGTGACGCGCACCGTCTCGGTCAAGCTGCGCTTCGGCGACTTCGAGACGATCACGCGCTCGCAGACGGTCGCCGAGCCGACCGATGTCGCCCAGCGCATCGCGACCGAGGCGCGGGCGCTCTACGCGGCGTCGCCCGTCGTCGGTCGCGGCCTGCGGCTCATCGGCGTGCGCGCCGAGAACCTGGTGCCCACGGGAGCAGTCGCGCGCGGGCTGTGGGACGACGACGAAGGCTGGCGCGAGGCCGAGGGCGCCATCGACGCACTGGCCGAGAAGTTCGGGCGCGGAGCCGTGCAGCGGGCATCCCTTCTGCGCGACCCGTCGCCGAGGCGCGGAAGCGTGCCGAACGGCGGTGGCGACTGACTCGGGCCGCACGGCAAGGTCGGAGCCCTCGGCTAGCATCGAGGTCTCGTGACTGCTTCTTTCCGCCGTGCCCCGCACGTGGGCACCTTCGCTGCGGAACACCTGTCACCTGCCTACCCCGAGCGCGCCGCCCGCGGCACCGCTGATCGGCTTCGGGCGTGGCAGGCCGAAGCTCTCGATCAGTACTTCGAGACCGAGCCGCGCGACTTTCTCGCGGCTGCGACGCCCGGTGCCGGCAAGACCACCTTCGCCCTGCGGCTCGCGGCCGAACTGCTCGCGCGTCGCACGGTCGAACGGGTCATCGTCGTCGCACCCACCGAGCATCTGAAGCGGCAGTGGGCCGACGCGGCGCATCGCGTGGGCATCCGGCTTGATCCGGCGTTCCGCAACTCGTCGCGCGTGATTCCGCGCGCGTTCCACGGTGCCGCCGTGACGTACGCGCAGGTCGCCGCGCAGCCCTTCGTGCACCGCGTGCTCGTCGAGCAGGCGACGACTCTCGTGATCCTCGACGAGGTGCACCACGGCGGCGACGCGCTCAGCTGGGGCGAGGCCATGCGCGAGGCGTTCGACGGCGCCACGCGCAGGCTCTCGCTCACGGGCACGCCGTTCCGCAGCGACACGGCGCCCATTCCTTTCGTCAGCTACGTGCCCGACGCCGACGGCGTGCGCCTCTCGCAGACCGACTACCAGTACGGCTACGGCCGCGCGCTGCGCGACGGCGTCGTGCGGCCCGTCATCTTCCTCTCCTACGGCGGCCGCACGCGCTGGCGCACGACGACGGGCGACGAGATGGAGGCCGTGCTCGGTCAGGACGACACCGTTGACATCACGGCGCAGGCGTGGCGCACCGCCCTCGACCCCGGCGGCGAGTGGATGAGCGGCGTGCTTCGGGCGGCCGACACCCGGCTGACGGAAGTACGGCACGCGATTCCGGATGCGGGCGGCCTCGTCATCGCTACCGACCAGGCGACCGCCCGCGCGTATGCAGAGCTGCTGGCCACGATTGCGGGGGAGGAGCCGGTCGTCGTGCTGAGCGACGAGAGCGGCGCGTCTGCGCGCATCGCGGAGTTCGCCGAGTCGGAGGCGCGCTGGCTCGTCGCAGTGCGCATGGTCTCCGAGGGCGTCGAC
>SXGT01664157.1_pt1 | contig 19836 bp, 22 predicted proteins | sample 3176221 | NCBI WGS metagenome assembly SXGT01 (sample SAMN11356862, study PRJNA531348) | freshwater metagenome | isolation source: freshwater sample F1-120 | place: China: Fuxian Lake, Yuxi | collected 2017-12-25
CTTGGTGACGGTCGGGCTGCCGAAGGACTTCTCGATGATGACGTTGCGGCCACGCGGGCCGAGGGTGATTTTGACGGCGCGGGCCAGCTTCTTGACCCCGTCGCGCATGCGCTCACGCGCTTCCTGGTCGTATGCGATCTTCTTGACGGCCATGGTTTGGTTCCTGGTTGTGGGTGCGTCGGGGTGGAATCAATCGATCACGGCGAGGATTTCGTCCTCACCGAGAATCATCAGCTCTTCGCCGTCGAGCTTGATCTCGCTGCCGGCGTAGGAAGAGAACAGGACGCGGTCCTTCGCCTTGACCGACATCGCCTGTCGCGTGCCGTTGTCGAGCAGCTTGCCGTTGCCGACGGCGATCACGATGCCTTCGCGCGGCTTCTCCTTCGCGGTATCGGGCAGAATGATGCCGCCTTTGGTCTTCTCGTCGGCTTCTACGCGCTTGACGAGCACGCGGTCGCCCAGGGGCGTGACGGTGGCTGACTTGGTCTTGGCCATCTCAGGATTCCTCTATCTCGGGGGGTTGGGAGTGTGGGTGGGAAGCGGAGGGCCGACGCCACGCAAATGCGTCCGGCGGCCTGGTTTGACTAGCGACAGGGGCCTTGTGGCGGCCTTGGACGAGGCGGCGGCAGTGGATTGGGCCAGCCCAGCGGGCCGCCGAAGTGGTGGTGGATCAGCAGGTGGACCGACTGGCGCAGTCGCTCGAGGTCGAGCGGCTTGCGCAAGAACGTGAAGATGCCCGCCTGCATCGCCATCGCCGTCTCGTCGCGGTTGGCGGCTCCCGACATCAGGATCGCCGGCAGTGGCCGCAGCGCCGACAGGCGGCGGAACACCTCGAGGCCGGTCATGCCATGGGGGAGGTGGAAGTCGAGGATCGAGAAGTCGAACCGCTGGCGCATCGCCAGCTCGATCGCCTCCTTCGCGTTGGCCGCCAGCCCGACGTCCCAGCCGTGATCGGCCAGGAACTCGCCCAGGCAAACCCGGAGCGAGTCATCGTCCTCCACGAGGAGCACTCGGAAACTCTGCTGATGCATGCGGCGGAAAGGTCCCTCGACAGGAGGGGGCGCGCGCGTGAGCAACGGTCATGCCGCTGGATGTCGCCGCCGTAAGTGGTTCTCCCAAATAACCCTAAGGATGCCTAGCGCCACCTATCGACCCTTGGCTCGTGCCAGGTTGGCAGAGGATCCCCGCCACCAACTGACAACTTGGCGCAGTTTGGCCGACAGGCTGCGAGCCCGCGGGGGCAGGAGCGGCGGTCGCGGCGCACCTGCCTTTGGCCCCGAGACGGTCGCTGCCTAGTTGCCGACTGCGATCGGGGGCGAGGGCTCTCGGTGGCTCTACGCCGGGGGCTCGGGGTCGCTGCACTGGCCGCGGCTTTTCGAGCGGGCGGCCGGTGCGTCGGGGCGCTGACGATGCTCAGGTCGCGAGCGGACGACGCTCACTTTTCGTCGTCTTCCTCTTCTTCTTCTTCGTCCTTGTCGTCGAGGTCCTCGTCGGCGTCCGCCTCGGCGTCGTCCTCGGATTCCTCCTCGTCATCCCAGTCATCCTCCTCGTCGTCAACGTCGCCGTCCTCGTCCTCGAAGGACGCTAGGATCCGGTCCCAATCGGCGACCTCGATCGTGTTGTTGCAGACGAGGCAGACGCTGTCGTTGTCACGGAGGTCCTCGAGCTCATCGAGCTCGCGGTAAACCTTGCTGCATTCCTTGCAGTGAACGGACTTGCCCATGGTGGACTGGCTGGGATCGGGGAGCGCCAAATGGCGCGAGTCCGCGGTTGCATACCATGGCCCCCGTCCAAGGCAATGGCCCGCCGAGCAAAAAATCTGCGCAGGGCCACGGAAGTGGGCGGGTTTGGCGCACCAATGTTCCCGGGTAACGCCTCCCAGAAGCGTCCCGGAGCCTCGTTGGCCCCAAACGGGAGGTGCGGAGCGGTCGCCGGCCTGGCCCAAGCCGCAGCCACCGGAATGCCGACAAGCCCCCTGTGTCCAAGTCGATTTACATCGTCGGTGCCACTGGGATCCTGGGCTGCGTAGCGCTCAGCCTGATGATGCAGCACTTGCTCAAGGTGCAGGGCGATCGAGCGCGACCGGCACTTGCCGTGGAGATCGAGCAAGAGCTGACCGAATGCCTGAGTGGATCCGTCGAAGTGACGACGCTCGACGTCGACGGCGAGCGGACCTTGTGGGTGCGGTTGCCGATCAAGAAGGGATTCGCTTCCGATCGCCTGGCTCGCACCGCGTCGGACCTGCTGTGGAAGCGGGCGCCGTCATGGCCGCAGACGCCAGAACGGTTGCGGCTCGAGGTCGTGTCCGAGGGGGGTGTGCCGTTCTTGTTCGATTCGCATGCGCCCGGCATGCGCCTGCTGCGGACCGAGCGGCAACCACAAGTCGCGCCGCCGAAGTAGCACGGCGCTCGGACTGACCTCGCTCGTTGGATCCGCGCTTGCCTTCGTCGCAGTCGTGCGCGCCAATGCGTCGATGCTGCGTTTACTCGTCGCGATTGCGTTGCTCGCGCTTGCCGCCGCTGCGCAGGCTGGCGCGGGCTCCGTTCGCGTGCACGTGGCCAACGCCGCCGCCGCTGAGCAGGACCGCATCGTCGTGGCGTCCGTGTCCTTGCCGCGGGGCGCGTTCACGTTGCCCGCTGGGGCGTCGCTGTGCGGGATCGAGGCGCAAGAACTCGATGCAGCAACTTCACAGCCATTGAGTGCCGTCGTGCTGCGCGGAGTCGGTGCGCCGATGCTGCGGTGGCCGGATGGATCGGTCGCGCTGTTGTCGGCGCAGTGGAGGCTGCGCATTGCTGCAAGCACCGAGCGCGTGTTCTCCGTGCGCGCCCTGCACGCGGTCCTAGGGGCGCCATTCGTGCCGCCGCCGCATCGGTCCGCGCTGCCCGACGCGCTCCCGATCTGGACCGAGTTGGTCGATCCTTGGGGGCGACTGCTGCGCGCGGAACTCGTGCCCGATGGTGAAGCGGGGCCTGATGGCGTTGTCACCGACACCGGCCTCGTGCGCGTGCGGCGCTTCCGTTCTGTGCACCGGGTCGTCGATGGCGCGGACGTGGGCAAGCCGCTGCTCGAACTCACCGCGTTGCTCGTCACCTTCGATGGCGACCGCCGTGCGGAGTTGACGATTGCGCTCGACAACCGCGCGCCGCGCGCCGGTGCGCTCGGTCCCGTGCGATTCTCGGCGTTCCGCGTGTGCGTCGCCGATCCGATGCTCAAGTTCGTGCCTGCATTCGCGCGCGAGAATCTGCTGCCGCCGCCGACGGCACGTGACGACCAGGTCCTCACTCAAGAACTGCTACCAGCCGCCGGCCATCACCTCGGTGATGGCACGGCGAAGGCGTTCCGGCTGCATCTGTGGCTCGACGGAGAAGGGGTTGAGCCCGGGGCTCGCGATGCCGCCGTTTGGGGTCCGGTTCGACTTGATGCGGTCGCCAATGTCGACGACGTGCGCCACAGCGGTGCGTGGGGCGCATTTGGGGGGCCGGCGCCAGCGATCGGCGGCGAACGCGGTGACGACCGGCGGCAACTGATGCTCTGGCTCGATCGCTCGCGGCTTGGGCCCTACGGCGGTTTCGGTGACCCCGAGGACGCGCGGCTCGGCGGCGCGCCGAGGCACGGCGATTCGCTGCTGCACAATGTCCTTCGTTGGCGCAGTGGTGCATTGCTTGCCGTTGCAGAAGGCATGGTGCTGCAACACGCACTGCGGCCGACCGGCGGCCGCGACGCCCGGCTGCCGCAAGCGACGAAGGCCTATCGTCAGGGCATCCAGGCGCATTCGTTGGCGGCGCCGCACGGCTTCAGTCGCATCGACTACGAGCACGTGTCGGCCAATCTGTTGTTCGACCACTGGTGGCTCACGGGCGATGCGTTTGCGAAGGAGGAGTTGGTCCGAGTCGGCGCATCGGTGCGGGCAATGCTCAAAGCGCCCGCGTTTCGCACCGGTCGCGGCGAGGGGCGATGCCTCGAAGCCGGGGCACTCGCCGCGATGGCAACGGGCGACGGCGCGCTGCTCGCAGACTTGGTTGCGCACGCCAAGGAAACGCTCGCGCCGCTGCTGCGCACAGGTTCTGTCTGCGTCTTGCCGCAGCCAGCGCATCCGCTCGTGCTCGAAGGCAAAGACGCGTTCGACACGACCTCGCAAATGGCGGCGCTGCTGCGCGGGTTTGCGGCGTTGCATCGCGCGTGTGGCGATCCGGAGTTGCTCGCAGTCGTTGCTGCAATCGCCGATGCCATGGCCGGTCCCGCATGGCTCGAGGGGCAGGGCCCGAAAACCATCGTCAGCGCCACTGACCCCGGCCGATACAGCATGGCGGCGTCGCCGGAGGATCGCTCCGGCAGCGACCGCACGTTGATCGGGGCCTTTGTCATCGCTGCCGATCTCGTCGACGACGCAGACAAAAAGGACCTCTGGCGACGCCGCGCCACGTTCCTGCTCGATCGCGAGATCCCCGCAGCTGCGGCCTACCCCGATCTCGTGATGGCCTCTGCCAATCCGTGGCTGCAGGTCGTGCTCGATCGGAGGAAATAGGACTGACCGCAGCAGTCGTTTTCGGGTTTGCCGTAGCCGACGGGCTCTCGCCCGTCGTCGGCGCGGCTCCGTACGATGTGCTCGGCCGGCAACTGCCGCGGCAGCTCGTGCAGATGCTCAATGGCAGCAGCGACCGCGGCGTGCGGTTCTTGCCCTACCTGACCAGCACGAACGGCCAGCGCATGTTCTTGCGCCTGCGCGAGCCGCTTCCCGTTGCGACGCTGGCGTCCCTGCACCAGCGCGGCGAGGTCAAGCTGCTGGTCGATGGCTTCATCGGGGCGTCGGCGGTGAGGTTGCGCGCGCACGACGGCACCACGCATGGAGTGCTGCTCGACCTCGAGATCCCGTGGGTCGCCGACCGACCGGACGAAGCGCTGTCGCGCATGTGGTTTGAGCTGACGGGCCTGCTTGGTTGGGGTGAGAAGCTCCAGCCGCTGCCGGTCTCTGGTCCCGCGTTGTCGTGGTGGCTCGTCGCGAAGGACGAACTGCTGACGATCGAGGCAGGCATGTCCGCGTCGCCCGAAGCGGATGTCTTGCGCGCCGCGCGCGAGAGCGTCGCGTTGGCCGACGTGGTGGCCGTTCATGAAGTCGCATTCGAGACCGCAGTGAATCTGCTGCGCGCGGGCAGGCGACGCGACAAGGTCGCCGAGTTGTTGCGCACGATCGGAGCCAACACGCAGAGTCTGTTCGCGATGCGTCGCGCCGCGGCGCTGTTGCAAGCTGCAGGCGATGAGCGCGCGGCGGCAGAGACGCTGGAACGGGTGCTGCAACGCGAACGGAATCCTGCCGACGTCGAATCGTGCGCGGCCACGTGGTTCCGGTTGGGTGATTACGAAAAAGCGCGCGCGGTGCTGCAGGACGCCAACGAAAAAGGCTCGCTCGGTGGCGCTGGCCTTGCGCAACTCGCAGCCGTCGCGGATCGCGTCGGCGACTCTGCGCTTCGCGATGGCATCCTCGATCAGCTCGTGGCGCATCGCGACCTCCCCGCGCCCGCTGCCCGGTTGGTGGGCTCGTTCTTGATGGAGCGAGAGCGTTATCAGGACGCTCGCTCGGTGCTGGCGCGAGCGAGCAAGGCGTATTCACAGGATGCAGGTGTCTGGCTGGACCTTGCCCGCGCCTGCTTGATGCTCGATCTGCAGGACGAAGCGCGCGCGGCATTGCACGAAGCCGCGACGAATGCGGGAGTCGACGAAGGTCGGCGCGACATCGAGCGACTGCTGCGGCTCTCCAAGGTGCCGGGTCTGTTTTCCGGCATGCGTGTCGTCGACGCGACCCTCGCGAAGGGCGACGCGCGGCAAGCGATTCGACTCGCGCGCGGCGTCGTTCGTCGCAGCCGCCACGCTGCGGAGGCATGGTTGTTCCTTGGCGTGGTGCGGCAGAAGTTGCGATTGGATCGTCGTGCCGAGATGGCGCTGCGTCGCGCCCTCACGCTCGACGATGGCCTCGCTGAAGCGCACAACCGGCTCGGCATCCTGCTGGTGGGGCGCGGTGAAGTCGAGAATGGTCATGCGCACCTGGTCCGTGCGGTCGCGCTGTCGCCGACGGACCCGTCGCCACAGTTGCACCTCGCGCAAGCCTGTGTCTTGCTCGGTCGTCGTGCCGATGCGGAGACCCACCTGCGCGCGGCGCAAGATCTCGGCGCAAGGCCAGAGTTGGTCGACGCGGTTCGTCGCGCTTTCTTCGCTGCGTGAGCGCGCTGTCCGTGCGCAATCAGCGCACGCGCATTGGCCGCCAGGCGACGACGTCGACCGGCTCGGCGCACAACGCGAACGGCGCGCAGTCGGGCAGATCGAGGCCAAGGAGCCTCGTCATGTCGCAGGCGCTGACTTGCACCGAAGCCGGCTGAAGCTGCCAGGGCGCGTGCGCGATCTCGCCGCAGCGCAGCGAGCCGTCGCGCGCCGCTGCGAACAAGCAGTAGCGCTCGACGAGGAAGTGCTCGAGCGAGCCAGGCTTTGCCGTGCGCGAGTTGCCGCCGCTGCAGTAACTGGCGGCGAATCGAGCGGGCGGGCCGCGGTCGTCGATGCGACGGCTCACGTACGAGATCAGCGAGCCACGCTGCTGAACTTCCATCGCGGCGCGAAAGTACGGCAGCCGAAAGGTCGCGCGCGCGCCTGCGACTGCCAGCCGGCTCTGCGCATCGAGGCTGAAGAACCACACGCCCGACTTGTCGCCCGCGCGTACGTAGGTGCGCACATTCAACTCCGGGAAGTCCGCGGCGCCTGGCAATGGCGGCAAGCCGCGGATGCGCGTCCTCTTCATGCAAAAGGGCACGATCCCCAGCCACGCATCGCCATCGAAGGTCTCCACCTCGACGCCTGTGGGCAAGAGTCGCTGTAGCGCGTCCTTTTGCACCGGCCAGTGCAGGAAGGCGAGGTCCGTCCACTGCATCGTGAGCACCCACGGTTCCCGCGGCAGCGGGAAGGGTCGGTGGTCTGCGGCGGCAAGCGCGGGGTGGCCCATGGTTGCGTTCTAGAGGATCGTTCAGCGTTCGCGGCGGTTGCGCCTGATTCGTAGCAAGCACTCGTCCGAGGTAGAAGTGCTCGATCCCAAGCGATCCGTTCTGGACTGCCGCATGCGCGACTTCAAGTTCATCACTGCGTTAGCAATCGCCGTCTTGGCTCTGGCGATGCAGGCGCAGGATCGTGCGCCGACACGTCAGTTTCGCGAAGTGGTCGTCGCCAAGGCCGAGCCGGGCGAAGTGGTCAGCAGCGCGCCGCAATGGTCGAAGGCGGTCGCGCGCGGTCGCGATGGCGCGTGGTGGCTGTTGCTGGGGCGACACAACGCGGCGGATGCGGCGGGCGCGCGAACGGCGCGCTGGCGTGTTGAGCTTTGGCGCTCGGTCGATGGCCTGCAGTGGGAATGTCGCGCGATCGCGCCCTTCGAGGATGCTTCGTGCGGTTCGATCGTCGCCGATGCACTGACTTCGCAACTGCACCTCCTCGTCGCCAACTCTGTGCAGGGCAAGTGGAGCGAGCCGTGGCACCTCGCATACGACGTCGACACGCGGGATTGGGTTGGCAAGCCGTCGCGACTCGCGGCCGCGACCGGCGACGAGGACCAATACTTCGCCAACGACATCGATTGCACCGACAGCGGCGCTCTCGTTGCGATCCTTGGCAGCCATCGCATGCCGAAGCCGGTGGAATGGACCGGCGGCTGGTCGACCGCGATCCGACGCAAGAGAGCAGGCGCGAGCGACTGGTCGGACACACGGATGGTGAACGTCGCCAGCTACGGAGTCGCCAGCAACCTCTCGGTCCGTGGCGAGCTCGTGGATTGCTCCTATCGCACGTGCCCGAACGATGCAGTCGTCGCGGTGCGGACCTACGACGCTGACAAGCACGAGTTCTTGCAGGCGACCGACGAGGCCTGCAATGGCGCACTCACCGATGCCCTCGGCATCTGCAACAGCTCGGTGATCTGCGATGACGCCACGGGCGGCCGCTACGTGATGTTCGTCCTCGGCGGTCGCAATCCTGGCGAGGGTCGGCTCTGCGCGTCCTTCTGCGGCCCCGACGGGCTCGAATGGCAGCGCACGGAGATCGCCACGGATCCGCCGCTGCAGTGCGGCAACGAGACCTACTCGCACTTCGCGCTCGCGCGCGGCGCAGGCAACCAGGTCATCGCGTTCTATGCCAAGGCCTCGGAGGAGCACGCCAATCTCCATCAGCGCGTGCTCGATGGCGGCGAACTGGTCGGCGCAGAAGAACTCGTGTCGCGCGATCGCCCCGGCGCGTTCTTGATCCTGTGCGGCAACAAGCAGCCGGAGTTGCGACCGGGCATCCAGCTCGTCGCGACGCGCGGCGGCGAGTCGTTGTCGCGCGCCAGTGTCATGGTCTATGGCGTGCTGCCCGCGCCGTTGCCGAGGCCTCGAATCGTGCGCTGAGCTTGCGCTGCGCTTCAGTCGGCGAGATCGACGATCACCGGCGCGTGGTCGCTGATTTCAAAGTCGTCACTACGGCCGACGGTCGCGACGCGCAATCGTTCGCGGGCGGCGCGGTTGCCCAGCACGTAGTCGATGCGCCAGCCGCGATCGAGTGCGCGCGCGTTGCCGCGGTTGGACCACCATGAGTAGGGCCCCTTCTTGGCTCCAATGTGGTCGCGCAAGAGGTCGGACCAACCGCTCTGTAGCAGTTGCGAGAACCAATCGCGTTCGTGCTGGAGGAAGCCTGAGGACTCGCGGTTGCTGCGCGGGTTCCAGATGTCGTCCTCGGTGTGCGCAATATTGAGATCGCCGCAGACCAGGACTGGGGTCTTCTTCTTCGTGCGTGGCAACAGCCACTTCAGGAAGTCGCGGCACCACTCGTCCTTGTAGCGCTGGCGCACTTCGCTCGAGGAGCCGTTGGGCAGGTAGACGTTGATGCACTCAAAGGCGCCGTGCTTCGTGCTGAGCACGCGGCCTTCGGGGTCAGCGGTTGCATCGAGCGCCGAGTTGATGCCGCGCGAGGTCACCTTGATGCCGACCGCATCGCTCGCAGCGGTCAACACACCGGAGTAGCCAAGCTTCTGTGCCGGGTGCCAGATCGCCTCGAGTCCCTCCGCGAGTCGGAAGTCAGGCGGCAGTTGTTCGCGCAGCGCGCGCACTTCCTGCAGCATCCAGATGTCGCCGCCGATCTCCTTGACGAAGCCGAGGAGGCCGTTCTTCACCGCGGCGCGGACACCGTTGACGTTCCATGACACGACGCGCATGGGAAGAGCAGGTTGAGGCAGGGGACTTCCGCGCACAAGCGCTTCATCGGCGCAGAAGCCTGCGGTCAGAGCGTGCGCAGGGTTGCGGCCCGCGGGCGCGCTCTCGTAACGTCGCCCTTTGCCGATGACCGCCCCCGACCCGTTGCTGGCCTACCGCGCGCGCTTCCCGATCCTGTCGCGCGCCAACTACCTGATCAGCAACTCGCTCGGCGCGATGCCCGCGGCCGCACGCGACTCGATGGGGCAGTTCCTCAACATGTGGGATCGTCGCGGTGTGCGCGCTTGGGGCGAAGGTTGGTGGGCGCTGCAAGAGCAGGTCGGCGCCGTGCTGGAACGCATTCTCGGTGTGCCAGAGCGCACCGTGTCGATGCACCAGAACGTCGCAGTCGCGACCGAGATGATCCTCTCGTGCTTCGACTTCACGCAGAAGCGGAACAAGATCGTCTACTGCGAACTCAACTTCCCGAGCGACCAATACGCCTACGAAGCGCAGGCTCGGCGCGGCGCCAGGCTCGTGCGCGTGCCCGGTGAGTCGGACGGAATCGCAACCGACCTCAATCGGTTGCTCGCAGCGATCGACGAAGAGACGCTGCTCGTCGCCGTCGATCACGTGCACTTCCGCAGCTCCTGGATCCAGGACCTGCCCGCGATCACACAGAAGGCGCGCAAGGTCGGCGCCTTCGTGATAGCCGACGTGTTCCATTCCGGTGGCACGTTGCCGCTCGATTTGCACCGCTGGGGCGTGCATGCCGCGGTTGGCGGCGCGCTCAAGTACATGTGCGGCGGAGCTGGCAACTGCTTTCTCTACGTCGATCCCGACGAGCGCAAGAAGCTCACGCCGACCTTCACTGGCTGGGCCGCGCACAAGCAGCCATTCCAGTTCTCCAACAAGGGGCAGGACTACCGCGACGACGCCGGCAGGTTCTTTACTGGCACGCCCAATGTGCCGGCCCTGTATGCGGGCAAGGAAGGCATCGCGATCGTCGCCGAGGCGGGACTCGCGAACATCCGACGCCGCAGTCAGCAACTCACCCAGGTGCTGGTCGAGCAGGCGGACAAGGCCGGGCTCGGAGTCCGTTCGCCGCGCGCAGCCGTGCAGCGCGGTGGTCACGTCGCGCTCGATGTGCCGCACGGCTACGAGGTCTGTCAGGCGCTTGCGGCCGAGGACGTCGTTGTCGACTTCCGGCCTGAAGCAGGGTTGCGCGTCGCGCCGCACTTCTACAACACCGAGGACGAGGTGCGCGCCTGCGTCGCGCGCGTGCGCGCGATCCTCGATGACGGCAGTTGGGAGCGCTTCGCGAAGCAGGAGCGCAAACCCGGATGAGCGATCCGCGCGACCATCGCCCACTGCGCATCTGGGATATCAGCGAGCCGATCGAGGAGTCGACGGCGCAGTTTCCCGGTGACACGCCGTTCTCGCGCGAGTGGGTCGCGCGCATCGAGAACGGCGCCTCGTGCAACGTCAGTTCGATGCGCATGTCGGTCCACGTCGGCACGCACACCGACGCGCCTTTGCACTTCGACTGCGCGGGCCGCGACATGGCGTCCGTCGATCTGCGCGCCTACCTCGGCCGCTGCCGCGTCGTCGACGTGTGCGGTGAAGGCTCGCCCCGGGAAATCCCGGTCGCGGCGTTGACCGACACGATGCTGGCCGGATGTGAGCGGATCTTGTTCCGCACCAGCGACGCGCACGACCATCGCGTATGGAACCCGGACTTCAGCGCAGTCGGCCCTGCCGCAGCGCAGCGGCTCGTCGACCAAGGCGTGCTGCTCGTCGGCATCGACACACCGAGCATCGACCATGCGACGAGCAAGGATCTGAAGGGCCATCACGCCTTGCACCGCGGCGGTGTCGCGATCCTGGAGAACCTCGATCTGCGTGGCGTGCCGGCCGGCGATTACGAACTGATCGCATTGCCGTTGCGCATGGTCGGCAGCGACAGCAGCCCCGTCCGCGCGATCTTGCGCGAACTGCGTCGATGAGCGGAGCCAGCGCTTTTCGCCAACGAACCTCGATCCCATGAGCAAGCGTCCAGTCAATCCAGCCGAGCTCGCCCCGCCGATCGGCTTCTCGCATGCGTGGCTCGTCGAGCACGGTGACCAGAAGACGCTCTACCTCGCTGGTCAGTGCGGCTACGACAAGGCAGGCAAGGTCGAGTCGCCTGGTGACCTCGTGGCGCAACTCGATCGGGCGATGACCAACATCAGCGTGATCCTCAAGGATGCGGGCATGGCGTTTACCGATGTCGTGCAGCTCAACCTCTATGTGACGAGCCGCGATGACTATTCCGCAGCGCGTCGCGCGTTCGGAGAAGTGTGGCGCCGTCACTGCGGCAAGCACTACCCGGGCATGGCGTTGTTTCAGGTTGTGTCGCTGTTCGACCCATTGGCCCTGATCGAGATTCAGGGAGTCGCCGCGCGATGACCTGGCGTTGCGCGTTGCTCCTTGCCTGTTCGCTCGTTTTGCTGTGCGCATGCGCCGCATCGGGAGCCGAGGGGTTGGAGTTGGCCCCGGTCACCGACACGGTGGGCGTCGAGATAGCAGGCGGCGCGTTCGTGAAGACGGAAGGTCGCCGCATTCCGCGTGAGCGCTTCGTGCTCGAGCTGCGGCTGCGGGTGAGGTCGATGGCGCCCACTGACGTCGCAGGAATCCGTGTGGTCCTCGCGGTTGCAGACGAAGCGGACGAATCTGCCGCGAGGGACGCCGACTGGATCCTCGACCAGCTCCAAATCATGGGCATCAGCCAAGTCTCCTACCGCTGAGCCGCGACCTGCACATGACTCGCTTCCTGCGCCACATTCCGCCGCAACTCGTCGTCTTCGATGTCGACGGCACTTTGCACGACACGTTTCGTTGGTGGGCCCCGTGCATCCGCGCGGGCCTGCAGAAGTTCGCGGACATGCACGGCATACCGCTCGAGATGCCGAGCGACGCAGAAGCCGAGGCGGTCGTCGGCATGCGTGACGCCGGCGTCTGGGGGCCGTTCTTGCCGGACGCGCACAAACACCGTTGGCAAGAACTGCGAGCCGTCGTCGTGCCGATGGAATGCGAACTGATCACCTCAGGCGTCGACTACTTGTTCCCGGGCGTGCGCGAGATGCTGCCGCACCTCCGCCGAATGGGCGTTCGCGTCGCGCTGGCGAGCAACTGTCGTCAGGCTTACATGAACGCGGTGCAGCACGGCCAAGGGCTCGTCCACCTTTCGGACTGGCAGTTCTGCCTCGATTCGCCGGGCGTCGCTGACAAGCGCGACATGCTGCGGCTCGCCAAAGAAGCGGCCGGCGCCGAGCGCGTCGTGATGGTCGGCGACCGGGAGCCGGACCACGAGGCGGCCGAGAGCCTGGGGTGGCCCTTTGTCTGGAGACAGAACCCGCGTTGCGACTTGTCCCACGGCGACGCCGTTTGGAATGGCGAGGCGAGTCACTTGCTGCAGATCTTGGGACTTCGCGGAATATCCTGACCGCGACCCGTAGGGCTTCAGTCCGCCGCACCGAAGATCGCCATGGAAATCATTCTCACGCTGGTCGTGTTCTACTTCGTCTACAGCATGAGCAAGGCGCAGCTCGACGATCGGGCGAAGGAGCGGCAACAGCGTCTTGAGGCATTGGAGAGGGCGCTCGCCAATCCGGCGGTGGACCGAGCCATGGTGCAGCAACTCGCCAATCAGCTGACTGGCAACAAGCCCCCGCAGGAACGCGCCGGAACGGGGCTCGCGTGGCTCTTGGGTCTCGGGTGGCTGACGCTGTTTACCGGCGCGGGTGTGTGGGCCTTTGGGCTTGGGATAGGTCATCGCGATCCGACGGCAGCCGGCATCCTCGTCATGCTGATTGGTTTCGGGCTCGTGACCTATCCCTTCGCGCTGCGCGAGATGGAAGCGCGTCGCGCGGCGCGCTGAGTGCCGCCTGGTTGGCGGGCGCACGGCCGCGCGCCATGATGGGCCGGGTGTTGCCGACGCCAGATCTGCTGGAAGCGCGCGTCGTGGAGATGTTCGCGCTGTGGCGCGTGCCGCTTGGCGCGCCAGTCGTCGTCTCGTGGAACTCGCGACTGCGCTCGACAGCGGGTCGGGCCTTCTATCGCGAAGGCCGTATCGAGCTGAACCCGGCGCTGCTCGAGCGATCGCCTGACCAGATCGACACCGTGCTCGTGCATGAGGCAGCACACGTCGCGGCCCATCGGCTATTTGGCTCGCGCTGCCCTGCGCACGGCCGCCACTGGCGCGGGCTCATGCGGCTGGCTGGCCTGCCGCCCGACGTCACGCACGCACTGCCTGTGCCTTTGGGCCAGCGTTCGCGGCGGCGAGAGCGAATCTACCTGCGCGTTTGCGACGCATGTGGTGGGAGGCGCATTGCGCGCATCGTCCGTTACGACGCTTGTGCGTGCGGCGCCGTGCGGCGGTTCTTTGTGCTCCGCGCACCGGCGACGGCCGGCGGACTCGATGCCTTGCGCAACATGAGCCTCGCCGAGGCCCGTGAGCGCTGCGGCACTGCGTTGAAGTGACGCACCGGCGATAGGCACTCAGTCGCGCCTGGCGGTGACGTAGGCGAGCCAGTGCGGGTCAGCCGGGCCTTTGCTGCGGTTGCGGAAGGCGCCGGTTCTCGGGTCCTGCCACAGGATCGAAGTCGACGCGAAGCCCGCGTCGCGCATGAGGTCGACGAGTTCTGGCACGGTCCACATGCGCCAGTCGTAGACGAAGGCAGAATCGATGCGGCCCTGCGGCGTGTCGAAGTGGATGCGGCAGTCGACGCGGTGCGTCGCCGGATCGAAGGCGCGCTGCTCCCATTCGTGCGCGAACGCGCCGTGGTCGAAGCGTTCTGAGAACGGCCGATGCGAAAGACCGCCGCCGAACACGTCGAGCACGACCGCGCCGCCTCGGCGCAGCGCGCGACGGCAGCACTTCAAGTAGGTGAGCAATGCGGCACGTTCGTGGAACACGCAGTAGCTGAAGTTGAGCGCGACGACGAGGTCGGCCTTGGCGACGCTCGCCTTGCGCACGTCGGCGCAGACGAGTCGTGCGCGCGGTCGCATCGGCAAGGGCAATCGCTCGATGTTGTGCTTCGCCTTCTCGATCGTCGCCGCGTCGTGGTCGACGCCGATCGCGCGTCGCTGGTCTTGTTCTTTGCCTCGGCCGCCACGAAGGAATGCGCACGAGATCGCTGCGGTGCCGCAGAAGTCCTCGCGCAAAACGCGCAGTGGCCTGCCCGTTTCGCGGCGGAACCACGACACCAACAGCCGCGCGTCGCGTCGAGGCGCCTGCACGGCGATCTCGTAGAGCGCATGACGGTCGATTGCGACCGGTTCGTGCGAACCGATGCGAGAACGGAGTGCTTTGGTCTTGGCCATGCGCTGCTTGCCGCGATGCTCGATCGGCGCGGCCAGAATGCAAGGCGCGCGGTTCCGGGGTTCCCACCTTGCTCATGCGGCCGTAGGCTGCTCGCCCCAAGCAACGCCGATGAGCCGCCACCGCGACGTGTTTGAAGAGATCGTCCGCCTGCGAGCGGAAGGCGTGCCCGCCGCGCTCGCGACCATCGTCTCCACTCGCGGTTCGACGCCCGGCCGCACGACGATGCGGCTGCTCGTGCTGGAGGACGGCACGTTCCTCGGCACGGTCGGCGGCGGTTGCCTCGAATCCGAGGTCTACGACGCGGCGTTGCAGACCCTGGCTGACGAGCAACCGCGCACGTTGACCTTTCGGCTCACCGAGAAGGACTCACCCGACTCGGGGCTGATGTGCGGCGGCGAGGTGACGATCTTCGTCGAGCCGATCACGACGCCGGCATTGTGGATCTACGGTGGCGGCCACGTCAGCAAGGCGCTGTGCCAGGTCGCATCGCTCGCCGGCTTCCGCGTCACGATCGTCGACGACCGTCCGGCGTTCGCGACGACCGAACGCTTCCCCGAGGCGGCAAACGCGATAGCGATGCCACTCATGCAGGCGGTCGCGGAGATGCCGATCCGCTCCAACACCTACTGCGTCGTCGTCACCCGCGGTCACAAAGAAGACGGTCTCGTGCTGCAGGCGCTTGCGGAGCGCGCGCGCCGCGGGGAGCGAGCGAAGTTCCTCGGCATGATCGGTAGCAGGACCAAGCAGGCGCTGTTGTGGAAGCACTTGCGCGCAGCGGGCGTCACTGACGACTTCTTGGCGACGGTGCGCACGCCGATGGGCGCCTGCATTGGCGCGCGCAGCCACGAGGAGATCGCGGTGTCCGTCGTCAGCGAGCTGATCGCCTTGCGGCGTCTTGGTCACGACCTCGGCGCGACGTGGGCGGATCACAAGTCGAAGAAGCCGCGACTGACGGAGTTGCGCGACCTGCCCGAGGCGCAGTGAGCAACGCAGTGCCCGGCGCGGGCGGCCCGACGATTCGACGCGAACGCATCGAACACATCGATGTGCTGCGCGGGGTCGCCGTGTGCGGCATCTTCGCGATGAACGTCACTTCGTTTGGCCTGCAAATGCCGGCCTACTTCCGGCTGGACGCGGGCGGGTTCGCGACCTTGCCAGACCAGGTCGCCGGAGTGTTCACGGAGTTGTTCGTCGCGCAGAAGATGATGGGGCTGTTCTCGCTGCTGTTTGGCGCGAGCATCGCCTTGTTCATCGACCGCGCCGCGACGACGACCCGCTGGCCGGCGCTGGTCGCGTTATGGCGCAACGCGCTGTTGCTTGGCCTTGGCCTGGCGCACGCCGCCTGCTGGGACGGCGACGTGCTCGAGATCTACGCCAAGTGCGCGCCGTTCGTGATCCTGCTGCACAAGGCGCCTGTGCGGCTGCTCGTGGCGCTGGCGGGTCTTGCCTTTGTGCTCGCGGCCGCGGTCGCGCTGCCGACGCAGGAGGCAGTCACGCGCGCGGGGGCTGCTTCGTTGGGCTGGTATTGGCACTCGTATTCCGAGGCGTCGCGCGAAGTCATCCGCTACGTGCTGATCACGTTCTACGTTCGCGCGTTCGGTTTCATGCTGCTCGGCGTCGCGCTGTATCGGACCGGCTGGCTCTGCGGGGAGCGCTCTGGCGTGGACTACCGCCGCGCTGCTCGTCTCGGATTTTCGCTCGGTGTGCCGCTGTGCGGGTTCGCGCTCGGCTGGCAGATCGCGTCTGGCTTCTCGCACGAGGTGGCGATGTGGACCGGCGGCATTCAGACTTTGGGCGCGTTGCCGATGACGCTCGGCTACGCGGCATTGGTGCTCAGTTGGTCGGTTTGTTCCGTAGGCAATGGCTCGCGGTTGCGCGATCGCCTCGCGGCCACGGGTCGAATGGCATTGACCAACTACCTGACGCAGTCCGCGTTGGGTGTGCTCATCGTGACCTTCTTGATCGGCTATGACGTGCTCGGGCGCGCTGCACTGCTGGCGGTGTGCGTCCCCGTCTGGCTCTTGCAGCTGTCATGGTCCGAGGCCTGGCTTCGAAGTCATGCCAATGGCCCGGTCGAGTGGCTTTGGCGCTGCGCGACTTGGTTGCGGTGGCAATCGATGCGGCGGGCCGCGGGTTCTTAGATTCGCTTCTCAACACCTCGGCAGCTGCGGCCGGTCCCGATTCCGAGGGTGACGTCGCCGAATCGAAGCGGAGTCCACGGATTCCGCCGCGAACGCGCTCCTTGCCCGCGGCCCTCGTTGCTCGGCCTCGCGGGCCTGTTTGTTGTGAAAGCACTTCTAGGAAGGCTGATTCTTGTTGGCGGATCCCGAACCCCCTTCGGTTGCCGAGCGTTGTCCCGACCCTCCGCCCTCGGCATGATCTCCGGCCCCCTGATGGCCCCCAGCCCGGTGTGCCAGCCGGGCGACCCCTACTCGCAGCCATGAAGACCCTCGCAGCCATTTCGACCCTGTTGCTCTGCGTCGTCGCCCAAGCCCAGGGCGACACCGTCTCGTTGACCTCCGGAACGGTCGTCGACGGCTGCAGCGTGCAGTCGTTCAACATCCGCGAGCTGAAGTATTCGAAGGGCGGCTCGGTCGAGCAGATCTCGACTGACCAAGTCGCCAAGGTCGACCTGAAGAAGTTCAAGGACGTCTACCGCCGGTCCCTGGCGAACAAGGACGCCGATCTGATGCTCACCGAGGCGCGCAACCAGTTCAGCAAGTCGAAAGACCTGCTGATGGCGCAGATGGGTTACCTCGAATGCGCGCGCCTGTTCTACTCGCAGGGCAATGACGGCAATGGCGGCGGCGTGCTGGAGGAGTTGAGCAAGAACATCCCGGACGCCGGCGTGCTTCCGGACGGGTATCGGATGAAGTTCGAGAACTATCTGTCGCAAGGCGACGCGGCTGGTGTCGGCAACGCCAAGCTGCTCGCGCAGAAGTACTCCACCGAGTCGACGACCAACGCTTGGCCGAGCGGCTTCTCGGTCGAAGCCGACTTCTTCGCTGCGATGGCCGAAGCCGCCGGCGGCGGTGATGCGAAGGCGTTCCAGGCCAAGATGCGCGACATCGTCGCCAAGGCGCAGGGCGGCATGTCGATCTTGGCCGCGCGCGCCAACGTGCAGCTCGCCAACAGCCTGCGCATGACGGGCGGGGCCGATCAGGCCGCTGAGATCTACCAGTCGATTCTCGATGGCAAGGGCAACGACGAGAACGCGCTCGCGGGCGCGCACCTCGGCGCCGGTTACATCGCCATGAGCAAGGGCGACGCCGCCAGCCGCGACCACTTCCGCGAGGCCTTGATGTGCTTCTTGCGCGTTCGCCTCGAGACCCGGAACTGCTGGCCGAGCCTGCAGGCTGAGGCGCTCTACAACGCGATCCTCGCGGCGGACAAGTGGGGCGGCCAGGACTTCCGCTTGGTGCAAGGTCGTTGCCGCTATCTGTTGAACGCGAACTTTGCGCAGACCGAATGGGCGCAGCGCGCTCGCGGCCAGTGAAGTGACCTGAGCGCGGCGCCAGCGGCCGCGGCCAGAACTCCGAAGCCCCACTTGCCGCAAGATCGTGCGCGGCATGCCGCGCGGCGGTGCTCCTGGCGAAGTTTTCGCCCTTCTGCGCGCAGATGCGCGCGCTTCGTTGCGCCTCTACTCCCGGCGATGCGCGTGCGTTCCGGGACGGAGCGAGGATGCACGAAGCTAGCGAGGATGTTTGGTTCGGCGCGCGGCGTCGCGTTCACGACGCACTGCGCGGATTCAGGGACGGGTTCACCCGGGATGCGCGAGACGACTTGACGCAAGAAGCCGCGCTGGCGCTGTGGCTCTTCAGCGCTCGTCATCACAAACACGGCCCGATCTACGCAGCGCTGCCGCTCATCGTCAATCGCACGAGGTGGGCTGCGATCCGCAAGTCCAATCGGCGTGCCGCGTCGGTGGCCGAGCAGCAGGCGTGTTCCGGCTCGTCCTTTTCCGAGCGCGACGACTGCATCCTCGTCGAGGGCAAGGTTGTGCCGGTGGACTGGATGCTCCATCACCTGCGCACCGAGTTGGCCAAGCTGCGCGGGCGCAATCGGGTCGCCCTGCTCGCCTTCTACGACGGCGAGAGCTGCAGCCAGATCGCGGCACGGCTGGGCTCGAGCGTCGACGCGGTGCGGGTGAGGCTCTGCCGCTCCCGCGCGCAACTGAAACGCAACCTCGAGGAGCGAGCCCGCGCGGCGGGCGGCTTCGAGGTCTGAATGAGTAAGCACCAAGGAATGAGGAGTGGATGATGCGAAACTGGAAGCACGTTTGGATTTGCGCGGCAACACTGGCATGCGCGCTCACGGCGCAAGACGGCGCGCCTTCAACCGAGTCGGCGGCGCAACCCGCGATCAAGCGACCGATGCTCAGCGAGGCGTCGCGCACGGCGCTCGCGGCGGCCCGCGCCGATGCGATGAAGGTGCGAGGCCTCGAGGGCGATGCGCAGGCGGCGGCTCTCGACGCTGCGGCCAAGTCCTACGACCGCGCGGCCACCGAGATCGTCGCTGAGCCGAAGGCTGCGGCGCAGGCGGCGTTTTCGGCTGCCGAGTTGTGGCGTCGCCACGGCAGTGTCGAAAAGGCAGAGCGCTGCTACATGACTGCCGCGCAACTTGATGCGGAGCGTTACGCGCAGCGCGGCAAGCTCGGCGCAGCGGACATGCAACGCCGCGCCGAGAAGCATGAGATGGCGCTCGCCACCTACCGCGACGCCGCAGCCGTCGACCCGACGACGGCGCGCGCCCAGACCGCTCGGGTTTGGGTCGGACGCGTGCTGCAGTCGATGGGACGCGACGTCGACGCGGTCGTTGCGTTGCGCGCCGCCGTGGCGACCGCGACGACACCCAGTCAGACGATCGAGGCGATCAACTTCTTGGCTGGCGCTTTGGTCGCCGGCGGCGATCTCGAAGCTGCAGCGCGAGCGTTGGCGCAGGCCGATGCGGCGGTCTCGACTGCGATCGTCGAGCAACCCGAAGAATCGGAGCGCCTGCACAAGGCGTTGGAGTCGATGACGGCGCGCCGCGCGCTGCAGCGTGCGCAGGACAAGTCGACGGATGCGGCAGTCGACGCGCAACAGCTGGAAGAGCAGCGCGGTTGAGATCCCTGCTGCGGTGGCGCAGCGGAGCGGTCGTCGCCTCGGACGCACGCGATGGCACGTGGCACGGCGCCTTGTCGGGGTTCACCGCCGTGTCGCGGGGTGGAGGGCTGTCGCTCGGAAGAGGCACGCGAACGCAACGCTGCGCCACGCAGCAAAAGCACAGCGGGCCGCCTGA
>SXGT01443977.1_pt1 | contig 19834 bp, 23 predicted proteins | sample 3176221 | NCBI WGS metagenome assembly SXGT01 (sample SAMN11356862, study PRJNA531348) | freshwater metagenome | isolation source: freshwater sample F1-120 | place: China: Fuxian Lake, Yuxi | collected 2017-12-25
GGCGGCGCGTTCAGTGGCAAGGACCCGAGCACGGTCGACCGTTCGGCCGCGTACGCCGCCCGCTGGGTGGCCAAGCACGTGGTGGCCAGTGGCGCCGCCACCCGGTGCGAGGTGCAGGTGGCCTATGCCATCGGCATGGCGCACCCGGTGAGCATCCTGGTCGAGACGTTCGGCACCGAGAAGGTCGAGAACTCGAAGATCGTCGACGCCGTGCGCAGCACGTTCGACCTCCGTCCGGCCGCCATCGTCCGCGACCTCGACCTGAAGCGCCCGATCTACCAGCAGACGGCGGCGTACGGTCACTTCGGGCGCAACAAGCCGGAGTTCACCTGGGAGCAGGTCAGCCGCCTCGACGAGTTCATGCGCGCCGTCGGCGTGTGACCATTCCGGGCGTGCTCACGCCCGCTCTGGTGGCGCGGGTGGTCCCCGACGTCACCGGGCTCGACAAGCAGTTCGACTACCTCGTCCCCGCAGCGCTGCGCGACCACGTGGCGGTGGGCACGAAGGTGCGTGTCCCGCTGCACGGTCGCCGCGTCGGCGGTTGGGTGATCGCGTTGGGCGAACCCGATCCGTCGGTGCCCGTGGAGAAACTGGTGCCCATCGCCAAGGTGTCGTCCATCGGGCCACCGGCCGAGGTGGTGGCACTGGCGCAGTGGGCTGCCGACCGCTGGGGTGCGCCGCGGGTGCGCCCGTTCCTCGTCGCTGCCCAACCGCCCTCGATGGTCACCGCGTTGCCGATGTCGCGCCGCACCGTCACCTCCGGTGGATCCGGTGTGACCTCGGGAGTTCGGCGCACCACACCGCTCACCGATCCGCTGCCGCTGCTGGTCGACATCGCACAGGCGGGACCGTGCATCGTCGTGCATCCCACTCCTGCCGCCACCCGGGCCATCGCCAACCGACTCCGCAAGGCCGGATTGCGGGTGGCGCTCCTGCCCGACGAATGGGCGCTGGCGGCCGCCGGCGCCGACGTGGTGGTCGGCACCCGCACCGCGGCGTGGGCGCCGTGTCCCGGTCTCGCCACGATGGTGGTGCTCGACGAGCACGACGAGGCGCTGCAGGAGGAGCGAACACCCACGTGGCACGCACGCGACGTCGCCGTCGAACGCTGTGAACGCGCGGGCGCTGCGTGTGTGCTGGTGTCGCCGTGCCCCACGCTCGCGGCGCTCCACTGGGCAGGTCAGCGAGTGGTGTCACCGACGGCCAACGAGGCCGTGCACGGCTGGCCCTTCGTCGAGATCGTCGACCGGTCCGACGAGGAGCCGTGGAAGCGATCGCTGGTGAGCTCGGCGCTCATCGCCCGCCTTCGCGACCACGCGGCCCGCGTCGTGTGTGTCATCAACACGTCCGGGCGCGCACGTCTGGTGGCATGTCGTTCCTGCAAGTCGTTGCAGCGGTGCGAGCGCTGCGACGCGGCGGTGGCGCTCGACGACCGAGAACTCCTCTCGTGCGCCCGATGCGGCACCGAGCGACCGCAGGTCTGCCAACAGTGCGGCTCGGGTGCCATGGCACTGGTGAAGCCGGGCGTGTCGCGGCTGCGTGAGGAACTCGAGGCCGCAGCCAACCGACCGGTCGTCGCAGTGACGGGGGAGTCCGACGACCTCCCCGATGCCGACGTGTACGTGGGCACCGAGGCCGTGCTGCACCGGGTGCGCAACATCGACGTCGTGGCGTTCCTCGATTTCGACGCCGAGCTCCTCGCGCCGCGCTACCGCGCCGTCGAGCACTCGCTCGCGCTCCTGGTGCGCGCCGGTCGATTGGTCGGCAGTCGCGAACGAGGCGGGCGTGTGATGGTGCAGACCTTCACCCCGCAGCACCCGTTGCTCAGCGCGGTGCAGTTGGCCGAACCCGACCGCATCGTGCCCGACGAACTCGAGCGTCGGCAACTGCTCGGGTTGCCGCCGTTCCGGGCGCTGGCCGCCGTCGAGGGGAGTGACGCCGAGGCATTCGCCGCAGCCACGGGTCTCGAAGCGGCGCCGACGGCCAAGGGTGTGCTGGTGCGCGCCGACACGTGGATGGAGCTCGGTCGGGCACTGGCGGCCACACCGCGGCCGAAGGGCAGTCGACTACGGGTCGAGGTCGACCCGCCTCGCGCCTAGCGGTCGCCTCGCCGGCAATGCAGGATGCGGTAGCCGCTCGACGACGCCAGCCGCTCCGTGGGGTGACCCTGCCCGCTCAGCCAGGTCTGCAGCGAATCGCTGCCCAGGTGCTTGTGCACGACCAGCACCGCCTCGCCGTCGTCGGCGAGGCGGCACAGCCAGCGCAACAGCATCGCGTGGAGGGCCGGCTTGCCGATGCGGATCGCCGGGTTGCTCCAGATGGTGCTGAAGCGAACCGTGTCGGGCACCTCATCGGGTGCACACACCCGCACGTTGGTGATCGCGTTGCGTTCGGCGTTGGCGCGGCACAGGTCGCGGGCCCGCTCGTTCACGTCGATGGCCCACACGGTGCTGCCGGGGGACCGGGCCGCCATCGTGAGCGCGATGGCGCCCGTGCCACAGCCGATGTCGAGCAGGTCGCCCGACGCCGCAGGGGTCGGTGCCTTCAGCAGCAAGAGCTTCGTGCCCGGGTCGATGCGGTCGTAGCCGAACACGCCTCGGTCGGTGCGCAGGATCAGTTGCACGTCGGGCAGCAGCAGGGTCACGTCGCGCGGTGCCGACTCCGTGGTGGGCTCTTCGTCGAAGTAGTGGGAACCGGGCGCAGACATCGCTCGCTAGCCTTGCAGGCATGGCGCAGCAGATCCGCACCTTCGGGGACCCGGTCCTCAAGACCAAGGCCTCCGAGGTGGCCGACATCGACGGCAAGATCGCTCGCCTCGTCGACGACATGTTCGACACGCTGTACGGCACCGACAACGGGTGTGCGCTCGCCGCCCCGCAGATCGGCGTGCAGAAGCAGGTCGTCGTGATGGATGTCGACGATCAGCAGTTGGCCATCATCAACCCGGTCGTGGTCGAGTCGTCGGGCGAGTTCGTCTACAGCGAGGGCTGCCTCAGCATCCCCGAGTTGTACGTCGACATCCTTCGACCCAACCAGGTGCTGGTGCGCGGCTTCACCATCGACGGCGACGAGGTCGAGATCGAGGCCGACGAGTTCCTCGGGCGGGTGTTCCAGCACGAGATCGACCACCTCAACGGCGTGCTGATGTTCGACCGGATGACGCCCGACCAGCGCAAGGACGCGATGGCCGAGTATCGCCGCCTTCAGGAGACCCCGCAGCCGGGCCGTCTCCGTCGTCTGCGCCTCAAGTGAGTCGACGCGGTTGATGCGGCGCCGCCTCGCGTACTTCGGGACACCCGCGATGGCGGTGCCGCCGCTGCGTGCCCTGGTCGATGCCGGCCACGACGTGGCGCTGGTGGTCACCCGTGTCGACAAGCGGCGCGGCCGCGGCGGTGAGCTGAGCCCCAGCCCGGTGAAAGCGGCGGCGCTCGAGCTCGGCCTGCCCGTCAGCCACGAGGTCGACGACGTGCTCGGCAAGGGCATCGATCTCGGGGTGGTGGTCGCGTTCGGCCAGTTGATCCGTCCCCACGTGCTGGCCGAGGTGCCGATGGTGAACCTGCACTTCTCCTTGCTGCCGCGGTGGCGTGGTGCCGCGCCGGTGGAGCGGGCGTTGCTCGCCGGCGACACGGAGACGGGTGTGTGTCTGATGCAGCTCGAGGAAGGCCTCGACACCGGGCCGGTGTTCGACACCGTGCACGTGCCCATCGGCCCGCACGTCACCGCAGCGGAGCTCCGGGCGCAGCTGGTCGAGGTCGGGACTCGGCAGCTGGTCGGCGCGCTCGCTGCGCCGCTGGGGGAGCCGCAGCCGCAGCAGGGCGAACCCGTGTATGCGGCGAAGATCCGGCCGGAGGAGCTGCGCATCGACTGGTCGCGTCCGGTCGCCGAGATCGATCGGCTCGTCCGCCTCGGCGGCGCCTGGACCACCTTCCGCGGCAAGCGCGTCAAGGTACATGCAGCCGAACTGGGCGACGCGCCAGCCGGCGCATTGCCCGCCACCCCCGGTCTGGTGCTGCACACCGTGCAGCCCGAAGGAAAGGGCCCCATGCCGTTCGCCGATTTCGCCCGGGGTGCCCGCCCGCAGCCCGACGAGCACTTCGAATGACCCCGCCCCGACCGGCGGCCACCGCTCGCGGTGTCGCGTACCACTGCCTCTGCCGCGTCGACCAGGACGGCGCGTACGCCAACCTCGTCACGCAGACCGCGCTGCAGCGCAGTCGACTCGACGAGCGCGATCGCAAGTTCGTCACCGAACTCGTGCACGGCACCACCCGCATGCGACGCGCATGTGATGCGCTCGTCGACCGGTTCGTGAGCAGCGAGCCCGACCCCGAGATCCGCACGTTGCTGCGCCTGGGCGCCTACCAGTTGCACTTCGCCGATGTGCCGGCACACGCCGCCGTGGGGGAGACGGTCGAGTTGGCGCCGAAGCGGTCACGTGGGTTCGTGAACGCCGTGCTGCGCCGGGTGGCGTCCACACCGATGCAGTGGCCCTCCGACGCGGTCCGGTTGAGCTACCCCGACTGGATCGTCGACCGCCTGGTGGTCGAACTCGGCCACGACGATGCGATCGCCACGCTCACGGAGATGAACCAGGCACCGTCGGCCACCGAACGCGACGACGGGTACACCCAGGACCTCGGCTCGCAGTGGGTCGCCGCAGCGGTCCCTGCGGTCGCCGGCGACCGGGTGCTCGACGTGTGCGCCGCGCCGGGGGGCAAGGCCACGGCCATTGCCGCTGGCGGCGCGTTCGTGGTGGCCGCCGATCTGCAGCCGAAGCGGGTGGGTCTCATCGCTGCCAATGCCGAGCGCATCGGCAGCGCCGGCCTCGCTGCGGTGGTGGCCGACGGCACCGCGCCGCCGTTCCCGTCGGCGTCGTTCCAGCACGTTCTGGTCGACGCGCCCTGCAGTGGGCTCGGCACCCTGCGCCGCCGCCCCGATGCCCGCTGGCGCATCCAGGCCACCGACGTGACCGAGCTGGCCGCCCTACAACATCGCATCGTCGCCGCCGTCGCTGCGCTCGTGGCGCCTGGCGGCACGCTCGTCTACAGCGTGTGCACCCTCCTCGCCGACGAAGCCGTGCCCCACGCCGTGCTCGAGGGCTTCCAACCGATCGTCGACCGGCCCGAAGGGGAGTGGCGGCCGTTCGGTCAGGGCTGGCGTGTGCTGCCGCACGACGCCGGCACCGACGGCATGATCCTGCTTCGGTACCGTAGGCAGCCATGACCGACCAGCCCCGACTGCTCGCCAAGGTGCTCACCGTCAGCGACGGCGTCATCGCCGGCACCCGTACCGACACCAGCGGAGCCGCCCTCGTCGAACTGCTGCAGGCGAACGGGTTCGACGTGGTCGAGCACTCCGTGGTCGCCGACGGCACCGACTCGGTGGCCGCAGCGTTGCGCTCACTCACCGACGGATTCGCGGGCCTGGTGGTGTCCACCGGTGGCACCGGGTTCGCGCCCCGCGACCAGACCCCCGAGGGCACTCGCCTCGTCATCGAACGCGAGGCACCGGGCATCGCCGAGGCGATGCGACTGGTGAACCCGCTCGGGCGGTTGTCGCGCGGCATCGTCGGTGTACGGGGTGGCAGCATCATCTGCAACACCCCCGGTTCGCCGAAGGGCTGTGTCGAGCAACTGTCCGCGGTGCTCGACGTGCTGCCGCACGCGCTGCGACTCCTGGCCGATACTCCCACGTCCCACTGAGCCGGTCGCCGCTAGCCTCCACCGGGTGCTGAAGCTCGTCCTCCCCAAGGGCTCGCTCGAGAAGGCGACGCTCGAACTGTTCGAGGGCGCCGACCTTCCCGTCGTGCGCTCGTCGTCCGTCGACTACAAGGCGTCCATCGACGACCCGCGCATCGCCGAGGTGCGCATCCTGCGCCCGCAGGAGATCCCCACGTACGTGTCGGAGGGTTTGTTCGACATCGGCATCACCGGCCGCGACTGGGTGGAGGAGACCGCCTCCGACGTGGTCAGCCTCGGTGAGCTGAAGTACAGCAAGGCCACGGCGCTGCCCATCAAGGTGGTCGTGGCTGTCGCGGGCGACTCGACGGTCACCTCGGTCGACCAGCTGCCGCAGGGCGTGCGCGTCAGCACCGAGTACCCGGAGCTCACCCGGCGCTTCTTCGCCGCCAAGGGCATCGACGCCGACATCCGGCTCAGCTACGGCGCCAGCGAGGCGAAGATCCCCGACATCGCCGACTGCATCGTCGACATCACCGAGACCGGCCGTGCGCTGCGCGCCGCCGGGCTGCGCATCATCGACGAGATCCTGCAGAGCTACACCGAGGTCGTCGCCAACAAGACCGCCTACGAGGATCCGGCGAAGCGCCATGCGATGGGGCAGTTGATGACCCTGCTCAACGGCACGCTCGACGCTCGCGGCAAGGTGTTGGTGAAGATGAACGTCGGCCAGGCCGAACTCGACGCAGTGCTCACGCTCCTGCCCTCGATGAAGTCGCCCACCGTGAACCCGCTGGCGGGAGAAGGCGGGTTCGCGGTGGAGACCGTCGTCGCGAAGCGGCAGATCAACACGCTCATCCCCGCGCTGAAGGACGCTGGTGCCACCGGCATCCTCGAGCTGCCGATCTCGAAGATCATCCCGTGAGCACCTTGGCAGGCTCCGTGGTCGAGTTCGACAAGGCGGTGGGTCTCGGTCAGGTCGCGCTGGCCGACGGCACTCGCTACCCGTTCCACTGCATCGAGATCGCCGACGGCACGCGCGACATCGCCGTGGGTACGGCCGTCACGTTCGAACTGCTCGGGAAGCTCGGCCGCTACGAGGCGGCCCGCATCGCGTCGGCATGACCACCGCCGACCGCGACCGTCGCATCCTCGACGTCATCCGGTCGCTGCGTCCCGGCGAGGTGGTCACCTACGGCGACATCGCCGCCGACGCCGGGTACCCGAAGCTCAGCCGCCTCGTCGGCCGGCTGCTGGCGCGCACCGACGACGATCTGCCCTGGTGGCGGGTGGTCAACAGTGCCGGCCGCCTCGTCCCCGGTCACGAGCGGGAGCAGTCGCAGCTGCTGCGCTCGGAGGGCGTGACGGTCGGCGAGGGGCGAGTGCGCCGCGCCCCGATCGGGCGGTTCAGCCGCCCGTTGCGCCCTTGATCTGCACGAACGCGAACTGGATGTTCTGCAGCGCGTCGCGCATGGTGGGCTCGTCGTCGCCCAGGCGCCCCTCGAGTGTGTGCACCACGGCCGACATCGCGTCGATGGCCATCGCCGCCTCCGGCAGGTTGGGGGGCGTCGCGCTCAGGTGGATGGCGGCGAGTTCGTAGAAGCCGACGACGTGGGTGGCGATGATCTGCTCGACCGGTGTCTCGGCGATGCGGGCCTTGGCCTCCCGGATCGCGGCCTCTGCGTCGTCGAGTTCGTGGTCGAACTCGTCGTCGGGAATGGCGGTCGGGGTGTCATCGCTGGTCACGTCTGGTACCCTACCGGGCTGACAACTGAGGCGAAGTGGGGCGCCGCGTGCGGCGTCCCCACCCGGCCACCGGCCCTCCGGGGCATGAGGTGCGCTCCGGGTCATCGAGGATTGCGTAGCATGCCGCCTGAAGCGGTGTGTCTCCGTCGTGTTCGGCGACTTCGCATCGCCACCACAGGAGGGGACCACCCATTGCACAGGAGTGAGCAGCCATAGCACCGCCGCAGCAACCAGAACACCGGTACAACGAGCGCATCCGTGCCCGTGAGGTTCGCCTCATCGGCGCCGACGGCAACCAGTTGGGCATCAAGCCCCTGCCGGAGGCACTCCAGTTGGCCCGCCAGCTCGATCTCGACCTCGTCGAAGTCGCGCCCATGGCCACCCCGCCCGTGTGCCGGATCATGGACTACGGCAAATTCCGCTACGAGGAAAGCCAGAAGGCCAAGGAGTCGCGCAAGAAGACCGTCCAGGTGTCGATCAAGGAAGTGAAGTTCCGTCCGAAGATCGGCAAGGGCGACTTCGACACCAAGGTCCGCCACATGCAGGAGTTCCTGTCCGAAGGCCACAAGGTCAAGGTCACGCTCCAGTTCCGTGGCCGAGAGATGGCCCACCCGGAACTCGGGTCGAAGATCCTCGACCAGGTGCTCGAACAGGTCGGCGCTGCCGGCAAGGTCGAGACCCAGGCTCGCCTCGAAGGCCGCAACATGACCATGGTCATCGCTCCCGAGAAGAAGGCGACACCCAAGAAGCACGAGGCGAAGGCAGCCTCCGACGACGCAGCACCTGCCGCCGAGTCGCCCGCCGCCGAGCCCGACCCCGCCTGAGCGATCTCATCGCGACACGGGGTCGCCGCAGTGCGATCCCGTTGAACACCCCCGGTGGGGACGCGTCCCCGCCACCGTCACAGGAAAAACCACCATGCCCAAGATGAAGACCAGCAAGACCGCTGCCAAGCGGTTCTCCAAGACCGGCACCGGCAAGCTCCGTCGCCTGCAGCAGAACCGTCAGCACCTGTTCGAGAAGAAGCCGTCCACCCGTACCCGCCGTCTCGACGGCATGGTCGACGTCCACCCCGGCGACGCCAAGAAGATCAAGCGCCTCCTCGGCGAGCGCTGATCCGACGGCCCCGAACACGAAGAACGAAGAAGGAGAACCACCATGGCTCGCGTGAAGCGTGCAGTGAATGCGAAGAAGAGTCGGCGCCAGGTGCTCGAGCGCGCCAAGGGCTACTACGGCAACAAGAGCCGTTCGGTCCGGGCGGCCAACGAGCAGGTCATGAAGAGCGGCCAGTACGCCTTCCGTGACCGCCGCGCCAAGAAGGGCGAGTTCCGTCGCCTGTGGATCCAGCGCATCAACGCTGCATGCCGCCTCAACGACATCAGCTACAGCCGGTTCATCGCCGGTCTCAACGCTGCCGGCATCGAGGTCGACCGCAAGATGCTGTCCGACCTGGCCATCACCGACGCGGCCGCGTTCAGCGCCCTCGTCGAGCAGGCCAAGGCGGCGCTCTGAGCGCTCCCCATCCTGCGGGGCTCACCTACTCGAGTCCGAAGGTTCAACGACTGCGGCGCCTCTTGGGGCGCCGCAGTGCGCGTTCCGAGGAAGGTGTGTTCGTGGTCGAGGGCGGCGGTCTGCTCGCGCAGGCCGTCGCCGCCGGCTGGGAGGTGGAGGCACAGTTCGTGGCGCCCGGCGCCGACTCCGTGCGGTGCGATGCGCCCCTGTACGAGTTCGCACCGAACGTGCTCGAGCGTGTCGCCACGACCGACAACCCGCAGCCGGTGATCGCCATCGTGCATCAACGGCCGCAGGTACTCCCGCCCGGGGCCACGTTCGTGATGGTGGCCGATCGACTCGCCGATCCGGGCAACGCCGGCACCATCATCCGTTCGGCTGAGGCCGCCGGCGCCGATGCGGTGGTGTTCACGGCGGGCTCCGTCGATCCGTACAACCCGAAGGTGGTGCGCGCCACGGCAGGCTCACTGTTCCGTGTGCCGGTCGTGTCGGCCGAGTTCCAGGTCGTGCGCGATGCCGGTCTCCCGCTGTTGGCCACGTCGTCGCACCGTGGTGTCGCCTACACCGACGCCCCGCTCGCTGCGCCCGTCGCGGTCGTGGTGGGCAACGAAGCCCACGGCGTGCCCGACGACGCCCCGGTCGACGGATGGATCACCATCCCGCACCAGGGTGCGACCGAGAGCCTCAACGTGGCCATGGCAGCGACGGTGCTCGCATTCGAAGTCGCCCGCCAACGGCGGGCGGGGTAACCTGGCGCCGATGGCCTTGCTGCGACTCGCTCAGCGATTTCGGTGCCCCCGGGTGTACCGGGGTTGCGCGCCGACGCACTGACGCGTCACGCCGCCACGTCGCTCGGGGGACACCACCACCCTTCCGTTCCTTCCGACCTGTGGAGATGTAGATGATCGACGACGTACGCGCGGCAGCAGATGCCGCAGTGGCGCGTCTCGCCGAAGTGGCCGTGCTGGCCGAGGCGCAGGCGCTCGAGACCGAACTGCTCGGCAAGAAGGGTCCCTTCGCCGAGTTCAAGACCCGCCTCGGTGGCCTCGCCACCGTGGACGAGAAGAAGGCCGTCGGTCAGGCGGTCAACGAGGCCACGCAGCGCGTCGCTGCGGCGGTGCAGGCGCGCGTGGCCGAACTGAAGCGTGCCGAGCGCGCCGTGCAGCTCGAGGCCGAGCGCATCGACCTCACCGAAGTGCTCAGTCGCCCGTCACGAGGCCATGCCCACATCGTCACGCAGGCGTGGCAGCGGCTCGAGGACGTGTTCGTCGGACTCGGCTTCCAGGTGGCCGAAGGTCCCGAGGTCGAGACCGACTGGTACAACTTCGAGGCGCTCAACATGCCGCCCGATCACCCGGCGCGCAGCATGCACGACACGTTCTACGTCGACCACGGCACACCCGGCAGCACCGTGCTGCGCACGCACACCTCGCCCGTGCAGATCCGCGTCATGCAGCGCGTCGCACCGCCGATCTACATGATCATGCCCGGCCGCGTGTTCCGCAACGAGACCACCGACGCCACGCACCTCGCCGTGTTCCACCAGATCGAGGGTCTGGTCATCGACCGTGGCATCACGCTCGCCGACCTCGCAGGCACCATCGAGTCGTTCACCAAGGCATTCTTCGGGGAGGGCTTCTCCAGCCGTCTGCGGCCGAGCTACTTCCCGTTCACGGAACCGTCGGCCGAGTTCGACATCCGTACCCCGAAGGGCGACTGGCTCGAGCTCGGCGGGTGCGGCATGGTGCCTCCGACCGTGCTGCGGGCAGGCGGGCTCGACCCCGAGGAGTGGAGCGGCTTCGCGTTCGGCTTCGGCATCGACCGCATGGCCAAGGAGCGGCACGCCGTCGGCGACGTCCGCGAGATGTACACCAACGACATCCGTTTCGTGGAGCAGTTCTGATGAAGATCGTCCATTCCTGGCTCAACGACCTGGTGCCCGTCGGCGACGACGTCGACGCCATCGCCGACGCCATCACACACCTCGGCCTCGCCGTCGAGGACGTGGCGCGCGTCGGTGCCACGGTGCCGGGTGTCGTCACCGCTCGCGTCCTGAAGACCGAACGGCATCCCGACGCCGCGAAGGTGCACCGGGTGTTCGTCGACGCCGGTGACGGCGTGGAGCGTCATGTGTGGTGCGGTGCGTTCAACATGCAGGCCGGCGACGTCATCCCGCTCGCCACGCCCGGCACCGTCATGCCCGACGGTCGCGCCATCGAACCGAAGCCCATTCTCGGCATCCCCAGCGAGGGCATGCTCTGCTCGGCGCGCGAGCTCGGCCTCGGCGACGACCACAGCGGCATCCTCATCCTCCCCGAGGGCACCCCGCTCGGCGTGCCCTACGGGGAGGCGCTCGGCCTCGGCGAGGAGGTCGTGTACGACCTCGACGTGCTGCGCAACCGGCCCGACGCGTACGGCCACATCGGTGTCGCTCGCGACCTGGCCGCACGCTTCGGCTTGCAGCTCGCGTCGGCGCCGCACGTGCTGGCACCGGTCGAGCCGTCCCGCAGCGCACCGGTCGACATCGTCGCGGGCGATCGCTGCCCGCGGTTCACCACGGTGGTCATCAGCAACGTGGCGGTCGGCCCGTCGCCCGACTGGATGGCCCGTCGCCTCGCAGCCGCCGGTATGCGGTCCATCAACAACGTGGTCGATGTGAGCAACTACGTGATGCTCGAGACCAACCAGCCGAACCACGCGTACGACTTCGACACGCTCGGGGGCGGAGGGTTCCGCATCCGCATGGCCGCCGAGGGCGAGACCATCGTCACGCTCGACGACGTCGAGCGCACGCTCACGGCCGCCGACCTGCTCATCTGCGATGCCACCGATCGGCCGATCGGACTCGCGGGCATCATGGGTGGTCAGAACACCGAGATCAGCGATCGCACGCACACCATCGCGCTCGAGACGGCATGGTTCGAGCCGATGGGCATCCTGCGCACGGTGGCCCGCATGGGTCTGCGCAGCGAGGCATCGGCCCGCTTCGAGCGTGGCGCCGATCCGTACGGCATCGATCGGTCGGTGGCCCGGTTCGTCGAGCTGCTGCGCCTCACGTGTCCCGACCTGGTCGTGCACGCCGGCATGGTCGATGCGCGCAGCGAGGCGCACATGCCCCGTCCCACTCGCATCGAGGTGCGTCCCGTCCGGGTCGGGCAACTGCTCGGCACTGCCTTCACGGCGGCGGAGATCACGGCGCTCATCGAGCCCATCGGGTTCGCGTGCCAGCTCGACGGCGATGTGCTGCAGGTGACGGTGCCGTCGTGGCGACCCGACTGCACGCTCGAGATCGACATCGTCGAGGAGGTCGCCCGTCACTTCGGGTACGGCAAGCTCGGCAAGACCGTCCCGAAGAGCACTGTGCCCGGTGGGCTCACGCCGCAGCAACAGCGTCGCCGCCGGCTGCGCGACGTGCTGCTCGGCCTCGGTCTCAGCGAGGCCATGCCGCACCCGTTCCTCGCGGCCGGCGATCTCGAACGGGCCGGGCTGTCGGCCGAGGCCGTGCGCCTGGTCAACCCGCTCGTGGTCGGTGACGACGTGCTGCGCACGTCGTTGCGTCCCGGGCTGTTGAAGGCCATCGAGTTCAACGAGTCGCACCGCCGGCCGGGCGTGTCGTTCTTCGAGATCGGCCACGTCTACCCGCCGAGCACGGACGTGTTGCCCGCCGAGTACGAGGCGCTCGCCGTCGTGCTCGCCGGCGTCGACGCCACCGCAGCGATGTCCGTCTGGCGCGAACTCGTGGCGGCGATGGGTTGGGGTGCACGAGTCGATCAGGGTGCCGTGCCGGCCGGTCTGCACCCCACTCGGTCGGCCACGTTGTCGGTCGGCAAGGACGTCGTCGGCGCCGTGGGCGAGATCCACCCCGACGCGCTCGATGCGTACGGCATCGACGAACGCGTGGCCGTGCTGGAGCTGAACCTGTCGATCCTGCTCGCGGCCGAGCCCAAGGTGGCGCAGTGGAAGGCCACCAGCCGGTTCCCTTCGAGCGACTTCGACCTCGCTTTCACCGTGCCCGACTCGGTGTCGGCGGAGAAGGTGGAGAAGGCCATCCGTCAGGGCGCTGGTGGCGGCCGGGTCGATCTCTCGCTGTTCGACGTCTACCGCGGCAAGGGTGTGCCCGATGGCGCCCGGAGTCTCGCCTATCGCCTGCGGTTGCAGGCCGCCGATCGCACGCTCACCGACGCCGACGTGGCCCAGGTGCGCGAGCGGATCGTCGCCGGCGTCGGCAAGCTCGGCGCGTCGTTGCGCGGTTAGTTGCTGCTCAGGTCGTCGGGCGCGTTCGCCACCCAGGCGATGCGCCCGCCCTGGCGGCGGATCACCGCGCGCCACAACCCGTCGGGCTCCGTGCTGAACACGTCGTCCGTCTCCGAGGGCAGCACCATCCACGCGCCCTCGTTCAGCTCGCCGTCGAGCTGCTGCGGGCCCCAACCCGAGTAGCCGCGGAACACCCGCAGTTGCAGCACCGAGCCGGCCACCAGCGCCGGGTCGAGCGCGAGGTCGATCGAGCCGAGATCGCCCACCACGCGGGTCCATGCATCGTCGTCGGGCTGGTCGAGTCGTCCGAGTGCGATCAGCGCATCGGGCTCGACGGGCCCTCCTTCGAACAGCACGGCCGGTGGACTGAGGCGGTCCTCCCATCGATCGATGGGCTCGGGAAGCTGGTCCCCGCCGGGTCGGTTCAGCACCACGCCGACGGCGCCGTCGTCGTTGTGCTCCAGCATGTACACGACGGTGCGGTCGAAGTTCGGGTCGACCAGCGGGGGAGTGGCCACGAGCAGTCGGCCCTTGGTGGAACCGGGAATCGGCGCGTCGTGGGAACTCACGCCCCCATTCTGCACGTCCAACCTCGCTGGTGGGCCACAGGGGCCCCAGCGGCTCCGGCCGCGCCAGAGGAGCAACGCACACATCATGTACAAGCAGCCGTCACGCCGTCGTGGTCCGGGTCTCGTGGTCGGGGTCGTCGTCGGCGCCCTCGTCGCTGGGGCCGTCGCGATCGGCGTGCAACTGGGGAATCCGTTCGGCACCGAGACGGTCGACCATTCCGCCCCGCCCGTCATCCTCGATCTCCGCGATCTCGCCGACTATCACGCCGCGCAGGGGCAGTTCGAGGTGACGATCGACCAGGAGAAGGATGTCCAGTGGGTGCCCTCGGTGATCGCCGGCGAGCGCACGCAGTTCGTGGCCGTCGCCACCGTCGATGCCGTGGTCGACTTCACCTCGTTGTCCGACGGCGCCGTCCAGGTGGGGGAGGACGGGACGTCGGTGGTGGTCACCCTGCCGCCGGCGTATCTCACCGAGCCGGTGTTCGACCGTGAGTTGAGTCACGTGATGAACCGCGACCGGGGCCTCCTCGATCGAATCGGCGGCATGTTCAGCGACAATCCGACCAGCGAGGAAGGGCTGTACGAGGCTGCCGACGACAAGATCGCCGCGGCGGCCGCCGCCACCGATCTGCAGGCGCGGGCCCAGCAGAACACCGCATCGATGCTCGAGACGATGCTGCGCGCGATGGGCTTCGAGCAGGTCGAGGTGCGTTTCCAGGTGTCCTCCGCATCGGTTGCATGACCATACACAACCCTGTATGGTCATGCGTCTATGACGCGAGTGGGCATCATCGGAGCGTCCGGGTACACCGGCGCCGAACTGCTGCGGATCGCCGCACAGCATCCTGACTACGAGGTGGTCTATGCCACCGGCGACACCCAGGCAGGAGTCCGTGCGGCGACGCTGTACCCCAGCCTCGCCGCCCGCTATCCCGACCTGGTGTTCGAGTCGTTCGACCCCTCCCGGGCCGAGGGTCTCGACCTCGTGTTCCTCGGCCTGCCGCACGAGGCGAGCATGGCGCTCGCCCCCCAGTTGGTCGGCAAGGTGGGGTGCGTGGTCGACCTGTCCGCTGCCTACCGGCTGAAGGATGCGTCGCTGTACCCGGGGTGGTACGGCTTCGCCCACGACCAGCCCGAGTTGCTCGCCGCCGCGGTCTACGGCCTGCCCGAGCTGCACCGCGACGAGCTGCGCGGCGCATCGCTGGTGGCCACGCCCGGCTGTCACGTCACGGCCGCCACGTTGGCGCTCGCGCCGCTGGTGCGGGCCGGCCTCGTTGCCACCACCGGCATCGTCGTGAACAGCATCACCGGCGTCAGCGGCGCCGGGCGTGCGCTGAAGCACACGAGCCTGTTCTGCACGGCCGACGAGGACGTCACCGCCTACGGCCTGCTCGACCATCGCCACACGCCCGAGATCGAGCAGGAGGTGGGTGCCCAGGTGCTGTTCACCCCGCACCTCGCGCCCATGAACCGCGGCATCCTCGCCACGTGCTACGCCCGGCCGGCTGCCGATGTCAGCACCGAGTCGTTGCTCGCCGCGCTGTCGGCGCAGTACGCCGGGGAGCCGTTCGTGGTGGTCGGGGAGTCGTCGCCGTCCACCAAGGCCACGCTCGGCAGCAACACTGCGCATCTCACGGCTCGCTTCGACGAGCGCACCGGCACCGTGATGGCCATCTGCGCCATCGACAACCTGGCCAAGGGAGCGTCGGGTGGTGCCGTGCAGGCGGCCAACGTCGCCCTGGGTCTCGACGAATCGGCCGGCCTCGCCGCAGTGGGGGTGTACCCGTGAGCGCGAGCGCGAGCGACAAGGCGGCTGTCCTCGTCGAGGCGCTGCCGTACATCCGCCGGTTCGCGGGGCAGGTGGTCGTGGTCAAGTACGGCGGCAACGCGCTCGCCGGTGCCAGCGACGACGATGCACTCGCGTTGTTCGCCGAGGACATCGTGTTGATGCGCCAGGTCGGCATGCGGCCCGTGGTGGTGCACGGTGGTGGCCCGCAGATCAGCGAGCTGATGAACCGCCTCGGCAAGGTCACCGAGTTCCGCAACGGACTGCGCGTCACCGACAAGGAGACCGTCGACATCGCCCGCATGGTGCTCATCGGCAACGTGAACCCACAGTTGGTGTCGGCCATCAACGTGCACGGTTCGCTGGCCGTCGGTGTCAGCGGCGAGGACGCGGGGCTCATCCGGGCCACGGCGCGCGATCCCGAGCTCGGCTTCGTGGGCGACGTCGAGTCGATCAACCCCACCATCCTCCAGGCCCTCCTCGACGACGAGTTCGTGCCCGTGGTGGCCACCATCGGTGCCGATGCGGCCGGCCAGGCCTACAACATCAATGCCGACACCGTCGCGGGCGCCATCGCCGAGGCGCTCGGTGCCGAGAAGCTGGTGTACCTCACCGACATCGAAGGGCTGCGCCGCGTGGTCGACGACCCGAGCAGCCTCATCCGCCAGACGACACCCGACGAACTCGACGCGCTCATGGCCGACGGCACCATCGCCGGCGGGATGATCCCGAAGGTCGAGAGCTGCGTCCATGCCGTCCGCGGCGGCGTGCGCAGGGCCCACATCCTCGACGGCCGCATCCCTCACGTGTTGCTGCTCGAGATCTTCACCGACGAGGGGATCGGAACGATGGTCAGATGAGTGCGCACGCCTTCGCCACACAAGGGCAGTCATACTGCCCGTTCATGCCCGTGTTCGGCGCACCGCAGGTGATGTTCGAGCGCGGCAGCGGCACCGAGCTGTGGGACACCGACGGGAAGCGCTATCTCGATTTCCTGTGCGGCATCGCCGTCACCTCGCTCGGTCACGCCAACCCGGCGGTGTCGGCGGCCATCTGCCGTCAGGCCGACACGTTGCTGCACGTGAGCAACTTCTTCTCCAATCCGGCCGCCACCAGAGCGGCCGTGCAACTCACCTCGCTCCTCGGTGATGCCACCGGGCACGAAGGCCAGGTGTTCTTCTGCAACAGTGGCGCCGAGGCGAACGAGGCCGCGCTGAAGCTGGCCCGCAAGTTCGGCGGTCGCGGCCGTCACGCCGTGGTGAGTGCGTTCGGCAGCTTCCACGGTCGCACCCTCGCCGCGCTCGCTGCGACCGGTCAACCCGCCAAGCACGAACCGTTCCAGCCGATGCCCGACGGCTTCCGGCACGTGCCGTTCAACGACCTCGCCGCGCTCGAGGCCGCCATCGACCCCACGGTCGCTGCGGTGCTGCTCGAGCCGGTGCAGGGCGAAGGTGGCGTGGTGCCGGCCGACCCGCCGTACCTACGCGACGTGCGTGCGATGTGCGACGAGCGCGGCCTGCTGCTCATCCTCGACGAGGTGCAGACCGGCTGTGCCCGCACGGGCACCTGGTTCGGTTTCCAGCACGCCGGCGTCGTCCCCGATGTGGTCACGCTGGCGAAGGCCATGGGCAATGGCTTCCCGGTCGGCGCCGTGTGGGCCAAGCGTGAAGTGGCCGCCGTGTTCCAGCCCGGTGACCATGGCAGCACCTACAGCGGCACGGCCATCGCCACCGCCGCAGTCAGTGCGGTCATCGACGAGATGCAGCGCATCGACGCGCCACGGCTGGCACGCGAGCGCGGCGCCGAACTGTCGGCGGCCCTCCGGTCGGTCCCTGGCGTGGTCGAGGTGCGCGGCGCCGGGCTGCTGCTCGCGGTCGAACTGGCCGACGGCATCGACGCGAAGTCGGTGTATCTGGCAGCACTCGATCGGGGCCTTGTCACCAACGCCGTCACTGGCACGGCGCTGCGTCTCGCCCCGCCGCTCACCGTGTCGTCCGCCGAGATCGCCGAAGCGGTCGCCATTCTCACCGCCGTGCTGCAGGAGCTCCGTCCATGACACGCCATCTGCTCGACATCGTCGATCTCACCGCCGACGAGTTGGCGCTCGTCCTCGAACTCGCGCAGCGTCCGTCGCTGCCCCAGGTGCTCGACGGTCAGGGCGTGGCCCTCATCTTCGAGAAGCCGTCGAACCGCACCCGCCACTCGATGGAGATGGCCGTGGTCCAACTCGGTGGTCACCCCGTGTACACGCGGGGCGAGGAGGTCGGGCTCGACGTGCGCGAGACCGTCGAGGACGTCACCCGGGTGATGGCCGGCTACCACGGCATGCTCGCCGCCCGCGTGTTCCAGCACGACAAGGTCGTCCGTATGGCGGCGTGCAGTGGGGTGCCGGTGGTCAACATGCTCAGCGACCATTCGCACCCACTGCAGGCGCTCGCCGATCTGCTCACGATGCAGCAGCTGCACGGGCCGCTCCACGGGCATACCGTGGCGTTCGTGGGCGACTGGAACAACGTGTCGCGCTCGTTGGCCGAGGCGTGCATCATGCTGGGCGTCGACGTGTCGCTCGGTTGCCCGGTCGGCTACGACGCCTCGGAGGCCGAGCTCGAACGGCTCGACGGTCTGGGCCCGGGCAGCATCCGTCAGTCGCCACGAGCGATCGACGCCGTGCAGGGTGCCATCGCGGTGCACACCGACACCTGGACGTCGATGGGTCAGGAGGCGGAGAAGGCCGAACGGGTGAAGGTGTTCGAGGGCTTCCAGGTCGATGCTGCGCTCATGGCAGCTGCGGCGCCGGGCGCCGGCTTCTACCACTGCTTGCCGGCGTACCGGGGCTACGAGGTCGCAGCCGACGTCATCGACGGCGCGGCCAGTCACGTCATCGCCCAGGCCCACAACCGGCTCCACGCAGCGCGCGGTGCACTGGCGTTCCTGATGGGGGTGCGCTGACATGGCGTCGAAGGTGCAACGGCAGCAGGCCATCGCGAAACTCATCGCGAAACACGCGGTCACCAACCAGCCACAACTGGTCGATCTGCTGGCCGAGGACGGCATCACAGCCACCCAGGCCACCGTGTCCCGCGACCTCGAGGACCTCGGGGCCGTGAAGGTGCGAGTGCCGGGTGGTGACACGGTCTACGCCATCCCCGAGTACGAGCCGCAGCGCATCGCCCCCGAGGACCAACTCCGGCGGGTGATGGGTGAGTGGGTGGCCGAGGTGCGCCACAGCGGCAATCTCGTGGTGCTGCGCACACCGCCGGGTTGTGCACACGTGGTGGCGTCTGCGCTCGACCGCAGCGGCCTCGACGGCATCCTCGGCACGGTGGCCGGCGACGACACGCTGCTCGTCGTGGCCGAGGAGGGCATGGGTGGCGAATCGATGCGCGATCGACTGCGCGAACTGGCAGGTCTGTCATGAGTGAACAGCACGGCAACACGCTCTGGCACGGGCGTTTCGAGGGCGGCCCGGCGGCTGAACTGATGGCCTACACCGAGAGCTTGTCGTTCGACCAGCGGCTGTGGCCCGACGACATCGCCGGCTCTGTCGCCCACGTGCGCGGCCTCGCACACGTCGGCATCCTTTCCGAGGTCGAGCGCGATGCCGTGTTGGTGGCGCTCGAGCAGGTGGCGGCTGAGATGGGTGCGGGCAGCTTCCAGTTCCAGGCGTCCGACGAGGACATCCACACCGCGGTCGAACGACGCGTCACGGAACTGGCCGGCCCCGCCGGTGCCAAGCTGCACACCGGGCGCAGCCGAAACGACCAGTCGGCCACCGACGTGCGGCGCTGGTTGAAGCGGGAGCTGATGGTGGTGGCGCAGCGGGTCGTCGGGCTGCAGGAGGTGCTGTTGCAGCGCGCCGAGGCGGCCGGCGAGGTGTACCTGCCCGGCTACACGCACCTCCAACGTGCGCAACCCGTGCTGCTCGCGCACCACCTCATGGCGCACGGCTGGGCGCTCGGCCGCGACGTCGAGCGCCTGCTCGACGCGCTCGAACGCATCGACGTGTCACCGCTCGGTGCGGGTGCGCTCGCCGGGTCGTCGTTGCCGCTCGACCCCGACTTCACGGCGGCCGAACTCGGCTTCGCCGCACGGTTCGAGAACTCGCTCGACGCAGTCGGCTCACGCGACCACATCGCGGAGGCGCTCTTCGTGCTCACGCTCATCGGCATCAACCTCTCCCGCATCGGCGAGGAGTTCGTGCTCTGGACCACCGACGAGTTCGGTTTCGCGAAGCTCGACGACGGCTATGCCACCGGTTCCTCGATGCTCCCGCCGAAGAAGAACCCCGA
>SXGT01635658.1_pt1 | contig 19834 bp, 17 predicted proteins | sample 3176221 | NCBI WGS metagenome assembly SXGT01 (sample SAMN11356862, study PRJNA531348) | freshwater metagenome | isolation source: freshwater sample F1-120 | place: China: Fuxian Lake, Yuxi | collected 2017-12-25
GCTCGATGGGCTCGTGCGAAAAGCACTCGAACGCCAGGGCGGTCGCTGGTGAAGGCAACCGGCGACGGCGTACTCGCCGTCTTCGACAACGCATCTCGCGCACTGCGCGGCGCGACCGAACTGCGCGACGCAATCGACTCGATCGGACTCGACGTCCGCATCGGTGTGCACACGGGGGGGCGGCGAGACCTTCGATTCGCTCGGCCTCCACGATCTTCGAGGGATCGACCGGCCGATCGAACTGTGGCGCTATTCCAATTCGTGATACGTCGATAAACCAGGATTCTGAGCGTCGATCGATTCACCGGGGACGGGTGGCAGCGAGCGCTTCGCCCAGGCGGCGGCGGCTGTTATTTCGCCGGGATGGCGCGCGCCGATCAGCACCCGAGTCACCGCGGGGTGTGCGAGCGCGAACTGGATGGCGGCGTGCGGCAGTTCGACCCCGCGTGCCGCCCAGTGGTCGGCGAGCGCGCGCGCCTCGGCCACGAGTTCATCGGGTGCGATGTCGTAGTCGAACATCGCACCGATTTCCGGTCGAGCCAGCAACCCACTGTTGAACACGCCGCCCACATAGACGTCGACCCCTCGTTCGGCGCAGGCCGGAAACAGATCGACGGCGGCGCCGCGGTCGAGTAAGGAATACCGACCGGCAACAAGCACACAATCGAGATCGACTCGTTCGACGAAGCGAGCCAGCATCGCGGATTGGTTCATGCCGGCGCCGACCCGGCCGATGACCCCCTGATCGCGCAGTTCGATCAGGGTCGGAAACGCCGACGCGAGCGCTTCGGTTTCGTGGTCATCGGGATCGTGAACGTGCACGACGTCGAGGCGATCGACACCCAGGCGCTCGAGACTCGACTCGAACGAGCGCAGCACCCCGTCACGCGAGAAATCGAACACGGGGTCAACCGGAGGGAGGTCACGGAAGATCGTCGGAGTGTGCTCGGCGACTGGGACGAGCACCCGGCCGACCTTCGTGCACAGCTCGTATTCGTCCCGCGGATACCGCGCGAGCGAGGCGCCGAGGCGCCGTTCGGATTCGCCGTGCCCGTAGAGCGGCGCGGTGTCGAAACAGCGGATCCCCTCCGACCACGCGGCATCGACCGTGGCGACTGCGTCGGCTTCGGACACCGACGCGAACAGATTGCCAAGGGGCGCGCACCCGAGACCCAGGCGGTCGATCGCCTGCAGGTCGTCGGAGCGAGGCACGAGCCGAGGCTACGCGCGACACTCGCGACCGATTCGATGACACGCTGGCACACGCCGTTGGAGGAGTTGGAAGATGACGTTGCGAGTCGCGCTCGTGGGTGGGCCGATGTACGACCATCTCTATCGGATGCTCGACGACTCCGACGTCGAGGTTGTGGTGCACGCCGATCATCCGACGCTGAATCGCGACGTCGCTGCGCTGCTCGCCGAAGGCGAACGTCTCGACGTCTTGGCGACCCACTCGAAGTACGCGCCCTCGCAGGCGCAATGGCTGCGGCCGCTCGACGACCTCGTCGACGTCGGCGAGCTCGCGCCTCTCGCCGTCGACCTGTGCCGTTATGGCGACTCGCTCCTGTGCGCTCCAAGGCTCATCGACGTCCGGATTCTGTGGCTGCGTTCCGACCGGGGTTTCGAGCCTCCCGATTCGTGGGACGACATGATCGCTCAGGGTGTTCGGTTCGGTTTCCCGGGACGCGAGTCCGGCTTGTTCGGCACGTTCTACGAACTCGTGGTCGGCGCGGGCGGTCGGATCTTCGACGACGACGCACGACCCTGCTTCGTCTCCGACGAAGCGGTGGCCGCGGTCGAACTGCTCGTTCGGCTTGCCCAACAAGCCCCCGACGATCTCCCCGACTGGCACTACGACCAGGTTGACGCGGCGCTCCTCGACGGGCGCATCGACGCTGCCGGGGTATGGCCAGGGGGCTGGGGACCGATACGTGACAGCGAGCTCGTCTCGGTGCTCGCACCCCACCCCTACCCCGCGGGCGCACGACGAAGGGTGAGCTACGCGGGTTGCCACGCCTGGGCCATCCCGACCACGTGCGGCGACGTCGAGGCTGCAGCCGATCTCGTGACCAGGCTGAGCTCGCAGGGCGCACACGAGCTCGATGCGACCGGCGGGACGGTCTGCGCGCACGTCGGAGCCTTCGCCGCGGTCGAGCCACGCAACGACATCGACCGACGCCGCCTCGACATCACCTCGACGACGATCGCCGAATCGATGATCACGTATCCGCCTCATCCCCGATTTCCCCTGCTCGAAGACGCGGGCTGGGCGGCGATCAACGACGCGCTGCGCCACCGACGGCGCCCCGCAGACGCGGTGGCGCACATCCAACGAATCGCGCTCGATGTGGTGAGCGTCGACGCCTGAATCAGCTCAGGTCGATGTGTGCGTCGCGCTCGTGGCGGGGCTGCACTGGCCGGTTGTTCGGTTCGGTGAAGTGCGACGTGAGTTCGTCGAGCTGGGCGGCACTCATCGTGATCGGTTCGGCCATCACTCGCCACGCGACGCCTTCGGTGCACGGCGGTGTCGTGAGCGACCCGCGGTAATGGAAGAAGTCGCGCGAACCGGGGAGCAACAGGCTCGGGTCGAACTCGCCCGCGTTGTGCTCGACGTTCGGCGCGCCGATCGCGTCGAGAATCGTTTCGAAGCCGGGCAACTCGGCACCACGGTCGATCATGATGCCAACGACGGCGAGCTTGCCGTCGGCGTCCTTGTGCACGAGGTGCACTTCGGCGGCGTGGTGTTCGCCGTCGATCGTGTGCTCGCTGGGCGCGTGGAAGTGGAACTGGACCAGCTCGTACTCATGGCGCTGCTGACTCACCGAGCCCGCACCTTCGGCGCTCACCTGAATCGTGTGGCCATTGTCGACCACGGTGACCGGTACGGGCGCGTAGATGATCTCGGTGGTGCTGTCGACCCTGTCCCATTCGGTGGACAGATCGATCGGGCTCTGCTCGGACCCCTCGGCGCATTCGATGTAGTCGTCGGCCAGCGCACCCCAGTTGTCGGACTCGGCGTAGGTCCAGTGCGGCGGTTCGTCGGCCGAGCCGTGATCGTCGACCGGTGCGTCGGTGGTGTGATCATCTGCCGGTGCGTCGGTGGAGTGATCGCCACCCCCGGTCGTCTTGGTTTGGTGACCGCCAGCACCCTCGGGCTCCGAATCATGCGGGTCGGTGGCCACCTCGTTGGCTGCACCACCGCCGGCTTGCAGTACGGCGAGATCAGCCCGCAACTCGGCGAGATCCGCGCGCAGGCTTTCGACCTTCGTCGCCGCGCCCGACGACGTACCGGTATCGCCGCTCGCGAAGACCGTTCCGCCTGCATAGAGCGCGAGCGCGCCGACCAGGGCTCCCGCCAAGAACCGCCGGGAATCGGGGTTCGCCAAGGTCGCTTTCGCCCCGGTGATGGCCTTGGCCACCTGCGCCTTGTCGAGCGCCAACCTCTTCGATTCGGGAGGCGCTTCGGCCACCTCGTCGTCGGTTTCGGTCATCGCCGCGTCGTCGATGTCGGTTGCGACCGCGTCGTCGATTTCGGTCGCGATGGTGTCGGTTTCCTCCTCAGCCATGGTGAAAAGGTCGGCACGGCCGAACCCCGACTGAACAAGGGATCTACAATCTGACGCTCCGTCAGATTGTCCGTTCGCTGGTTCGAGCGGTCACGAAAGGGTCGCAGATGCTCGATGTCCTGCTTCGAGGCGGCACGGTGGTCGACGGCTCGGGCACGGCGCCGCGAATCGCCGACGTCGCCATCCGCGATGGTCGGATCGTCGCCATCGATGACGTCGCCGAAGACGCGGTGACGGTCATCGACGCGACCGGTCTGCTCGTCACTCCTGGCTTCGTCGACCCGCACACCCACTACGACGCCCAGCTCTTCTGGGACCCGACCGCTTCACCGTCGAACGTCCACGGCGTCACCTCGGTGATCGGTGGGAACTGCGGCTTCACGCTTGCTCCGATCAAGCCGGTCGACGCTGATTACCTCCGCAAGATGATGGCGAAGGTCGAGGGCATGCCGCTGGCCGCGCTCGAGACCGGCATCACCTGGGATTGGCAAAGTTTCGCCGAGTATCTCGACCGCCTCGACGGCAACCTCGGCGTCAACGCCGGATTCCTCGTCGGCCATTGCGCGCTGCGCCGTTACGTGATGGGTGAGGCATCGGTCGGCAACGAGGCGACCGTACAGCAGGTCAGCGAGATGGTCGCCTTGCTGCGCGAGTCGATCGCCGCGGGCGGCTTGGGGTTTTCGACAACGCTGAGCAAGACCCACAACGATGGTGACGGCAACGCGGTCCCCTCCCGTTGGGCCACCCACGACGAAGTACTCGCGCTCTGCGCCGAAGTGAAGGCGCACGAGGGAACAACCTTGGAAGCGATCGTCGACGGATGTCTCGACATGTTCAGCGACGACGAGATCGACCTGCTCGCGCGCATGTCGTCGATGGGGCAACGACCGCTCAACTGGAACGTGCTCACCGTCGACTCGTCTGCGCCCGAACGCATTCCGCGCCAACTCGAAGCGTCGAGTCGGGCGCGTGAGATCGGCGGCCGGGTCGTGGCGTTGACGATGCCGGTGCAAGTCCCGATGAACATGAGCTTCGGCACCTACTGCGCGTTGTTCATGATCCCGGGTTGGTCCGATGTGATGAGCCTGCCGCGCGACGAGCGACGCGATCGCCTCGCCGACCCTGCCGTGCGCGCCGACCTCGACGCAAAGGCAAAATCGCCTGCGGCGGGCGTGTTTCGCCGGCTCGGCGACTGGCACAACTACGTGCTGGGTGACGTCTATGCGCCCGAGAACGACGGGTTGAAGGGCCGCCGAGTTGGCGATGTCGCCAAAGAACGCGGCCAAGACGCGTTCGACACCCTGCTCGACGTCGTCATCGCCGACGATCTTCGCACGATCCTGTGGCCCATTCCGTCCGACGGCAACACCGAGAGCTGGGCGCTGCGCGCCGAACTCTGGGCCGACGATCGCTCGATGATCGGTGGCTCCGATGCCGGCGCGCCCCTCGACCGTATGTGCGGCGCTCCCTACACGACGCGCTTCGTTGGTGACTGCCTCCGCGGCCGTCAGCTCGTACCGCTCGAACGTGCGGTGCAGATGTTGACCGACGAGCCCGCTCGGCTGTTCGGTCTACGCGAACGCGGTCGCCTCGAAGTCGGCTGGCACGCAGACGTGTGTGTGTTCGACCCGACGACGGTCGGCGCCGATCACGCGACCCTCGTCGAAGACCTACCCGGCGGTAGTGCGCGCCTCACGGCCGACGCGCAGGGAGTCCGCCACGTCTTCGTGAACGGAGTCGAGACGGTTCGCGACAACCGACCAACCGGCGCCCTCCCGGGAACCCTGCTCCGCAGCGGCCGCGACACCGAGACGGTGCTTCCGTAAACTGCGTCGACAGCCCTGAAATATCAGGTCGATCGACGCACCTCCCGTAGGGTCAACCGCGTGGAGGTCATCGCAGTCGACATCGGCGGGACGAAGATCGCGGTGGCCACCGTGGGCGAAGACGGCACCGTGCTCGAACGCGTCGAGGCGCCGACTCCCGCGCACGGCAACGCCGACACGATGTGGTCGTCACTCGACGGCCTCATCAACCGGTTGACCCGCGCGTCCCAAGCCGTGGCCGTGGGCTGCGGTTGCGGCGGACCGATGATCCGCGGCGGCGAGACCGTGTCACCCCTCAACATCTCGGCCTGGCGTGGCTTCCCACTGCGGTCCGCGCTCGCGGCCCGCACGGGCCTACCCACCTTCGTCGACAACGACGCAAAAGCACTTGCGCTGGGTGAAGGTTGGTTCGGCGCCGCTCGCGGCATCGATCACTACATCGGGATGGTCGTGAGCACCGGCATCGGTGGCGGCATCGTGCTCGACGGCCGCCTCCTCGACGGTGCGACCGGCAACGCCGGCCACATCGGCCACATCATCGTCGAACCCAACGGGCGGCGCTGCGAATGCGGCGCGCAGGGATGCGTCGAAGCCGAAGCAAGCGGCACCGCAATCGCGGCGATCACGGGTCGAGCGGCCGCCGAGGTCGACACAGCGATGCGCGTTCGTTGCGGCACGCTCGTCGGTCGCGCGATCGCGAACGTGGCGACGTTGCTCGATCTTCAACTCGCGGTCGTCGCGGGATCAGTGGCGCTCGGTTACGGCGAGACGTTCTTCGCGGCGGCGCAGCGCGAGATCGACGCGCGCTGCGGGCTCGACTTCGCACGCGGGACTCGAATCGTGGCCGGCGAGCTCGGCGCCGAAGGCCCCATCGTCGGCGCCGCGTGCGTCGCGCTCACGAACTTGCGCCCGAAGCGGTAGCACCGCGGCGTTGCCTGACGCAGGTTCGGGTCAGAGGCCCGCGCAGGTACGACGGCCCTCCATCATTCCGGACCGCAAGGCCTGCACCCGATCGAACGCGAGGAGTTCACCCGTCGCTTCACCGTCGCTCACGCCGACGTTCACGGCGAGAAACGCGCGGACGATCTCGTCGAGATCGTCGGGCGTCAGGGTGATGTTGTCGCTGTTGCCGACGAGAATGTTCGCCACCCATGAACCAGTCAGGCAATCCGCCTGAAGTTGCGGATCGTCGACACCCTCAGTGATGTCCGACGACTGTTGCGCTGCCTGTGACCAACGGTCGGCCAACAAAATCGCCGACCCGAAGTCACCGATTTGGAGGTGCACGCTGCGGAGGAACGGATCATCCCACGCGATCGTGTTCGACGCTGGGCAGTAGCGCACCGCGTTGTCGAACAGTTCCGCATCGCTCGGCTGAGACCCGCATTGGGGCAGTTCGTCGAGCCCAGCCTCGGGGTCGTACGGCACGAGCTCGTCGATCGGACGGAACTCGCCCGGCAGCGCCTGCGCCCAGTACTCGTCGAGATCGGTCACGATGAGCGGGATCGCCTCGGCGTAGGGCAGGTTGTTCGCTACGAACTGACCCTGTTCTTCGAACAATGCCGACAGGACGATCGGCGGGTCGTCGGGGTAGGTCGCACACCGCGCGGCGCCGCTCTCGAAGCCGTCTTGGAACGCGCTCACCCGATCGAATCCCAGACCGTGCGCGCTGGGATCGCTTGCTGGCGTGCCCGGCTGATCGCTGAAGAACAACATGCCCGCGAGCGCCGCGTCGAGCGACTCGCTCCCGAGCGAAACCGTGTCGCTGCCGCCGGCGGCCAGCCGCGCGGTCCACGCCCCGGCAAAGCAGTCGGCCTGTTGCTCGAGGAGAATCGTCGCTCCGGTCACGTCGGCCCGGGCCTGAATCGCGTGCCCCCATTCATGGGCCATGACCAACGCGATCGAGAGCGGCCCGAACTGTTCTTCGAGTTTCGGCAGCAAGGCCTGCTCATCCCACGCGATGAGGTCCTTGATCGGGCAGTAGTAGGCGTTCCCCGCGACGTCGCGATAGGTCAGCCGCTCGCCGCAGTCCGGTGGGTCGTCAATGGACGAGTACGGATGGAAGCCGCCTTCGAGCGGCGCGTAATCCTCGCCGTAGGTGGCGGGGTACTCGTCGGCCCAGAACTCCTCGACGTCGGCGAGCACGTCACCGAGTTCGAGGGCCGCCGGGTCGACCCCGTCCGGCCCGTCGGCCCCGACCGAGGACCCTCTCCCGTCGATCGTCGCACTCGGGCCGCACGCCGCCAGCGCACACGACAGCGTGAACAACACGACCGGCCCGACGCGACGAGTTCCCACTCAACGAACCTACGCGATCGCAACGCACGTACGGTCGCGAGCCGAGCGACGCGACCGCCCTCGTCGCGCTCGTTCTTACTCGGAGTAGGTGAACACGCCACCGTCGATCACGACCGCGCCGTTCTGGTTCACGGTTTGGTACAGCGCCTTGCCGGGCGACTCGACCCACATGCGCACGGTGAGCACATCACCCGGAAGCACCGGCTTGCTGAAGCGATTGTCCATGCTGTGGAACTTCGCGACGTCCGATCCACACAACGTGTGCAGGAGCGCCCGACCGGTGAAACCGAACGTGCACAGCCCATGGAGAATCGGCCGGTCGACCCCCATGAACTGCAAGGCCGGGTGCGCGGGGTCGCTGTGCAGCGGGTTGCGGTCACCCGAGAGGCGGTACAAGAGCGCTTGATCGGTTCGGGTCGCGTACGAGGTCTCGTGATCAGGCGCACGCTCGGGCATCGAGGGCGGGTCGGTCGCGTCGTCGCCCGCAGTGCCGCAACCGCCGGCGTCGCGGATGTAGGCAGCAACCCGGGTGGTGAAGGCGGGCTTGCCGCTGTCGACGTAGGTCGAGACGTTCTCGAGTCGAACGATCGCCGCTTTGCCCTTGTCGTAGATGCCGACGAGTCGCTGCACGGTCTCGACCTCGCCGTCGGGCGGAATCGGACCGTGAAGCGTGACGCCCTGTTCGGCGTGGAGCAGCTTCGTGAAGTCGAAGTCACCCCAGTTCGGCGGGTTGGCGCCGCCGCCCATCGCGACGACGACCGGCAGCGTCGGCAGCACGCGCTGGTCGACCTTCGAGAAGCCGGAGTTCTCGGTGGTGAACTCGAGTTCGAAACCCGTCGGGTCGGTCTGGCCCGCGCCCACGCCCAGCGCGTAGAGCAGCGCGGCCTTCGAGTCCCACGAGTTACGACCGGGTTCGCTCGTCTTGCCGACGTTGTCGAGGATCAACGGCATTGCACAGTCTCCTTGGGTCGCGTTTGGCGTTGGCCAGAGGGTTTTCCAGAGGGGCTATTCGAACATGCCCGCGGCCGGGCGCGCTTTTTCGACCAGACCGGGAATCACCGCACCGAGCGTGTTCGGGTCCCAACGAAGTCCGTCGTTCTCGGCCGTCGGCCCGCGGTGCCAACCTTCGGCGACGCCGATGCGGTCACCCGCGACGAGGAAAATCTGGCTCGTGACGTCTTTGCTCTCGGGCGAACCGAGCCACACGACGAGGGGCGAGATGTTGGCCGGGTCGAGCGCGTCGAACTTGGTGTCGTCGTCGGGCTTGGTCATGCCGAGGTTCTCGGTCATGCGCGTGCGTGCCACCGGAGCGATGGCGTTCACGGTGACGCCGTAGCGACCGAGTTCCATACCGGCGATGATCGAGAACGCGGCGATGCCCGCTTTCGCGGCGCCGTAGTTCGTCTGACCAACGTTGCCGAACAGACCCGACGGGCTACTCGTGTTGATGACACGCGCATCCGGCTGGTTGCCGTTCTTGCTCTCGTTCCGCCAGTAATCCACCGCGGCGCGTGTCGGACCAAACGTGCCCTTGAGGTGGACGGCAATCACCGAGTCCCACTCGGCTTCTTCCATGTTCGACAACATGCGATCGCGCAAGATACCCGCGTTGTTGACGAGGACGTCGAGGCGCCCGAACGTGTCGATCGCTTGAGCGACCATGGCCTTGGCGTCATCGAACTTCGCGACGTTGCCGCCGTTGACGACCGCCTCCCCGCCCATGTCCTTGACCATTTGCGCAGTTTCTTGCGCCAACGGCATCGATGAACCGTCACCGTGCATGTCACCGCCGAGATCGTTCACAACGATCTTGGCTCCGGTCTCGGCGAATGCCAACGCATGTTGACGGCCAATGCCGCCACCCGCGCCGGTGATCAGGACGACTCGGCCTTCGTTCAAGCGTGCCATGTGCTCTCTCACTCCTGGAGTTCGGGGACCGGGGCACGGTAGCCCCGACCCCGCTCACCGGGCACGTCGAGGGCGCCAGCACGCCCGGTGACCACGGGACGGTCCGACGCCTGCCAGACTCCGACGATGGCAGTCGCTCGGGCAGACGTCGTCGCCGCCGCCAACGAAATCAGCGATGCGGTACTGCGGACGCCGTGTCTGCATTCGTCCACCCTGTCGGCGATCACGGGTGCCGACGTGTGGCTGAAGTTCGAGAATCTGCAGTACACGGCCTCGTTCAAGGAGCGAGGGGCTCGCTACTTCCTGCTCGGCCTCGACCCAGCCGAGCGCGCAGCCGGTGTCGTCGCCGCTTCAGCCGGAAATCATGCGCAGGGTTTGGCACGCCACGCTCGGCTGCTCGGGATCCCATCGACGATCGTGATGCCCGAGAGCACGCCGTTCACCAAGATCACCCGCACCGAGTTCGAGGGCGCCACGGTCGAGATCCATGGCCGCGATTTCACCGAGGCGCATACCCACGCCGTCATGCTCGCCAAGTCGCACGGGGCCACCTTCGTGCCCGCCTTCGATCACGCGCGCATCAGTGCCGGGCAGGGAACGATCGGTCTCGAGTTGTTGGAGCAAGTACCCGATCTCGAAACCGTCGTCGTGCCGGTGGGAGGCGGTGGATTGCTCGCCGGCGTCGCGACCGCGCTCGATGACAGTTCGGTTCGCATCGTCGGTGTGCAATCCGAGACGCATCCCGCGTTCGCGCGCGCGCTCGGCGAACAGCCCGAGTCCGTCGCGACGACGACGATCGCCGAAGGCATCGCGGTGCAACAGCCGGGACTGATAACGCTCGAGATCGCGCGCCGTCTCGTCGACCGCGTCGTCGTCGCACGCGAAGCGACGCTCGAGTCGGCGGTCGGAATGTTGCTCGAGATCGAAAAGACCGTCGTCGAAGGCGCAGGCGCGGCGGCACTGGCGGCGTTGCTCGATCATCCTGCCGTCTTCGCTCAGCGCCGGTGCGCCCTGATCTTGTCGGGCGGCAATATCGACCCGCGGACCCTCAGCGAAGTGCTGCTCCGTGCCTTGTCGCGTTCGGGTCGCCTCGTGCGGTTGGCGTGCCATCTCCCCGATCAGCCGGGACAACTCGCTCGCGTTGCCGAGATCGTTGGCGACCTTCGCGGCAACATCGTCGATGTCGAGCATCACCGCGATCGACCGGGCGTCGCGGTGCGCGACATCGTGCTCGAACTCTCGATCGAAACCCGAGATGCTGTACACGCAGCCGCGATCGCGGATGCGTTGCGAGCGGCCGGAATCGATGTGGTCGACGCGACGTGAGCGCGGCAGTGTCAGGCGTCAGCGCTCGTTGAACCGCAGCCGGTTCCCGAACGGATCGAGCAGCTCGACACACGTTCCGATCTCGTCTTCGCTGATGCCGGGTTGCAGAAACGGATAGTCCTTCTTCGCGTGTGCGGCGTGGAGTTCGCGCACGCCCGTCGTCGGCACGTAGACGACAATGCCCGGCGATCCATCGCCGTGGTGCTCGGAGAGATGCAGCACCAGATCACCGCGGGACACCTGGAAGTACTTCGGCATTCCGGGCGCGAACTCATGATCCCAGTCGAGCGTGCATCCGAGGTAGTCGACGTAGAACGCCTTCGCCTTGTCGACGTCGAAAATGCGCAACACTGGAATGGGGGCGGAACACGTCGTCATGTGAAGACCTCAGTGGTCGGGTTGGTTGAGTTCGATCTCGTTGCCACTCGGGTCCTTGAGAAACGCCTGGCGCCCCGCGCCGGGCACGTAGGCAGAGCGGCGAACCTCGACGCCGTTCGCCTCGAGTTCGCCGACCGCCGCGTCGAGGTCGGCGACCCAGAGCGCGAAGTGCTGGAGCGGCACGCGATCGCCGGCTGGCAGCTGCATCAAGTGAATCTGTTGGGCACCGGCGTCGAGCCAGGCGCCAGGGAAACCGAAGTCGGGCCGATCGACGCGCTCGGAACACCCCAGTTGATCGACATAGAACTGGCGCGCCGCGTCGACATCGTCGACGCAGATTGCAACATGGTGCACTCCGAGCATCTCCATCGGCCGAGTCTCGCACCCGCCGCCCCAGGCATGCACCGCCAGGAAACACATCCAGAGACGACATCGCTAACGTTCGCTCGTGTTCGGCGACCTTTCGCTCATCGACTTGACCCAGCGGCCGCGGGCGATCACCTTCGAGAACCCGACGGGCGCACGCGGCGCGGGCGGCGTCGCCGCAGCCGGTCGAAAGGGCTCGCCGTCGAGGGTCGTCGCCGCGGGCGAACGAGTCGTTCTCGCCGACATCGAAGGTCCCGGAACGATCCGCCACGTGTGGTGCACGTTCCCGCCTGCCCGTCCCGAACGCATGCGCGCGCTCGTGGTCGAGGTCTTTTACGACGGCGCGGCCGAGCCGAGCGTCAGCGTTCCCCTGCTGGACTTCTTCGCGATCACATGTGGGCGACCACGACCGTTCACGTCCGCGGTTGCTTCTGCGCACGAAGGCCGCGGCTTCAACGCCTACTACCCGATGCCGTTCGGCGATCGAGTTCGAGTCGAGCTCGTCAACGGTTCGCCGCGGCCTTCGCTCTTCTACTTCCAGATCGACTACACGCTCGGTCCGGTCGACGCGTCAGCAGGACTGCTCCACGTCACGTTCCGCCGCGAGAATCCGACCACGCTCCGGCGGGACTTCACGATCGTCGATGGCCTGCGCGGCCCGGGCCGATACCTGGGTTGCGCCGTGGGGATTCGTACGATCGATCCCGCTCGTTGGTATGGCGAGGGAGAGGTCAAGTTCTACGTCGATGGCGACACCGAGCATCCGACGATCTGCGGCACTGGGCTGGAGGACTACGTCGGCAGCGCCTGGGGTATGGGTCCGCACGCGGCGCTCTACGGAGGCGCGCCGCTCGACGTTCGGGCCCCGGGCGCGGTCGCCGGGATGTCAGGTCTGCCGGACTTCGTCGGCTTCTACCGTTGGCACCTGGTCGACCCGATCGTGTTCTTGGAGCAATTGCGCGTGACCATTCAACAGATCGGTATGAACGTCTTTCTCGCAGGCCAAGAAGCCGAGCGAGACGCGTACGTCGCGACGAACCCGCTGGCCGGCAATGGTTGGTTCGATCCAACTCCCCGAGGAACGTGCGGCATGGGACTGTTCGAGCGCGTCGACGACTACAGCGCCGCCGCATTCGTCTACTGCCGTGAAAGCCAGCCGGTGCCGCGTGTCGACATCGATCTCGCGACCGCTGATCTCGAGCGGCACGACTACGAGACGCGCGATCCGACGGAAGGGACGATCGCATGAGTCGCCCGGTCGAGATCGTCCGTACCGATCGGCTCATCATCCGACGATTCGCGCTCGATGATGCGGCGGCGTTTCACCGATACCGAGACGACCCCGAGGTGGCCCGCTATCAGGGATGGGACTCGCCGTACTCGCGCCAACAGGCCGACGCGCACGTGGCCGACTTCGTGGCCGCCCCCGTGTTCAACCCCGGCGACTGGACGCAACTCGCGATCGAACGTGTCGTCGCGCCTGGCCTGATCGGCGACATCGGCATCCGACTCGAACCCATCGAGCCGACCGCAGAACTCGGATTCACGATCGCTCGAGAACATTGGGGAAACGGCTACGGGCGGGAAGCACTCAACGCCGTCGCCGAACTCTTGCTCGACGACATCGAACTCGAACGCGTCGTCGCATTCACCCACCGAGCGAACCTCTCCTCGATCAAGTCGCTCCACCACGCGAAGCTCGTTCCCATAGCGGTCGACGGTGACGAGATCGTGTACTACCGACCGCGCGGCGAGGACTTGCGCCAACGCGACCCCAGGGGACACGGCGCACGCGATCGCGCGCAAGGCGATGACGGACGCGAAGAAGGCAGTTCGACCACCCCGAACGACCCCCAATAGGGTTCATCGAACACGTTCTAGGTCAAGCTCGGGAGGGTCAATCGTGGGTGCACTCGACGGCAAGGTCATCGCGGTCACGGGCGCCGGGCGCGGCATCGGTCGCGCGGTCGCCGAATTCTGCGCCAGCGAAGGCGCAGCCGTGGTCGTCAACGACTACGGCGTGTCCATCGACGGCAACGAGCCGACGAGCGAAGTCGCCGACGAGGTCGTCGCCGCGATCATCGCCGCGGGCGGAAAGGCGGTGGCCAACGCGAGTTCGGTCACCGAGATGGCCGGCGGTGCGTCGATCGTCCAGAGCGCGATCGACAACTTCGGGCGTATCGACGGAGTCGTCGCGGTGGCCGGAATCCTGCGCGAGCGCATGTTCTTCAACATGAGCGAGGAGGAGTGGGACCCGGTCATCGAGACCCACCTCAAAGGCACGTTCACGGTCTTTCGCGCCGCAGCGCCGCACTTCAAGGCACAAGGCTCGGGCGCATTCGTGGCCTTTACCTCCGGGGCGTACGCCGGGTCGGTCGCGCAGGCCAACTACTCGGCCGCGAAGGGCGGCATCGTGTCGCTCGCGCGCTCGGTCGCAGCCGGCATGTACAAGTACGGCGTGCGGGCCAATGTCATCGCTCCCGTCGCAAAGAGTCGCATGAGCGGGAACGTGCCGTTCGGAATCGAGATGGGCGAGCCCGAAGACGTCGCGCCAATGGTCGGATTCTTGTTGTCGGACGCGAGTTCGGCCGTCACCGGGCAGGTGTACACCGCGAACGGCGGCAAGATCGCGGTGTGGAACCAGCCGGTCGAAGTGCGTGAGATGCGCAAGGACGGGCGCTGGTCGATCGACGAGATCGCCAACCGATTCGACGAGGTCGGCCAGGAGGAGCTCGGTCTCATCAAGGTGCTCGCCGAGCGCGAGGCCGCCGCAAAGCTCGCGAAGGAAACCGGCTCGACGCCGAACCAGTGATCGACGCGCGGAGATGACCACCGCCGTTCGTGTCCACGCGTGGCGGGGTGAGGCCGCAGTCACACTCGCGGCCGGCGACTACACCTCGACATGGCTCCCCGAGTGCGGGATGCTCGGTGTTTCGCTGACGCACCTGGGCGACGAGCTTCTGGCGTTGCCTCGATCGATCGCTGACTACCGCAAGGGAATGCCGAACGGTGGATACACCGGCCTGCCGCTGAACGCGCCCTACGCAAACCGGCTCGCCCGCCACCGCTTCGACGTCGCGGGCCGGCAGGTCGCACTCGATCGCCGTGCGGCCGTCGACCGCAACGGCTTGCCCATCCACGGCACCCTCGAAGCGCAACCGTTCGCGATCGAGTCGATCGGCTTCGACGCGCGTGGAGCGCATCTCGTTGCGAGCTTCCGTCACGACGACGCTGACCTGCTCGAAGCGTTTCCGTTTGTCCACGAGTATTGCGTGGCCGTGGAACTCACCCGTCGCGGACTCCACGTCACCACGGCGGTACGCACCGACGAACGAGTCGCGGTACCCGTGAGCTTCGGGTGGCATCCGTTCCTACGGGTACCCGGAACCAGTCGATCGCAGTGGCAGGTTCGGCTTCCGCAGCGAACGCACGCGATTCTGGACGATCGTCTCCTCCCCACGCGACGCAACGATCGTGAGCAGGCCGAGAATCGCAAACTCGGACGTCGCACGTTCGACGATCACTACGCATTGGGGCGCGACCGCCGGTTCACGCTGACCGGGCGCGACCGACGCGTCGATGTGCGCTTCGATGCTGGGTATCGCTTTGCGCAGATCTATCTCCCGCCGTCCGGCGCGCCAGGTTGGTCGACCACCGACTTCATCTGCATCGAACCGATGACGGCTCCGATCAACGCGCTGATCGACGGTGGCTACCCCACCGCGACGCGCGACACGCCGTTCTCCGCCTCCTACACGATCACCGCACGCCCGTCGGCCGCAGCGTGATCGACGCGAGAAGTCGCGAACTTCTGATCACGCTGACACGGTTGTGAGCTACCGTCCCGCGTCATGGCTGGTGCGCTCGATGGCATTCGCATTCTCGATCTGACCCACGGGATCGCCGGACCTCTCGGCGTGCTGCTGCTCGCGGAGCAAGGCGCCGACGTCGTGAAGGTCGAACCGCCGGGAGGTGGCGCGACGCGCGGCTACGAGGGAAGCCGCGTCTGGGATCGGTCGCGGCGCTCGGTCGAACTCGACCTGCGAACCGACGAAGGTCGCGCACAGTTCGACCAGGTGGTCGCCGGCGCCGATGTCGTCGTCGAGAGCTACCTCCCCAAGCGGCGCGTGGCGCTCGGGCTTGACCACGAACGGCTCGCTGCGATCAACCACGGGATCATCCTCGTCTCGCTCGGCGGTTACCCCGACGGCCATCGCCGGGCAGATCGGCCCGCCTACGACGCGCTCGTCCAAGCGAGCAGCGGCCAGATGTGGGAGCAGCCGGGCTGGCGAATGGGGCCGATCTTCTGCCACATGCCGATGCCGAGCATGGGCGCCTTCTACCTCGTCGCGATCGGCACGCTGGCAGCGCTGCACGCGCGGGCCCGGACCGGTGAAGGCCAACACGTTCGAACGTCGCTGTTTCAAGGCTCGCTGCTCTACACGACCCAGATCTGGCAGGACGTCGAACTCGCCAATGCGCAGTACCACGAGCTGATGGGCAAGTCCTACCCGCCCGGGATTCATCAGCAGATGATCTTCGAGTGCGCCGGCGACGAATGGTTGCACCTCAGCGTGATGAGCGGCCTGACGCCGACGCGCTCGGTGGACGACATCCTCGGTCTCGAAGACGCGCCCGACCCGTTCACGTTCATGGCGATGGCGGCCGAGGAACGCGAGAAGATCAACGAGAAGCGACGCGCCAAGTTCAAGGAATGGGATCGGACCAGGCTCGTCGACGAACTGCGCGCCAACAACCATGCAGTCGAACCGATCATCCGACCCGACGAAATCTTCGCCCACCCGCAGACCATCGCCAACGAGATGGTCGCGACCGTCGTCGATCCCGACGTCGGCCCGACCACACAAATGGGGCTTCCGATTCACCTGATCGGAACGCCCGGCGCGGTCAAAGGCCCTCGTCCCATCGTCGGAATGCACACCGACGAAGTTCTCGCCGAGTGGGAGCCTCGCGCTGCGACCGCGGCGACCGGCGCAGGAGGACACGCGCTCGAGGGTCTCACCGTTCTCGACTTCGGTCAATACCTTGCCGGTCCGTTCGGACCGATGGTGCTTGCGGATCTCGGCGCGAACGTGATCAAGATCGAACCGGTCACCGGCGACAACATGCGCATGGCGGGCAAGCCCTTCTTCGGCTGTCAGCGTGGGAAACGGTCGATCGCATTGAACATCAAGGATCCGAAGGGCCTCGCGATCGCGCTGAAGCTTGCGGGCGTGTCCGATGTGGTTCATCACAACATGACGCGCGGGGTCGCGACCAAACTCGGTATCGACTACGCCGGATGCCGGGCCCAACGTTCCGACATCATCTACTGCAACACCTACGCCTACGGGCTCGCCGACCCGCTCGGTCGGTTCGGCGGTCTCGATCCCCTCTACCAAGCGAGCGGCGGTCTCGAGTACGAATCGGGTGCGGTCGGTGCGGGCGGCACGCCGCTGTACTACCGATTCGGCATGTGCGACGCGTCGAACGCGCTGCTGTCCGTCGTGGGCGTACTGGCCGCGCTCGCGCACCGCGACCGAACCGGCGAGGGTCAAGAACTGTGGACCTCGCTGTACGACGGGGGCGTCATCTATTCGTCGGACGTCTGGCTCGGCCCCGACGGAACTCCCTGGCCGCGTCCGTCGCTCGACGCGGGGCTCCACGGCCTCTCACCCTGGTATCGGTTGTACCGCACGCAGGACGACGGTTGGATCTGTATCGCGGCAACCACCGCGCCCCAACGAACCTCGCTGTGCGCGGCGCTTGGAATCGAAACCAACGCAGACCCGAACGCCATCGAAACGGCGTTCCGGAACAAGACCGCGCGGTTTTGGCGCCGCGCCTTCGACGACATCGGCGTACCGAACGAGATCCCGCTCGACACCAACGACGGACTCGGCGTGTTGTGGGATGCCGACAACGAACGCCTCGGGTTGGTCGCCGACTACGAGCATCGAGTCCTGGGCCGGGTTCGCCAGTTCGGCACGCTGATCGACTTCAGCGCGACTCCGGGAAAGATCTGGGGTCCGCCGCCGCTCGTCGGCGAACACACCCGCGAAATCCTGCGTGCGATCGACCTGCGCGACGGCGACGTCGACACGCTGCTCGAGGCGGGCATCGTCTACGAACCCGATGGCGACCTGGTGGAGTACCGCCAGAAGTTCGCCAACTGATCACGAGCGACCGAGTTCGAGCACCATCTCCGTTTGCCACGGACTCTCGGGCCAGCCGGTCTTGCCGCGGCGAACGTGCAGCGTGTGCAGATACCGAACGATGACGTCGGGATCATGGCCTAGTCGAACCAGTGCGATCCCGAGCACGGTCCCGGCGCGGCCTCGACCACCACGGCAGTGCACCGCCACGCCTTCGCCAGAACGCACCGAGTCGACGACGGCACGCGCCGCTGCATCGACCCGCGCCCGTTCGAGCGTCGGATCCGACGGTTCACGGGCGGTCCACAGATCTTCGAGCCCGATGGCCGTCGTGCGCAGCGGCGCAGCGTCGTAGGGAGGCGCGCCGTCATGAGTCAGACAAACGACGTGTCCCACACCTTCGCCGGCAAGCAAGGCCCAGTCGATGCGCGCGGGGTACCCCATCCCGACGATCGCGACCGGGGTGCGGCTCACGAAGTAGATGTCGCCCGGAATCGCAGCATCGCCGAGAAACCCGACCTCCGACGCCGCCGCAATGAGCTTGGGTCGGGTCGGGGCGACGTCCACCAGCGAAGTTTGACACTGCGCGCCGTCCGCATTCGGACGGCTCGCCGATTCAGGGAACGAGCAGATCGACCGCAGTGACGCCCGAGCGCGGCGTGCTGCCGTGATTCCGAGCAGTCCCAAACGGAAAGACGAGACCGTCGTTCGTCAGCACGTAATACCCGCGGCCCGACGGAACCGCACGCAACCGGGCCCCGTACCGCCCCGACGTCGACGAGTAACGATGGAGCCCCCCGAACGGCTCGACCGCGTAACCCGCAACCTCGCCGTTGCGGCGCACGGCCCAGAACCCTCGCCCATTCGTCGACGGAGCAAAGGAGGTCACGCCCGAACCCATCGAGACGCTCCGCAGCGACAGGTCGAACCTCGCCGCGCCGAACGGCAGCGCCGTACCGTCGTCGGTCAACAGCCAATAGCCCCGACCGTGGTGCGTCACCGCAAGATCGCGGATCCGCGTCCCTCGGGGCGCGTCGCCGAATTGCTGCGAGTCGCCGAACGCGTGCACACGGCCGCGGGCGGTGACCATCAGATAGCCGCGCCCCGAGAAGCTCGATTCGACTGCAACAATCGGATCGCTTCCGATACGGCCCTTGGCGTGTCCGTGGATCTGGGCGGTACCGAACGCGAACACGAGTCCGGACTTGGTGACGAGCCAATAGCCATCGCCGCTCGGCTTCAAGGCCGCGGCCGCGATCGGTGAACCAACCGGAAATCCTCCGAGGTCGCCACGGTGACGCATCCCGCCGTAGGCCCTGACTCGCCCGTCGCTCGAGACGACGAGATAGCCACGTCCCTCATTGCCACCGCGAGGCGTCACGACTTTGGCCGCGTTCGCGGGGTCGATCAGGCCTTCACCGAAGTGCTGATCACGTCCTGCGGCGCCGAGATCGTCCGCCGTGCGCTCGAGTCGGGCACGAACTTGTTCGCCGGTGAACGATGGATTCGCTGCGTAGACGAGCGCCGCGGCGGCCGACGCGTAGGGCGTCGCCATCGAAGTTCCGCTCGCCCACGCGTAGGTCGTATCGCTGGTCGCCCAAGCGCTGACGATCGAGTCGCCGGGCGCAACCACGTCGACGTAGCTGCCCCAGTTGCTGAACGGCGCGCGCTGTTTCGCGGAGTTGATTGCACCCACGGCGACGGGCTCGGGGAACGCCGCGGGATACAGCGGCGCGTTTCCACTCTGCCCCGCGTTGCCCGCTGCGGCGAGCACGAGCGCACCATGCGCGTGTGCGTATTGGATCGCTTCTTGGGTGGCTTGCGAAGGCACGTTGCCGCCGAGCGAAAGGTTGATGACCTTGGCGCCGTTGTCCGCAGCCCAGATGATCCCCTCGGCAACGTCGGATGAATAGCCCGAACCACTGCCGTCGAGGACGCGCACCGGCAAGATCTTCACGCCGGGTGCGCCGCCGACGATGCCCCGGCCGGTCGCCTGTGCGGCGACGATGCC
>SXGT01739550.1_pt1 | contig 19831 bp, 19 predicted proteins | sample 3176221 | NCBI WGS metagenome assembly SXGT01 (sample SAMN11356862, study PRJNA531348) | freshwater metagenome | isolation source: freshwater sample F1-120 | place: China: Fuxian Lake, Yuxi | collected 2017-12-25
ACCGGACACCACCGCTACTTCTCGAGAGGACTGTGGCTTTCGCCGTTATATGGCGGGGTTCTGTCGACGCTCTGTGGCGGCATCTGCTCATGGCGATACACGCGAGCACCGGTCTGGTCACAGATAGCGGCAGACGGTCGTGGTGTCGCATTTGGTGGGGTCGCTGGTGGTGGCACTGTGGTGAAGGTGCGCGACGGTGTGTCGCAGTGCTTGCAGGTCGGCGATTTGGCGGTCCAGGTCGCCCAGGTGGGCTTCGAGCAGGGCGTGCACGTGCTGGCAGGGTGCGACTCCGGCGTCGCGGACGTCGAGGATCTCGCGAATCTGGGCCAGGGTGAGCCCAGCGGTGCGGCCGCGGCGAACGAAGTCCAGGCGCGCCAGGGCCGCAGGGGTGTAGTCGCGGTATCCGTTGGCGGTGCGCTCAGGCGCAGGTAGTAGGCCGGCTTCTTCGTAGAAGCGCAGCGTCTTGGTTGTGGTGCCGCTGGCCACGGCCAACTCACCGATGCGCACAGTGGCCCCTTTCTCGGCTCTCGTCCATGTTCGCCTTGACCTTCCCCTGCGCTGGAACGTCCACTATGGACGCTGAAGAGGGGTCACGCGAAGGAAGGTGGGCAAATGGGTGTGGACTACGACGTCGATCTGGCCGTGATCGGCTCAGGAGGCGCGGCGATGTCCGCCGCCATCGCGGCCAGCCAGGCCGGTAAGAGCGTCGTGCTGGTTGAGCGCGGTGTTCTGGGCGGGACGTGCGTGAACATCGGCTGCGTGCCGTCCAAGACGCTCCTGGCGGCCGCCGGGGCCCGGCACGCCGCGCTCACCAATCCCTTCAAAGGTGCCCCAACGTCAGCCGCACCGGTGAACCTCGGCGATCTGGTGGCCCAGAAGGACGCACTCATCGAGCGCCTGCGTGATGCGAAGTACGCCGATGTGGCCGCTGCCTACGGCTTCCAGGTCCGCCCAGGCCAGGCCAGCTTCCTGGACGGGGACACCCTGGCCGTCGACGGCCAGGCGCTGCGGGCCCGGGCCTATCTGGTCGCCACCGGTGCCACCCCCGCCATCCCGGAGGTGGTCGGTCTCGACTCTGTGGACCGGCTGACGTCCACCACCGCGATGCAGCTGACCGAGCTGCCTGAGTCCCTGGTCGTTATCGGTGGCGGGTACGTCGGGATGGAGCAGGCCCAGCTGTTCGCTCACCTCGGCACCCGGGTCTCTGTGGTCGGGCGTCTGGCGCCGCACGCCGAGCCGGAGCTGGCCCAGAGACTTCGGGAAGTCTTCACCGACGACGGCATCACCGTGGTCGAAGAGCGCGCGACCACTGTGGCCCGCGAACCAGGCCCCGCAGGAGAGGTGGTGGTGACCACGGACTCGGGCGAACAGGTGCGCGGCGCGCAGGTCCTGGTGGCCACCGGACGCCTGCCCCGCACCGACGGCCTGAACCTGGCCGCTGCCGGTGTGGACGTGGACGAGCGCGGCTTCGTCGTGGTCGACCAGACCCAGCGCACCTCCAACCCGCGCGTCTGGGCCGCCGGTGACGTCTCGGGGGCTCCCCAGTACGTCTACGCCGCCGCCGCCGGCGGTCGGGCCGCCGCGCTCAACGCCCTGACCGAGGACAGGTACCCGCCGGCAGCTCGGGTCGACTACGCCGGCTTTCCTGCGGTCGTGTTCACCCGGCCCCAGCTGGCCTCGGCGGGGTTGACCGAGGACGAGGCCCTCACCCGAGGGCACGCGTGCGACTGCCGCGTCCTGGACCTGTCCGATGTCCCCCGGGCGCTCGTCCAGCACGACACCCGCGGGGCGGTGAAGCTCGTCGCCGACGCCGTGAGCGGCAAGGTTCTGGGCGTGCACGCTCTGGCGGACGGGGCCGGGGAGATCATGCTGGCGGCCACCTACGCCATCAAAAGCGGCATGACCGTCGACGATCTGGCCGACACCTGGGCGCCGTACCTGACCATGAGCGAAAGCCTGCGCATCGTGGCCGGCCTCTTCCGAAACCAGATGCCGACGTCATGCTGCGCCTGAAACCCGCGGCCCCAGCGGGGTGGACGAGGGCTCCCGCGGCGGCCCGCCTGGCGCCGTGAATGTGCCTTAAAAACCTACAGTCTTATGAGACACCAGGCGGGGACCGGACGCCGAGCAGCCGGCCGAACCGTGACGACGGCCGGCGCCGACGACTGACTCGCGCCACGCCCCGGGGAGCATCGGGCCCGCCCGCGCTCCACCCGTGTCCGGTGAGACACTCGTCGGACACCTACAGTGTTTCCCGTGGAACCGACCCATGGCGCACGTCTGGCCGACGAGTTCGACCGGGCCTCCGGCCGGTACGACCTCCTCACGAGCCTGAACCCCGGCTACCACGACGCCTTGCGCGACGCGGCCAACGCGCTGGCCCTTCGCCTGCCGCGAATCGACGGACCTCTGACGCTGTGGGACCTCGGCTGCGGCTCGGGACTGTCCACGCGCGCCCTCGTCGACGCCGCCGGAGCGGACGCGCGGATCGTCGGCGTCGACGCCTCCGAGGGCATGCTCGAGCAGGCGCGCGCCAAGGACTGGCCGGCCGGCGTCGACTTCGTGCACGCCTTCGCCCAGGAGCTGCCCGACGTCGCCGAACGCACCCTCGACGGCCCCGCCGACGGCGCCTTCGCCGCCTACCTGATGCGCAACGTCCCCGAGGAGCAGCGCGACGAGGTCGTCGCGTCCATCGCCGCGCAGGTGCGTCCCGGCGGCTGGATCGCGTTGCAGGACTACCACGTCAAGGGCTCCAAGCGGGCCGAGGCGACCTGGAGCGCCGTGTGCTGGGGCGTCGTCACCCCGCTCGCGCTCGCCGTGCGCGGCAACCCCTCCATCTACCGCTACCTGTGGCGCAGCGTCCTGGAGAACGACTCCCGCGAGGAGCTGCACGCCCGGCTCGAGCGGGCCGGTCTCACCGACATCTCCTGGACCACCGCGGGCGGCTGGCAGCGCGGCATCCTGCACACCGTCCACGCGCGTCGTCCCGCCTGATGCGGCCCATCCCCCCGGGCCGCGACCCGCGCGCCGTCCTCCACACGGCCGCTCCCGGGTCCGCCTGCCTGGACGACCCGAAGCACGTCGTGGTCGTCGGCGGCGGCATCGCGGGTCTCGGTGCCGCGGTGGTCCTCGCCGAGCGCGGCGTCCACGTCACCCTCCTCGAGGCGTGCGACGAGCTCGGCGGCCGCGTCCGCTCCTGGGCGACCGACGACGGCTCCGGACGCACCATGAGCCGCGGGTTCCACGCCTTCTTCCGCCAGTACTACACGCTGCGCGCCCTGCTGCGCCGCGTCGACCCGACGCTGTCGCACCTCGTGCCCGTGCGCGACTACCCGCTGCAGCGCGCCGACGGTCTCACCGACTCCTTCGCCGCGCTGCCCGTCACGCCCCCGCTGAACCTGCTGGCGTTCGTGCTGCGCAGCCCGACGTTCCCCGTCTCGGCGCTGACGCAGGTCGACGTCGCGAGCGCGATGGAACTCATCGACTGCTCCTACCCGGCCAGCCACGAGCGCTACGACGGCGAGTCGGCCCAGGCCTTCCTCGACCGCCTCCGCTTCCCCGAGGGCGCGCGCCACCTGGCGCTCGAGGTGTTCGCGCGGTCCTTCTTCGCCCACCCCGACGACTTCGGCGCCGGCGAGCTCGTGGGCATGTTCCACACCTACTTCACCGGATCGCGGGAGGGACTCATGTTCGACGTCCCCGACGACGACTACGACACCGTGCTGTGGGCTCCGCTCGGCCGCTACCTCGAGCAGCGAGGGGCACGGGTCCGCACCGGCGTGCGTGCCGAGTCCGTCACCCCGGACGGCGAGGGCTGGCTCGTGCGCGTCGGTGCCGAGGACCTGCGCGCCGACGCCGTCGTCGTCGCCACCGACCCTCGCGTCACCCGCGAGCTCGTCGCACCGCTGCCCGCCGACGACGACGCCCGCCGTGACTGGCAGCGCCGTGCGCAGTCCGCACGCAACGCCCCGCCCTTCGGCGTGCTGCGGGTCTGGCTCGACGGCACCGTCGCGCCGGAGCGTGAGGCGTTCCTCGGCACGAGCGGCTACGACCTGCTCGACAACGTCACCGTCCTCGAGCGGTTCGAGGCCGGTGCCGCACGCTGGACCGCCGAGCACGGCGGGTCCGTCGTCGAGCTGCACGCCTACGCCGCCGACCCCACCCGCGACGCCGACCTCGCCGGCGACGGCCCGCTCGGCCTCGACACCGATCGCCTGCGCACCCGCCTCATGGACGCGCTGCACGCCGTCTACCCCGAGACGCGCACCCTCGACGTCGTCCACGAGGAGCTGCTCGTCGAGGACGACTGCGGTCTCGTGGGCACCGCGGCGTGGCGCGAGCGCCTGACGGTCGACACCCCGTACCCCGGTCTCGTGCTCGCCGGCGACGGCCTGCGGGTCGACTGGCCCATCGCGCTCATGGAGCGTGCCGCCACCACGGGCGTGCTCGCGGCCAACCACCTGCTCGCCGGGTGGGGCGTGCGCGGCGAGGACGTCTGGACCGTCCCGCTGGAGGGCATCGCCCGCCGCGTGCCCGGTCGTCGCCCACCCGGCCGTCGAGCACCCAGCCGTCGTCCAGCGAGCGCTCGCGTCCGATGAGCACCGACGCCCGCTCGCGTCGACGGGCGGTGCTGCCCGGCGAGCCGGACCACGGCTCGGGCGCCCCACGCGTCGAGCGTGTCGACGCCGCCGGCCGGCCGGGGGTCAGCACCGTGTGGCGCATCCGGTCGCTGGAGGCGGCCCGCCAGGTGCTGCGCGCCCGCCACGCGACGACGCAGGCGGGCTTCACCGCCGAGGCGATCCCGCAGGGCTACCTCGAGCACCACCCGATCCTCGTCTCCGACGGTCCGAAGCACGACGAGCAGCGGCGCAAGGTCGCCCGCTTCTGGGCACCGAAGGTCGTCGCCGACCGCTACACGGAACTCATGCACTCCGTCGCCGACCGGCTGCTCGCCGAGGCCGTCGAGCAGGGCGGGTGCACCCTCGACGAGCTCGCCCTGCTCTACACCGTCGAGGTGACCGCCGAGCTCGTCGGACTGACGGAGTCGTCGGTGCCACGGATGGCGCGTCGGCTCGAGTCGATGTTCAGCCAGCCGCCCTTCGACATCACCCGCGACGACCTCGGCCGCACCCGCCGACAGTGGATGCAGGCTGCGCGCAACGGTCTGCTGCCCGTCGCCCGGCTCTACCTCGCCGACGTCCGACCCGCCGTCCGCGCGCGGCGTCGCGAACCCCGCGAGGACATCATCAGCCACCTGCTCGCCGAGGGGTACTCCACGGCGAGCATCCTCGTCGAGTGCGTCACGTACGGCACCGCCGGCATGGTCACGACGCGCGAGTTCATCGTCATGGCGGCACTGCACCTGCTCGACGACGACGCCCTGCGCGCCCGCTACCTCGAGGCCGGCGAGACCGAGCGGCTCGCGATCCTCGGCGAGATCATCCGGCTCGAGCCCGTCGTCGGGCACCTCTACCGACGGGCGCAGCAGCCGATCGACGTCAGCGACGGTGACGAGTCCTGGACCATCGAGCCGGGTGACCTCGTCGACGTGTGCGTGCGCCAGGGCAACGCCGACCCCGCCGCCGTCGGGGAGGCGCCGCTCGACCTGTGCCCCGGCCGGTCCCTGCCGTCGGGCGTGGGGGAGCCGGTCCTCGCGTTCGGCGACGGCGAGCACAAGTGCCCCGGGCAGCCGCTGGCCCTGCTGGAGTCCGACGCCCTGCTGCTGCGGCTGCTGGCGCTCGAGCCGCGGCTGGAGGCCGAGCCCCAGCTCGGCTGGGACCACCTGATCGCCGGCTACTGGCTGCGCGGCGCCAGGCTCGGCCTGGGCGAGGCCGGCAGCCCACGACGCGGACCGCGCACCAGCACGTCGGCGAGGATCCCGACCTTCCTGCGCGGGCTCACCCGCAGGCGCCCCGAGAAGACGTCGTAGTCGTTCGCCTCGACCAGGTCGAGGATCCGCGCGTACATCCGCAACGCCGTGGCCACGCACCGTGCACCCGGCCCGGGCAGCAACGCCACCCCCGGCGCCGCCGCCCGGTACAGGGCGCGGTTCCGCTCGACCTGCTCGGCCATCATGGCCCGCCACGCGGGCGTCACCCGACGCTCCCACGGATCCGCTCCGTGGCGGCGCAGGTCCTCCTGCGGCAGGTAGACGCGGCCACGCTCGAGGTCCTCGCCGACGTCGCGCAGGAAGTTCGTGAGCTGGAAGGCGTGGCCCAGTGCCCGGGCGGGCTCCTTGGCCGCCGGGGTGCGCGGCTCCAGGACCGGCAGCATCATCTCGCCGATGACGGCGGCCGAGCCCTCCATGTAGCCGTCGCGCAGGTCCTCCCACGTCTCCCACGTGCTGCGGGTGAGGTCGAGCTCCATGGCGCGGAAGAACCGGTCGAAGCACTCGGGGTCGGTACCGCGTCGCTGCAGGCTGTCGACGACGGCGGCCATCACCGGCTCATCGGCGTGCCCGGCGTCGACGCTGTCCCAGAAGTGCCGCTCGAACAGGCGCAATCGTTCGCCCGGGTCGATCACGTCGGCACCCGGCACGGCGGGATCGAGCCGCTCCGGCTCGTCGACGATGTCGTCGGCCAGGCGGCAGAGCGCGTACACGGTGTAGACGTCGATCCGCTGCTGTCGCGGCAGCAGCCGCGCCCCCCAGTAGTAGGTCGTGCCGTGCCGCTTGGTCAGCTCCGCGCATCGCGCGTAACCCGCTGCGAGCCGCGGATCGGGGTGCAGGGATCGTGCCATGGTGCGGCTCAGCCTACGCGTACGCGACCATGGAGACATGCGTGGACGAGTGGACGTGGCGGTCGTCGGGCTCGGGCCGGCGGGCAGGACGCTCGCGGCGCGGTGCGCGGCGCTGGGCCTGGACGTGCTCGCCGTGGATCCACGCCCCGACGCCGTGTGGACCCCCACCTACGGGGTGTGGGAGGACGAGCTCGTCGGCCTCCCCACCGACGTCGCGAGGGCGCGGTGGACGGCGCCGCAGGTGCGCGCCGGGTCCGAGCACCGGCTCGCGCGGACCTACCTGGTGCTCGACACCGCGCGCGTGCAGGAGGCGCTGCCGCTCACCGGGGTCGAGGTGCGGCCGGACCGGCTGGACGACACCGGCGTGATGGCGCTGCGGTCGGCGGCGCGGGTCGTCGTCGACGCACGCGGCGCGCGGCCGGCCGGCCGTGTCCCCGACGACCCCGAGCCCGCGCAGACCGCGTTCGGCATCGTGGTGCCGGCGGAGTCGGCCGCTCCGGCGCTGCAGGGTGCCGAGGCGCTGCTCATGGACTGGCGCACCGACTGGGCGCCCGACGGGGTCGCCCCGCCCGGGTCGACGCCGTCGTTCCTCTACGCCATCGGGCTGGGTGACGGCACGATGCTGCTGGAGGAGACCTGCCTGGCGGCGGCCCCCGGCATGCCCATCGAGGAGCTGCGCCACCGGCTGCGTCGCCGGCTGCTGGCCCGCGGCGTCGACCCGGCCGCCGTCGAGTCGCCGCTGGACCGCGAGGTCGTCAGGATCCCGATGCGCGGCCGCGGTCAGCCTCCCGTCCCTGGGACGCTGGCCCTCGGCACTGCCGGCAGAGGAGGACACCTGGTCACCGGCTACTCCGTCGCCCACGCCCTGAGCCGGGGGCGGTCGCTCGCGGAGGAGATCGCGCGGGGGAGCGTGCCCGACGAGGTCGACCCGGTGCGACCCGTCGACGCGCTGCGCGAGGCGGGACTGCGCGCGCTGCTGCGGCTCGACGTCGACGGCACGCTGGCCCTCTTCGATGGGTTCGGCCGACTGCCCGCGCACCGGCAGCGGGCGTTCATGTCCCGCGACGCCCGTCCGTCGGCCGTCGCGGGCGCGATGTGGTCGATGTTCGCCGACATGCCGTGGTCGGGCCGTCGCGAGCTCGCCCGCGCCACCCTCGGGCGGTGAGCGAGCCTCGAGATCGGTGTTCGCAGTGAGCGTCCGGGGTGGCTGGTGGTTTCGATACGCGTTCACGGCGCTTCGCGCGTGTCCGCCACGCCCCCAAGCACTTCGTGCAGGGGGGACCCCCAAACCACCGCGGATTGGCTCAGCCTCGGTGGTTGAGTAGCCGCGGCGAGGGAGGGACGACCGTGGCCGCGGCGTATCGAAACCACGATCCCCGCCCGCTCTCGTGGTGGTCTCGAGGCGTGGGCACGCCCGCAGCCGTCAGCGGGTGCCGAGGAGCTGGTTGACGCGCTCGGCCGCGAGCCGGCCCGACGGCAGCACCATCGGCACGCCGACGCCCGGCACCGTGCCCGACCCGGCGAACACCAGCCCGGGGACGCGCTTGTCGACGTTCGCCGGACGGAAGGGGCCGGTCTGGGCAAAGGTGTGCGCGAGCGCGAAGGGCGTGCCCGCGGCCATGCCCTGCTCCTTCCAGTCCAGCGGCGTGACGAGCTCCTCCACGACGACGTCCGTCGGGTAGCCGGCGCCCTGGAGGAACTCCATGAGGCGCTCCTTCATCGGTTCCCGCTCGGTCTTCCAGTCGATGCGGCCGACGTCGAGGTTCGGGGTCGGCTCGAGGACGTACAGCGTGCTGTCGCCCTCGGGCGCGGCCTCGTCGTCGTCGAGGGAGTGCACGGTCACCAGCCGCGACGGGTCGCGCATCAGCGTCCCGCCGCGCAGCAGGTCGTCGAACGCGCCGTTCCAGTCCTGGCCGAAGTGGATGTTGTGGTGCGCCTTGCCCTGGGGCACACCCTTGACCCCGAGGTGCCACACGACGCACGACGGCGAGTAGTCGCCGCCGACCTTGCCTCCGATGCCGCGCACGGCTCGCGGCACCTTGAGCTCCGGCAGCAGCCACTCGTAGGCGACGGGGAGGTCGATCGTGCAGACGACGGCGTCGGCGGGGACGGTGCCCTCCCCGGTGGCGACGCCACGGACCCGACCGCCGGAGTCGCGCACGAGCGCCGTGACGGTGGTGTCGTAGCGGATCTCGGCCCCGGCATCGGTGGCCGCGTCGGCCAGCGCCGTCGGGATCGCACGCATGCCGCCCTTGGGGAAGTAGACGCCCTCGATCGAGTCCATGTAGGTGATGACGGCGTAGAGGGCGAGCGCGGACTCCGGGTCGAGGCCGGCGTACAGCGCCTGGAAGGAGAACAGGCGGTGCAGCCGCTCGTCGGCGAAGCGGCGCCGGATCATCGGGCCGAGGCGGCCGAACCCGCCCATCGCGAGCAGCTTCGCCGCCGCCCTGGGGCGTGAGACGAGGTCGGCGGCGGAGTCGAAGTTCCGATCGATGAAGTGTGGCATCTCCGTCAGGTAGAGCCGGCGCAGCCAGACGACGAACTCGTCGAACGCGGCCGCGTCGACGCTGCCGCACTCGCGGTGGATCTCCGCGCGCATCGCCTCGTGGCCGTGGCGGACCTCCAGCGTGGAGCCGTCGGCGTAGAACGCGCGGTAGGCCGGGTCCAGGAGCGTGAGCTCGAGGCGCTCGGCGAGGCTGGAGCCGGCAGCGCGCAGGGGCCGGTCGATGAGATCGGGCATCGTGAGGACGGTGGGGCCGGTGTCGAACGTGAAGCCCTCGCGGCTGAGACGTCCGGCGCGCCCCCCGGGGACGTCCTCACGCTCCAGGACGGTGACCCGGTGGCCGTCGCCGACTAGGTGGCAGGCGGCAGCCAGTCCGGCGAGACCGGCTCCGACGACGACGACGTGGCTCATGCGGTCCTCCAGGACACGGTGCGGGCGATGGCCTGGAGTCCGGCCAGGCCCTCGGGGGTGAACTCGGCTGCGTCGGTGTCGAGCGCGGCGAGGGCGCGGTCGGCCTCGACGACGATGCGATCCTCGACGTCCTGACGCACGCCGACGTCCTCGAGCGCCTGCTGCAGCAGTGGGACGTCGTCGGGGCGCGCCTCGGGGGTGCCGACGCGGGCCATCGCCGCCGCGGCGGCGCCGTCGAGGCGGTCCGCGCCGAGGGTCCAGATGATGGTGGTCTTGCCCTCGCGCAGGTCGTCGCCGGCGGGCTTGCCGGTGGCGACGGGGTCGCCCCAGGCTCCGAGCACGTCGTCACGCCACGCGAAGGCGCGGCCCAGGTGGTGGCCGTAGGTGGCGAGCGCGTCGCGCTGGTGCACGGAGGCGCCGGCGGCCAGGGCGCCGAGCTGGAGGGGCCGCGCGATCGTGTAGGCGCCGGACTTGAGCGCGGCGACGGCCTCGGCGTGCGCGGCGTCGTCGCGGCGGGACGCGGCGCCGGTGAGGTCGGCGCGCTGGCCGATGATCAGCTCGAGGTTGAGCTCGTACCAGGAGGAGCGGAGCGCGAGGGGCAGAGTGTGGGCCAGCCGGTCGGCCTCGCAGTGGGCGAGGTCGCCGAGGAGGATCGCCATGTTCTCGCCGAACCGGTCGGAGTCGCCGTGTCCGGCGGAGTCGCGGTGCCGGTCGGCGGCGACGACGTGCGCGGCGGGGTGGCCGCGTCGCTCGCGGGACTGGTCCATCACGTCGTCGTGCACGAGGGCGAACAGGTGCAGCGTCTCGAGGGCGGCGGCCACCCGGACGAGGTCGGCGTGCGCGGTGGTGCCGGTGCGACCGCCGGTGGCGACGAAGCCCCAGTGGCACATCCGTGGGCGCAGGCGCTTGCCGCCACCGAGGACGAGCGAGCGCAGCCAGGCGGGCAGGTCACCGGGCTCGTCGCCGAGCGGGCCGGGTCCACCGGCCGGGGCGAGCTGGTCCCACACCGTGCCCGTCCAGGTGAGCTCGGTGGCGAGGAGGTCGGTGACGGCGTCGACGGTGGCGTCCTCGGCGGCCGTCGGGGTGGGGAGGAGGTCGCGCTCGAGCGGCGGGTCGAGGGGGAGGCGGTCACGCTCGGCGTCCAGCTGCGGCACCTGCAGGCCCGCCCAGGGGGAGTAGACGGTCGGGGTGGCGCGCACGGCGGTCGCGAGGTCGGCCCAGGCGATCCAGGCGTGCTCGCTGACCTCGGTGGGGTCGGGATGCAGGGTTCCGCTCACCCGGCCGGCGAAGACGGGACAGATCTCGTTCTCGACGACTCCGCTGGCGTCCACGGCCCGGTAGCGGAAGTCGGGCAGGACGATCCGGAGGTCCTCGACGTCGACGCCGAGCTCCTCGCGCAGGCGGCGGCGGACGGCGTCCTCGAGCGCCTCGCCGGGCTGGGGGTGGCCGCAGCAGGAGTTGGTCCACACGCCGGGCCAGGTCCGCTTGGACAGTGCGCGACGGGTGATGAGCACCCGCCCCTGGTCGTCGAAGAGGTGCAGCGAGAAGGCCTGGTGCAGCGGGGTGTCGTCGGTGTGGACCGAGAGGCGGGGGGCCGTGCCGGTGGCGTTGCCGTCGTCGTCGAGCAGGACCACCAGGTCGTGCTCGGCCTCGATCGCCGTCATCGCTCGCGTCCACCCTTCGCCGTTCGCCCGCGCCCCGGGCGTGCTCGGTCCAGTCTGCCCGACCCGGTGGCATCGCACCGGGCGTCGGGAGCGGTCAGGCGTGCGGTCCCTCGCCCGTGACGAGGTGGTCGGCCTGGTTGAGGCCCTCGCGCACGAGGCGGGCGGCGTGGCCGCCGTTGAGCCGGTAGACCTGGTGACGTCCCTCGCGCTGGGTGAGCACGACCCCCGCCAACCGGAGCTTGGCCAGGTGCTGGCTGACCGACGTGCGCGAGGCGCTGACCGCCTCGCTGAGCTCGGCGACGGTGTGCGGCCGCTCGGTCAGGAGCCACAGGAGCTCGAGGCGGGTCGGCTCCCCGAGCATCGCGAAGACGTCGGCGGCCTCGCGCAACCGGTCGGCGTCGGGACGGCCGGGGTGGTCGAGGCTTGCGGGCACGTGGGCATTCTGGCACGAACTGGTCCTTCACATGTGCGCAACTGCGCACATATACTCGGGTCATGTCCACTCGAACGTCTCGCCCCACCCGTCGCGCGGTCCTCGCCGACCCCACGTACCGCTCGCTGTTCGGTGCCCAGGTGGTGGCGCTGCTGGGCACCGGTCTCCTGACGGTCGCCCTCAGCCTGCTGGCCTTCCAGGTGGCGCCGGGGCGGGCCGGCGTCGTGGTCGCCACGGCGCTCAGCCTGAAGATGGTGGCCTACGTCCTCGTCGCCCCGGTCGCCTCGGCGGCGGTCGCACGCCTGTCGCCGCGCACCGTCCTGCTGGGTGCCAACGCGGCGCGAGCCGTCGTCGCCCTCGGCCTGCCCTGGGTGGACCAGGTCTGGCAGATCTACGTCCTCATCGTGGTGCTGCAGTCCGCCTCGGCCACCTTCACGCCGGCCTTCCAGGCCGTCGTCCCGACCGTCCTGCCGGACGAGGACGACTACACGCGGGCGCTGTCGCTCTCGCGACTCGCGTACGACCTCGAGTCCGTCGTCAGTCCCGTCGCGGCTGCGGCGCTGCTGGTCGTGTTGAGCTACCACGGGCTGTTCGTGGCGACCTCCCTCGGCTTCTTCCTCTCCGCGGTGCTGGTGCTCCGCGCGGGGCACCTCGGGGAGGCGGCCGGCGTGGACCGCGCCTTCGGTCGACGGGTCACCCGGGGCGTCGCCCTGTTCGTCGGCGACCGGCTCCTGCGGGCACTCCTCGCGCTCTACCTCGTCGTGGCCACGGCCACGGCCCTCGTGCTGGTCGACACCGTCGTCGTGGTGCGCCAGGACCTCGGGCTCGGGGAGACCGCCGTGGCCTGGACCCTCGGTGCGTTCGGTGCGGGGTCGATGCTGGTCGCACTGTGCGTCCCCGCCGCCCTGCGACGGGTCGACGAGCGGACGCTCATGCTCGGCGGCGCCGCCCTGACCGCTGCTGCGACGGTGCTGACCGGCGTCGTGCTGGCGGGCGCGCATCCGTGGAGCGCCGTGCTCGGGCTGTGGTTCGCGCTGGGGGCAGGCGTGTCCGCGGTCCTCACACCGACCGGGCGGATCGTCAACCGGCAGGTGCGGACCTCTGAGCGTCCGGCGGCGTTCGCGGCAGCGTTCTCCCTGTCGCACGCCTTCTTCCTGCTCACCTATCCGCTGGCCGGGTGGGTGGGGCACCGGTGGGGGGTCGCGACGGCCGCGCTCGTCCTCGGCGCACTCGGCACGGCCGCGGCCGTCCTCGCCGTCCTCGGGTGGCGTCGCACGACCCCCGCCGACCGAGCGCTCATCGGTTCCCGGTCGGCGGGAGGGTGATCTCGCGCAGCGGCCGCCCGGTGTCGACGAAGAGCCGTCCGCTCGCGGTGAGTGCCGCCGCGACGTGCTCGAGCGCGGCGGCCCGCATGCCGGGGTGTCGGCCGTCGAGCGCGCCGACACGGCAGGCGAACGCCAGGTCGAACGGAGTCGTCCCGGCGGGCAGGACGAAGCTCTCGACGTCGGCGCACAGGGTCGACAGCACGCCTGCCTCGACGAGCGGGGCGCACGCCGAACGGGTGCGGGCGATGCCCCGCGCCGACCGGTCGAGCACGAGGACGTGACCGCTCGGACCGACCCGGTCCGCGACCTCGCGGGCCGCTGCTCCGGGTGCGCCGCCGATCTCCAGGACTCTCGCGCCGGGCGCGAGCGGAAGTGCGTCGACGACACGCAGCAGACGCGGGGACAGGCTCACGGCTCGACCTTCAGAGGACGAAGCCGACCGGTGGCGCCGCGGGGGTGACCAGCAGCGTCATCCCCGCCTCGGCGGGTGTGCGGTTGGCCTTGCGGTGGTTGCAGCGCAGGCAGGCGGCCACGGCGTTCTCCCACGTGAGGGTGCCGCCACGGCTGCGCGGCACGATGTGGTCGACCGTGTCGGGCGCGCCGCCGCAGTAGCCGCAGTGCTTGTCCCGGGCCTTGATGGCCGCCTTGGTGCACAGTTGGCCGCGCCGGTGCTTCCAGCGCATCACGACGTACCGGACGAGGCGCAGCACCTTGGGGCGAGGGAAGGGGCCGAACGTCCCCTCGGCCTCCTCCTCGATGACGGCGACCTCGCGGACGAGCATCTTGATGGCGTGCCGCATGGAGACGCGTTGCAGGGGCTCGTAGCTCGCGTTGAGGACGAGGACGGGGGTCTGGGCCATCGGCGCGCCTTTCCGCGCACAGGATAGCCGGACGCCGGCACGTCGTGCCGGTCTCAGAGCACCCAGAAGAAGCCTGCGACGGCGGGCGCCAACGCGACGGCGATCCAGACCGGCGACCACAGGCGGGCGCCCAGCAGGACGCGGGTCCCGACGTACATGAGCACGGCCGCGACGACCGACATGACGAGCAGGCCGATGGCGGCGCCCCGTCGGCCGGGTTCGTCGACGATGATCTCCGCGACGACCACGAGGGCGATGACACCGTGGATGGCGACGCCGACGAACGCCAGTGCGGCCGTCCGACGTCGTACCCGCACGAGCGCGGCGGTCTCCTCGGCGCTCATCGTCCGTGGCGTGCTCACGAGGTCAGGCTACGCTCCCGGCGCAGGGCGACGGCGAGGGCGGCCACGACCACGACCATGCCCACGACGGCAGAGGCGAGGACGGCGGTGGAGCCGCCGCGAGCCTCGACGAGGATGCCGGTGAGCGCCCACAGCAGGGTGAGCGGATAGCCCGGCAGGCGTCCGCCGAGCCGAGCGGTGACCACGGCACCGAGGACCACCGACCCGACGAGCAGCACCAGCTGCCACGGCACGTCGCTCGGGTCGAGCGTCCCCTCGGCGAGGTCGGACGCCCAGTTCTGGAAGACCGCGGCGGTGGCCCACGCGGCGTAGATCCCGACGGTGGTGCGCACCAGCAGCGCGAGCCAGCGCGGTGCGTCGCTGTCGGCGGGGCCGGCCGCGGTGCGGGCGGCGTCGAGCAGTGCCACGACCATGACGGTCAAGGTGACCGACGTGAACCACGACATCTGGTTCGCGGAGAAGACGATCCACACCGCAGCACCCGCCTGGGCGACGGCGAGCGCCACGAGCAGGCGTCGGGGGTCGCGGGTCCCGGTGGAACGCCGCACGAGCACGGCGACCGCGGAGACGATCGAGAGCAGGTAGATCAGGCCCCAGATCGAGAAGGTCCAGCCGGCGGGCGTGATCAGCAGGTCGACCGTCGACTCGTCCGGCTCGGCGCCCCCGAGGACGGAGGTCAGGACGGGGGCGACGGCCTGGGCGACGGCGAGCACGAGGACGAGGACGGCGAGCCCGAGGGGGACGCGGGTCGTGGCGGTGGCGGATGAGGACGACATGCTTCCACGGTAGAACTATTCGAGGTGTTCGCAGCCCGAATCGGGCCACGAACGCGTCAGCGACGGCGCAGCATGTGCGCTCGTGCCGGGGATTGGGTAGGAATGGGGGTACCGATCCCCAAGCCGAGGTGACCCGTGGACGACGCCCACCTGTTCGACGGCTACGGCCCCCTGCGCGGCTTCGACGAGATGTTCGACGACGCGCGCCTGCGGGACGAGTACGCCCGCGTGCACGGCGCGTTCCGCGAGATGGGCAACGAGGAGATCCGCTCCCGCGCGGAGTCGCTGGCCTCGGCCTACCTCGAGCAGGGCGTCACGTTCGGCGTCGGCGGGGAGGAGCGACCCTTCCCGCTCGACATCGTCCCGCGCATCATCGAGGCTTCCGACTGGCAGCCCGTCGACGAGGGGGTGCGTCAGCGGGTCCGCGCGCTCGAGGCGTTCCTCGCCGACGTCTACGGCCCCGGCGAGGTCTTCGCCGACGGCGTCGTCCCGCGTGAGACGGTCCTCACCTCGCCGCACTACCACCGCGTCGTCGCCGGGCTCGAGCCGCCGAACGGGGTCCGCGTGCACATCTCCGGCATCGACCTCATCCGCGACGCCGACGGCGCCTTCCGCGTGCTCGAGGACAACTGCCGGGTCCCGTCGGGCGTCTCGTACGTCATGACCAACCGGCCGGCGATGTCCGCCGCGCTGCCCGAGGTCTTCGCCGACCACCGGATCCGCCCGGTGCAGCAGTACTCGCGCAACCTGCTCACCGCCCTGCGGGCCGCCGCCCCCTCGGGCGTCAGCGACCCGAACGTGGTGGTCCTCACCCCCGGCGTCTACAACTCGGCGTACTTCGAGCACACGCTGCTGGCTCGCACGATGGGCGTCGAGCTCGTCGAGGCCCGCGACCTCGTCTGCCAGCAGGGCCGGGTCTCGATGCGCACCACCCGGGGCCTGGAGCCCGTCCACGTCATCTACCGGCGCATCGACGACGAGTTCCTGGACCCCATGCAGTTCCGGCCCGACTCCATGCTCGGGGTCCCCGGGCTCATCAACGCCGCGCGCGCCGGCAACGTCACGATCGCGAACGCCGTGGGCAACGGGGTCGCCGACGACAAGCTCATCTACACCTACGTGCCCGACCTCGTCCGGTACTACCTGTCGGAGGAGCCGATCCTGCGCAACGTCGACACGTGGCGCCTCGGGGAGACCGAGCAGCGCGCCGAGGTGCTCGACCGGCTCGACGAGCTCGTCCTCAAGCCGGTCGACGGGTCCGGCGGCAAGGGCATCGTGATCGGCCCCGCAGCCAGCGCCGCCGAGCTGGACGAGCTGCGCGGCAAGATCGCGGCGGATCCCCGCGCGTGGATCGCCCAGCCGGTGATCTCGCTGTCGACCGTGCCCACGCTGGTCGAGGACGGCATCCGTCCCCGGCACGTCGACCTGCGTCCGTTCGCGGTCAACGACGGCGACGACGTCTACGTCCTGCCCGGCGGCCTGACCCGCGTGGCCCTGCCCGAGGGCGAGCTGATCGTGAACTCCTCGCGCGGCGGTGGCTCCAAGGACACCTGGGTGCTGGCCGACCCGTCCACGCCCGCCGACCCCAAGGACGCGGTCGAGGACGAGCAGGCCCAGAGCCAGAGCCAGTCGCAGAGCCAGAGCCAGACGTCGTCCGACGGAGAGGTGCGCTGATGCTGAGCCGCATCGCAGAGCAGATCTTCTGGATCGGCCGCTACCTCGAGCGGGCCGACGACACCGCCCGGATCCTCGACGTCCAGATGCAGGTGCTGGTGGAGGACCCGTCGGTCGACGAGGCCGTCTCGTGCGAGCAACTCCTGACCGTCATGGGCATCGAGGACGCGCCCGACAACGTCAACCGGTGGACGATCCTCGACCTCCTGGCGCACAACGCGGACTCGCCGAACTCGATCGCCTCGGCCATCGACGCGGCGCGCGAGAGCGCCCGAGGGGCGCGGGAGATCCTGTCGACCGACATCTGGGCCGCCATCAACACCACGTGGCGCGGCGTGCCGTCGGCGCGGAGCAAGCGGCCCGTCGACACGTTCGCGTGGGTCCGCAACCGCATGGCGATGATCAACGGCATCGCCGGGTCCACCATGCCGCGCGACGAGGGCTGGCAGTTCTTCGTCCTCGGCCGCAGCATCGAGCGGGTCGACATGACCGCCCGGATGCTCTCGACCGCCGCGCTCGCCGAGGAGACGCAGGTGGCGTGGCCGACGACCCTGCGGGCCTGCGGTGCGTACGAGGCGTTCATCCGCGCCTACCGCGGGCTCGAGGGCGACCGGCAGGCGGCGGAGTTCCTGCTGCTGGACCGCTGGTTCCCTCGCTCGATCGTGTTCTCCCTGCAGGAGGCCGAGCGGGCCCTCAGCCTGCTGGAGGCCCGTGGGCAGCGCTCCGGGTTCGGCGACGAGGCGCAGCGGCTGCTGGGTCGGGCCCGCACGGAGCTGGAGTACCGGCCCCTGCCGGAGATCGTCGAGGAGCTGCCGACGGAGATGGAGCGGCTGCAACGGCGTTGTGCCGATGCGAGCGAGGCGATCACCGGGCGGTACTTCTCCCACTCGGAGGCCCAGGAGTGGACGGGAGGAGCGGTCCTGTGAACGAGCGCATGCAGTGGCGGATCAAGCACACGTCGGGATACGCCTACGACCAGAGCGCCCGCGCGTCCTACAACGAGGCGCGGATGACGCCCCTGACCACCCCCGAGCAGTACGTCCTGCGATCGCGGGTCGACGTCACGCCGACCGCGTGGTCGCAGGAGTACCGCGACTACTGGGGGTCGGTGGTCACGGCGTTCGAGGTGCACGAGCCCCATGACGAGCTGGTCGTCGTCTCGACGTCCACGGTCGAGACCTCGCCGCACGTCGAGGACGAGCGCGACCCGGTCGGGTGGCCAGCCCTGTCGGGGGTCGCGGACGAGTTCTGTGAGTTCCTCGTGCCCGACGCCGCCTGGACCCGGCCGCACCCTTCGCTCGTCGAGCTGCTGGAGCCCTTGCGACGCGATGCCGCCACGCCGAGCGAGTACGCCCGCGCCGCCCTGGCGCTCGTGCACGAGCGCATCGAGTACCTGCCGGGTGCCACCGAGGTCACGACCGTCGCCGCCGACGCCTGGCAGGAGGGGCACGGCGTGTGCCAGGACATCGCGCACATCGCCGTGGGCGCCCTGCGGTGGGCGGGCATCCCGGCACGCTACGTCTCCGGCTACCTGCACCCGCACCTGGAGCCCGCGGTGGGAGAGGCCGTCACGGCGGAGTCGCACGCCTGGGTCGAGTGGTGGGACGAGGAGTGGATCGGCCGCGACCCCACGAACGACGTCGAGGTGACGCAGCGGCACATCCTGGTCGGCCGCGGACGCGACTACGCCGACGTCCCGCCCCTGCGCGGCCTCTACTCCGCCCAGGGGACGTCGCAGCTTTTCGTCGAGGTCGAGATCACCCGACTGCGCTGACGACGCGTCGCAGGCGACGCGACACCCGTCTGCCGCGGGGTGGTGGTTTACCAGGTTGCGTGGGCAAACCCGCGCTCCTGCGGGCAAATTCGCCATGAGATGTGCATGTGTTCCCACGTAACCTGGTAAACCGCGGGACGGCGGGGCCGGCTCAGGCCAGGGCGGAACGCCGTGCGGCGGTGAGCTCGTCCGGGCTCAGGCGCTCGACGTCGAGCAGACGGACCGGCCCGACGACGAGCTCGCCGTCGTCGAGCGGCTCGCACCGGATGCCCGCGTGCCCGCGCATGGCGCCGTGCGCACCGTCGGCGTACGCGCCGTTCATCCAGGCACACGGGTTCGCGCGGGTCAGCGACCGGAACCGCACCGGACCGGCGCCGGCGTCGACCGTGAAGACCGTGTGGACGAGGTCCTCCACGTCGAGGCCCCGCGTGACGACGTTGCGGCGCGCCAGCACGGGGTCGAACGACCCGGTGCCCGGCAGGAGGCCCCCGAGCACGCCCTCGAGCCGTTCGACGGACTCCGCGGCGAGGAACGTCACCGACGCGAACCGGTGCCGCGTGCCGAAGTAGCGGTCGCCGACGATGCCCTTGTGCGCGCGCACCACCGCTCGCTCGACCGTCTCGGGACCGGCCGCCGGTCGGGGTCCGTCGCCGGGACGACCGTCGTAGCGGTGGCGCGGCGACACCAGCAGGGTCTCGATCCGCGCGTCCATGGGCAGGACGCTACCTGCACGGACGGACCGGCCCGATAGCGTTCTCCCCGAACCCCAGGAGCCGCGATGAGCCAGACCGCCGAGCCGACACCGGCAGCGAGCGTGCGCGACCTCGTGCGCACCTACGGCACCGCCGACGCCGAGGTGCGGGCGCTCGACGGCGTCGACCTCGACGTGCGCGCCGGCGAGTTCACCGCCGTCATGGGTCCGTCCGGCTCCGGCAAGTCGACGCTCATGCACTGCATGGCGGCCCTCGACGCACCGACCTCCGGGACGGTCATCGTCGGTGGGCAGGAGCTGGGCCGCATGCGCGACAAGGACCTCACGCTCCTGCGCCGTGACCGCATCGGGTTCGTGTTCCAGTCGTGCAACCTCGTGCCGACGCTGACGGCCGAGGAGAACATCCTGCTCCCGTTGTCCATCGCGGGCCGTCGCCCCGACGACGGCTGGTTCGAGACCGTCGTCGCGGCCGTGGGCCTCGCCGACCGCCTCGGCCACCGGCCGAACGAGATGTCCGGCGGCCAGCAGCTGCGCGTGGCGTGCGCACGGGCGCTCGTCTCGCGGCCGGACATCGTCTTCGCCGACGAGCCCACCGGCAA
>SXGT01758602.1_pt1 | contig 19831 bp, 15 predicted proteins | sample 3176221 | NCBI WGS metagenome assembly SXGT01 (sample SAMN11356862, study PRJNA531348) | freshwater metagenome | isolation source: freshwater sample F1-120 | place: China: Fuxian Lake, Yuxi | collected 2017-12-25
AGGTGTGCATCCACGTGATGACGCCGATGACGTTCTCAGCGGCGTTCGCCTCGCGCATGACCCGCAGAATGCTCGCCGAGTCGACGAGGGTCGGCTTCCAGACGATCGTGACGGGGATGCTCGCCGCGGCCTGCAGGCCCTCGACGACCCTCTGCGACTGCTCGGCGACCTGGCGCAGGGTCTCGTCGCCGTAGAGGTTCTGGCTGCCGGTGAGGAACCAGACCTCGTAGGTCGTCAGGTCGGGAACGATGCTGCGGGTCACGAGGAGGCTCCTTGGTGTTCAGCTGAGCGTGCTGCGGGCAGGGCGTCGATCGCCGTGCGCTGAATCTCGAGGCCGGCCTCGTACTGCGCGAGGTAGGCGGTGAAGCCGGCGACATCTGCCGGGTCGGGGGCGACGACGGTCGACCCGCCCTCGGCGAAGACCCGCTTCTCGAGGTACGCCGCGAGGTCTCCTCCGCCGGCGGCCGAGAACGAGGCGAGCACGGCGATGCCCCACGCTCCGCCTTCGGAGGCGCTCTCGGCCAAGCCGACCGGCGCATCGAGCGCGGCGGCGAGCAGCCGCTGAGCGACACCCGCGGTGCGGAAGAGGCCTCCGTGGGCCTGCATGAGGTCGATCGCGATACCCTCGTAGTGCAGTGTGCGCATGCCGAGGCTGAGCGTGGCGAACACGCCGTAGACGAGCGCGCGCATGGTGTTGGCCAGCGACAGCTCGCTCTCGGGGGTGCGCACCACGATCGGGCGCCCCTCGCTCAGGTCGGCGATGGGCTCGCCGGCGATCTGGTTGTACGCGAGCACGCCGCCCGCGTCGGGCGCGCCGTCGAGTGCCTCGAGCAGCAGCAGGCGGTAGGCGTCGTCGGCGTCGATCGGCGAACCCGTGAGCTCGGCGAACCGGCGGAAGACGCCGACCCAGGCGGCGAGCTCGCTCGTGCCGTTGTTGCAGTGCACCATCGCGACCGGGTGGCCGGCGGGCGTCGCCACGACATCGAGCTCGGGGTGCACGCGTTGCAGCGGCTGCGCGAGCACGACCATGGCGAAAATGCTTGTGCCGGCGCTCACGTTGCCCGTGCCCGGTGCCACCGCGTTCGTCGCGACCATGCCGGTTCCGGCGTCGCCCTCGGGCGGGCAGAAGACCGCGCCCGGCTGCAGCGCGCCGGTCGGGTCGAGCAGCGCTGCACCCTCGGCGGTGAGCGCGCCCGCGGTGGCACCGGCGGGCAGTATGGAGGGCAGCATCCGTCGTATCGGGGCCGCGATCGCCGACCTCGCGACGGCCGCGTCGTACTGGCCCAGCATGACGGAGTCGTAGTCGGCGCCCGCCGCGTCGATCGGGAACATTCCGGAGGCGTCGCCGACGCCGAGCACGCGCTCGCCCGTCAACTGCCAGTGCACGTAGCCCGCAAGGGTCGTGACGAAGCGCACGTCGGCCACGTGGCTCTCGCCACTCAGCACCGCCTGGTGCAGGTGCGCGATCGACCAGCGCAGCGGAATGTTCACGCCGAACAGGTCGGTCAGCTCGGTCGCGGCCGCAGCGGTGCTCGTGTTGCGCCACGTGCGGAAGGGCACGAGCAGCTCGTCGCGCTCGTCGAAGGCGAGGTAGCCGTGCATCATGGCCGAGATGCCGATCGCGGCGACGCTCGTGAGCTCGGCTCCGTGGCGAGCACGGGCGTCGGCGACGAGCGCGGCGTGCGCGCTCTGCAGACCGGCCCAGACGTCGTCGAGCCCGTAGGTCCAGACGCCGTCGACGAGCTCGTTCTGCCACTCGTGCGAGCCGACCGCGAGCACGTCGTTCGGGTCGTCGCCGACCAGGCAGGCCTTGATGCGCGTCGAGCCGAGCTCGATGCCGAGCACAGCACGACCCTCGGCGATCACGGTGGCGGCGGTCATCGCGCGCCCCCGCCCGGCTGGGCCGCGCCGTGCGAGACGGCAGCGTCTTTCTGGCCGTAGACGTTCTGGTAGCGGTCGAAGAGAGCGTCGATCGCGTCGGGCGCGATCGTCACGAGCTCACCGCCCTGCCGAGCGATGTGCACGGTGCGGGCGACGTCTTCGACCATGACCGCGGCCTTGACGGCGTCGCGGGCGTCAGAGCCGATCGTGAACGGACCGTGGTTGCGCATGAGCACGGCGCGCGAGCGGTGACCCGTGAGGGTCTCGACGATGCCGCGGCCGATCGAGTCGTCGCCGATGATGGCGAACGGGCCCACGGGAATCTCGCCGCCGAACTCGTCGGCCATCGCCGTGATGACGCAGGGGATCGCCTCGGCCCGAGCCGCCCACGCGGTGGCGTAGGTCGAGTGCGTGTGCACGACACCGCCGACGTGCGGCATGTGGCGATAGACGTAGGCGTGCGCAGCCGTGTCGCTCGAGGGGCTGCGGTCGCTGCCGGGGGTGTCGGGCACGACCTCGCCGTCGAGCGTGCACAAGATCATGTTCGAGGGGTCGAGATCGTCGTAGTCGACGCCGCTCGGCTTGATGACGAAGAGATCGGCACCGGGCACCCGGCCCGAGACGTTGCCGCCCGTCCAGACCACCAACCCGTAGCGCACGAGCTCGGCGTGCAGCGCGGCGACCTCGTCGCGAACGCGCGCAACGGCGACCTGCACTTCAGGGCTCAGCGCGTTCACGGGACTCCATCGTCACTCTGGCGACGGGGACCCGGCGCCGGGGTGGATCAGGGATCAGGGCCGGCGAGGCGCCGACCGCACCGGATGCTCGCGTCGTGTGACCGTTCACATCAGGTGTTCGTCATTCAACGGCGAAACGGTCACATCTGTCAACTGCGCGGAGGGGCGAAACGGTCACAAGTCGATAACGACAGCGCTCAGCGCCGGCGGGCGGTCGACTCGCGCACGATCAGCTCGGGCTGCACGGGGTCGTGACTCAGCCCTTCCTCGCCGCGCAGCTCACCGAGCAGCAGGGCGATCGCGCGACGACCGATCTCGGCGACGTTCTGCCGCACGGTCGTCAACGGAGGTGCGAAGTGCGCCGCCTCGGGGATGTCGTCGAAGCCGACGATCGAGATGTCGCCCGGCACATCGAGGCCGTGCTCGCGGCACGCGTGCATGAAGCCGAGAGCCATCTGGTCGTTGCCGACGAAGACCGCCGAGAAGTCTCGGTAGCGCAGCAGCTCGATGCCGGCGTAGTAGCCGAACGAGGCCGTCCAGTCGCCGAGAATCGGCGCCCGGGTGCGCAGGTCGGCGTCAGAGAGCTCGCGCAGGAAGCCCTGCATGCGCGCTTCAGCCTCGATCCAGTCTTGCGGGCCCGAGATGTGCATGATCTCCGTGTGACCGAGCTCGATGAGGTGGCGGGTGGCGATGCGCGCCCCCTGCACCTGGTCGACCCACAGCGAGTGCGAGGTGTTGAGGCCCGTGGCCTCGAGCGTCACGTAGGGCACGGCGACCTGCAGGTCGTTGAGCGCCTCGAACACACGCACCTGGGGGGCGATGACGATGAGCGCCTCGACCGACTGGCTCATGAGGTAGTCGACGGCCGACTTGATCGAGGCGTACTCGGTCGAGCTGATGTTCGTAATCGAGAGCCGGTAGCCAGCCTCGCGCGCGGCGGTCTCGATCGCGTTGGTCGCCGTGGCCGGCCCGTAGTGCACAGTCTGCGCCGACAGCACTCCGATCGTGCGCGACCGGCTCGTGACCAGTGCGCGGGCGGCCTGGTTCGGCCGATAGCCGAGCTCGCTGATGGCGTCGCGCACGCGCTGCAGCGTCTCGGGCCTGATGCTCGGGCTGTCGTTGAGCACCCGCGAGACAGTCTGGTACGAGACCCCGGCGACACGGGCGACATCGCGGATGTTGGGCGCGCGCACGCGCTCCGGCTCAGCCGGACGCTCGTCGTGGGTCGCCATCGAAGTCCATTCACGTTGCGATGTGTACGGTCACATCCGCACGTTCATTATGCACGCGGCCTCCCCCTAGAGCGACCGGGCTTCGACTCCTAGACTGAGCCGACCACCGGGAGCCGACCTGGCTCTCCCACCGAGAGGGCGACGATGCTGCACACCGACATTCCTACCGAAGCCGAACTGCGTGCTCTCGCCTCGACCCGATCGCTCCACTGCATCTCGATCTATCTGCCGACGAGCACCCTCGCCGCCGAGGCCGAGCAGTCGCGCACCGAGCTGGGCAACCACCTGGCTTCCGCCCTCGAGCAGCTCGAGGCGGTCGGAGCCGACAAGGCCGACATCGCGGGTGTGCGCGACGGCATCACCCAGCTCATCGACGACTCCTTCTTCTGGACCTACCAGTCGAGCAGCCTCGTGATCTTCGCGACCCCCGAGCGCGTGCTGACCTACCGCATACCCAACCGCGTCACGGCGACGATGCAGGTCTCCGACCGCTTCCACCTCAAGCCGCTGCTGCGCGCCGTCGCCTTTCCGCAAGCCGCTTTCGTGCTGGCTCTCTCGCAGAACGCCCTGCGGCTCATCGAAGTCACCATCGAGGGCTCGGCCGAGGAGGTGCCCGTCGCCGACCTGCCTGCCGACGCCTCGCGCATCTTCGCGACGCGCGGCAACAGCGGCTCAGCCCGACTCATCGGCGACGAGGGCGACAAGACGCTGCTGCGCCATTACTCGCGCCAGATCGACGACGCCATCCGCCCGCTGCTCCTCAGCGCGCATGTGCCCCTCATCATCGCCGGGGCCGAGCCGCTCGCGAGCATCTTCCGGGGCGCCAGCCGCTACGACGGACTCACCGCCGAGACGATCCGCGGCAATGCCGAGACGATGAGCGCCGATGAGCTCGCAGCCGAGGCCCGCCCCATCCTCGACCGGCTCTACGCCGCCGAGGTCGCCGCCCTCGGCGAGCGCGTGAGCGACGCGATCGGCACGGGCTCGGGTTCGGCCGACCTGAGCGACCTCGCGCGGGCCGCCACCTACGGCGCCCTGAGCACTCTGCTCGTCGACATCGACCGCACGATCTCCGGCTTCGTCGACGAGCAGTCGGGGGCGATCACGCTCTCCGACTCTGAGGACGCGGTCGACTACGGCGTGGTCGACGAGATCGCCCGGCGCGCTCTGCTGACCGGAGCACGAGTCGTCGCGGTGCGCGCCGACGAGATCCCGGGTGGTGCGGTCGCCGCCGGCATCATGCGCTTCCCCGTCTGACCCGACGGAGCGCTCGCCGTTCTACGCCAGCGCGGTGAGCGCCTGGCGCACGTCGGCGAGCAGGTCGTCGACCTCCTCGATGCCGACCGAGAGGCGCACGATCGCGTCGCTCACCTCGAGCTCGGTGCCGCGCACCGAGGCGTGCGTCATCTCGCTGGGGTAGTTGACGAGCGACTCGACTCCGCCGAGAGACTCGGCGAGGCTGAAGACGCGCAGGCTCTCGGCGAAGCGGCGCGCGGCGGAGGCTCCTCCCGCGAGCTCGAGCGAGAGCATCCCGCCGAAACCGCGCATCTGCCGCGCGGCGAGATCGTGTCCGGGGTGATCGACCAGGCCCGGGTAGTAGACGCGGGCGACCGCTGCGTGACCGACGAGCGACTCGGCGATCGCCTGAGCGTTGGCCGAGTGCTGGCGCATGCGCACCGCGAGAGTCTTGATGCCGCGCGTCGTGAGCCAGGCATCCATGGGGCCCGAGACGGCGCCCGCCGCGAACTGGTGGAAGCGCACCTGATCAGCCAACTCGTCGTCGTTCGTGACGATTGCGCCGCCGAGCACGTCGGAGTGACCGCCCAGGTACTTCGTCGTCGAGTGCACGACGACATCGGCGCCCAGAACGAGCGGCTGCTGCAGGTACGGCGTCGCGAAGGTGTTGTCGACCACGACGATGGCGCCGGCCGCGTGCGCGAGCTCGGCGAGGGCCGTGATGTCGGTGATCTTCATGAGCGGATTGCTCGGCGTCTCGAGCCACAGCACCCGAGGCTGCAGGGTCTCGAGCGCCTCGCGTGCCGCCTCAAGGTCGCCCAGCTCGAGCGTGGTGAGCTCGATGCCCCACGGGCCGAAGATGCGCCGCACGAGTCGATGGGTGCCGCCGTAGACGTCGTTGCCCATGAGCACGCGGTCGCCCGGGCGCAGCACCGCGCGCAGCAGCGCGTCTTCAGCGGCGAGGCCCGAGGCGAACGAGAGCGCGAACCGGCCGCCCTCGAGCGAGGCGAGCTGGGTCTGCAGGGCGTCGCGCGTCGGGTTGCCGCCGCGCGCGTACTCGTAGCCGCCGCGCAGATTACCGATGCCGTCTTGGGCGTACGTCGTCGAGAAGTGCACGGGCGGAATGACCGCGCCCGTAGTCGGGTCGAACTCCTGCCCCGCGTGAATCGCGCGTGTGGCGAAGCCGTGCAGATTCTCGTCGTGGGTCACGAGGTGCCTTCCGGTGCGGCGAGCGCCGCGATCAGGTCAGTGCGGGTCAGCATGCCGATCGGGTTGCCTCCGTCGAGCACGAGCAGAGCTTCGGGATGCCGTCCGCCCGCTCCCCGTTCGCCGAAGCGGTCGCGCGCAGCCTCGAGGCTCTCGTGAGCGCCGACCACGGGCAGGCTCGGGCCCATCGCTGCGGTGATCGGATCCGCCGCGGTCACGGCACCGGTGGCGAGTGCCCGCAGCAGTGTGGGAGAGTCGACGGCCCCGAGCACCTCGCCGAGCACGACGGGCGGCTCGGCGGCGAGCACGGGCAGGGCAGGGTGACCGGCCTCGAGTGCCGCGACGGCATCCGCCACCGAGCTCTCGCGGCGCAGGTGCGGCAGAGCGCGCGGGGGCGTGCCGAGCAGGTCGGCCACGGTCGGAGAACCCGCGGCGCGCGTGAAGCCGTGGCGGCGCATCCAACCGTCGTTGAAGATCTTGCCGAGATAGCCGCGCCCGCCATCGGGCAGCAGCACGACGACGACGTCGTCGGGGCCGAGCTCACGCGCGACCTCGAGAGCACCGACCGCCGCCATGCCGCAGGAGCCGCCGACGAGCAGCCCCTCTTCGCGAGCAAGGCGCAGGGTCATGTCGAACGACTGCTGGTCGCTCACCGCGACGATGCGGTCGGTCACGCTCGGGTCGTAGGCCTCGGGCCAGAAGTCTTCGCCCACCCCTTCGACGAGGTAGGGCTGCCCGGTGCCGCCCGAGTACACGCTGCCGACCGGGTCGACGCCGACGATCTGCACCCGCCCGCTCGCGCGGTCGGCGCTGATCTCGCGCAGATAGCGGCCGGTGCCGGTGATGGTGCCGCCCGTGCCGACCCCGGTGACGAAGTGGGTGACGAGCCCTTCGGTGTCGCGCCAGATCTCGGGGCCGGTGGTCTCGTAGTGGCTGAGGGGGCCGTTCGGGTTCGCGTACTGATTCGGCTTGAAGGCGCCCTCGATCTCGCGGGCGAGGCGGTCAGAGACGCTGTAGTACGACTCCGGGTCGTCGGGTGCGACCGCCGTCGGGGTGACGACGATCTCGGCGCCGTAGGCCGTGAGCACGTTGCGCTTGTCCTCCCCCACCTTGTCGGGCAGCACGAAGACGCAGCGGTAGCCGCGCTGCTGCGCGACGAGCGCGAGCCCCACGCCGGTGTTGCCGCTCGTCGGCTCGACGATCGTGCCGCCCGGCTTCAGCAGGCCCTCGCGCTCGGCGGCGTCGATGATGCGCGTCGCGATGCGGTCTTTCGCCGAGCCGCCCGGGTTCAGGTACTCGACCTTGGCGAGCACCGTCGCAGAGATTCCGTCGGTCACCCGGTTGAGGCGCACGAGCGGGGTGTTGCCGATGAGATCGACGATCGAGGCGGCGTACTTCACCCCGCGAATCTATCAGCGGCCCGACGGCCGCCGGGGTTCGTGACGGTCGAGGTCAGTAGGCGATGGTGCGGCTCCCCGCCGGAACACTGACCCCGGCGAGAGCGAACGCGTCGAGCACGAGGCGCCGCCGGTTGTCGATCTCGCGGCCGAAGTCGCGCGCGAGCTCGGGGCGGCGCGCGACGAGATCGTCGATCACGGCGACGGGCACGAAGAGCACGGTCACGGGCGACATGGCGTACACCGCGGCATTGATGCCCTGTCGCGTGAGCGAGGTGAGCCCCACGATATCGTCGCGCGTGAGGTCGGTGACCGGCACCCGCACGCCTCCCTCCGCCTCGACGATCATGCGCGTCAGCCCCGATTCGATGAGGCGGATGCCCGCTGGCACCTCTCCGACGTGCTGCAGCTTCTCGCCCTCGACGAACCGCTCGACCCGCACGCGGGGCGCGAGCCCGCGCACCTCCTCGGGGGCGCAGTACAGGGCTGAGGCGAAGCGCTCGAGCAGCTCGGCCCGCCGGTCAGCCGTGTCGTAGTCAACGAAGTAGTCGCCATCGAGGTGCAGCCCGGCGCGCCGAGCCGCGTACCAGAGGCGCCGGCGAAACTCGGTGAGCGCGTCGTACTCGTCGCCCGGCGTCGCCACGGGAATGTTGATCTCGTACTCGCCCGCGGCGAAGGTGCCCACGCTCGGCTCGCGACCGGCGACGATCTGCGGCAGGTCGGCCGCCACCTGGTTCATGACGGCGATGACCGTCTCGGGCTCGTCCTCGGTGGCGAACTGCACCATCTGGAAGGCGGTGAAGGGCGCGTTCTTGGCGGTGAAGTTCTTGAACGACGCCCCCGCGAGCTCGCTGTTCGGCACGATCACGACGCCCGAGACGGTGCGAATGTGCACCGAGCGCCAGTTCACCTCGACGACGAAGCCGCGCACGTCGCCGACCTGCAGCCAGTCGCCGATCTGGAACGGCTGCTCGAACAGCAGCAAGAGCCCCGAGAGCACCGAGCCGACCGCGTTCTGCAGCGCGAGACCGATGACGATCGACCCGATGCCGAGAGCCGTGAACAGCCCGCCGACATCGGCGCCCCACACCCACGAGAACAGCACCGCGAGCGAGATGATGATGATGAGGAAGCGCGTGACGTCGACGAAGATCGTCGGCAGCCGATCGCGCCAGGTGCCCTTGCGCGCGGTCGCGAAGAGCGCCACGTTGAGCCCGTTGATGAGCACGAGAATGATCAAGAATCCGAGCACGGTCGCCGTAATGCGGCTCCACGAGGCCTCGACCTCGGCCTGCTCGACCTGGCTCAGCAGCACGAGCAGCGCCGCGACGGGGGCGATGTAGTTGCGCACAAGGCGCACGATGCGCGCGGCCGGGTTGCCCTGCCGCGTGAGCGACTCGTAGAGCTCGCTCAGCACGAGCAGCACGAGTGGCAGCCCGACGATCACCGCGACCGATGGCCAGAACCAGGGCTCGAGCCAGACCTCAGTCATGACCGTGGGTGAGGTCGATGCGCAGAATGCGCTGCGGGCCCGAGGGCGTGTCGACGACGCCCACGTCGACGAGGGGCACCGTCGGGGGCACGCCGCTCGCGACGCGCTCGGTCAGATAGATGCCCGACTCGCCCCGCTCGGCCTGCACGCGGAAGGCGAGATTGACCGCCTCGCCCCACAGGTCGTAGACCATGTGCGCGCGACCCACGAGACCGCTGCTCGCGCTGCCGAGATCGAGGCCTGCCCGCAGATGCAGAGAGACCCCCCACTGGGCGCTGAAGCGATCAAGGATGCGCTGCAACTCGATCGCGAAGTCGACGATGCGCCGCGCGTTGTCGATGCGGGGCACCGTCAGACCGCAGCTCGCGAGGTAGCCCTTCGTCGCCGTGCGCACGTGCTCGACGCCGATCGCGGTCGCGGCCTCGTCGAACTGCCGCACGAGCTCGTTGAGCGCTTCTAGCGTGGCTTCAGAGTCGAGCGACCTGCTGTAGTCGTCGAAACCGACGATGTCGGCGTACATGACCGAGATGTCGCGGTGATCCTCCGCGATCGTCTGCACCCCTTCGCGATAGCGACGGATGACCGGCTCGGGCATGAGCGCACGCAGCAGCCGCTCGCTCTCGGCCTGCTGCTGGTCGAGCAGCTCGGCCTTCACCTGCAGGCTGCGGCTCATGTCGTTGAAGGCCGCCGAGACGCTCGACATCTCGTCGCTCGAGCCCGCGTCGACCGTCACCCCGGTCTCTCCGGCGGCGATGCGCTGCGCGGCGGCCGAGAGCCGCCGCAGCGGTTGCACGAACACGCGGGCGAGCAGCAACGAGAGCACCGACACGACGAGGGCGAGCACCGCCGACGAGATGATGAGGTTGCGGGTGAACTCGGTGACGGGCGCGAAGGCCTCGCTCGTGTCGAGCTCGGCGATGACGACCCAGTCGAGGTCGTCGAGCGGCACACCGCCAAACGCTGCGAGAGTCTCTCGTCCGAGATAGTTCGCCGAGATGGTCGTGCCCTCGCCGCCGGCGAGCGCCGACTCTACCGCGTTCGAACGGACCGGGAGCACCCCGAGAGTGGTACCTCGTGCCAGCACGAGGTCGATCGTCTCCTCGGCAATGCCCGCGTCGCTCGCGGCAGTAGCGAAGGCCTGCGGTTCCTCTTGCAGGAGCCGAGAGGGCGAACGCATGAGGGCGTCAATGCCGACGAGGTAGGTCTCTCCGGTCGCCCCGAGACCTCCTTGGCTCCAGTCGCCGTCGGCCGTCATGACGTTGCTGAGCCGTTCGATCGGCAGTTCGATCGCCATCGCCCCGATCAACTCGCCCCCCGACCCGACGGGTGTCACCGCCCACCCAGCAGGCAGGTTGAGCGAGGGCGGGTAGGCCTCGAAGTCGGTGAAGCTGACCTCACCCAGCAGGTTGCTGCCCATGGCCGCACCGTACGCGGCTGACAGATTCGAGAATCGGTATGGCCCGCTCAGCACGTTGGTGCCGAGATCAACGCCCTTGAAGGCGCTGTAGACGACGCGACCCTGAGCATCGAGCAGCAGCACGTCTTCGTAGTCGAGCAGCTGCGTCATCGACCGGAAGTAGTCGTGGTACTGAGCGTGCGCGGCCGACCATGTGCTGCCATCTCCCGCGTCGTCGACCGCGATGGCCGCGTCGAACGAGTCGTGCGGGGCCGTGTACAGCACCTGCAGATATCGCGCCGCCGGCGCGTTCGGCACGAAGCTCTCGACGCTCGCCACCGAGCCGGTCGCCTCGCTCAGCCGCGGGCCGAAGACGTCGGAGTAGTAGCTCTCCAGCAGCGCGGTCTGCTCGTCGGTGAGCTCGATGTCGCCGAGCTCGTCGAAGGCCTCGGTGAACGCGCGGGTCGCATCGACGACGCTCTGCCCGCGCGAGTGCACGACGACGGTGTTCTCGATCGTCGAGAAGAGTCGGCTGATCTCGCGCGCTCGCGAGTCGCGCACTTCGACGAGCCGCTCGAAGGCCGCGTCTCGCAGCGAATCGGTCGCGTTGACGTAGCCGATGACGCCCACGAGCACGTTCGAGGCCAGACTCACTCCCAGCAGCATGAGCAGAACGGTCGACTGGATGCTCAGCCCCGTGCGCCGCCGCCGCGCATGCCTACCCGGCGCGGGGTCGTTCCCCGGTTCTTCCGGAGCGAGCGTCATGCGGTTCCTCTGCTCGGGGCGCTGGAGCGCACGAGGGACACAGGTTGCATCACAGTACCGCCGCACCGGGCCCGAGGGCGAGTGAGAACGAGAAGTCTTCACAGCATCCCCTGTGTGTCGTCTGGCAGTCTTAGACCGACCTGTGCACTGCACCGACCCCTGCCCGAACCCCCTGACAGGAGCCCGCCCCGTGGCCGAGAACGACAAGACCGCCGACGAGAGCCTCACGATCAAGCAGCAGCGCGAGAAGCGCCGTGCCGAGAAGGTCGCTGCGCTCAAGGCCAAGCAGGCGAAAGAGAAGCGCAACCGCCTGATCGGCATCGTCGCGGGTGCCACGGCCGGAGTGCTCATCGTCGGCACCCTGGTGACCGTCGTCGTGACGTCGGCGACGCCGCCGGTCGACCCCGACACCATCGAGATCGCCGGACTCGAGACGTTCGACGACCTCGAGGCCCTGCATGTGCAGACCGCGGTCGACTACACGATGACGCCGCCCGCCGGCGGGCCGCACAACCCGTCGTGGCTGAACTGCGGCATCTACGAGCAGCCCGTGCCGTCGGAATACGCGGTGCACTCGCTCGAGCACGGTGCCGTCTGGGTCACCTACGACCCCGAGCAGGTCACGGGTGGCGATCTCGATGCTCTGCGCGGCGCGATGCCGAGCACCTACATCATCCTGTCGCCGTTCGAGGGCCTCGATGCCCCGGTCGTCGCGAGCGCGTGGGGCGTGCAGGTCGCGCTCGACGGGGTCGACGACCCTCGCCTGCGCGAGTTCATCATCAAGTACCGCGAGTCGCCCAACGCTCCTGAGCCCGGCGCGCTGTGCAGCCAGGCCCTCGACGGCGAAGGCAAGATCTCCTGACCATGACGGCCGTCGAGTCGAGTGACCCCACCGCGCCGGCGCCCGTCGGCCGCGCACGACTCCTCGTCGTCGTCGGTCTGCTCGTGCTCGTGACGCTCGTCATCGGAGTGATCGTCGGCCGCGTCACGGCCTCGGGCACGCCGATGCCGGGCGAGTCGAGCGCCGAGGCCGGGTTCGCCCGCGACATGAAGGTGCACCACGGCCAGGCGGTCGAGATGTCGTTGCTCGTGCGCGACCGCACCGACGATTCGGAGATCCGACTGCTCGCGCTCGACATCGCGACCGCCCAGACGCAGCAGCAGGGTCAGATGTTCGCGTGGCTCGCCATGTGGGGCCTGCCGCAGACCGCGTCGGCCGACGAGATGGAGTGGCTGGCGCGTCCCGTCATTGACGGCTCGTCGGGCCACGACGGCCACGGGGATCACGTGCCCGGTGAACCCATGCCAGGCGTCGCGTCGTTCGAGCAGATGCAGGCCCTGCAGAACTCCACGGGCGTCGAGGCCGAGCGTCTGTATCTCGAGCTCATGATCGAGCACCACATCGGCGGCGTCGAGATGGCGGAGGCCGTGATCGCCCGCAGCGACCACCCCCTCGTCACCCAGCTCGCGCAGGGCATGGTGCAGCTGCAGCAGAAAGAGCTCGACTACATGGCCGAGCTGCTCGCCGACCGGTCGTAGTCGGCCGACTGCTGCGCGACGAGCCGGGCGTAGACGCCCCCGAGCTCGATGAGCTCGCCGTGCGTGCCGCTCTCGACGATGCGGCCGTGGTCGACGACGTGGATGACGTCGGCCGCGCTGATCGTCGAGAGCCGGTGCGCGATCGCGATCGTCGTGCGGCCCCGGCTCGCGGTGTCGAGCGCAGCCTGCACGACGCGCTCTGACACCGAGTCGAGCGCGCTCGTCGCCTCGTCGAGAATCAGCACGGGCGGGTCTTTCAGCAGCACGCGCGCGATCGCGACGCGCTGCGTCTCACCGCCCGACAGCCGGTAGCCGCGCTCGCCCACGATCGTCTCGTAGCGATCGGGAAAGCTGTCGATGGTGTCGTGGATGCTCGCCGCACGGCAGGCGGCCTCGAGCTCCGCATCCGTCGCATCGGGCTTCGCGTACCGCAGGTTCTCGGCGATCGACGCATGGAACAGATAGGTCTCTTGACTGACGATGCCCACGTGGTCGATGAGGCTCTGCTGCCGGAGGGCCTTGACGTCGACACCCGCGACCTCGACGGCGCCGCTCGTCGCATCGTGCAGGCGCGGCACGAGGTACGAGATGGTCGTCTTGCCGGCGCCAGACGGCCCGACGAACGCGACGAACTGACCTGGCTCGACGGTGAACGAGACGCCGTCGAGCGTCGGCGTGCTGTCGCTCGCCGCGTCGGGGTAGCGAAAGACCACGTCGTCGAACCGCACGCGCCCGCGCTGCTCCTCATCGACCTCTCGAGCATCCGGCGCCTCGACGATGCGCGGCTCGAGATCGAGATACTCGAAGATGCGAGCGAAGAGCGCGCCGCTCGTCTGCAGGTCCAGCGCCACGCGCATGAGACCCATGAGCGGGAAGGTGAGGCGGGCCTGCACTGTCGTGAAGGCGACGATCGTGCCGGCGGTGACGGCGACATCCATCTGCAGCAGCCAGGCGGCCACGAGGTAGACGACGGCAGGGATCACGGAGAGGAACACGTTGACGAGGGCGAAGAACCACTGCCCGCTCATCGCGAGCTGCACCTGCAGGCCGCGCTGGGTGTCGTTCTCGCGCCGGTAGCGCTCGACCTCGCTCTCCTGGCGGTAGAAGCTCTTCGCCAGCAGAATGCCCGACACGCTCAGGGCCTCTTGCGTGATCGCCGTCATGTCGCTCAGCGACTCTTGCGTCTTGGTCGCAATGCGTGCGCGCACCTGGCCCACCCGTCGCTGTGCGACGACGAGAACGGGCAGCAGCACGACGGCGACGATCGTGAGCTGCCAACTCAGCAGCAGCATCGCGATGAAGGCCGCGATGACCGTCACCGTGTTGCCGATGACGCTCGACACGGTGTTGCTGAGCACCCCGGCGACGCCGCCCACGTCGTTCTGCAGTCGCGACTGGATGACGCCCGTCTTGGTGCGAGTGAAGAACCCGAGCTCCATCGCCTGCAGGTGGGCGAAGAGCCGCACCCTCAGCTGCGCCATCACGCTGTTGCCGATCGTGGCCGTCAGGTGCGTCTGAGCGATGCCGAGGCCAGCCGACACCACCCAGAGCGCAAGCATGACGCCGACGATCTGCAGCAGCACCGGCACGTTCGGCGTGCCTTCCGGTGGGAAGAGCCCGACATCGAACGCCTGCTGGGTGAGCAGCGGGGGCGCGACGCTCAGCGCAGCCGACACGAGCACGAGCGAGATGGTGATGCCGAGCGCGGCCCGGTGCGGCCGGAAGAGCTGCGCGATGCGCGGCAGCAGGTCGGGAATCCGAGGCGCCTCGGCGTTCGCTGCCCGCTGCGCCTCGATATCGCCGCTCGACACGCGAGAACCCCGGCGGCCACCACCCATGCTCATGCGCTGAGCCTAGGCGGCACCACCGGGGTTCTCGATGTGAGCGGAATCAGCCCTTCGTCGACCCTGCCAGCAGGCCGCGCACGAAGTAGCGCTGCAGGCTGAAGAACACGATGAGCGGAACGATGAGCGAGATGAACGCGGCCGCGGGCAGTCGTTCGGTGTTGCGGCCGAAGTTGCCCACCAGTTCAGCCAATCGCTGCGTCAGCGGAGCGACATCGGCCGTGCCTCCCGAGAACACGAGCGCGACGAGCAGGTCGTTCCAGACCCAGAGGAACTGGAAGATGCCGATCGACGCGAGAGCCGGCAGCGATAGCGGAATGATGATGCGGAAGAAGATCTGGGTGTGGTTCGCACCGTCGACTCGGGCCGCTTCGATCACCTCGCCGGGGATCTCCCTGATGAAGTTGTGCAGCAAGAAGATGCACAGCGGCAGGCCGAAGATCGTGTGCGCGATCCAGACCGCCGGGAAGGTACCGCTGATGCCGAGCACCTGCGAGAAGATCTGCAGCAGCGGCACGAGGGCCATCTGCAACGGAACGATCTGCAGCGCGAAGACGAGCACGAACAGTGCGCCCGATCCCTTGAACTTGATCCACGCGAAGGCGTAGGCGGCCATCGTCGCGATCGCGATCGGGAACAGCGCGGCCGGGATAGCGATCACGAGCGAGTTCACGAAGTACTGCCCGAGGTTCGCCGACGAAGCGCCGGAGACCGTGAGCACGTCGAAGTAGTTCTCGAGCGTGAAGCTCGGGCTCACGAAGATGTTCCACCAGCCGTTCGACCGGATCTCCTCCGGCGTGCGGAACGAGGAGACCAGCAGCCCGAAGGTCGGGATCGTCCACAGCGTCGCGATGAGGATCGCCGCCGCGGTCGCCCAGGGCGAGGTGAGGCGTTCCTTCACGCGCCGCATCTGGCTCGGCTCGGTCTCGGCCGGTGAATCGGCGTCCTTCTGTCCGAGCGGACGATCGAGCTTTTCTTCAGCTTGGGTCGTCGAGTCGCTCATCGGATCTCCTTCTGCTGGCGCAGGACGCGCACGTTGTAGACGACGATCGGCAGCACCATGACGAAGAGCACGAGGGCGAGAGCAGAGCCCTGCCCGAACTCCCCGCGGTTGAAGGCCTGCGTGTACATCTCGTTGGCGACGACCGAGGTGTCGAAGTTGCCGCCGGTCATGGCACGCACGATGTCGAACACCTTCAGCGTTGCGATCGAGATCGTGGTCACGACGACGACGAGCGTGCCGCGGATGCCCGGTACCGTCACATTCCAGAACTGCTGCCAGGCGTTGGCGCCGTCGAGTCGCGACGCCTCGATGATCTCGACGGGCACGCCCTTGATGGCGGCCGACAGGAGCACCATCGCGAAACCGGTCTGGATCCAGACCATCACGACGATGAGGAAGAAGGTGTTCCACGGCGAGTTCTGCAAGAACTGCTGCGGCTCTTGACCGAGCCAGACGAGGATCTGGTTCAAGATGCCGATCTGCTCGCTGAAGCCGACGGCGCGGTACTCGTAGACGAAGCGCCAGATGATGCCGGCACCGACGAACGAGATGGCCATCGGCATGAACACGAGCGACTTGAGCACCTTCTCGCCCTTGCTCTTGTCGATGAAGACGGCGTACACGAGGCCGAAAGCCGTCGAGAGCGTCGGCACGAGCGCCACCCAGATGAGGGTGTTGCCAAGGGTGGTGAGAATGGTCGGCTCCGTGAACATCCACACGTAGTTGTCGAAGCCGACGAATTCAGAACTGTTGCGGTTGAAGAACGAGAGCACCGCGGTGTTGATCGCCGGGTAGACGAGGCCGACACCCAGCAGGATCATCGCGGGAGCGAGGAACGCCAGGAGCTGCCAGATGTCTCGACCCCGTTTCGGGGCCCGATCGGCAAGGAAGAGAATGACACCGACCGCGGCGGCGAAGACGGCGAGCCCCAAGAACATGAGCCCGAACTTCGCAGCGAGATCGGAGAAGAATTCCGACGTCATGCGTTAAACCTCCATTGGTTTTGAGCAACACGTGGTTCGAGACACACGCTACCTGACGACCTGGCCCACCGAGCAAGAGAACTCGATGGGCCAGGTCTGTGTCAGTCACCACGGCGGCGCAAGGCCGCCGGGCGTGTTACGGGAACGTGCTGTCGATGAACGTCAGCAGTTCGCTGGTGCTGCGGTTTCCGCTGACCCAGTCGACCATGCCGGTCCAGAACGAGCTGGTACCGACCTCGGCAGGCATGAGGTCAGAGGCGTCGAAACGGAAGATCGTGTCTTCGCCCTGGAGGATCTCGACCGACTGGCGGGCGAGGTCAGAACCGGCGAGCGACGGGTCGAGACCCTTGTTCGCCGAGATGACGCCACCGAGCGCGATGCGGTTGTTCGCCCACGTGTCGCTCGACATGTAGGCCTGCAGCGCGCCCGTAGCCTCACGGTCGTTGAACGCCGCGACGAACTCGCCACCACCGGTGACGGCCGACGGGTCGCCCTCAGCGATCGGCGGGGTCAGGAAGGCCCAGATGTCTCCATCCGGAGCAACCGTCACGCCGTCGCCCCACTGAGCCTCGTAGAACGAAGCCTGGTGGTGCATCGAGCAGTTGCCGTCGAGAATCGCGAGGCCGCCATCCTGGAAGCTGGTCGAGACGATCGAGTCGACTCCACCAAATCCGCCGTTGACGTACTCGGGGTTGAGCAGGATGTCGCCGACGAGGTCGAACGCTTCCGTGATCTCGGGGCTGCTGAAGGCGAGGTCGCCCGTGACCCACTGGTCGTAGGCCTCGGGGCCCGCCGTGCGCAGCACAGCGTCTTCGACCCAGTCGGTGCCGACCCAGCCGGTGGCGTCACCCGAGCCGAAGCCGACGCACCAGGGGCGGTAGGGGCCCTCGTTGCGCTCGGTCATCTGATCGGTCAGCGCGACCATCTCGTCCCACGTCGTGGGAATCTCGTAGCCGTTCTCCTCGAAGTCCGAGGGCGAGTACCAGATGTAGCCCTTGACGCTCGCCATGAGCGGCGCGGCGTAGAAGGTGCCATCGATGGTGCCGTAGCCCTTCCAGCTCTCGCTCCAGAACTCGTCGACGTTGGCCTCGACAGCGGCGGGCGCGGCGACGACATAGCCGTCGGCCACGAGACGCTGCAGCAGACCCGGCTGCGGGATGATCATCAGGTCGGGGGCGTCACCGGCGGCGGCGCGCACGTTGATCTGCGTCTCCGCCTCCTGCGTGCCGACGTACTCGACATCGATGCCCGTGCAGGCCTCGAAGTCGGCGATCGACTCGACCATGGCGTCAGCCTCGACGTCGATGATCGTCGCGTACAGCTCGACGCTCTCGCCCTCGAAGGTTCCGTACTGCTCGTACGCCGCGCAGTCGGCGTCGCCGCCGGCTCCCGGCTCTTCGGTCGCGGCCGCACAGCCGGCAAGTACCAGGCTGAGGGCACCAAGTGCCGCTGCAGGCGCAATGAGCCTGCGTCGGAGGGTGGAACTCATGTGTTTCCTCCTCATTGAGGTCGGTCAGCACGTCAGGCGACGCGCGTGGTGGTGTTGGTGCGGGTGGTGGAGGTCGGCTGTGACGCCCCGCCGTGGCGCGACATCGGCAACCGGTTCCAGGGTCACGGTACGTCACGCCTGACCAGCGCGCAACCCGTTCGGCCAGGCCCGTTATCGATCCGTTGCGGAACTCTCCGGGAGCACCCAGGGTCGCCGACCGCACAATGGCCCCGTGAGACCGTTCTCACGTGGCACCGGTTCCACAGGCCGTCGAAACGGGCTACACTGACCCGACAGCGCGACCCTCGAGGTCTCCGCCGCCGCAGTTCGCAGTCCACCCACTCGCCGCAGTCCAATGGAGGGCCCGAGGCCATGAGCATCCTCGCTGACGTGGCGCGCATCGCCGGGGTGTCGAAATCGACGGCTTCGCGCGCTCTCAGCGGTCGGGGCTACGTCTCAGAAGACACGCGGCGACGCGTCGAGTCGGCGGCTGCAGAGCTCGGCTACGTCGTGTCGAGCACGGCGGCGAGTCTCGTCACCGGCCGCACCCGCAACGTCGCCGTCGTCATCCCCTACATCAACCGCTGGTACTTCGCCGAAGTGCTCGAGGGCATCGAGGCCGCGCTGATCCGCGCCGGCTACGACCTCACTCTGTACCGGCTGAGCACCGACCGCGACCTGCGCCGCAGGGTGTTCGACTACTTCCTCGTGCGCAAACGCGTCGACGCGGTCATCTCGGTGACCATCGACCTGAGCCCGCACGAGGTGCAGATGCTGCAGTCGCTCGGCAAGCCGCTCGTCGGCATCGGCGGGCGCATCGACGGAATCCCCTCGCTCTCGATCGACGACGTCGAGACAGCGAGGCTCGCCACCGAGCACCTCATCAGCCTCGGCCATCGACGCATTCTGCACATCGGCGGCGACCAGAACGAGCAGATGGACTTTCGTGTGCACTCGCAGCGCTACACGGGCTTCTGCCGCGCGCTCGCCGACGCCGGCATCTCGATCGACGACGACTTCCGCGAGGCCGACTTCTCGATCGAGGGCGGCTTCACGGTCGGGCTCGCCGTGCTCGGCGACCCGCGCACGCGACCGACCGCGATCTTCGCGGGCTGCGACGAGATCGCCATCGGCGTTATGGTCGCGGCGCGGCAACTGGGCATCTCCGTTCCGGGCGAGCTTTCGGTGATCGGGGTCGACGGCCACCCGCTCTCGGGCATGTTCGGCCTCACCACGCTCGTGCAAGAGCCGGGCGGCCAAGGCGCACGCGCCGTCGAACTGCTGCTCAGCCAGCTCGAGCACACCGACGCACCGCCGCCCGACGAGCACGTGCTGCTGCCGACGGCCCTGACCGTGCGCACGAGCACCGCGGCGCAGCGCCCCGCCCAGCGCTGAGCGCCCTTCGAGCCACCACGCACGAGAGCCCCGCGCCGTCTCTCGACGGGCGGGGCTCTCGGGTCAGCAGTCGGTGACTACTTGAGGGTGACGGTGGCGCCAGCCTCTTCGAGCTGAGCCTTGGCCTTCTCGGCGGCCTCCTTGTTCGCGCCCTCGAGCACGACACCGGGGGCGCCGTCAACGAGAGCCTTCGCCTCACCGAGGCCGAGGCTGGTGAGGGCGCGCACCTCCGGGAT
>SXGT01902598.1_pt1 | contig 19829 bp, 6 predicted proteins | sample 3176221 | NCBI WGS metagenome assembly SXGT01 (sample SAMN11356862, study PRJNA531348) | freshwater metagenome | isolation source: freshwater sample F1-120 | place: China: Fuxian Lake, Yuxi | collected 2017-12-25
ACACTGTTACTTATGGCGGCACCGAACTCTTAAGGAATAACTCCGTCACGCAAAGGAAATTGGGTAACTTATTTACGGGCAGTAGTGAAAGACCGTGGGCCTATATTGGTGACTTTTCACTTGGAACCAGCAGTAGTTCATTGAATGTACGTGCGCAATTGGCATCAGGGAATACATTGATCGCTGACGCCATCATGATAGAGAAACTGGCTCCAGATGGCAGTTCGCTGGGTATGGGGTTACTCAAATTAGAGTCACTTGATCTATCTGGCAATCCTATTCCTAAGTCAGAACTGGATGCTCAGGGGCCATTACTCGATAGCTTGTTAAAACAAAATGTTACAAGTGCTGCTGTGACTCTTCCTAGTGTAATATTGCCCTCGTTAGCTGCGCCGGGGTTTGTGGAATTGTCAGGGGCATATCGTAACGTTCCAATCTATGCAACGGGTGGTTGGGTAGAATTCTATTCCGATTCTCAAACCAAGTCTTTCATTCGAAGCGGTGTGTTGCATTATCCTGAAAATGGTGGGGTTGCGGTTGATCACGTTGAATTCGATGTGGTCCAATCCGGCACAGTGAAAATTAATCTTAGCGGGAGTGATTTGTCCAGTTTCCCAATTAACAATCCGCAAATTAGACTGTTTAAAGGAGCTAGTGCCAACTCAAGTCAGTTGGGTGAAATTGTTAATGTTATCAGCGGTAGCCTTGATGATGGGAATGGACTCTATCCAAATGCAATCTTGAATTTGACACCTGGTCGTTATGTGTTGGAGATTTCTACCAATCCATTTCAAGTGAATGAAGCTATTCAAGGCTTGAATTCTCTTTCTTCGGGTAATGAATTTGTTGGCTCTATCGGGAGTTACTTATTGACGATTGAAGGACCGGTCTTTTCAATAAATGCTAATGATGCCAGTGGTTCTCCGATACCGTTTTCTATTGCTAAAACGAGTTCGAATCTAAGAACAGACAAACAGGATCCAAATAGCAGCACAAGTTATTTTTCAATTTCATCGGATATCAAAGACTTGTCGGATTCCAGGATTGGAGAAGTTGCCTTACGAGCCATGGATGATGGTTCGGGTATTTCAGTCGTTGAGACAATTAGAACAATTGATAACGAATTGGATTCTGGTCGTTCAGATACGGGTATTGTTTACGGCTCAGTTTTCGATGACCGTAATGCAGACCGTAAACGTTCTGATAGCGAAAAAGGTTTAGAGGGTATTTGGGTTGGCGTTGATTCAAACGGGGATGGCAGTCTATCTGATGAAAATTACTATGTAGGCGCATTGTCTGATTATCAAGGCAGATATGTTATTGATTTAAGCCCATTCGACTGGGATGGGTTACCAAACACTGCGAGATTGATTGCTGTAGATTTACAGGACAGGCAAAGGTTATTGTCGGCTTCAAAGCCGACATTGGTTGATACCTATGGCATGTTGGCAACAGATGATGTGGTCGGCCCTCGCGATTTAGGAATATCCCAATGGCACTTGCCAGCTGCAATTCAAGTGAAAGGAGGTGAGAACTTTCAACTTACTGCACCGGATACGCTTTCTGTGAACGGGCAGGCGCGAAGTGATCTTGAATATGAATGGTATTTATATGAGTATCAGGTGACTAACCCAGAGCAAGTAAGTCCTGCTTATATGAGTTCAGGGGATATATTGAACCTTACTTTAGTTCAAGGGTTTTATCGATTGGTCGTGGCTGGTTTTGCACCTGGTACTTCGCATGATTTATCCGGTGCGACTATCAGTACCAGCATGGATATAAGCGTTGTAGGTGCAACAATTGAGCAACAAATGTCGCAATCGATTCAGGTTTCTGAGGGGCAATCATTTACATTTGATTGGGCACCGTTTTTGCCGAATTACACTTACTTCCCTGGCTGGTTCAAAACATCGAATAGACTAATCGATGGATTTGTGCGTGAATCCGACGGTAGGTTGGTGGGTAGGGTAGGATCAGAAGTATACTCTGACAATGAAAGTATATCTTTTGGAAGTGTATATACCGCTCTATCAAGCCCATTATTATCCAATGGTGAATATCATATTGATGCTTATCTGATGTTTGATGAGTTTGTTTACACTGGTGGGCCGTGGGTGCATTTGACAGGAACTGTAAACGTTTTAAATGCTGCGCCGGTAGTTGATTTTGTTTTGCCAGGAGATACCTTTAATGAAGGTACTGAGTTAATTATTACGCCTAATGTTACTGATCCAGGCAACGATTTGTTAGATTATGACTGGTCAATTTCATATTTGGGAGACATAGTTAAAACTGGCAATACGAAAACAATCAGTTTTGTTCCTACCGATAACGGTATTTACTCAATTTCTTTCTCAGCTTCTGATACTCCTAGCGAAGGTCATAATGCTAAAAGAAGTGATACAGTCACGCATCAATTGATAGTTGGAAATGCTGCGCCGAAGAATTTAACCATACTTGGTTCTATCACCGGGCTTGAAGGTTCGAGCCTACAATACAGTCCAAAATTTAGTGATGCAGCCAATGATACCCACAGTTATCAATGGCAGGTGTTGGATGCAAGCCAGACTTTGAAAGCCGAGGGTACTCAACGTGATTTCAGCTTTGTGCCAGATAACGAAGGCAGCTATGCGCTTCGTCTAGTGGTGACGGATAAAGAGGGTGCAACTAGCACGAGCAGTCTGGCGGTGACCGTGGCGAATGCCGCGCCGTCGGTATTGGCGATTGTCGTCAATAATGCCTCAGAAATCTTGTATGAAGGTGAACAGCTCAATCTCACGGTTAACTATGCCGATAGCGGTGTCAAAGACAGTCATATCTACCTCTGGCAAGTAATCGCCAGCAATGGCCAAATCATTGCGGATGGCACGGTGAAAGACTTTGGCTTCACCCCCACCAATCAAGGCACTTATACCGTAAAGGTGACGGTCACCGATGATCAGGGCGCGAGTGCGACGACAGAACGGTTGTTGAATGTGTTCAACCGGGCACCGGTGGCTACTGCCATTAAATTACTGGATGGTAACGGCCAAGTGCTGGCAGTCAATAGCGTCAACGAAGGCAACGTCTTATCCTTGCGAGTCGATGCGAGCGATGTCGCTGCCGATAGCCTCAGCTACGCTTGGCACATCACCGATGCCAGTGATCAAGTTGTCCTGAACAAAGTGAATGGCGCCGAACTCAGTAGTATTGACATAGGCCTATTACAGCCGGGTGCTTACAACATTCGCGTCACCGTCAAAGACAATAACGGTGATGCCACCATCCTGTCTCGCACGTTGACGGTAGCCAATGCCGCTGCCCCGACGATTGATACCAGCAATTTGGTGGATGTATCCGGCTTGTATCTGGGTCAAGCGACCATTAGCGGCCAAATCCACCTCACCAATCCTGGCGGGATAGCGGATTACACCGGAAAAAATCCGGCTAGTGATCTACGCGCCACGATCGATTACGGGGATGGCACGGTTCGCACCTTGACTCTTAATGGTAGCGATGCAAGCAACACCCAATTGTCAGCCGCCTATGATCACACCTACACCACACTCGCTGCGGATGCAAAGGGCTGGCTGGTGAAGGTGAGCGTCAAAGATTTTGATAACGTCACTGGTACTGAAATGGTCAGTGCCTCCCATGAATTCCGTGTCCAAATCAATCCGGGCCCTACGCTGACCCATAACGCAGGCTCAGTACTGGGGGCTTTAGAGGAAGCCCGAGTCCTGAAACAGGTCGACGCGGCCAGCTACCTGACCTACCAAATCAGCATGACAGGTGTCGCGCCTGAAAAAAATGTGCCTGTGACCATTCAATTGATCCACGATGCAGAAATTGAATTGTGGGATAAGGAAAACGTGTTTAAGGCGGTTAACGACCCAACGCGCAAAGCCTTATCGGCTGTGACATTGACTGAGGCGAATTGGACGTTGCCACAAATCATTTATGTCACAGCGGTCAACGATGATCGAGTGGAAGCCTCGAATTTAAGCAGTCGCATTAGCCACCGCGTGGTCACAGACGATGTTCGGGTTAACTTCCAAATTGAACAGGGTAAGGTGGTATTACCTGATATCCTGGTGAATACCCTGAGCGATGATAAAGCCGAATTAAGGGTATCGGCTGCCTCATCCCTGGTAACCTCTGAAGCAGGTGGGACTGACAGTTTTAATGTCAAACTGACGGCTCAACCTGATGAAACAGTCTATGTGAATACTTGGGCAGACCATTCAGCAGAAGCCCGTTTGTCGACTAATTTATTACGCTTTACCCCAGATAACTGGAATGTTGAGCAAACCGTTACTGTCACTGGGGTGGCGGACAACGGCGCAACAGGTAGTGATGACTCTTATCAAATTCAATTTGCAACCACGGGTGATCAGAATTTCCAAGGGGTGGCCAGTGCAAACACATTGAACGCTACAAACACCAATGTGACCCCGGTATCGGGATTAAATCCTGTGGTGAATTTGGGGGCCAATAGAAACGGCGTGGCCGAAGGTACAACGGTTATTTTTGACAATGTGTATCTTGATTCGGCTGTCAGTGGGAAAACGGCTGTGGTTGAATCGATTGTCGTCACCAACTTGGCCAATCAAACGGTTTTGGATAACCAAAATCCTGTTTGGGTTTGGCATGGCCGTAGCTTACATTTTACGCCACCGGATAACGGCAATTACCGAATACAAATCAGCGTCAAGGATGCCGATAATCGGATGGCGAGTGGTTCTGTGGTGGTTAATACCATCAACGTGGCACCACAAGCCCTGGCGATTGCCGGGCCATCCCAGAGCCCTGAAGGTTCAAATCTGACTTACAGCGCGCAAATGACCGATCCGGGATCAGCTGATACGCATCGTTACCTGTGGCAGGTGACGGCGGACAATGGGCAAGTTATCGCCAACGGTATCGATAAAACCTTTAGCTTTACCCCGGTGGATCAGGGGCTATACGCCCTCAAGGTGACGGTGACGGATGATGATGGTGGGTTCAGCAGTACCACGCTACCGGTCAACATTACCAATGTAGCCCCCACAGCGTTGGCGATTATTGGCCCTAGCCAATCGACGAAGGGCACGATGGTCAATTTGGCCTCCGTATTTAGTGATCCTGGTACGACAGATTCTCACGCCTATCTCTGGCAGGTCTCGGCAGTCAACGGTCAAGTGATCGCCAATGCCACATCCAAAGACTTTAGTTTCACCCCCGCCGACCAGGGTTTATATACAGTGACCCTGACGGTCACCGATAAAGACGGTGCTGCAAGCACCGTTAGCTTCCCCGTCACCATCACCATTGTGGGACCAGATCAAGCCGAAGAGGGTTCTGCGGTTTATTTAAGTGCGGCGTTTAGCGACCCAGGCACAGTGGATACTCACAGCTATCTCTGGCAAGTGGCGGCTGACAATGGTCAAGTGATTGCCAATGCGACGTCTAAAGACTTCAGCTTTACGCCGATTAACCAAGGTTTATATACCGTGAGCTTGACCGTCACGGATAATCAGGGGGCTGCTAACACGACCCAAATGCCGATTACCATCACCAATGTGGCACCCAGTGCATTGCAGATTTTGGGGCCCAGTCAAGTCGATGAAGGTTCAGTGGTTCATTTAACCGCGACGTTTACCGACCCGGGTACTGCCGATAACCACAGCTATCTCTGGCAAGTGGCGACTGACAATGGCCAGGTGATTGCCAATGCAACCTCGAAAGACTTTAGCTTTACGCCGAATAACCAAGGCTTGTATAGCGTGAGCTTGACGGTCACGGATGATCAGGGCGCTGCTAACACGACCCAACTGCCGATGACCATCACTAATGCGGCACCCAATGCATTACAAATTTTGGGACCCAGTCAAGTCGATGAAGGTTCAGTGGTTCATTTAACCGCGACGTTTACCGACCCGGGTACTGCGGACAACCACAGCTATCTCTGGCAAGTGACCGCTGACAACGGTCAGGTGATCAAAAATGCGACTGCTAAAGACTTCAGCTTTACGCCGATTAATCAAGGTTTGTATAGCGTGAGTTTGACCGTCACGGATGATCAGGGTGCCTCGGACACGACCCAACTGCCGATCACCGTCGCTAATGCGGCACCCCGTGTTTTGCAAATTTTGGGGCCAACTCAAGCCGATGAAGGTTCGGTAGTCAGTTTGACTGCGGCGTTTACCGACCCCGGTGCCGCCGACACCCATACTTATCTTTGGCAGGTGAGTACTAACAATGGACAGGTGATCGCTGAAGCGACCTCTAAAGACTTTAGTTTTACCCCCATTGACCAAGTCCAATACACGGTCACTTTGACGGTTACGGATAGTAGCGGGGCAACCGCTTCGACCCAACATATTTTGAACGTCAATCCCAAGCCGACACCACTTGTCCCGCTGAGTGTCACCGATATTCAAGCGACCTCGTCTGGTTTTGTGTTGACATTTAATCAAGCGGTGGATGTTGATGTCATTAATTTAGTCACGGTGAACGGGGCGACCGACAAAGCCGGAAGTATCGATTTGGACTTTAGGCGAGGAAACAAAAAAATCAGTGGTAGCCTGATATTTGATAGTACTGGCCGAATCGCGACTTTTGTGGCAGCGGGAGGCGTCTTGTCACCTGGACAATACAGCTTGAGGCTAAAAGGTGATCGGATCGAGCGTGCTGGCTTGGCTGCGGGATTCCGTACCCTGGACAATCATCTCAGTTTGGATGGTGATAGTAATGGCACGGCTGGCGGGGATTATGTCAGTCGCTTTGCGGTAGCCAAAAATAATGCGCCTATCGTGTCAGTGGTTGATTTCGTTAGAGGCCCCGGACAAAGCGTTAATCCGCCGCTAGCCGGTAGTGGGAATCTACAAGTACTATTCAATACGGGTACTGCAAAAAAACCGTTGAGCGTATCGTCAATGGAAATTTCTTTGGCATACGATCCAACTTTGCTGGATATCAAGGGGATTACAAAAGGCTTCGCACTACCGACCGGCGCCAACTTGGTCGTGAATATTGACCAGAGCCTGGGCAGAGTCACTGTCGTGATTAATAGTCCGACACCTTTTGCCTTAAAAGGAAAAGCGCTCAGCCTATTGTCTATCGATGCTGAAGTGCCTGCCTCTGCAGCGTATGGCCAGGCGGAAGTCATTGACGTTGAAATGAGCATCAATGCGGGAGCGGTTCATTGTCGCTCTGACGATGCAGTGCATGTCGCTGCTTATTTGGGCGATGTTAACGGTGACGGTGTGATTAATGCCTCGGATGTTGATCGGCTCAAAAAAGTTAGTTCCGGGCGAGAAAAGGGTTTTGCAGCCTATGCCGCTATACTGCCTAGTCTCATTGGTGACTTTACCACCAGCCCTAAGAATCCAAAGCCGAATGGGGTCATCAATGCCCAAGATATCAAAGCGCTTCAGGATGAGATCATTGGGCGGGATCGTGTTGAAATCCCTGCGATCCCCACGGATTTATCTTCACGGTTTGATTTAAATACTAAGGCACTCTCAAACGCAAGCACTCAATCCGTTTCAGTCTCAGCCCCGAAAGCCTCGATGACTGAAGACCTGACGGTGGCCAAATCGATTTCACCTGACATTCAACCCGTCGAGACGTTAATGACAGGTAAGCAGGATTTAGTGCAACCAGTAGATTTGGATCAAAACAAGGCTATCCAAGGGGTGGATGTTTTTTTCCAAGGCAAACAGGCGTTGTCCAATAGTACTGAAGACACTGCTCAAGTCGTCCCTAGAATTAAATGGACTAAAGCACAAGGAAACAAGTTGCATGAGATCAAATTAGATGAGCGTGCGGACTGGTTGCAAGAGTGGGTGAATGGCAACAGCGACAAGCACCATCCAAAACTCAACGAGAGTTGGAAGATCACATTGCCCAAATCATAAATTTTTTTAATCTGTAAATGAAAGGAGAACACATTGGCTGAAAAAAACCAAGAACCGGATCAAACCCAACCACAAACCAAGATAAAGTGGAATGTCGATCAATTAAAGAGTAGTTACGTCAATTTCGCGAATGCCAATAGTTCACGCGACGAAGTGGTATTGAATTTTGGTGTGAATAACAGTTGGGATCGAGTGGTATCCGAAGTCGAAATTAATCTCGAGCACCGCATTGTGATGAGTCCCTTTGCGGCGAAGCGCTTGTCGGATCTGCTGTTAAAGCTGATAGCCGAGCATGAAGGCCGTTACGGCGAAGTCAAATAATTCTTAAAGAATTAAGCCTTGCTTGAACAGGCCGGGCCATTCTCTTCCTAAGATTCAGTATGCAGCAACAAGCTGAAGCATGGTCAGCAGCTACCTCTGTTTTTGAGCAGGACGCTGTCTGGCAATCCCTGGTGCAAGCCGGTACGGCTGAAGAATTGACTCAAGCCTGGCTGGTGGTGTTATGTTCATTGGTCAAAAATGTCCGTGCCGGGTTATTGTTACTTGAAGACGCCGAGGGTAGTTTCACGCCAGTTTCGGTATGGCCAAGCCAAATGGATTTGCGACATTTGGCGCCTACCGCTGAACAAGCGTTGATGCAACGTAAAGGTATTGTCAATCAAGAGACTGGAGAGACACCTCGCTTGGGCTATCCGTTGTTGGCTTCAGGGCATCTGCATGGCGCTGTCGTGCTTGAGCTTCAAGAACCCAATGAGGCAACTATAACCCAAGCTATGCGCATCACCCATTGGGGGGTGGGCTGGTTAGTGGATGTCTTCAATCGTCGCCAGTTATCGCAATTGCAAGCGCAATTGCAACGGTCTGCTTTTTTGTTTGATGTAATCTTGGCAGAATTTGGAGATACGGATTACCACCAAGCCAGTCTGGCGGTGGTCAATAAACTGGCGGAGCATTTTCAATGCCACCAAGTACAGCTCGGCGTGGAGAATGGCAAATCCATAGATATCCTGGCTGTGTCCCACTCCGCTTGGTTTGATCAAAAAAGTCAATGGATCAGTCTGGCGGCATCAGCCATGAACGAGGCCTACGATCAACGGACTTTGATGCGTTGGCCGGTTGACGAGGATGGGCCGTTATTGATTTACGATGCGCATCGTCGCTATGCGAATGAAACCGCTAGTCCATGCCTATGTTCGGTACCGTTGGAATCGGGAATTAAACTCATTGGCGTCTTAATGTTGGAACGGGATATCCCATTTACCCCGGTCGAAGTGGATTTCTTGGAAACATTAGCCTTGACGCTAGCTCCCGTGTTAGCGCTTAAAAAGGAACGTCAGGAGAGTCTTCTAAGCCATGCCAAACGCACCTTTCTCCACTGGTGGCAACAAATGATGGGTGCCGCCTATCCCGGTGTTAAGTTGATCATCATCACCCTCGCTTTATTGCTGATCTTAACTGGCTTAATTCACCAAGATTTTCGGGTGTCTTCGCCTGCGGTGGTTGAGGGAGCCGTTCAGCGCGCCGTTGTAGCCCCTTTTGATGGTTTTATTCGTGAAGCCCCTGTGCGTGCCGGGGATGTTGTTCAACTCGGTCAGTTGTTATTAAAACTGGAAGATAAAGACCTCTTACTGGATAAAAGTCGCTGGGAAGCCGAATTGGAAGTGGCTCTGCGTAAAGAACGCGATGCCATGGCTAAAGCCGATAGAGTCAATCAGCGGCAAGCCTCAGCACAGGCGGATCAAGCGCGGGCTCAACTCAATTTGAGCCAGGAGAAGCTGAGTCGGGTAACCCTAACCGCGCCGTTTGCGGGAGTGATCGTTAAAGGCGATTTATCGCAAAAACTCGGTTCGCCCGTCAAGCAGGGTGATGTGCAGTTCGAATTGGCACCGTTGGATGCCTGGCGGGTGATCCTAAAAGTCGACGAGCGTGATATTGCCTATGTCGCCATCGGTCAGTCAGGTGAGCTGATATTGACTAGTTTGCCTGCGCAAGTGCGGCCATTTAAAGTTGAAAAAATCACCCCGGTGGCTCTAGCCGAAGAGGGTCGAAATTATTTTAGAGTGGAAGCCAAGTTATCGGAAGAATCGAGCGAAATCCGTCCGAATATGGAAGGTGTCGGCAAAATCACTACAGATCAGCGTTCGTTATTATGGATAGGGACGCACCGATTCTTCGAGTGGTTATGTTTAACCATTTGGGAATTATTGCCGTGAACGACCCAAGGCGGGCTTGATGCAAACTGGGCAAGCTTTATTATCAGGCAATTGGTATCGGGTGGCTGCACTTAAGCCGCGATTGCGTGGACATACCAAGATTCATAGGCATGTCTATCGTGACCACATTTGGTATGTGGTCGAGGATAAAGTATCAGGCAAGTACCATCGGTTTAATCCTGCCTCTTATATGATCATTGGTTTATTAGATGGTCGGCGAGACATGCAGGCTATCTGGTCTCAGATTATCGCGACATTGGCCGATCAAACCCCAACCCAGGATGAAATCATTACGCTTCTGGGGCAAATGTATAGTGCAGATCTGATTCAGTGCGACGTCAAACCCGATTTAGCCGAATTGTTTCAGCGTCGAGATAAGCAACGGCGGCGATTATGGCTCAGTCGGTTTGCCAATCCGATGTCAATTCGTATTCCCTTGTTTGATCCCGATGTTTTTTTGAATGGGTTAGTCGAGCGCTTACCAATTTTGGGTAATCACTGGGGGATGCTGATCTGGCTTCTGGTCGTCGTTCCTGCCTTGATTTTAGTCCCCAGTCATTGGACGGCATTAACTGAAAACTTCAACGAACAGTTACTGACCCTGGATAACATCGTCTTCATGGCGGTGGTTTTTCCTATCATTAAAACCCTCCATGAGTTCGGGCATGCGATTGCCTGTAAAGTCCGGGGCGGCCAGGTTCATGAGATGGGCGTGATGATTCTGGTATTTTTTCCGGCCCCCTATGTAGATGCCTCGAGTGCGTCAGCATTTGTCAGTAAATGGCAGCGAATGTTGGTGGGGGCTGCCGGAATGTTAACGGAACTATTTGTTGCCGCCTTAGCCTTTTATAGTTGGGTATTGCTTGAGCCCGGTGTAACCCGCTCGCTCGCTTACAATGCTATGGTCTTGGCTAGTTTCACCACGTTATTGTTTAATGCCAACCCCCTGCTGCGTTATGACGGTTATTATATTTTTGCTGATTGGCTGGAAAGCCCCAACTTTGCCAATCGATCCAGCCAATACTGGCAATATTTAATCCAGCGTTATCTGTTGGCCAATGTCCTTGCAGTACCGCCTTCGTTCGAACCCTCTGAACGATATTGGTTTTTGGCTTATGAGCCATTGGCTTTTTGTTATCGGTTGTTTTTGGTGTGTTCAATTGCGCTATTTATTGCCCAACAATATTTTTTTATAGGCGTGGTCATTGCTATTTGGGGCCTCGTTACTAGTATCCTGATGCCTATTTTCAAAGGTATCCGATCCCTGATCAATGGCAGCGGAAGCACCTATAGCGGTACGCGTGCAATAAGCCTGGTATTAAGTTTCTTAATCGGAGTTGGATTTTTATTATTTTTGCTGCCTTTGCCGCGTCATACGGTGGCTGAAGGGGTTTTATGGCCACCTGAAAACGCCATTCTTCGGGCTGAAAGTGATGGTTTTGTTGAACGTGTTCTGGTTTCGCCGGGTGAAGAGCTCATAAAAGGTCAGCCTGTTTTAGTCACCAGTGATCCTGATATTCAGGCTAAGTATAAGGCGCAAGCCGCCCGAGTTTTGGAAGTTCAAGGGCAATATGATGCGGCATGGGGTGTGGAACCGGCCAGGGCGCTGCAGTTAGGCGACACCTTACGCCATGAAAAGGCTGCCCTGGAGCGGATCAAGGATCAACAGCAACGCTTGACATTACATAGCGCCTCTCAGGGCAAATTCTTAATCCAAGATGCTATGGATTTACCTGGGCGTTGGTTAACCCAGGGTGAAGTCGTGGGTTATGTGCAAAATAACGAGGTCCCCCGCGTCAGGGTAGTGGTGGATCAGGATCAAGTCGACCATGTCCGTTTGGCTACCCGAAGCGTTGAAATAAAATTGCCGCAGACCGTGTGGCAGACTTGGTCGGCTAGTCTGATACGCGAGGTTCCAGCCGCCAATCATGAATTACCTAGCTCAGCGCTAGGTCAGCAAGGCGGTGGCGACTTTGCCTTAAATCCAAGGGATGATGAGGGGGTGCAAACGTTGCAATCGCTATTCGAGTTCGAATTGATGGTGCAGGATTCCATTCCCTATCGGTATTTAGGTAGCCGGGTATATGTACGTTTTGAGCATCCCGCTGAACCCATAGGGTTTCGTCTTTGGCGATCGATACGTCGGCTTTTCCTGTCCCAGTTTGTGATCTGATGCTATCGGTATTACAGCTCGATGTACCTGATTTAGCGGTGGGTGTTTATCCAGAGCGTGAAGATAAGGACATGAAAGCGCTAGATCGTTTCGCACTGGATATGTTTCGACGTGTTAAAAATCGTTTGTCTCCGCCTTGCGGTCGGTTAAAGCAGATAGCCGAACGTGTGCTGAGTCAGCAAAGTGTCATAGCAGATCTAACCGATGTTGAAATACGTCGCGAACTTAAGCGGATTGCACCGGCAACGGCTATTAATCCGGAAAATTCGGATTTGCCGAAAGCTTTGGCTTTGCTCCGGGAAGCCTGTGCTCGCAGTCTGGGGGTTCTGCCGTATCCTACGCAAGTGATGGGGGCTACGGTGTTACTCCAGGGCCGTTTAGCTGAAATGCAGACGGGTGAAGGTAAAACCCTCACAGCCGGTTTAGCCGCTTGTCTTGCTGGGGTGGCAGGTTTGCCAACCCATGTGGTGACTGTGAATGATTACTTGGCTGAACGAGATGCTCAAAAAATCGGTCCCTTATTTCGTTTTTTCGATTTGACGGTCGGAACGGTGATTAATGGCATGACGCCTGCCCAAAAAAAGCTTGCCTATGCTTGTCCGATTGTTTATTGCACAAACAAGGAATTAGTGTTTGATTATTTGCGTGATCGGGTAGCCGCGGGGGGGCGAGTGAGTCAGATTCAAATGCGCGTCCGTGCATTACACGGTAACAGAACACAGCCTTTAATGCTGCGTGGTTTACATTTTGCCATTGTCGATGAAACAGACTCTATACTCATCGATGAAGCGCGCACACCCTTAATATTATCCGAGAAGGCAGGCTCGCCGCCGGACGCCGAAATCTATCATCAAGCGATCTCGCTAGGTGGGCAACTTGTAGAAGGTAAACATTTTACAATTAACCGAAGGCACAAAAGGTTACGATTGAAATCAGCGGGCAAAATTACGCTTGCCCAACTTGCTTTGTCTTTAACTGGGATTTGGCAAGTGGCACAAGCCAGAGAACATTTGGCTATCCAAGCCTTGCGAGCAATGCATCTGTTTCAACGAGATCATCATTATTTATTGGCGGATGATCAGGTGCATATTATCGACGAATACACCGGGCGTATTTTGCCGGGTCGCAAGTGGGAGCAAGGGTTGCATCAAATGATCGAAGCCAAGGAAGGTATTGCTATGTCAGAACCCGTTCAGACACTAGCGCGAATAACCTATCAGCGATTTTTTTGTCGTTATCTTAGGCTCGCTGGCATGACCGGAACTGCGCGAGAAGTGGATGCAGAATTACTGAAGACCTATCGGTTGGAAGTCATCTCCATTCCAACCTTTAAACCCTGTATTCGTGTGACTCATTCGCCTATCGTCTGTTCTGATGACAGCAGTAAATGGCAAAGGATCGCAAATCTTACCTCGCAGTTTCAAAAACAAGGTCAACCGGTGCTGATTGGTACCCGTTCGGTACTGGCTTCTGAACAGCTGAGCAAGGTCTTAAATGAAGCTGGAATCATTCACAACATGTTAAATGCTCGGCAGGATGCAGAGGAAGCCACCATAGTGGCTAATGCTGGTCAACCTGGTGTTGTAACCGTTGCAACCAATATGGCGGGCCGTGGAACGGACATCAACTTACATCCTAATGTGCGGTCAAAAGGAGGCTTGGTGGTGATTGTCTCTGAATTTCATGAGTCAGCCAGGATAGACCGACAATTAGTAGGGCGGTGTGCAAGGCAGGGCGATCCAGGCTATAGTGTGGCGGTGGTGTCTTTAACTGATGCGCTTTTCCAAGAGCATGGTGGCTTGATCTATCAAATGATGAAGAACCGTTATGGAGATTCAAGCTATATTTCGCCAAAGGTGCTGGCAATTTTACGTGGGTATGCTCAAATGAGGGCAGAGTTACTCAACGCGAAAATTCGTAAGGCCACTTTAAAACAAGATAGACAACTTGATAATACATTGGCATTTGCCGGGAATCAGATTTAGTCAGCGATGCGGTTAACCAACAAGCTTAGATTTTTAATGATGATGAGTATGGCCTGTATTGGATCCATCAGTGCAGCAGACGATGCTCAGAACAGTTATGAATGCTTGATCGAGCCTAATCAACGCATCGAACTGCGGAGTTCGGTGGAAGCGTTGATTAATAAGGTGACTGTGGAGCGTGGCGATCCGGTGAAAAAGGGACAGTTATTGGTTGAATTGGATTCCGGTGTAGAGCGAGCCGCACACGAAGCGGCAGCGTATAGAAGTACTATGGAGGGGGAAACCAAAACGGCGACGACTCGCTTGGAATACTCCACGGAAAAATTGAAACGACGGGAAGAATTGGTCAAACGTAGCTTTATTTCAACCCAAGAGCGGGATGATACGTTGTCGGAAATGCGACTAGCCGATGCTGAACTCGTTCAAGCCAAAGACAATAAACAGCTCGCCAGTTTAGAACAAAAGAAATTGAAAGAAATATTGCGTTTGAGAACGCTGAATGCCCCTTTTGATGGCGTGGTCACCGAACGATTACAGCAACCTGGGGAATTAGCCTTTACGGGAGAAGGTGCAAAACCTATCTTAAAACTAGCCCAAATAAACCCATTACGCGTCGAGGTGATTTTGCCGCTAAAGCTATACGGGGGAATTAAAACTGGCAGCAAAGCAGAGATTGTTCCAGAACTACCCTTAAAAGGTAAGTGGCAGGCTACTGTAAAAATTGTGGATAGTGTAGTCGATTCAGCAAGTGGGACATTTGGTGTAAGACTAGAGCTACTTAATCCGAAACACGATATTCCAGCCGGTGTAAAATGTAATATTTATTTCCCATCATGACATGTCAACATAAAATTGACAGGGCCGAAAAGGTTGATCACAAAGGTTGTTTGTAACCATATTGAATGGCTGCTAACAGCCATTGACCAGACGGACGATCGTCCCGAGATTGAATGACTCTTAAGGGTCGGCTGTTGACCGTCCGCTCTTAGGATTCATCGCCGGAAAGCTGTCATTAAATTCCGATACCTGAAAGCGGCCGGTCGTCACCGTGTCCAACCGACCCCTTGCGGTCACTCGAGTTCCTCCAAACCAGCCAGTCAGTCGAAGCCAGATTCTAGAACTGGAGGACTACAAAGCCGACGTTGGCGACATCAAGCGGCTTTGGGCCGCCAGAGCTAACAAAACTGCCCAAGTCATCGCCAAATGCAAGGTATAGGGTGAATAGAGTTTATGTATTGCAGGGCTGTGGACTACAGACTAATACTAAAACATTAAACATGATCTGACCGGATTGATAGTGCAGCGGCAATGTCAGTAAATTCATCATTAATGACCTTTATCGAGGCCTGAAAATGCTCATCACTAACCTTTAGTTCTGATTCATTCTTCAACATTACTTCTAAAGATGCTGCAGCCTCTGACAGTCGTTGTGCGCCTAAAATGCCTGCTGTCCCTTTAAGCGAATGAGCCATGCGTTGAGGGATTATTCTGTCACCCATGGCCAGATGATTTTGAATCTCAGTCATATCATCTTTTCGGGTTTCAATAAAATTTGCCAATAGCTGAAGATATTTTTCAGTATTATTGCGCAATAACGATAATCCAAACTTCACGTTAAACCCGGATAGTTCGCCAAGTTGGTCCAATGCAATCTGACAAGGAATACTCAATGTCGGCATGGTCTTAATTGTTGAGGCATTAACAGACTTTTCAACAACACCAGGAAATGCGCCAGAACTCCTGACCGGCAACCACTTGAGCAAGGTCATGTACAATAAATTTGGGTCAACAGGTTTTGCAATGAAGTCATTCATGCCGGCTTCCAAGCATGCACGCCGATCATCATCGAAAGCATTGGCAGTCATAGCAAGGATTGGCGTATTTTGCCAGCCTGGCAAATGCCGAATTCTACGGCTAGCTTCTAATCCATCCATATTAGGCATTTGAATATCCATCAAGACCATATCGTAAAGCTGATTTTGGGCCATCTTTAATGCTGCAACACCGTCAACAGCATGCTCAACAACAAGGCCAACGCCCTGCAGTATTTCTTCAGCAACTTCAAGGTTTATGGCGTTATCTTCGGCCAATAGAATCCGTACGCCACTGTGATTTTGACGTAATTCAATCTCGGCGTTTACGTCAGGTTCAGTTAACATGGTGCCATAGCCAGGTTTCAGATGAGCAGTAAGCCAAAAAGTACTACCTACGCCTGGCGTACTTTCAACACCCACTTCCCCCCCCATCAGTTCGGCTATGCGGCGAGAAATGGTTAACCCCAATCCGGTGCCGCCGTACTTTCGAGTTGTTGAGGCATCGGCCTGCTCAAATGCGTGGAATAAGCGTTCTAGACTCTCGGCGTCGATGCCGATACCACTATCTTGTACTTCAAAACGCACCAGTAGATCGTGGTCATTTTCCTCTAGAAGTTTTGCACGCAGATAAATGCAGCCGTGCTCAGTAAATTTGACGGCATTACTGGCAAAGTTAAGCAGAGCTTGGCGCAAGCGGGTAGAGTCGCCATTGAGCCAGAGCGGAACATGATCCCCATCAACCTGAATTTTTAGACCTTTGGCATTCGCTGAATCAAAAATCATCGATCTCACATGATCCAAGAGCGTACCTAATGCGAAGTCATGGGCTTCTAATTTAAGTTTGCCCGCCTCGATTTTGGATATGTCTAAAATATCGTTGATGATTGATAACAGGTGGTGCCCAGCACTACCGATTTTATCTAAACGTTCGATTTGATTAGGATTCGACTGCAGGCGAAGCAAATGTGTCAGGCCAATAATAGCGTTCAAGGGGGTTCTAATTTCGTGACTCATGTTGGCCAGGAACGTGCTTTTGGCTCGATTAGCTTCATCAGCCATATTACGAGCAAGTTCTAAATCTAAGGTTCGCAGTTTTACTTCTTCTTCAAGATGATCTTTATAACGAGTTAACTCTGTTTCAAGTCTTTTGCTTTCTGAAATGTCACGAGCTACTTTAGAGGCGCCGATAATTTTCCCTGAACTATCTTTAATGGGTGAAATCGTCACCGACACATCAATTGGCCTACCACTCTTATTCAAACGAATAGTATTGAAATGATTGATGACTTCGCCACGAGTAATGCGATCAAGAAGACGATCCTCTTCATCACACAGGTTATCAGGTAGCAGATTCCGAATACTTTGCCCCACCATTTCTTTGGCGTTATAACCAAACAAAACCTCAGCGCCTGGATTCCAACTCGTCACAATCCCGTTCATGTTTAAACTGATAATGGCATCGTTGGAGGATTGAACGATGGCTTGATATTGGAGAGCAATGCCCTCAGCTATTTTGCGTTCAGTAATATCAGCAAACATCGCAATCAAACAGTCGTCGGCCCAAGAACCATAAATCATGATGTCACGCCGAGAACCATCCTTGCAGCAAATCTTTGCTTCCATAGGTTCAAGAGGTTTTTTTTCTGGCCAGGATTGCGCGATGTTGTGATTCCATATTTCAAGGACTTGCGTTCGATAGTCGAGATCAGGGTAAGCGAGTCGATACCAGTTTTCAACAGTTGGCACATCATCAAGAGCATATCCGAACATTCGCACAAATTTATTATTGGCATATTCAATGACACCAATTCCATTAATCAAAGCGATACCGATTTCGGATGAATTGAATATCGCCCCTAACTTGCCTTGACTATCCCTTAATCGACGATTCACCAGCATCAAGCGGATACTCAACAGCAAAATAAAAAAACCAGTCCCCGCCCCCAGCAGAATCAACCAATGATAACGCTCCCAAACATCTTCAAAGGTAAACGCTGGAACAACATCGAAGGGCGGCAGTTTAAGTTCACGCAATACCTTTTCTACAGACGTGTAATCCTGCGGAACATCAAAACCGCTGATTCCCAATTGCTGAGTTAGGGCTTTATCGTCAGCGAGTGTCAGTAAATAGGAAACCAACTTCCGTTTTAGCACCATATCGGTATGTGGCAAACTCGCCAATACCCATTCAGGATAAAGCCGAGTGGATGTTTTGACCGGATATCCAGGTAGGTTTTGCTGATTGATGATCTTGATCTTTTTAAAATCCAACTTTCCAGTTTGAGACAAGCTTTCTAAAACGCCGGTGCGGACAAATCCGACATCGGCAGTACCATTCATAACAGCATCAACGACGTTATCTTGCGGATTACCTGTTATGACGAGATTAAGGTCTTTAGGTTGGGTAATTCCGATTTGCTGTAACTCATAAGCTTGCATCTGGTAAGCACCAAAAGGCACTGTCGATACCACTGCTACTGACTTATTTCGCAGATCTTTTAATTCCTGAATATCGGTTCGCTCACTTCGGCTAAAAATAACACCACCAAATGACGAAACAGGTTTGCCTTGTTCTAGATTACTGAGCGATAGTAACGGTGCAGATAAACCAAAACGGTGGTACAGCACTAGAAATTGACTGGGATTGGTGAGAAGAAAATCGAGTTTGCGCGAAGCGACCTGCGTTTGTAACTCATCAATTGTATAAATATCAATTTTGAACTCATAACCAGGAATGGCATTCTCAAGCGCGGACTTTAGAGGGCTCCATTTTTCCAGAGCTAGTGGTTTTGGACGATAAGTTTGAATGCCGATGTGAATTGGTTCGGCGGCAAAAAGTGAACCTTGTGCTATCAGCCACAGAAAAACCATCAAAAACCTGGACTTGCTGATAAAGCTCATGGCAGACTTGTTGGCAAATACTCTGGATGCAGTAATTCAACAAGGTTAGCGGGTTTATGCAAAATACCCGCCTTCAGCAAGGTGTCAGCAATGACGGCAGCACTCGATTGAATCACCGGTTTAGCTGCAGCAATTAAACGAATATTGTTTTCCAAATCAGGCAACACCAAGCCTTTAAAAGTAGCCATGACTTTTTCTGGCGGCAAGTTAAAGCGTGGCGCCATACGATACGAGGCATCTTCTGGGTTAGTGTTGATGTGACTTAATCCTCTGAGGTGCGTAGCTACCAAATGATGTACGGCCTCAGAATGGTTACTATTAAGTAATTTTGTCCGTATCGCCAGTGTATCAACAATCAAATCGGGTAAATGACTGCTATCGAATAAGCTGACACCGCCCATTGACATAATTTCATTGGCCGCAGGTTCATAAGTCACGACTGCATCGATTTCGTTTTTCCTCCACGCATCAACGTGCTGATCGATACTCAAAGATACAGGGATTACATCCTCTAACTTTAATTGGGCGGCTTGCAGTACTTCATTGAGCATTAATGCGCCGAGCGCTCCGTCCTCTACAGCAATCTTTAGCCCTTTGATGTCTGCTAGGGTATGAATAGCTGGTCGCACCAAAAACATATCGGCACCTGCTGAAATATCACATATCAATACCACCGATAATTGAATGCCCAAATCACGGGCTCTTAGAACTTCGTCAAGTGTTAACCCGGCACCATCCAGTTTTCCTTGCTGCAGAAGCCTTAAAGAGTCCGTTGCAGCTTTGGTTTGAACTAGTTTGATCAGATTTTGGTCCAGCCAACCCATCGATGCAGCTAAAGGCGTGGGTTCGTAACCCGGCCAAAC
>SXGT01105318.1_pt1 | contig 19828 bp, 20 predicted proteins | sample 3176221 | NCBI WGS metagenome assembly SXGT01 (sample SAMN11356862, study PRJNA531348) | freshwater metagenome | isolation source: freshwater sample F1-120 | place: China: Fuxian Lake, Yuxi | collected 2017-12-25
CTACATCCTCAACGGACCCAACCTGAATCTGCTGGGCGTGCGCGAGCCGCACCTCTACGGCAGCACCACGCTCGCGCAGGTGGAGCAGCTCTGCCAGCGCGTCACGGGCGAACTGGGTCTGGGTTGCGAGTTTCGCCAGTCCAACCACGAAGGCCTGCTGGTGGACTGGGTGCAGGAAGCGCGCGAAAAAAGCGTCGCGGTGCTCATCAATCCGGCCGGGCTGTCGTTCCGCTCGATCCCGTTGCTGGACGCCTTGAAGACGCTCGACCAGCCGATCGCCGAAGTCCACATCACCAACATCCATCGCCGCGATCCGCTCTACCAGCACTCGCTGATCTCGCAGAGCGCCACGGGCGTCATCTGCGGATTCGGTGCCTACGGCTACGACATGGCGCTGCGCGCGCTCGCGCAGCGTCTGTCGGCACCGGCCTGATTTTTCTCGAGAACCCGTTCACCCCCACCACACAGGAGACATTCAACATGAACCGCTCAATCAACCGCCGCTCGTTGCTCGGCGCTGGCGCCACGCTGGCCGCCGCCATGGCCTTGCCTGCCTGGGCGCAGACGCCACCCACACTGCGTTTTGCCGCCGTGTTCTCCGACAAGGACATTCGCGCCGACATGATGAAGATGTTCGCCAAGGACATCGAAGCCGACTTCAAGGTCGAGGTGTTCCTGAACTCCACGCTGTTCCGCCAGGGCACCGAGCTCGTCGCCCTGCAGCGCGACAACCTGGAGATGGGCAACATCGGGCCGCAGGACATTTCCAAGCAGATCCCGGCCTGGTCGCTGCTGACCTCCGCCTACCTGTTCCGCGACGCCAACCACCTCACGCAGTTCTTCGCGAGCGACATGGGCACGCAGATGAAGAAGATGGTGGAGGACCAGCTCAAGGTGAAGATCCTCGGCCCGACCTTCTTCGGGACGCGCCAGGTGGGCCTGAAGCCCAAGAAGAAGATCAACGTGCCGGCCGACCTGGCGGGTGTGAAACTGCGCATGCCACCGGGCGACAGCTGGCAACTGCTGGGCCGCTCGATCGGCGCGAACCCCACGCCGATGGCCTATGCCGAAACCTACACCGGACTGCAGACCGGTTCCATCGACGGCCAGGACAATCCTTTGCCGAACGTGCAGAACATGAAGTTCTACGAGGTGATGTCGCAGATCGTCATGACCTCGCACCTGGTGGGCTACGACCTGCTCACGGTCAACATGAAGACCTGGCAGAGCATGTCGCCGGCCAAACAGCAGGCTTTCCAGGCCGCCGCCGACAAGGCCATTGCGTGGAGCACGGCCGAACACCTGAAGCGCGAGGCCGAACTCGCCGAAGGTTTCAAACGCCAGGGGCTGGATGTGTACACACCGAATGTGAGCGCGTTCCGTGAACACGCGCAGAAGATTTATCTGGCCTCAGACGAAGCGAAAAGCTGGCCGGCCGGCATGCTCGACAAGATCAACGCGATGAAGTGAAGCGGTCGATGTTCGGCAGTCTCGCGTCGTCCCTGCGCCGTCTCGCCAACGTGGTGGCCGCCGGCTTGCTGGCGGTCATCTTCGTGGCGTTCATCCTCCAGATCGTGCTGCGCTACGTCTTCAACTGGCCGGTGGGGTGGACGACCGAGATCTCCCTGCTGGCCTGGCTCTGGCTGGTGCTTTGGGGCGCGTCCTTCGTGTTGCGGGACCATGAGGAGATCCGCATCGATTTCATCACCGCCAACGTCGGTCGGCGCGCGCGCATGGCGATGGGTATGGTGGGATCGATCTGCGTGGTGGTGCTCTTCGGCATGCAGCTCCCGGCCGCATACGACTACGTGAGCTTCATGAAAGTCGAGAAGAGCTCTTACCTGAACACCCGGTTCGACGTGCTGTTCTCGATCTACATCGTCTTCTCGGTGGCGGTCATTGTCCGCAACCTCTGGAACATCGTGCAGTTGTTCAGGGGAAAGGACCCCGCCGCCGACGCACCCCTCACACCCGGTTCTGCCCTGTGAACTTCACCAGTCCGTTCTCTCTTGCGCTAGGCACCATCCTCGCGCTCAGCCTGCTGGGCGTGCCCGTGGGCCACGCCATGATCGGCGGTTCCGTCCTGTACCTGTACCTCAAGGGCATGGACATGGGCACCGTGGCCGAGCAATTGCTCAACGGCACCTACCAGAGCTTCCTGCTGCTGGCGATCCCGCTCTTCATCCTGGCCGCCACCATCATGAGTTCGGGCAGCGTGCTCGACCGGCTGATGCGCTTCTGCAATGCCATCGTCGGCCGCTTCCCCGGCGGTCTGGCGCAGGTCAACGTGCTGCAGAGCATCGTGTTCGCCAGCATGTCGGGCTCGGCGTTGGCCGATGCGGCGGGCTCGGGCAAGCTGATGCAGGTGATGATGACCAAGGACGGCAGGTACACCAAGGGCTTCGCCGCCGCACTCACCGCCGCTTCTTCGGTGATCGGCCCCATCCTGCCGCCTTCGATCCCGCTGGTGCTGTATGCCCTGGTGTCGGGCACATCCGTCGGCTATCTGTTCATCGCGGGTGTCCTGCCCGGCCTGCTGCTGGGCGGCGTGCTCATGGGACTCATCTACTTCCTGGCCAAGCGTCGCAGGTTCCCGGTCGAAGACAAGGTGCCGCTGCGTGAAATGCCGCGCATCACGCGCGAGGCCTTCCCGGCGCTGATGTTGCCGGTGGTCTTGCTGGGCTGCCTGTACACCGGCATCACCACGCCCACCGAAGCGGCGGGCCTGGCCGCGGCGTACGCGCTGCTGATCTCGGTGGTGCTCTACCGCAGCATCGGCTGGGTCGACATCTACGAATCGCTGATTTCGAGTGCGCGCGTCAGCATTTCCATCGGCATGCTGATCGCCGGCGCGCTGGTGTTCAACTACGTGATCACGGTGGAGAACATCCCCGCCACCCTCAGCACCCTGCTCAAGGCGCTCGACCTCTCGCCACTGGGCTTCCTGCTGCTGGTGAACATGCTTCTGCTGTTGCTGGGCTGCTTTCTCGAAGGCTCCACCATCATCCTGGTGATCCTGCCCGTGCTGCTGCCCACGGCCGTGGCGCTGGGGGTGGATCCGGTTCATTTCGGCGTGGTGGCCGTGCTCAACATCATGATCGGCCTGGTGACACCACCGTATGGCCTACTGCTGTTCATGATGACCAAGATCGCCGACATCTCGCTGACCGAGCTGGTGCGTGAGATGGTGCCGTTCCTGGCGGTGATGGCCGGGGCGCTGGCCATCGTTACGCTGTGGCCGGACATGGTGTTGTTCCTGCCCAGGCTGGCGGGCTACTCGGGTTAGCCCGTCAACGGTACTGCGCGGCGGAAATGAACTCCTTGAAGGTCTCGCACCACACCACCACGGTGTTGTAGGCCCCGAGGTCCACGCCCTGCGGCAGTGAAACCACGAAGTTCTCGAAGGTCTTCACGTCGCCCACGCGCAGCATGCGTTGCTTCATGGGTAAAAACTCGGCCTCGGTCTGCACGAAGGCAGGCGACAGGTAAAGCTTGTAGTCCGGCCCCGGCGCCAGCCGCCCCATGAGCGAAACCGCATCCGGCCCGACCGACACCGTGCCTTCACCCCAGTGCAGTGCATCGCTGCCAGCGAGGTCGCGGCGGAACTGACCGGTGAAGCGCGCTTGGGATGCAAGTGCGCTGACTTCGCTCACCTCGGGCGCTGGCGGCGCAATGAGGATGGGCAGAAAGTAGACGCCCGCGGCAAATCCCACGACGGCAACCAGTGCATGCGATGCGAGCAGGAACAGGGCTTTTTTCATCTGCGGATTTTTACACCAGAGCGGCCCACGATGCACCGATCGGGCTCCTAGAATGGCGCCTTTCGATCGGGCCCCTCATGCTGCGTTACCTCACTGTTCCCGTCACCGCCTTCGCCCAGAATTGTTCGCTCGTGTGGTGCGACCAGACCATGGACGCAGCGGTGATCGACCCGGGTGGTGACCTCGATCGTCTGCTCGCCGAAGTCGAGCGGCTGGGCCTGAACCTGAAGGCCATCTGGCAGACGCATGCGCACATCGATCACGCCGGCGGCACGGCCGAACTGGCACGCCGTCTCGACCTGCCCATCATCGGACCGCACCCGGGCGACCAGTTCTGGATTTCGGGCCTGCCGCAGCAGAGCGCGATGTTCGGCTTTCCGCCCGCCGAGGTGTTCACCCCCACGCGCTGGCTGGCCGATGGCGACACGGTGCAGATCGGGCGCTGCACGCTGGATGTGCGGCACTGCCCGGGTCACACGCCGGGTCATGTGGTGTTCCATTCACTGGAAGCCAAACGTGCCTTCGTGGGCGACGTGCTGTTTGCCGGCAGCATCGGCCGCACCGACTTTCCCCAGGGCAACCACCAGCAACTGCTCGACAGCATCAAGGAGCGGCTGTGGCCCATGGGGAACGACACCGTGTTCATTCCGGGCCATGGGCCGGAGAGCACGTTTGGCGAGGAACGAAAAAGCAATCCCTATGTCAGGGATGCCCGGCCTTAGCCTTTGCGGGCTTGCTCGTACAAGCCCTGCACGCGCGGCACGTTGGCTTCAAGCTCGCGGATGCGATCCGGGCCGCTGGGGTGGGTGGAGAGAAAACTTGCGTTGGATCCGCCGCTGTTGGCCGCCATCTTCTGCCACAGGCTCACGCTGGCCCGTGGCTGGTAGCCGGAACGGGCGGCGAGCTCCAGGCCCACCAGGTCGGCCTCGGTTTCGTCCTCGCGGCTGAATCTCAGCGTGAGCAGTTGCGTGCCCAGGTTGGCGGCGATGTCGCCGAGCTGCCCCAGGCCGAACAGCTGTGCCGCGATCGACAGGCCGATGCCGGTGGCATTGCTTTTGGCCACGCGGGCGCGGGCGTGTTCGCGCAAGGCATGGGCCATTTCGTGGCCCATGATCATGGCGGTTTCGTCGTCGGTGAGCTTGAGCTTTTCCAGGATGCCGGTGTAGAAGGCGATCTTGCCGCCGGGCATGCAGAAAGCGTTGACCTGCGCGCTCTGGATCAGGTTGACTTCCCAGCGCCAGGCGGTGGCGCGCTTGTTCCATTGCGGCGAATGCGGAATGAGGCGGCGCGCGATGGTTCGCAGCCTTTGCACCTGCGGGTGCCCGTCGGGCATGAGCACTTTCTTGGCGCTCGCCTCGCCCATCATCTGCGAGTACTGCTTGCCGGCGGCGCTTTCCAGCTCCTCGGCAGGCACCAGGTTGCGCAACGCCGAGGCCTGGCCCACGTCCACCTGCGCGGCAGCGGGCAGTGCGGCGCCAGCGGCCGCCGCGCCACCCGCCAGAAGGAAGGCGCGGCGCGCCGACCACAGGTGATCGGGGCGTTCGGTGGGCGCGTGGGAATTCTTGAAGTCGCAGATGAAGCACATGCGTGAATAATAGTCAAAGCCGGGCGGTTGCGCCGGCCCGAGCAAACCCTCTCCCTGCCGAATCCCGTCCATGCCCACACCTGCCACCGGTCCAGCCGCTGCCGATACCGAACTGCCGCCGGCACGGCCCACCTGGGGCGAAACCCTGCGCGTGTACCTGGAGCCCGCCAGCCTGCGCATGTTCGCGCTGGGCTTCTCGGCCGGCCTGCCATTGCTGCTGGTGCTGGGCACGCTGAGCTTTCGCCTGCGCGAAGCAGGGCTGGACCGCACCACCATTGGTTACCTGAGCTGGGTGGGTCTGGCCTACGGATTCAAGTGGTGCTGGGCGCCGCTGGTGGACCGCCTGCCCATCCCCCTCCTCACGCGCTGGATGGGGCGCCGCCGCAGCTGGCTGCTTCTCTCGCAGGTGCTGATCATGGCCTCACTGGTGGGCATGGCCATGTCGGACCCGCGCACCGAGCTCACGCTGGTGGTGTGGTGCGCACTGGCGGTGGCCTTCGCGTCCGCAACGCAGGACATCGCGCTGGACGCTTACCGCATCGAATCCGCCGACGTGCGCCACCAGGGGGCGCTGGCGGCCACCTACCAGACCGGCTACCGCCTGGCCATGATCTGGGCCGGTGCCGGCGTGTTGTGGATCGCGGCGCGCGCCGAGGTGGCGCCGGTGGCGTCAGCAGGCACTGCACCCGGCGTGCTGTACCAGCAGGCGGCCTGGAGCACTGCCTACCTGGTGATGGCCGCGAGCATGCTGGTGGGTGTGCTCACGGTGCTGTTCTCGCGCGAGCCTGTTCGCGTGGCCTTGCCCCCGGCCCGCAATGCCGCCGAATGGCTGCAGAGCGCGCTGGTGGAACCCTTCGCCGATTTTCTCAAGCGCTAGGGCAAGCAGGCGCTGTTGATCCTGGCGCTGATCGGCGTGTACCGCATCAGCGACGTGGTGATGGGCATCATGGCCAACCCCTTCTATGTGGATATGGGCTACACCAAGGACGAAGTGGCGGCGGTGACCAAGATCTACGGCGTCATCATGACCTTGGTGGGCGCCTTCATCGGTGGCGCGCTTTCGCTCAAGCTGGGCGTCATGCGCGTGCTGATGCTGGGCGCCATTCTCTCGGCGGCGAGCAACCTGCTCTTCGCCTGGCTGGCGGGCCACGGCCACGACGTGGTGGCGCTGATCTTCGTGATCTCGGCCGACAACCTGAGCGCCGGTGTCGCCTCGGCCGCGTTCATCGCCTACCTGTCCGGCCTCACCAACGTGCAGTACTCGGCCACGCAGTACGCGCTGTTCAGCTCCATGATGCTGCTGGCGCCCAAGTGGCTGGCGGGCTACTCGGGTGTGTTCGTCGACACCTACGATTACCCCACATTCTTCATCGCCACGGCCTGCCTGGGCGTGCCGGTCCTGCTGCTTATCTGGCTGGCGACTCGACTGGCCCCGGTGGAGAAGACGCCCTGATGGCGTTCAGTTCGCGGCGGCCGCGATCAGGGCTTTGAGCGCCGGCTTCTGCACCTTGCCCAGCGCAGTTTTCGGCAGCACGTCGACACGGTGCCAGCGGCGCGGCCACTTGTAGCGCGCCAGGCGACCGTCGAGAAACGCCTCTAAATCGGGCGCCCATGCTTTCGGCGCAGGCTCGCGCAGCACCACCACCGCCACCACCACCTCACCCCAGCGCGCGTCGTCCTGGCCGACCACCGCACATTCGGCCACCATCGGGTGCTGCACCAGCAGGTTTTCGATCTCCGCCGGGTAGATGTTCTCGCCGCCGGAAATCACCATGTCCTTCGCGCGGCCCACCACGGTGTAGCTGCCATCGGGCAGTTGCATGGCCAGGTCGCCGGAATGGAAGAAGCCCTCGCTGTCGCAGGCAGGCAGGTCCGGCCAGTAGTGCTGCACCACGTTGGGCCCGCGCACCAGAACCTCGCCCACTTCGCCCGGAGCGACGGACTTGCCCTCGCCGTGCTGCAGGCGCACGTCTACCCCCGGTGCGGGCCAGCCACAGGAACCGATGTGATCGTGCGCCTGCGTTTCGGACAAGGCGATAGAAAAGGGGCCGGTTTCGGTGCTGCCGTACACGTTGCAGACCGGTACGCCGCGCGCGTGGCAGGCCTCGATCAGCGGGGAGGGCAGCAGACTGGAGCCGGCCCAGACGGCGCGCAGGCACGAGAGGTCTGTCTGCCGCCATTGGGGATGACCCACCAGCGCCTGCAGCGTGGCGGGCACTTGCAAGGTGAGGGTGGGCCGCTCATTGCGGATGCAGGCCAGCGTGGCGGTGGCGTCGAAGCGCGTGAACAGCAGCACCTGCGCACCCACCGAGAGCGCGGGCAGCGTTTGAATGCACAGCCCGCCCACATGGAACAGTGGCAGCACCGTGAGCACCGCGTCGGCAGGTGCCAGGGCCTGCACTTGCGCCGCGATTGCCATGTTCGCCAAGAGGTTGCCCTGCGTGTGGACGGCGCCCTTGGGTCGTCCTGTGGTGCCGGAGGTGTAGACGAGCAGCACGGGTCTGCTTTCAGCCCCCGCGATGGCCGTTATCTTGCCGGCTTCTGCGGGTTCATCCAGCGCAGACACGGGCATGCAGGGAACACGGAGCGCGCGAGCGGCGTCGGCGAAATGTTCGTCGTGCACCAGCAGCGTGGGCGCGCAGTCGTCGATCAGTGCACCCCATTCGGCGGGCGACAGCCGGTGGTTCATGGGCACCAGCACGCCACCGAGGCGCGCGAGCGCCACCAGCAACGCGATCTGCGCCGGGTGGTTCAGGCCCAGCCACGCGATCCGATCGCCTGCTTTCAGGCCGGTTGCCGTGAGCCGGTGTGAGATGGCTTCCACGCGCCGGACCAGTGCCGGTCCGCTCAGACTGCCCCAATGGGGGTTGGCCACCGGGCCACCGGCCTCGAACCAGCGCAACAGCGGCCGATCGGGCGCCAGCGCCGCCCACTGGCTGAGCAAGGCTTCGAACGAGGCGGCTGTTGGAGGCGTCATTCACATTACTTTACGTGAGTCCTCAGCACGGTTCACACAGAGGTGCCAGCATGCTGGGTTCCCATGGACACCGCTACACTGAAACCATGACCTCTCCCTTGCTGATGATTGAAGACGATGCGCGCCTGGCGCAGATGGTGATCGAGTACCTGAGCCAGTCGGGTTTTGAAGTGACCCATGCAAACGACGGTGAGCAGGGCCTGGAGCAGTTGCAACTGATTCAGCCGGAACTGGTCATTCTCGACCTCATGATGCCGGGCATGGATGGGCTGGAAGTCTGCCGGCGCATCCGCGCGCTGCCGGGCCAGGCGTCGCGTGTTCCGGTGCTGATGCTGACTGCGAAGGGCGACCCCATGGACCGCGTGATCGGCCTGGAAATCGGCGCCGACGACTACTTGCCCAAGCCGTTCGAACCCCGTGAGTTGCGGGCCCGCGTGCGCGCCGTGCTGCGCCGGCGCAGCGACCCTGGCCAGGCCAGCGCTTCCCGCACCACGCCCGTGCTGCGCTTCGGCTCGCTCGATATCGACCGCGATGCACGCACCGTGCAGGTGGCTGGCAAGGCGTGTGAACTCACGTCCTACCAGTTCGATCTGCTGGTCGCCATGGCCGAGCGCGCCGGGCGCGTGCTCACGCGCGACCAGATCATGGAAGCGGTGCGCGGCCGCGAGCTCGAGGCCTTCGATCGTTCGATCGACGTGCACATCGGCCGCATCCGCAACGCGATCGAGGTCGACAGCAAGGACCCCAAGCGCATCTTGACGGTGCGCGGCGTGGGCTACGTGTTCGCCAAACAGCAGGACTGATGGGTAGTCTCTTCGGCTCCCGGCTGTACGTCCGCATCTGGCTGGCGGTGGTGTCCGCCGTGACCGTGCTCACGCTGGTGGTGGGCTGGCTTTGGCAGCAGGCGCTGGAGCAGGACCGGGCCGAGCGCGATGCCCGCGTGATGCGCACCGTGGTGGTGAGAGATGGCGCGCGCGATGTAGTGGGTGAGGCGCCAGCGCGCGCGGTGCGCATTCCCGGCGAAGGCTGGGAATTCGAAGTGCTCATGAAGGACGGACGCACGCTGTATGTGCTGATCCCGCGGTCCAACCAGGCCCAGAACAACCCGGGGCGCCGCGCTCCGGAATGGCTGCAGACGCCCACCGGGTTCGCCTGGTTACTGGGCTTGGTGGCGCTGGCGGTGGCGCTCGGCGCTTACCCGATCGTCCGGCGCCTGACCAAGCGGCTTGAGATTCTGCAGAAGGGCGTGGAGCGTTGGGGCGCGGGGGACTTGTCCACCCGGCTGCCGGTGCAGGGCCAGGACGAAGTGGCGTTTCTGGCCAGCCGCTTCAACGCCGCGGCCGAACGTGTGCAGACCTTGCTGCAATCGCATAAGAGTCTGCTGGCCAACGCTTCTCACGAACTGCGCTCGCCGCTGGCGCGCATCCGCATGGGCCTGGAGTTGCTGGGTCGGGGCACCGACCAACCCACGCAGCGTGCCGAGATTGCACGCAGCATCGACGAGCTGGACCAACTGATCGATGAGATCCTGCTGGCCTCCCGGCTGGACCTGCGCGACGCCAGTGATGCGTCGGCCCTGGGCCCGATGGAAGAGGTGGATGTGGTGGGACTCGCGGCCGAAGAGTGCGCGCGCGCCGGCGCGGATCTGGACATTTCCCCCGGCGCTACACCTGCGCTGGTGCAGGGGCACGCCCGGCTGCTGCGCCGCGTGCTGCGCAACCTGCTGGAGAACGCGCGGCGCTACGGAAAGCCTGTCGAGTCGGGCGATGCCGCAGAACCCGACGTGCGCCTGTGCATCGCAGCCTCCGATTCCCGCGCCCAAGGTCGCGTGGTGTTCTGGGTGGAGGACCGGGGTCCGGGTGTGCCCGTGGCCCAGCGCGAGCGCATTTTCGAGCCGTTCTATCGGCTGCCCGGCGCCAGCGAGCGCGAAGGTGGCGTGGGGCTGGGTCTGGCTCTGGTCAGGACCATCGTGGAACGCCATGGGGGTGAGGTTCGCTGCGAAGACCGGCCCGGTGGCGGTGCCCGTTTCGTGGTCGAGCTTCCGCGTTGAACACCCGCCGTTGATCCACAAAAGAACGCCGCCCGACCGCTGGTGTCTTTCTTGAGGCGCAGCGCAGGTGCCTGAAAAGCCTGGGGTTTTTGGGTTTTATTGCCCAGACAGTGGCCGAGCATTCCACAAATGGGGGATGTTCGAAACCCGTGTGGCAGCGCACAATTGCGCCGTTGCTGTCACAACTTTTCAATCCACGGGCGGGCAGCCGGCGTTGTGCCATGCCCCGCGTGTGAACCAGGTCTCCCAACGACGTCCCTTCAAGGACTTTCCAAAGCCACCGCAAGGTGGCTTTTTTTTGGACTCAGGTGACGCGTTCGCTCATCGGCGTGGGCGACGAGTGCACCCAATCCACCACTTCGCCGGTGGGCTCGTAGCCATGAACGCAGGCTTGCAGCAAGGAGCGAAGCGCGGCCGCGTCGTTGGCCAACATCGCTTCATCCAGCGTTTTCAGCACGGCCTGCAGCTCGGGCCAGGGCAGGCTGTCTTCCAGCGCCCGCATGATGCGCGTGTGTGCGGTGGCCTGAGGGTTGTCGCCGATCAGAAGCTCCTCGTAGAGCTTCTCGCCGGGGCGCAAACCCGTGATCTGGATCTCGATGTCGCCTTCGGCGTCCGCGCTTTCCTTGACCTGGAGTCCCGACAGTTCGACCATGCGCCGCGCCAGGTCGATGATGCGCACCGGCTCGCCCATGTCGAGCACGAACACATCGCCACCGTGCGCCATGGCCCCTGCCTGGATCACCAGTTGCGCCGCTTCGGGGATGGTCATGAAGTAGCGGGTGATCTCCGGGTGGGTGAGGGTAATCGGGCCCCCGTTCTTGATCTGATCCCGGAACAGCGGGACGACCGAGCCACTCGAACCCAGCACGTTGCCAAAACGCACCATGGCGAAGGTGGTGGTCTGGCCCGGCTCGGCCGACAATGCCTGCAGCACCATCTCGGCGAGGCGTTTGCTCGCACCCATCACGTTGGTGGGACGCACGGCCTTGTCGGTGCTGATCAGCACAAAATGGCGCACGCCAGCGGCCTGCGCGACGCGCGCGCAAACCCAGGTACCCCAGACGTTGTTTCGCAGACCCTGCACCGGGTTGTACTCAACGAGGGGCACGTGTTTGTAGGCGGCCGCGTGGTACAGCGTGTCGGGTGGCCAGGTCTGCATGATCTGCGTCATGCGCGTCTCGTCCTGAACCGAGGCCAGCAGCGGAACCAGAGCCAGGCCCGGGTGGGCCGTCTCCAACTCGCGGTGAATCTGGTAGAGCGCGAACTCGGAGTTCTCCACCAACAGCATCGTGCGCGGAGCGCAAGCCGCGATCTGGCGGCACAGTTCGCTGCCGATGCTGCCTCCCGCGCCGGTCACCATCACCACCTTGCCGCGGATCAAGCGGTCCAGCAGCGCCTCATCGGGCGATACGGGGTCGCGGCCCAGCAGGTCTTCGATGTCCAGTTCCCGCACGTCGTTCATGGTCACGCGACCCGCCGCCAGATCGGCCATGCCAGGCAGCGTGCGCACGTGCACCGGCAGGTGGGCCAATCCCGCCAGAATCTCCTTGCGCTGATCCCGGGTGATCGACGGCAGCGCGAGCAGTACATCGGTCACGCCCAGTTCCTTGACCAGGTATTCCAGTTCGCCAGGTGCATAGACCGTGCGGCCGTCCAGGCTGTTGCCCTGCAGTTTCACGTCGTCGTCCAGGAAGCCCAGGAGGCGGTGTTCGTGGCTGCGTGAGAGGGCGGCCGCCAGCTGGCGACCCGCCTGACCGCCGCCATAAATGAGGATCCCGGGCATGTGAGACTTCTGCAGGATGGTGCGGTACACCCCGCCCAGCCAGTAGCGCACGGCCACCCGGGTCAGCCCCACGCTGACCAGCAGCAGCAGAGGCTGAATCACACCCACCGTGCGCGGAATGCCAGGCACGCTCACCACGGTGAAAATCGTGACGTAGAAGATGGTGTAGAGCGCCATCGCCTGCGCCAGACTGACCATGGCGTTCCAGCCCGAGAAGCGGAAGATGGCGCGGTACAGACCGAAGCGCACGAACAAGGGCAGAGCGATCGCGATGGAGCCCAGCACCGCCCACCAGTGTTCTGGCTGCAGTCGCACCCAGTGTTCCAGGCGCAGGCACAGTGCCAGCCAGACCGTCAGCACGCAAAGGGCGATGTCCACCACCAACGCCAGCAGGCGCTTGGCTTCGCGCGGCATGTCCAGCAGCGTGTGTGCCGCAATCCCTTTTTCGTCCCCAGTTTTCATGTTCTTAGTGGGCCACGCCATCGCGACGCAGCACTTTGACCAAAGTCAGCCAGAGTATGCGCATATCGAACGAAAGACTTTGCTTCTGCAGATATTCTCTGTCCAGAGCCACCTTTTGAGGAATCGGCAGTTCGTCGCGCCCGTTCACCTGCGCCCAGCCGGTGAGTCCTGGCACAAGTTCGTGCACCCCTTGCTGCGTTCGCAGTGCAATGAGGTCGTCCTGGTTGAAAAGCGCCGGGCGCGGACCCACAAAGCTCATGTCGCCCCGAAGAATGCTCCAGAGCTGGGGCAGTTCGTCCAGGCTGCTCTTGCGCAGGAAAGGCCCGATGGGCGTGAGGTACTTGCCAGGCTCATCCAGCAGGTGCGTGGCCACGGCCGGGGTGTCCACCCGCATGCTGCGGAACTTGGGCATGCGGAAGATGCGGTTGTGGCGACCGACGCGGTCGCTCCAGTAGAGGGCAGGGCCCGGTGAGGTGAGGCGCACCGCGATCGCGACAAGCATCACAGGCACAAGCAGCACCAAGCCCGCACCCAACGCCAACAGCAGGTCGAACAGGCGCTTTGTCACTTCGTCATCCCCGCGGCCGCCCGGCGCAGGCCTTCGTCCACGCCGATGGGGGGTGTCCAGCCGAGCGTTTCACGGGTGTGGGTGATGTCGACCTGCAGGCTGCCGAGCAGGCGTTGGGCGACATCGCCTTTGCCGAGCACTTTCGCACCCAGCGCGAGCAAGGCCGGTGGCACGGGCAGCAGAAGCGCCGGCTTGCCCAGGGCCTGCCCCATGCGGCGCAGCAACGCGGTGGTGGAGAGGTCTTCACCATCGCTGACCAGAAAGGTCTGGTTGGCAGCCGCCGGATGGTGGATGCAGGTGATGAGCAGATCGACCAGGTTGTCGAGTGCCACCAGGCTGCGGCGATTGTCGGTGACGGCGCCAAGCGGCAGCGGTATGCCGCGTTGGAGCCAGCGCATGAGGGTCGCGAAGTTGGCCTTGACGCCCGGCCCATAAACCAGAGGCGGGCGGACGATGACGACCTCCATGCCGGTGTCGACAGCGATCTGGCGCAGACCTTGTTCGGCCTCCATCTTGGAGATGCCATAGGGATCCTGTGGGGCGGGCGCATCGGCCGCGGTGAACGGACTGCCCTCAGCCGTGCCCTCGCCGTTGACCTTGACCGAGCTGACGAACACGAAGCGGCGCACGCCGGCTGCAGCAGCCTGACGCGCGAGGTGCAGTGTGCCGGCGGTGTTGGTCTGACGAAATGCCGCAAGAGGGTCTGCCGAGGTGTCGTCCATGACATGGACACGCGCGGCAGCATGAACCAGTGCGCAGCAACCGCCGAGTGCACGGGACCAATCCGTGCCCGGCCCCAATTCAGAGACCACTACATCTGCGGCGTGGCGGGAAGTGCCACGTGTGGCCAATCCCCGCGCACGGGCCGTGGCGCAAACTGCTGCACCTAGAAAGCCGGTGGCGCCTGTGACAAGAAGCATGGTTGACTACGTAACGTGAAATCGCCCGGCAACGAACTGCCACGCGCGCGCCGCCAGCTTGTGGGCCCAGAACAAGAGTGGAGAAAACGGGACCCCGTTCTTGCGCAGGCCAGCGAAAATCTCCCGGTTCTGTTGGGCAATGTTGCGCCAGCTCTGGTTGGTGGCCCCACCCACACGCATGCGCACCTGGACATGCGGGATGTACGCGGCCTTGACATGGCCTCGCTCCAGATACCTCATCATGAATTCGACATCGGCCCCGAGTTTGTATGACAGGTCGAATGGGCCGAGACGTGACAGCAACGACTTGCGAATGTAGAAAGTCGGATGGGCAGGGCACCAGCCCTTGGCGAAATCACCCTGTCGGAAAGGGCGGGACTTCCAGTACCGGACCACGCGCGACTTGTCCTGGCTCACGTACACGAGATCTCCGTAGCAGACGTCTACGGTGGGGTCCTCGAAGGCCTTGGCGACCCTCTCCAGAACCTGGTTGTCGGCGTAGAAGTCATCCGAGTTCAAGAATCCCACGATGTCGCCCGCAGCCAGGGCAAAGCTCTTGTTCATGGCATCGTAAATGCCTTTGTCGGGTTCGGAGATGAGTCGAATCTGTGGGTTGTTGTGACTCCGAACCGCGTCGACGGTGCCGTCCTTGGATGCTCCGTCCATGATCAGATGCTCTACATCCGGATGCCGTTGGGCCGCCACGGCATCGAGGGTGTCGGAGATGGTTTTGACGCTATTGAAAGCGACGGTGATGACGGTGATTTTCAAGGGCGCGACCAGCTAGCAGGTGCGGGAATGGGCCAGGCTTTGTACCAAGCTGAGGAATTCATCGGCGAATCGTCTGACAGGCGCCGAAGGGTCCGTCGCCCGCACCCGCGGAAAGTACGCCACGCCCCCGCATGTGTCCTCTTGTGCGGATTGCAATGCATTGGCCAGTGACTCTGCGCTGAATCGATCGAAGAAGCACGCAATACCCTCAGCCTGCTCACGGTGGACGTCCAGATCAGACAACAGCATGGGAACGCCCAGGGCGCGCGCTTCCTCCACCGTGGTGCTCCATCCTTCGAAGTGGGACGGGTTGAGCAAAGCCACGCTGGCACACATCAGTGGCACAAGATCTTCGTAGGGAAGAAGGCCCAGCAATCTGAAGTTCTCGCCAACGCCCGACCGGGCGATTGCCGCTTTTACATTTTCGAAATGTCCGGGCAGGCGCGGGTCGAGCTGCTTGCCAGATGCCGCGACCACCATGTTATGGCCACGCTGTTTCAGCAAGGCCAGCGCATCCACCACAAGCAGGTGGTTCTTGTGCTGCCAGAACTGATTGGGCATGAAGAAATAGTGCTCGGGAAGTTCGTACCGATCTGCCACGGCGCGCGCTTGTGCGGGCGTCGGGGTGATGTTCGGGGGCGGTACGGCAAAACGCACCACATGCGTTCTTCCAGCGGTTGATGGATACAAGGCCTCGCAGGTCTTGCGGGCGTCCTCGCTGCTGAGCATGATGGTCCTCGAGCCTGCGATCTGTGCACGGAATCCGAGCTCCCTTTTCCAGTAGGCAGGGCGAGAGAAAAGATGGGGCATGCCGCGATGCTGGAAGTCGGGAATCCAGGCAATGGCAGGGATGCCCAATCTCTGGCCGAAAAACTGGGCATTCTCAAAGATGACATCAATGTCGTTTGCTCGAAGGAGCTTTTGAACGGGCGCATCAACCCCCAGGAAGACACTTCTTGTCAGCGAAGCTTGCTTGCGGGCTTGATTCATGCAGGGAGACATCACCACCTCGGTGCCTTGAATCGCCGCGAAACAAGCTGCCTCGACGGGGTCGATGTCTGTTCCAAAGAAAAGCACCGGCGTCACCGCTTCGGGGTGGTACTTGGCCATGACCCGCACCAGATTTAAAAGGTAGTTGTAGCCGCCAGTCCAGGATTTCCCTCCGATCAGCGTAAACGCGATTCGGATCATGCTTTGGATACCGACTGGGTGCGAAACCATTGCACAAAGGCTGTAATGCCTTCCTGTAAGGGCGTCCGCCATTCAAACCCCAGACTGGCAAGAAGGGCCGGGTCGGCCACCAGGCTGAATGGGTCGCCAGGACGACCTTTGCCGGTGAACCGCAACGTCTCCGCATCGGCAGGTGCCGAATACCAAGCCGTCATGACCCCCAATGCGATGTCGCGAACCGAGGTGCCGGTGCCCGTACCGATGTTGGTGGTGCTGCAATGCCCGTCATCCTGGAGTGCAAGCACCTCAAGTGCCCGCACCACGTCCTGCACATAGGTCCAGTCGCGCAATTCGCTTCCGCTGCCGCCCAATGCCAGGGGCGATTCGCCTGCGCTGAGGCGCGTGCACAGGTCCCATATCAGCTGTTTCTTCAACTCCGGTCCATACACGGAGAACAGCCGCGCAACCCGCGTGCTCAGCCCATAGGTATCCCTGTAAGACTCACACTGCATTTCCATCATGCGTTTGTGGTGGCCGTAGGGAGAGAAAGGCAACAACGCGGCATCTTCGGAGATGGGCCCACTGTGACCTGAACCGTAGACAGCCGCGCTCGAAACGGCGACAAGTCGTGTGGATGGCGCATCAAGCCGCATCCATTCCAGCAACTCCACGGTACTGGCCACTGTGCGAAAAAAGTCTTCCCGTGGATTGGCGATGGCGGCCCCCACAGTGGATCCACCCGCCAAATGAAACACGATGTCTGGCGCATTCTGGTGCTGCAGTGAACGAAGGTTGCCGGCGTGGATATCGCCGTTGATCCATTCGCTGACTCCCCACCGAAGGGCTTCTGACTCGGGCCAAATGCCGTGGCCCAGGCCACTGACATCGTGGCCTTGTGCCGCGAGGTGTCGCGCCAGGTGTTTGCCGATGAAGCCGTGGGCCCCGGTGATCAGGATTCGCGCCATGTGGGGTGCTCAGGGTCGCTCGGCGACAAAGGAGTAGAGCCGACCCGGCCTGTGATCGACTCGTGCGAGCAGGCGTCTGGCAAGCGACCACACTGGCGGCAGAGCTAGTGCACTCTGGAGCAAACGACTGAGCCCCGGAAGTCCCCGTGACGCACGCAGTGCTAGCGCGGCCTGCAAGCTGTTCAAAGTGTAAGGGGCGAAATTGATTGGACTTTCCAACGGCCCTAGAACCGCGCTTAAACGGAAACCGGAACTCCGGATGGCGGCCTCGTAATGTCTCAGCATGAAGGCGTTTTCCCCGCCATACAGTTTGTGCAGAGGATGGACCTCGAAAAAAGCTGGCAGGTCCTCAGATCTCGAGATGACATGCTCTCGCACGGCGATCAGCCGACCCCCAGGCTTCAGGACCCGCAGAAATTCGCGGCACGCCGCGTTGAGGTCTTTTGTGTGATGGAGCACGGCGCGCGCGAACACCACGTCGAATTGCCCGTCAGCGAACGGAAGCCTCTCGGAGAACTCTTGCGCGACTTCGATTGGCAGTCCGGTGTTGCTCGCCAAGGAACGAATGGCGCCCGCGCCCACCAGATTGCTGCCGTCGGGCTCCAGCGCGGTAACTTTGAACCCAGCTTTGCCCAGCGCATAGCTGGCGATGCCGCGACCAGCTCCTACATCTAGTGCCGAGCCCCGTGCGATCGGGAGCAGAGGTTCGATGGCTTGCCATTCTTCACTGCGCCAATAACGATCGGCAGCGCCTTCGAGTGGGTCGTCGTAATAGGCGGCGAATACGAGGTCGCGTTGCTCTGGTTGTTCCCTGAGCCATTGCACCGCCTGCTCCCAGCTTGAGAACGCAGCCTTGTCGTGGTCCTCGAAGGACGTCGTCATGTGGATATTGTCTTTATGTACTTGGCCGGATTGCCTGCGACGACGGTGTACGCCATCACATCCTTGGTAACAACCGAGTTGGCACCAATCACCGCGCCTTCGCCAATTGTAGTTCCACGCAATATGCTGGCGCCAAATCCAATCCAAACTTTGTTCGAAATGGTGACAGGGGCGACGCGCACGTTCGTCCAATCTTTTGCACCGCGCAACCAGTCGGTCACATCCTTCTTACGATGCTCCCAACAAATCGAGTGGGAATCGTGGTCGACGATGGTTACTCCCCATGAAATCACGACATCGTCTCCAATTACGATGCGGTCGCGACACACGACGTGACTTGCACCTATGAAACAACGATCGCCAATTTCGACCTTCCCGTCGTGACCGTCAAAATCGAACCTCGCCCGGACTACACAATCATTGCCAATCCGCAATGCCCCGGCCTGTTGTGAGCGCAGTCCCCAAAAATGGACGCGGCTGTTCGTGCCCATGTGGATACGAACTTTTTGACGCACGTAAACGCCAATCAACGAATTGATAAATTTTTGAATCGTGTTTTTCATACGTTGTCTGCCAACATCTGAAAATCTTTCCATTGTTGAGATTTGCTGTAAAGGGTCGATATCATTTCGAAGCCTTGCCTGGCAATTCTTTTGATTTCGTCGGCACGTTGAAGCGCATCCCCAATTTTTGACACAGCGTCCCCTACATTGTCGTAGGTCAACATGTTCACCTTGTCGGCCATGCCTTTCGGGTAATCTCCTGCGTCGCTCAACATGAGGGCGCCGCATCCCATGGCCTCAAAACAGCGCATGTTGCCGCGGTCGGTTCCCGCCATGTCGATCGCGCCATTCAGGACGATCTTGGCATGCGACAGCTCTCCGTAAAGATCCAGCCCGAACAGCGGCGCCTTGCTGACGGCCTGGATCGAAGCGGGCCGGCGGTGCCGAGTCAATGGCAAAAAGTGACCTATGGGCGACTCCGCCAGCCGGGTGAGGCGGGATCTGTCCAGATGAAAGTGCACGTTGACTTTACCCTGTAGCGCCGCAACTGCCTCAAGCAGTTCAGCGCGCCTGCGGTGGTGCCGGGTGTAGCCACCTACAAAAAGCACATCGATAGGCCGATCTTCGTTCTCGGCGAATGAATTCATGACCGGGTCGTGAGCCGGCGTGAAATACGCCGCTTTCCACCCACGAATCCGATAACTTTCAAGAATGCTGGGGAAGTTGCACAGCATAAGATCGTAGGCTTCAAAATCCGCTCCCGGCGAGGGGGCAGCCCGCCATCCGATGGATTTGCGCACGCATCCGGGCAGGCGTCTGATGAAGTCGCTGCCGTAGCGCATAGGATCGAGGTTGTAGAACACATCGGCGCGATGATGCTCGATCTGAGCCAAGAGAATCTCATCCGCATGCGTGCGCTTCGGCATGCCGTTTTCCGACGCCCATTGTTGTTGTGACGGAAGATCGTCCCCGTTTGTGAAAAAGGCCGAAGGGTCATATGCCAGCACGGGTTCGAGTATGTGAGCGGCGCCGAAACGATGCGACAGGAATACCCTTTGCATTTGGTCAAAATCGGTGGCTTTCCTTGTAAGCGCACGAAGCTGCGGAATATAGCTGGCATAAATTCCAGCATTTTGAAACAGCCTCATATGGATACGCTCTGCTTAGTTGATCGATTTTGTGACGACTGAAGCCTTTGCACCGCGTTGCGGCTGTGCAGCGTTGCCAAAACAGCGAGCATGGAGATCCACAATGCTGCACTTCCATAAAGCGCTCCAGAGAACTGAGCGGCAATCAGGTATTGGACGAATAGAAGAACAATCAGCATTGCTCCATTTTTCAACAGTTGGAGAGATCGACGCAACGCCATGAATACCAGCAATATTGCGGTCAACAAGCCAACCACCCCCATGGCCATGGCGGATTCAACGA